>Ga0105050_10008865_pt1 | contig 11440 bp, 11 predicted proteins | sample FRY01_FD_78088 | JGI IMG/M metagenome (GOLD analysis project Ga0105050, IMG submission 78088) | Freshwater microbial communities from Lake Fryxell liftoff mats and glacier meltwater in Antarctica - FRY-01 | ecosystem: Environmental > Aquatic > Freshwater > Ice > Glacier meltwater ... | reverse complement strand
CGGGGCAGAGCCCACGAGGTATCAAGCTGAAGAAAGTTTTAACCATTTATGAAAACCATCCGCTTTCAAACTTTCCTCCAAAACCTCCGATGCAGAGCATCGGGGAATTCTAATGATTAAAAAAGCTAATAATGCAGAACGCAAACCCGCGCCATTATCTAAACTACGGGTTGGTTTGGAATGTGGCGGATCCGATGGTTTTTCAGGGATATCAGCTAATCCCACTTTAGGGGCCGTTTCAGATTTGTTGGCAGCCTTGAACGGTACGGCCATCCTATCAGAATTTCCGGAACTATGTGGAGTAGAACAGGAATTGGTAAACAGATGCGTTGAAGACGATAAGGGCCAAAAGTTTCTAAAGTTAATGCAAGCCTACGAAAAATCTGTAGTAGATGCAGGTTCAGGTTTTGACATGAACCCTTCCCCAGGAAACATTAAAGACGGCTTAATAACCGATGCCATGAAATCTGCCGGAGCTGCAAAAAAAGGAGGCACCTCTCCCATACAAGACGTTCTGGATTATGGCGAATACATTACCAAACCCGGCCTTAACCTCTTGTGTACTCCCGGAAATGATGTGGAAAGTACTACGGCCATGGTAGGTGCAGGAGCCAATGTGGTCTTGTTTACAACAGGGTTGGGAACACCAACAGGAAATCCTATTGCTCCAATTATAAAAGTATCCTCCAATACGGAACTAATGGAAAGAATGCCGGATATAATCGATATCGAAACTGGAGCGGTAATACGAGGTGAAAAAACGATTGAAGAAATGGCAGATGAAATGTTGGAATTTATAATCGACGTAGCCAGTGGAAAAATTCAGACAAAAGCCAAATTATTAAATCAAAATGATTTTATTCCTTGGCGCAGAGGAGTGTCTTTATAATAAGTCAGTCGATTTCCCTGAATATTAAATAATTAAAGGTTGAAGAAATGGAATATTTCTTCAACCTTCTTTATTTTTCAAGGAAGATTTTCTAATAATCAGTTGGGGTGTCAACACCACGTTTTTGGTTATTTTAGTGTCCTCAGTATTGCTTACTTCTTCCAAAAAAACCTGGGCAGCGGTCCTTCCCATCTCCAAAGGAAATTGGTCCACAGTAGAAATGGTCGTAAGTTCCATAAATCGTGTAAAGGGCTCATTGGAAAAACCTACAACGCAAATATCTTCTGGAATCTTAAGTCCACTCTCCTTTATTTTCTGAATAGCTCCTAAGGCAGCAAAATCACTGGAAGAGAATATGGCGTCTGGTGGAGTTTCCATATCCAAAAGAAGCTGCCCTGCCCTTCTCCCATCAGTAACGTTACTCTGAGTCTCAATGACCAAGCTCTCATCAAATTCAATTCCATTATCGGACAAAGCCTGCTTATAACCCAAGTATCTATTCCGAAATATTTCGAAATTACGATCATTGGACAAGTGTGCGATACGCTTACAACCCTGATCCAACAAATGTTTGGTAGCATCATATCCACCTTTAAAATCATCTATAGTTACAGAACTGATCCCTTTAATATCTTTCTTCCTATCAAAAAAGACCAATGGTGTTCCTTTATTTTTTAGAAGTTTATTAAACCCTTTATTTTCCTCCAGATTGGCATTGGAAATAGACATTAATATGCCGTCCACTTGGACATTTACAAGCGAATTTATTTTTTCGTTTTCAATATTTTCCTGGTTATGGGTCTGACAGATTATTACATGGTAACCCTTGGGGTATAATTCTTCCTCTATACCGCGTATAACCGATGAAAAGAAATTACTATCTATTCTAGGAACTATAACGCCAACATTATAACTCTTACCACTTTTTAACGCCAAAGCCAACTTGTTCTGCTCATAATTCATTTCTAGGGCAGTCTCCAAAACTAGCTTGCGTGTATTTAAACTTATTTTGGTATTGTTGTTTAGGGCCCTAGAGACGGTTGCAGCAGTTAGACCAAGTTTTGCCGCTATGTCATATATAGTAGTTTTCTTTTTCATGAATTACTTAACTTGGTTCTTATAACAATACCTCTATTGTTCGCTGAAAATTGATAAATACGTGTGGCCATAAAAAATAGTACGTAAACCACTCATAAGGCAAAATAGGTAACATGTACTATTTTCCGCTACAGGTACCACCTTTAGCCTCTGTTTAAAAGGCATTTTTAGATATAATATTGGCAAGATATAATATTTTAGCAACTCAATTGTAATCGATTGCATCTAAAATATAAAAGAATAAATTGGTGACACTTTGTTTGTTGGTCTTAGATGAAATTGCCCTTCATTAGCCCGATAATACGATTCCCCTTTATTTTAAGTACTTTTCAACAAACTCTTCCCTATAGGCACGCCCAATAGGTATATATTTTTCTTGGTCAAAGAATATACGGTTGCCCGAGACCTTCTCAATTTGTAATGTATTTACAATGTACGATTTATGTACTTGTGCAAATTGATCTGTTGGCAGGGTCTGCAACCAATACCTTAAGGAGTGGGAAGTCAAATGTTTTTTTTCGGAAGTGAAAATTTCGGTGTAGTCCGATTCGGATTGGATATATAAAATATCTGCAGGAGCAATTTTAAGATGCTCGTAGCCCGACTTTATAAAGATTACCTCTGGTGCTGCGGTCTTCCTTTCCAAATCCTGATCCATGGCCGACTTATGTAAAGGCATTGGAATTTTAGAAACGGCCATTACAAATCGTTCAAATGAAAATGGCTTCAACAAATAATCAAGTACATGGTATTCGTAACTTTCCAATGCATATTCTGAAAAGGCCGTTGTCAGAATCACATGTGGTTTCTTGCTCAAAGCCTTTAGGAAATCTATCCCTGAAATCTTGGGTAAATGGATATCCAAAAAAATCAAGTCTATCTCTTCCGTTTTAAGATATTCCATGGCCTTGAGAGCATCGGCGAAGGTGGCCTTAAGCTCCAAACTCTTCAATTCGCCTAAATACTTTTGAAGAACACGCTGTGCTGGCGGTTGGTCCTCGATAATGATACAACGAATCATGAGCTGCCTTTTTTAAGATCAATGCTCAACTTAACGGAATAGGTGGTATCTGTTTCTTCTATTAATAAATTATGGGCTCCAGGATAAATTAGCCCAAGTCGCTTTTTTACGTTTTGTAAACCAATGCCATGGGAAAGATCATCTGTATTGCTTTCACTGCGAAAGGAATTGGCACATTCAAATTGCAACACGCCATTTTCCGCTACATTGATATCTACACTAATAAAAATATCCTCCGACTGGCTTGCTGTACTATGTTTAAAGGCATTTTCCACAAATACTGTCAAGATTAAAGGTGCAATTCGGTATCCTGACCCTATAATATTAGTTTTAAAGTCGACAGTCCCCCGATTTTCAATTTGAAGTTCACTTAATTGGGTATAGTTTTTCAAGTGCTCTAATTCCTTTGACAAGGGCACGTACTTTTCCTTACAGTCATACAACATATACCTCAATACCGAAGATAGTTCCAAAATAATCGTAGGTGTTTTAGGGGAGTTGTCAATGGCGTAAGAATAAAGGTTGTTCAAGTTATTAAACAAAAAATGGGGATTGATCTGTGACTTTAAAAATTGCAGCTCATTTTCCTGTGCCGAAGTCCTTAATTTTTCCACTTCATTTTGAGAACTTATGGCATCCCAGGCAAACTTAAATCCAGACAAAATTGCAATTACCGGTAAAACATCGAAGATTGCATAATAAATCCCAGGAACAATTCTTGCTCTTTTGGTACCAGGATAAAAAACCAGTTCCAAAAGTTCTTCTGCCCATATCACTCCAAACAACACTAATACAACCAGCCCTAAAAACTGCCAATATTTTTGTCGGTATAAAAACCTGGGCATCAGAAAGTAAGTGATAAAAGCAGCAAAAATAATATACAGCAGAAAGAAAACCAATTGGGCAAAGGTAATTCCTGGATTATTCTTATCGAAGGAATAGAAAAGCAGCACCAGGATATGGAGCACGACTTGAAAGAATAGTTCCTTTCTGGAAATCATGGCTTTTTTCATACATCAAATCTAAACTATTGCGCGCATTTCATAAAATAGAGGTGTCCCAACGGCAGAAATAAGCCCCTAAACGGCGTAGGCCTAACATAAAAACCTTGACTGTCGTTCATTGGAATACTTTTGTCGTTCACAGAAAATACCCCAACTTCTAAATAAAAAAGTGAATATTTGTAAATCTTACAATTCCAATAGAACATAATGAAGGAAGTCATGAAAAAAAATTTGGCACAAATGTTAATTGTAGTTATGCTAATTCTCTTTAGCACCACGGCCAAGGCACAGAATACTACCCTAACCATAAAGGGAACGGTAGTGGAAGAGTCCAGTGGGCAGCCAATTTCCTTTGCTACTGTAATGGTCGCCGACAACGAAACCAAGAAGCCCATAGTAGGTACCACGACATTGGATGACGGAAGTTTTTCTTTTGAGACCACTGCTTCAGATTTTTATATTGAGGTTAGTTTTCTGGGATTTAAGACCAAAACTTTTGGAGCACCACCAACACCAGGTAAAACTATAAATTTAGGTAACGTATCGCTCTCCGAGGATGCGGAGCAATTACAGGAAGTAGTGGTACAAGGCGAAGTTTCGCGTACAGAATTTAAGTTGGACAAACGGGTTTTTAACGTGGGGAAAGATCTTAGTACAACAGGAGCAAGTGCCTTGGAAGTTTTAAATAACGTTCCCTCTGTTAACGTTAACATAGAAGGGCGGATAAGTCTACGGGGGAGTCAGGGCGTTCAGATACTCATCAATGGTAAACCATCCATAATTGCTAGTGATGAGGGTAATGCACTAGGTACCATAACTGCCGATATGATCGAAAAAATAGAAGTTATGACCAATCCCTCTGCCAAATACGATGCAGAAGGGACATCAGGTATTATCAATATTGTTCTTAAAAAAGAGGAGCGTAAGGGACTCAATGGTTCTATTTCGGTGAATACTGGAGCTCCTGATAGCCATAGTGTTGGGGTAAGCTTAAATAGAAGAACTGAGAATTTTAACCTTTTTACCCAATTGGGAATAGGTCTTCGCGATATGCCGAACGATCTTGAAACCCGAAACGTAGATTTGGAAAACAACACCACCATTCTTAGTAATGGTACAGAGTACCGAAATGAAACCTATTATAATATAGTCCTTGGAACAGACTATCATATAAATGACTACAACGTTTTAACGCTTTCAGGGAACTTTGCTCTAGAAATAGAAGACCAGCCATCGAATACCAATTTTATGGCGCTCGACGCTAATAATTCCACTACGTCTGAATGGCAACGTAACGAAGTTACGGAGGCCACAAATCCAAAACTTCAGTACGAATTGCAATATAAAAAGGAGTTCGAAAATAATGAGGACCATACACTTCTTTTTAGTGGCTTGGGAAATTTCTTTGGAAAGGATCAATCTTCCGAATTTTTTAACACCACTATTTCTGGGGATGATAATGATAGCAGACAGAAAACTAGAACAGATTTCAAAGAAGCCATATTTACGTTTAAATTGGATTACACCAACCCAATAACAGAAGAATGGACTCTTGAGACCGGAGCCCAATATGTTTTTAACGATGTAAGCAATGATTACGAAGTAAATAACTTTAGCGGCGGATCCTTTGTTAATGACCCAGGACTAACCAACGTTTTTGAGTTTGACCAAAAGGTTCTTGGCCTATACGGTACGGGCTCTTACGAAGGAAAGAAATGGGGGATTAAAGGAGGATTACGTTTAGAAGAGACAGACCAAAATACCTTGCTTGTTACAACAAACTCAACCAATGGTCAAAGCTATAGCAACTTTTTTCCAAGTTTACATTCTTCCTATAAATTTAGTGATAGGGTGTCATTGCAGGCTGGATACTCCAAGCGTATATACCGCCCTAGAATGTGGGATTTAAACCCCTTTTTCAACATTCGGAACAACTACAGTGTACGCCAAGGAAATCCTGAATTACAGCCAGAGTTTACGGATTCCTATGAAATAACAAGTATTTACATTCTAGGCTCAGCAAGCATAAATTTTGGAGTATATCATAGGTATACCACGGATGTAATTGAAAGGATAACCACCTTTGAGAACAACGTAAGTACTTTTAAACCTGAGAACATTGGAGTCAATAAGGCAACAGGAGTGGAGTTCAACGCAAAATATAGTCCAGCAAAATGGCTCACTCTAAACGGCGATTTTAATTATAATCAATTTAAAAGAGATGGTATTTTCGAAACCACTGTTTTTGATTTCAATAATGACCAATGGACTTCTAAGCTAATGACCAAAATTAAATTTCCAGCGGATATCGATTTAGAGATGACCGGCAATTACGAATCCAGTTACCAAACCGTACAAAGTAATGTTAGTGACAACCTGTATATGGATCTTGGAATTAGAAAGAGTATGCTTAAAGGTAAGGCCGTTATTAATTTAAGCATAAGAGATGTTTTTGCCTCTAGGGTTGATGAGAGCCAAATTGCCCAAGCAGACTACGAAGTGTATAATCGCCGTCAGCGAGGGAGGTTTTTAGCATTAGGGTTTAGTTATGGTTTTGGTAAGGGAGAGGCCATGCAATACTCTGGACAGCGCAGGAGATAGGATTAGTTATTTTAGCCTTCAAAACATACTAAACACAAAACAGTATTTCCATGTATGCCCTGTAGTATGAAAACCGCTTTATGCTTAGACAAAAAAAACCATGGAGTTAAAGTATTAAATCGCCTCATTTCTACAACGTATAACCATTTCTAACCCACATTATCTTCTCCTCTTAAAGGGTTATATCGAATATTTACCGTAAAACTTTTTCCCTAATCTCCACCTATAAAAGAAGAGAAAACCTAGGTCCTTATAGGGAGGGTCGTTAAAAATTTCCAAATTATTTCATTGAAGTTAAGGCAAAGTCTATTAGGGTCAATCTTCCACCAACGGGTTTAGTATATTGAAATCATAATATGTCAACCGGTAGGCATATCGTATATAGTTACCGTTAAAATATAAATTATGAATAAGGATATTGAAAAAATAGAGGGCAAGATAAAGGATGTCATCACAAAAAATGAAGATGCCGTAAAAGGTTTTGAAAATGCGGCAGAAAATGCCAAGGAAGTAGGTATACAAAATTACTTTGAAAATAAAGCTACGGAAAGAAGGATGTTTATATCAACTTTAAAGAATTCCTCTCCCGAACTTAAATTGGGAGATAACGAGATTGATGGAAGTGCAGCAGGTACCGCACATCGTGCTTGGATGGATATTAAGGCATTTTTTTCTGGTGATAACGACGAGTCCATGTTGGAAGAGGCAGTGAGGGGAGACAAATCAGCTATTGAAGAATATAATGAGGTTTTGGCCGAGGTTCTAGTCCCACATAGGGTAAAAGAAATTCTACGGGAACAACGCGATGCCATTCAGAACGATTTGGAAACATCTAAAATCCTTGAATATTTCAGGTAGTTATTCACTTTACTAAAAACAAAGAACCCTTATCTAAAAGGGTTTTTTTGTGCCGAGTTTAGTTTTAATTACCAACTATTCAAAACAGGTTTCTAAGCCCCGCTAACACCTTCAACGACAATAAGTTTAATAGTCCTGCTTCTTTTCTTTTCGCTTACGCAATTGTCGCTCTAGGTCGTTCACAGACTCCGCGATGGAACTTTCAAAATTATCATGACTCGCTTCGGCAAACAATCGTGGTCCCGGGAGACTCAATCTAATATTGCAGATTTTTCCAGTTTCATCAGAAGATGTATTTTCCTCCTTGAAGAAGACATCGGCTCGTATGACCATTGCATACTTTTCCCCTAATTTTTCAAGTTTCTCTTTTGCCAATTTCTCCAAACTGGCACTACCAGCCACATCGTGATATTCATATATAATGTCCATAATATTTATTTAGCTAATCAATTCTAGTTGGATTTTGCAATGCTCGTTTTATTTGTCAATAAGCATTAATCCCATTGGTTATTTATTATCCCGAAATGTACGGACCAATAATGGCATGGGGTGCTTTAATCGGTTATAGGATGACCCCAATGCATTTCAATGAGTCTGAAAACAAAATATTATATTTTATTGAGTACAGTTTTATAAGGGACCTGGACCTATCAGGAAATCATACTATAATTAGTGTGTAGCAGTCATAAATCTTTTTAATGCTGATAAATCCTGCTTCTTCTGCTAATCCTTAACAATGGCGAGCTTCGTAAATTTTATTCTATAACCTTATGATTGTTCTTTCTTAGTTAAAGACCATTCCATAATTTCCTTGCGTATCTCTTCTGGGCTACGTTGTCTTCTTTTTGCTATGCTATCGATTATCTTATTAAAACTTCCTTTTTCATATTCGGTATCTACTTCCTTTACAGCAGGGTAATGGGAAAGATATTCATCCCGCACTGCCAACCATTGCGCTTCCAAACGCGTATCAAGTTTCATATCTACCCCTCCATTATTAACGGGTTTTCCCAAATCCTCATCTGAATTTCCAATGGATTCTGTCTCATGGTAATCCTGACTTAGACCATGGTTTTGTGGAACATCGTTTTCCAAACCTTGGAAAGACTTTTCATTATCTTGATTCTTTCTTTCTGTAGTCATGCGAAAATATATTTGATTAATATTCCTTGAAAAGATAAAACTACAAAATGACCACTATTAAGCTTGCTCATATGGACTTATAACTAACCTCAAAACCGTATTACGGCATAATATCAAAGCGGCGCAGATATACAATATGCTTTAAATAAAAAAATCCAACCTATTTTCATAAGTTGAATTTTTTTGTTTGCCACCCTCTTGGGCTCGAACCAAGGACCCTCTGATTAACAGCCTCAAAAGTGGTGTTTTCATGTAACGTCATTTGTCTTCTTATAGTCTGCCTATCAATACTTTATGAAAAATTGTTTTGTATTTGGTAATATAATTTTTACATTTAATAGCCCATTTGTTGTACCTATGTTGTACCCAAATCAAGTCAAATGATAACTATTAAAATTGTTCAGCGAAAGAAAAAATTAACTGATGGATTGTATCCCATCTTCTTGCGAATTACTAAAGATAGACAATCCAAATTTTACAAAACTCCGTTTAGCTCAAATACCTCAGAATGGATATCCTCCACAGGCACATTTAATAAAAAGAAAAATAATCATTTTCAGAATAACAGATTGCTGGTAAAAATTAAAGACCGCGCTTATAAGATTGCCACTGACCTTGAAGTAGAAAATCCTGACTATACCTTGCAGGATTTTGACAAACGATATAGAATCACTTTCAACCCTGTTAGTAATGATGTATTTGCCTTTTTTGATGAAATCATTGAGGAGATGACGTTTGCAGGACGTATCGGAAATGCGAAGTCCTATAAAGATGCAAAAACTTCAATTCAAATATTTCATAAAATAAAGAAGCTTAAATTTAGGGATGTTAACCATACTTTTTTAAGCAAGTATGATGCCTTTCTCCGTTCTCGCGGTGGCACTGATGGCGGTGTTGGTGTTAAAATGCGTGCCATTAGGGCATTATTTAATAAAGCTATAGCGAGAGGAGTCATCAAGGAAAGCCTATATCCATTTAAGACCTATAAAATATCGAGGCTAAGAGGCAAAGGTTTTAAACGTGCATTGGATTATGAAGAAATCATCCGTATTATCAATTTAGATTTGTCTGACCACCCACATTTAATCAATACCAGAAATTACTTTGTTTTTAGCTTCTATACCAGGGGTATGAACTTTGCGGATATGATGTGCTTGGAATGGAAAGATGTTGAAGCTAATGTCATCTATTACACCAGAGCGAAGACCAAAGGAAACTTCTCTATAGCCATTATGCCCCCTGTTCAGAAAGTATTGGACTATTATCGAGAACATGGTTATGGCAACAAATATGTATTTCCCCTACTGTTTCGCGAAGACTATACTCCTACCCAACTTGCCGATCGGAAACATAAAATGTTGGGGATTTATAATATAGAGCTTAAGGACGTAGCCAAATTATGCAATATCACAAAAAACGTTAGCAGTTATGTTGCTCGCCATAGTTTTGCCAATTGCCTCAAACAAAAGGGGGTGGCCACTGATGTAATCAGTGAATCTTTGGGCCACCAGAATCTGGGAGTAACCCAGGCTTATCTTAAAGAACTGGATACTGAAATTGTGGATAAGGCGCTTGAAGTGCTGTTACAACCATCAAGTTAAATAATCAGAATAAGTCCTCAGCAAATATTTTTTTCAGCTTATTTGATATAACATTAATTTGTTGTGCTACATTTCGTAGACCTTTTTCCCAAATTAAATCGTAAAGTGCTTTTCTTGTAATGGCTATTGTCTTCATGTTCTATATTCATTTAATTAGCTTTTTCATGCAACATGAAAATACAGCAAAAATGAAAACGGAGGTAATCGGGGAACAATGAAAAAGGAAATTTATTCTCGTAATTGTACGAGTCGAATACACATTCTCAACTAACAAAAAATACCATACAACAGATAATATCGATCTTTATCGATTAAGCAAATACAAGTCCTAATATTTCCTAACTTAGAAGACTTATAATATACCATTGGTTGTAGTATTCCCCCCTCTTTACATCCGCAAAATTTTATTGGATTAATAAGTATAATAAGGCCCTAAACTGTATTTAAGTAGGACCAATTAAAATGGAAATATATGTACTGGTACATATAGCCATACGTTGTGCTTAATGTAAAAAAATGAATAGAAATTTAATAATAATCATACTTTTCATTTCAATCCAAGTTATTGGACAAGATTCTGTTGGACTAAAAAATGATACTACCGTATTCGATAAAACATCCGACACGACCTTTTCGGAAATAGACACCGTAAATCTGGACTTAAAAAATGACGAAATAGAAATTTCTACAAAAGTGGGGAACACCACTAAAGTAATTTTGGTTAAAGAAAAGAGCAAAATAGATTTTCTTAAATATTTACTACCCATATTCACTTTAATTTTAGGTATTGCCATCAAAGAGATTATGGACAAATGGTCTAACAAGAAAAAATTACGAAAGTCTGGAGAAAGATGGATTGCCGAATTGCGTAGTTTAGAAGAACCTATTGAAAAACAAATTGAATCGTTACAAGAATTTTTACAAGAACACGAAAAAGAAGAATTTTCAATACCTCGATTACAGGTCTATTCATCATTAAGCGGAGAAATCTTTAAATCACTTGACAAAAATGATTTAATAAAATATATAGAACTTAATAACAATAAATCAGACTTCAAGGAAATTGTCAAAATATCAAACAGGACTAATGGATATGTAAGTGTGTAACTAATCAGTTTAAATAAAGTTACCGAATAATTTGGATCGAAACCAATAATTTCGGATCTTGTTTCTATCGAGAAGGACAGGATTATATCGGAACTTATCATGCGTCTGGAAAGGCTTG
>Ga0105050_10008864_pt1 | contig 11441 bp, 11 predicted proteins | sample FRY01_FD_78088 | JGI IMG/M metagenome (GOLD analysis project Ga0105050, IMG submission 78088) | Freshwater microbial communities from Lake Fryxell liftoff mats and glacier meltwater in Antarctica - FRY-01 | ecosystem: Environmental > Aquatic > Freshwater > Ice > Glacier meltwater ... | reverse complement strand
GGCTTCGCCGATGAAATCAAGCCGGACAACCCTGCAGGGACTGGCAAACTCACCAGTATCGACGACACCTTTATCTTTGGCGGCAGGCCAAAGGAAGTGTTCTGGGTCAACAGTCCTTTCTTCGAGTTCTCGTATCTCCGCCCGAAGGTTTTTTGGTGGGGGCAAGTCCCGCCTACCGTTGTGTTCTCTCGCGATCCTGGCGGCACTGATCTGATCAGCTTTCCGAACAACCCGTTTGTCATGCACCAAGGCAACCGCATTGCAGGTCCGCCGCCGGTGCCAGCCGATCCGGTCTAAGGCTGGTCTTTTGCGCCTACAAAAAAGAGGACCAGCAATGGTCCCCTTTCCTCCGTTAAATAATGCTCGTCCCACGGTTCCAATTCGGATATGTGGGTCCGTTTCGTTAGCGTAAACGTGCCAATTCTCGCCCGCCCATGCCGTTCACCCCTATCGCGCCACTACCCTACCAGCCATCCGCCACACCCATGCCCACGCCCGCCACGTCATCGCCACGGGCATGGCGCCAACCCAATTCAACCCATTTTGCCGGAGTCCCTGCCATGGTCCGCGACTTTCTTTTCGGCTGCGCGTTCATCATTTTTTTGCTGTTTCTCGGCGCGATCACCTTTTATTTTCTGGTGGTGAGAGCATAAGCCGCTGCCCATGGGCAGAAAGGAGTGGGACTAGCGTTTCACCTGCTCTGCGTTGAATTGCCCCTGGAGCCTGCCGCGCCGACCGCTCAAGCAGCCAGTTGGGATAACCAGGCAGACTTCCAATTGCTTTTTGCAGCCCACTTCCTGCGGCCATTGTCCCAAGTGCGGTTGCGGCAACAGCCCCTGTCGTGACAGGTGCATGAATTGCACTCACACCAGCCGTAACCGCTGGCCAGTAAGCCCGCGCACTTGCTGGCCGGCGTGCGGCTGGGTCAAATTTACTCCCAATGTTTGCCGCCTGGCCAATATCTCCGCCGCCATAACGGTTGAAATTGCCTGTATGCTTATCCGCAGCACTAAGCAATTTTCCAGGAGGAAATGCGCCTGTCACAGGATCGGCAATCTCCTGCACAGTAGAAAATGCTCGCCACTGCTTTCTTCCCTCGGAAAGCAGCCGCAGTGCTTCCGCAGCTTCTTGCGCAAGCCTGCTATTACCTTGTCGTGTTGCACGAGTAAGTTTTGCATTTGTCCCGCGCTCAAGTGCGTCCCAAAGAGCTTCTTTCATTTCCCTTGCAGGAATGGCTAGGAGAGAATTCTTTGAGTTAACAAGAGAAGCAAGCTTTCCCCCTCTCCGAGTCAATTCCTCATATCGCTCGCCTGACATCACGCCTACCCGTGCGGCAGAGTAAAGTTCTTGCACAACATCTTTGAACCTGGGGTGCTTCGCAAGGTCAATATTGTCCTGTGCAATGTCAATAATTTGGTTGAGAAGCACTCCATCCACTTTCACTTCTCCCCCCTTCGCACCGCGCTCAATCATCTGCCCAATGCGAGAAGCAACGCGATCAACTTCTTGCGCCCCCGCGGGAGCAGCTTTTTCTCCATAAGTAGAGGCAGCTATTCTGTTAAAATTGTTCTCTTCAACAGAAAGTCTATTCACCTGCCCAGAGTCTGAATAGAGCTTTACTGGTGGAAGCCCTGCAGGATTTGGGCGCTTCCCTATTGCTTCCAGGCCAAGTTCCGCCACTTTCGGTTCAATCTTTCCGCGAAAAAGTGCTTTCCCAGCTCCCTCTGCAACAACACCTCCCACCCCGCCAATCACTCCACCAAGTGCGGCACCAGAAAGAGCTTGTTCTCCCATATCACGCTCAGGATCAAGATGTGCAACACTTGCACCAGCAACACCACCTTGCACACTGCCTTGTGCAGCACGAGAGGCAATTCTTGCACCAAAGCTCGCACCTTCTGCTGTGCCGGGCAAACCATGGCCAGCGGTGCCAGAAAGAAAATTTGTCACAGGTTGCAGACGTGGCAATGCCTGGCCTACACCTTGAAGCAACTTATTGACTCCACCGCCAAGAAGTGCTTGACCAGGAAGGCCAGCAATTGCCTGTATGCCAAGTGTTTCCCAAGGACGCTCTTCCTGTGCATTCGCAATGCTTTTATCAAACCGCTCGCGTGCGGGAGCACTCCTTGATGGCGCGTTCCACCAATTCTTCAACTTCTGCCCAACAGGAAGCCCGGCGTCAGGCCCAGAAAGCCCTTGCGACAAATTAGGCCCTCTCCCTTGTGTAAGAGCCATGATAGCCTTTGGCGCAGACACAAAAGGAATAGCAGCATCAGCAGCAACATCCAGACGAGAGGCTTTTGGCACATCTGGATCGTGAAGTCTTCCGCCGATCTTCCGATATTCCTCCAAAATAAGATGAGGGTAAGCAAAACTTCTTGCCCCCCATTTTTTCTGATCCGGGCTGCCGTGATACATTAGCGAGGCTTTGACGTAATCCCCTGCTACGTCTTTGCGGTCAAGGTTCTCCCGCATAAGCTTCGCCCCGCCGAAGATATTTTCCTTCGGATCATAGACGTTTTTAACTCCCAGTGCCAAGGCAGTTGCAGGCATGAGTTGCATGAGGCCTTCTGCCCCAGCTTCACTCTTTGCATTATTCTGGAAGTTACTTTCAATCTTAATTTGCGCACGTAGCCAGTGCGGATCAAGGTTATACTTCTTTGAAGCTGCCTGAATAATCTCATCATGGTTCTGCGAGACAATTTGCATATTGTCCCATGGTTGTGGAGTTTTTGCCACTGGCACAATAGTCATATTATCCCAGGGCTTACTTGCACTCATGGCACCACCTCCAGAGTCTTTCCTGTTCGCTTAATCTTGATAACAGCGCCATTAAACTCGAATGTTACAGTAGCCCCATCCGGCACTTTTGCCCCAGGAAATCCATCAGGAACGCCTGGCCCAAATTCGAAACCTTCAAAGAATTTTGGCGCATCTCTCTGCGGTCTGATCTCCGTAGTGATTAACTTGTCTGCCAGTGCCTTTTTTGTCCAAGCTCCGCGTGCTTTACTGAGTGGCTGATCCGCAGGCCAATTATCCATAAATTCGCGTTCTTTTTCCATATACTGGAACATTCTCGTTGAGTAGTTGAAGAGCTTTTCAATTGCGTTCGGGCTCATATCCAGGCGAGGAGAGCTTGCCCAATTCGCCATCACTTCGCCCTCGGTAAGCTGCGTGCCAGGCGGGGTCATAGCCCTGAGCGACATATAGGCGGCAGTAAAAGTCTTCTTCGCAAAAGTCTCCGCAGCAACCATATCTCCACCTTGCACAAGATCAATCATGCCCTCCGATACCCCAGGCATTCCTTGCATAAATTTTGCAAATCTTGTGCGTATCTCTGACAAACCACCAGTTCGCGCTTTATCCAACAGCTCACGCATCTCCGCAATCTGCCGAATTTCCTGCTCTGCTTGGGAAATTTGCTTATCCAGGCCAAGTCGGTAGTCGATATGCTGCTTGAGAGTTTGAGTTGCACCTGCAATGGCAGAAGGCGGCGGCCCGAGAGGCGTTGCGGCCAAAATTGGATCAGGCATAGAGTTGAGATTTCCTCTGCCATCCAGCATTGGCATAACTTGGCCGACAGGAACCGGCGGCAGCGGAGCACCAGTTGGATCTTGTCTGTCTACAGTTGCATTTCGCTCCCCAGGGGTGGGAGTTTTTGTCACATTGGCAAGTCCTTCTGGTAGATTTGCCTCATCCCGCGGAATACGTATCACGTTCGTCTCGCCACCTGAGTCAATAACAGTTGGCACTGGATGCGTAATAGCAAGGCGATCTGCAATCGACGCCACTTGCAGCTGTTTTTGCATCAATGCTTTCCGCAAATTTGCAGGGTCTGCTGGCAGTTCTTTTATCTCTCGAAGCAACTGAAAGGTAAACTGCGGATTATTTACTTGCGCAATTGTCTTTGCCGCCCACTCATTCACATCTGCTATCCCAACAGATGGCCCAAGAGCAAGCAATGCACCAAGTCCACTTCCAATCAACTCCGCCCGCTGCTGCACATTTGCAATAGCCGCATTGTCGATCTTCAGTTGTTCTTGTTTTCTCGCTTGTGCGGCTGCTGTAGCAGTTGGTATGGTGAAAGCAGCTCGCGGATCAGCCGCCAGCCTTTTCATCAACTCCACATCATCCAGCGAGCCATCCGGCCTCAGCGCATTTGTGTAGGCTTCTCCTGTGCCAATTCTTGCCTCGTTCTCCTGCGCAAAGAGTTTATTTTGGTTCTTCCTCTGCCGCAGGTTTGCAAGGTGTTGAAGAAATTCCATCGGAGGCGGAACTACTTCATTGTTGACTTGCAGTGCAATAGTTGGATCAAAGGCCATTTTAGTTCCTTGCTCCATACACATTGTTCGGGTTACGTGCTGCATCAGCAACGCCGGCCTGGAAAAGGCTCGGGTCCATCGCATACATACCCGCGTATTGAGCCGCCGGCCCAAGCACACTCTTGTAAGCATTTGCCACGCCGACAGTGCCAGAGGCTTGTGCCTGCGCAGCGCCCGTCATGAGATTATTAATTTGGCCCTGTGACTGCAACCCAAGTGAGCCCAAATTTCCTGCCGAGTTGGCGCCTTGCGTGCTTTGTGGGAAAAGCATATTATAGGTTGCTTGCCGTTGAGTGAGATCGTTAGAAAGTTGCTGGTTAAAGGTGTTTTGCGCATGGCCTGTTGCATACCGCGCAGCTCCCTTCATTGCCGCGCCGCTGCTACCAAGACCGCGGGCTGCATAGGAGTTCTGCACTCCTTTCAGTCCTTGGTTAAGAGTGAATTGATAGCCAGGAGTATTTTCCAAATCCGATGGATTAAATTGCCGAGTGAGAGGTGCTGTAAGAGGATTGCCACCTTCATTCGTGCCAGTGAGAAGTCTTACCGCATCTTGCGCGGAATAACCGGCCTGGATAAAAGGGATAAGATCATTTCTGATCTGCTCAAAGCGCCGCTCACTAGCCGCAGCCGCTTCCCGCGCCGCCGCAGCTTGCTGTGCTCCAGCGCTTTCCGCAGCATTCGCGCCGAGAACTGCAGAACCAATACCTGCAATACCTCCAACAATTCCAGCTACTGCTTGCGCCATTTTATTTTCCAAGCCTCTTCATATATGATGTTTCTTCAGCAACAAAGCCGTAGCGCTGAAGTAACTTGCCTAGTGGCTTTTTATTCTTCTCCCCTACAAACCACAATTTAACTCCACGAGCAAGAAGAGTTTTGTGTGCTTCGGCGTAAAGGAGTCGAAACGCCCCACCAGATCGACAATCTTTTCTGATAAAGAGCATATCAGTATGTGCAACTCGCACACCTTGAGAATGGAGAAAAGGACTGAGAAAAAAAGACCAATACCCCACTATTTCAGTCTCTTTCCAAAGTCCCACAACTATCAGCCCGCCACTTTTTTCCAGCTGGTAGTAAGCACGATAGTTGATATCAAGAGGGACATCAATTCCCACTTCTTGCCAGTGAAGCGGAAAAAGGAGGCTGAGCCCCCTTACAACTCCACTCCAAGGTGCAACACTGGCGGAAAGGTTCATGGCAGTGGAGCAAAACTCAAAAGCAACAGACAACCAGAGGTTTGTGAGATGAGATCAAGCTGCGCTGCTCCTGAGCAAAATGCAACGGAACCTGTTGCCATGCTGAAATGGTCATTACCACATACAGCAAATATTTCACCGATGGAAATAAGCCCTAGCCCATCTGTTGCATTCTCCAAGGCAGGGACCACCTTTACTTCTTCGCTCAGCTTAAAAAGTTGCACTTGCCACAGTATACCGCACTCCATTCTTCGCATCACATCAAGGAGCAAAAGACGCAGTTGCGGAAAAGCAAAATACTCTGCATCCCATTCGCCTTTCGCAAACAACACCACTCCATCAGGGTTTCCCTCAAAAACGGAGTCCTGTCGTGCAAGCGCCATCTGGAGCGGTGCGATATCCAGGCCAGAAGCCAGCCCAACAAAATTGCTCATGTGTTATCATATCCACTGATGAAGACGTTAATAACAGCTGCCGCATCACACAGCCCTTGCAAAGTTTCCCCCGCATTCAGTGTCAATCCGGCAAAAGCATTTATAACAAGACTCTGCCCTGCGGCCAGTCTGCCACTCTGTCCACCAATGATGAGATTTGTTGGGCCAGGACTTCCTGCGGCAGGCACTCTGTAGAGAGTAATTTGTCTTGCAACTGTATCGCTATTGTAGGCAACCGCACGCAATACCTGCCCGACGCTATTAGCAGGCTGCGTGTAAAGCACAGTAGCCGCAAGGCCAAGTTGAATGCCAGGCTGGAAAACTTTCGGGGATTGGGCCATCGTTATCTCCAAACAAAAGTAAGTGTCGGAACGACACTATACGTTATGACAAGGCTATCATTTTCACTCAAAGGGAAGAACCCAGCAATCTGCCCTGTTGGAAAGAACGTCACACCATCTCTGCTCCAAGTGACGGAAGTCACCGTGCCGTCTGCAATCAATGCGAAGCCATTTCCTAGCGAGGAAAAGCTGAACGGCGAGGCTCCCGGCGTAATGCTTTCCGGGAGTGGTGGAGGGTCTTCAGCTGGAAGAAAAAGCGCGGGTGAGGAAGGTGTTTGTTCTTCCGCTGGAAAGAAGAAAGAGGGCGGTGTGATGTGCTCATCTGCAGGAATGAAAAAATCTTGTTGTTTGAAATATTCTTCTGGAAGAAATACAAGGGCAGTATTGGCACTCTCCACGGCATCCTGCGGAAGCACCATAGAAGAGCCAATTGCAGCAGCATTTTGCACTTCCTCGAAAAGAAAAAAACCTTGAGCTGTTTGTTCCTCCACATCATCCATTGCCCCGAGCAAAGAAGCAACTTGATCTGGAGTATTTGTTGGAGTAATTCTGCCTTTTGTGCCGCCTGTTCTTGCAACAAGTGCGGTAATGAGCCGATACCAGGCTGGAGTAATAAGCCCTGTTGCAGGAACGCAAATCGGCGCGGTTGGGATTGCAAATGCAGCGAGATTTGTGCGAGTGTCACTCAACTGACCAACTCCCGTAACTCAACCCAAGCCCCATTCAAAGCAACATTACAAGGAGCGGTCCAGGAGAGTTCCCACACTCGATCTCGTGCAATTCCCAAGCGCCACCAAGAAGGTGCGGTCAAATACTCTCCCGCTGCCCCCATCGTCTGCATGAGAGATCCTTGCCAACTTACCCCTCTTGTATTGCTCCAGCGAAGAAGCAAAATTGGGGCCGGTGTAACTGCGGCGGCAGCTTCAAGAAGAATGGCAAAAGTGTCGTCAAGTGGCCCCTGCCCTAGAATAAGGTCAATATTTACTTCCTGGGCAAGAAGCTTATTCAGATCAACTGGCGGAGTAGAAGTTAATGGCATTTGTCCAACAGAAATATCTGCCATAAACTTATCATATCTAATCCGCTTCCCTTCCAGCCCTTTCTCTCCACGCTGTGTTTTGATAGTAGGGAGATGCGGGAAGGAGCGCAAACGTAGGATCGGCTGACCTGCATCCAAGGAGATAGAAGAGTTCATCTTGTAAACTGTTCCCGACTCCCAATCCTGGCCATAAAGTGCGCCATTTGACCACACAGCCGAACATACTCTATGTCGATGGAGTTTACCTTCTATATCCATCCAAGCGCGTTCATGCCACATCTGAGTGGCTTCATCAAATACCCAGGTTTTGTCCGCAGTTGGAAAAGTCAACACATAGAAGATGTGTCCGTGCTCTTGATAGGTATAGCCGATCGCATCAGTTAGAGTTGGATATTTCTGTATCTCCTGCTCAAGAGCATGGGTAGAAATTCTCACCGTGGAGTAACCTTTTCCACGCAGAACCATTCCGCCGCCCTGATCATTTTGACTCAGAAAGAAAACAGAGATGTCAGCTGTTGCAATAGAATACGGCGCAGGGCACCCATACTGCACAAAGGCACCAGGAAGAATGGCGAAGGGAAAATCCTGATCTACAACAGTTGTCCAAATTTCACTCGTCTTCTCACCAATAAGCCAAAGTTCTCTATGCACCACTACCGGCGCAGCAAGAAGATCAGGATGAGCAGTTTTCGACGCAATATAAGTTGCGTCAAACTCCAACGTGTTGCTCAGTGTTGAGATAAATTGTCTTGTGCCAGGCACATTGAAGATAGTGAAAGTGTCGAGATATGCGCCAAGCGTTGCGCCTTGAAACAATCCTGTTGGATCAGTGAAAAGTGAAAAAACTTTTGTCGCAAGAACAATTTCCCATGCGCCAGTAGTTGTTCCATCGAGAATTAACAAAGAAAGTCCGTTATCAACGAACCGAACTGGAGTAAAAAGTGCGGGAATAGTGCCAAGAATAGTTTGCACTCCAGCCGCATTCACCCACCAGACACTACCCCCACTCACTCCATACCAAGTATTATCTGACGCAACAAACATACCTCTCCCTTGGCCGAGCCCCGCGATAAAGGTCTCCAGCCCAGGGGTATGATAATGTGTGACAGGAACAGGTGCGTCAGAGGGATTGTTTTCAGGGTATAAATTAATACACCTCTGAGCATTGGCGATCAGCCCCTGTGCAGTATAACTGCCGCCAAGCAAAGGCCATCTCATCGCCAAATTCCTGCAGCCGCGTCAAAATAACCTCGCCGTGGAATACCCTGCGGCATGGAAAGCCGCCTCACCTGCGCATTGGACAGACGAAGGACACGTAGAGAATTTTTTGCGTTGAGGATTAAAACTGGATTAGGCTGTGTATCGCCGGCCGCCGGAAGCAACCTCATTGCCAAATTCCAGTGCATTGCACTTTCATACGCAGGAGGAAGATTAATGTCGGTTGTGAGCGATGTGATATTGGTTAGAGATACCTTAAAAAGCAACTTGAGCGTGTAGAGAGATGCTTGTGGAACAGGCCAAACATACAAATTTCCCAACGGCCAAGCAGTGTCAAGAAACACCACTCGTCCAGGGCCAACAAGTGTTTTTAAGCCAATTCTCTGATAATCTTCATACGCTTGCAGAATATCCATCGGATAAGTCGTTTGCTGCCCCGAGGGATTTGATATTTGAATGACAGCACTGTTCAGACTATTCGGGCGCGGAGTCATATCAATATCCCCGCCTGGGCCAACAGTGTAGCTTACTGCCCCCGTGCAAAGCAGGGACTTCTCAACCAAATGGTAAACAAGCCAGCGCTGCTGCGCCCACTCGTCCATCATCCAGTTGAGTTTCCGTAGTGCGTCGTTTACATCTTCTGCTTGCAGTGTCTCTCCAATACCAAGCACTCCAGCATCTCTGTAGGCCTGCTTGATTAGTTGGAGAGGTGTGGTCATGAGATGTTACTTCTTTGCAGGAGAAAGAATAGCCTTCAGCGAGCCCGTCGGCGCAGGGCCAGGCTCAGGCTCAGGCTCGGGGGCAGGCTCCGGCTCAGGCGCTTCAACGTAAGGAAAGAGTGCATTTTGCGGATGGCTAAACCAGCCCTTTCCCAGTGCAGTTTCCTCTTTCGCATTCTGCACAGTCACAGCCGCCTTCTCAAAGGCATAGAGCATTTTGGGAAATTCTCGAAAAGTGTAGTCAGGAAAATCCATCCGATCATAGATCGGTGCGGGAGCACGGGCCATAAGATAACCTTTCTTGGAAAGAAGTTCTCAGCCAAATGGGGGCTTTCGCCCCCACTCAGTCCTACAGTTCGTCAGCCACAATCACGGCCCACTCCGGCCTGATCCAAAGATACCCGTAGAGAATGTCCAACCGGGTAAGCCACTGATCAGTGCTGCCATTGTAGAAAGTAATCATTCGCATGGAGAGGCCGTCAAAAACCTCTCGCCCAGCTTCCTGCACACCACGAGTCGGCAACTCCAGATCCGCCGTCGCCATCGTAACAGCTTCCGGGCAGAACACGAAATTCTTCCGAAATTTCGTGCTCGCAGCCAGCGACAGTGTGGGGTTCACCGCAGCGCCATTGGCGGGACTTGCCGTGACAGTCTGATACTGCACAGCCACACCGCCAACCGGAGGAACAATGGCGGGATAAATCGGAATGCTGGTCGCACCCGCCGCCACTGCTGCCGTCACCACAAACTGGCGCAACGCACCAGTGTCCTGCCGCGTCAGGCGGTTCACCGCATTCACACCGCCAAGCGTGATAACATCGCCCTTGGCAAGACCTCCGGCCAGCGCCCCTACCACGACGTTGAGGCCAGTCTGGCCTGCCCCACTGACCGTTGCGGACGCCTGCGCCAATGCACCGTTCGTATGTGCAAGCACCGTCTGATCACTCATCCAGTCAAAGCCCAGCGCTTCCTGCATCTGCCCTGAGACATACTGCGCAGAGATCTTCTGCGAAGGATTGAACAGGCCGGACAGGGTGCTCACCACGCGCGCACGAGTGTTGGGGCTGTTCACCACCTTTCGATCACCCATCGGGGCAGAGTTCATATCCAGAAGCGCGCCGGCTTCGAGATACGTCTGCGCGGTAGGGCTGATGATGAGACTGCTCCCATCCTGATTTGCCACCATGTTGCAAATCCCGCCCTCAACTCCGCCCATCACATCTTGAGCCACATCGGCAGCAAGGTAGGTGATCATGGGCTTCAGCACGCGCGAAGAATAATCATCCAAGCTCATCGCGCGATCCTTCGAGTTGAAGGAAACGTCCACGCCCTTCTGTGTCGCAACAGCCAGAGTGGTCGAAACCTCACCCGTATCCTGGGGACTCGCTGCCGCACCAGTGCGGACAGTGTATTGGTTTGGCAGCCGGATACGCAGCGTCTCACCAATCTTGGCGCCATTCACAGCGAACTGGTCGTCATACTGTCGGTTGATATTCATGAGAAAGGCGTTGGAGTTATCCCACAGCCGAGTCGCCTCGCGCAGGATCATATTGATAGTGAGAAGTTGATTGGCCATGATAGGCTCCTGTTACCCGGCTCAGGCCGGAGGGGAAAACTCATTGCATCCGCATGGAATACCATGATCCTCGGGGCCTGAGTCCGAGTTTGCAGGCGTGTGCAGGAGGTAGCGCGCTCCAGTCGCGTCGTATCAACTAACGCTTGGTCTTTTTGGAAAGTTCAGCTTCCCGCCAAGCCCGCCATTCAGTTGAAGTCATCTTCTCTGGGTCCGTATTTTCCTTCACCACTCCCGGAGTGAGAGGGGTGATTGGCGCCGCAGCGCGGGAGACTTTGCCAGTCCCCTTAGCAATAGAAGCAGACAATTTGCTCAAAGCCGCTGCCATTCGGATAGGCGACAGTTCCAGAATTCTGGCTGCTTCATCCAAATCACCTGCCAAGTCGTAAAGCACTTTCGCAGGATTGCCAATTTCCTGCGCCGCCTCGATAATGGTAGGGTTAAGCCCGCCAATCTTACTGAAGGCCTCGAGTTTTGTTTGGAAATCTGGAAACTTCTCCACGCCATCAGCATAGATAGTATTGCAGGTGGTATTGAAAGCCTGCTCCAAGGCGGCTTCTGCAACTTTCTGGTCGAAAAGTTCCTTTGTAAGCCCTTCG
>Ga0105050_10008863_pt1 | contig 11441 bp, 9 predicted proteins | sample FRY01_FD_78088 | JGI IMG/M metagenome (GOLD analysis project Ga0105050, IMG submission 78088) | Freshwater microbial communities from Lake Fryxell liftoff mats and glacier meltwater in Antarctica - FRY-01 | ecosystem: Environmental > Aquatic > Freshwater > Ice > Glacier meltwater ... | reverse complement strand
GGGAAGGGATATTCCGGTCGATAGCGCGCCAATGGTGCGGGCAGTCTCGACGAACGTTGCTCCGCCGAGACTGCTTTTTGGACTCCCATTGGACGCAGGAGTAGATGCCTAAAAAAATCCCCCATTCCGGACAGATGCCACTAAAATCCGAGAAGAACCAAAGATTCTTGTCCAGTTGCATAGACATTACGGAGACGCAGGTCGAACTGAAACTGGTTGGAAAAACTTGAGAGCCCACCGTGAAAAAATGAGTGGTCCCAAAACGGAGTTCCGCTGCGGCGAGTCGAAGTAGTGACTGCGGCATGGCGTGTCGCTGGTGTAAACTGCGGGAAGAGTTCGAGCGGTCAACCACTTTGTCTGCCGATTGATGAGCCAACCTAAACCACGGAGTTTTTCCACTCATGCGTTTCGGAACTTATTTTTGCGGACTGTCGTTCGTCTTTGCCAGCGCACTGGCGTTTGGTGTTTATGGCCAAGAGACGCAGACTAAGCTCAATACCGTCGCCGCCGAAAAGCTCGGCTGGAAACTCGGCGTTCAAACTTACAGTTTCAACCGGTTTACGTTCTTCGAAGCGATTGATAAAGCCGCATCGGTCGGATTGAAATATGCGGAAGCGCATCCAGGCCAAAAAATTTCTGGCGACATCGACGGCAAGATGGGCCCGGGGATGAGTGACGAACAGATCCGCCTTGTGAAAGAAAAGCTGAAGTCCGCTGGTGTCCAGTTGACCGCTTTCGGTGTTACTGGGTTAAGCGGCGACGAAGCGACCAGTCGTCTTACGTTTGATTGGTGCAAGGAAATGGGCATTGGCGTCATCAATACCGAAGTTCGTGAGGACACCTTCGACACACTTGAAAAGCTTTGTGCGGAGTATGAGATCAAGATCTGTCTGCACAATCATCCCGAGCCGTCTTATTACTGGAACCCCGACACCGTGCTCAAGGCGATCGAGGGTCGCAGCAAGTGGATTGGCGCGTGAGCGGATACAGGCCACTGGGTGCGTTCCGGGCTAGATCCGGTTGAATGTTTGCAAAAGCTCGACGGCCGAATTGTCAGCTTTCATTTCAAGGATTTGAACAAGAAAGGCAAAGGGGCGCATGACGTTCCGTGGGGCACCGGCGTGGCGAACGTGCCCGCTTTGCTGGCCGAAATGAAACGTCAAGGTTTCCAAGGCCCGGTATCGATCGAGTACGAACACAATTGGCTCGAGTCGCTGCCCGAAATCGGCCAGTGCGTCATCAACTTTCACGCGATGACCACCGAATCGGCGAAGTGATTCGGTCGAAATCCGTCACGACCGGCGCTCCCGACGTCCACCTTTTTCGACTCGATGAACCGAGCCGATTTTTCGTTTCGTTGAGACGTGATTGGGTCAACGTCCTTGGAAGGGCGTGAGACTCTCGGACACGTTTATTTGATTCGCGTCATGATGCCGGACTGAAGGCGACACACTCGCCTTGCGTGCCGAAGCCACGCCAAGAAAAATCTCGCAGACCCACGCATCCTCGAGTTATCGGAAGAAAGCACTTCGCGAACAGGGCTTGTCTTACCGATGACAATGAGTCGAAGGGAAAAAGCGGATCGATCACTCACGTCTCGACCGGTGAGTTGGATTACGCGAGGATTTTGTTCAGCGTCGCACTCGGCCGCATGGCTTGATCGGCAAGCGTGTCGTCGGGGTCATAGTAACCGTGCAATTCAACGGGCTTGCCCTGAGTGGCGCTAAGTTCGCCGACGATGGCCGCTTCGTTCGATTTCAGTTGCTCCGCGATCGGCTTGAACTGCTGCTGCAAGGTTTCGTTTTCTGTCTGCTCGGCAAGAGCATTTGCCCAGTAAAGTGCCAAGTAGAAATGGCTGCCTCGGTTGTCCAGCTCGCCCACGCTCCGTGACGGCGACTTGTCCTCGCTGAGCAATTTCGAGGTTGCCTGATCGAGCGTCTTGGCGAGCAAATTGGCTTCCCGGTTGCCGGTTTTGATGCTTAGGTCTTCGAGCGAAACCGCAATGGCAAGAAACTCGCCCAGCGAATCCCAACGGAGATGCCCCTCTTCGGCAAACTGTTGCACGTGCTTGGGAGCCGAGCCGCCTGCGCCGGTTTCGAACATGCCGCCTCCGGCGAGCATGGGAACGATCGACAACATCTTGGCGCTGGTGCCGAGTTCCAGAATCGGGAACAGGTCCGTCAAGTAATCCCGCATCACATTGCCGGTCACCGAAATCGTGTCTAAGCCCGCTTTGGCACGCTCGCAAGAGTAACGAGTTGCTTCGGTCGGCGACATGATTTTGATTTCGTAGCCGTCGGTCTTGTGCGACTTCAAGTATTCATTGACCTTCACGATCAGGCATCGATCGTGTGATCGTTTGTCATCGAGCCAGAAGATCGCGGGAGCACCGGAGGCGGTGACACGAGCCACGGCCAGGGCGACCCAGTCGCGGATCGGAGCATCCTTGGTTTGGCACATTCGCCAGACGTCACCGGTCTGCACCGGATGCTCCATCAAGGTGTTGCCAGCTTCATCAACCACTCGCATCGTGCCTGGCTGCTCGATGATGAATGTCTTGTCATGCGATCCATATTCCTCGGCCGCCAATGCCATCAGGCCGACGTTGGCAACACTGCCCATCGTTGCCGGATCAAAAGCGCCATGCTCTTTGCAAAACTTAATCGTCTCCTGATAAACGCCGGCATAACAGCGATCGGGAATCAAAGCCTTGGTATCGTGCAACTTGCCATCGCGTCCCCACATTTTGCCCGATGAGCGAATCATCGCGGGCATGGAGGCGTCGATGATGACGTCGCTAGGGACATGCAAGTTAGTGATGCCGCGATCGGAATCGACCATCGCCAAGCTTGGCCGACTTTGATAGGCCGCATCAAGATCGCGTTTGATCGAAGCCTGCAGATCGCTCGGCATCGACTCGATCCTTTTCATCAAATCGGCGACCCCATTATTAGGATTGAAGCCGACGCGGGTAAGTTCATCGCTCCATTGATTAAGCACGTCCTTGAAGTACACGCTTACCGCATGACCGAAGATGACGGGATCGGAGATCTTCATCATCGTCGCTTTCAAATGCAACGAAAGCAGTATGTCGTGCTGCTTCGCGTCAGCCATCTCACGAGCGTAGAAGTCTCGCAACGCGTCGCGACTCATCACGGAGGCATCAATGATTTCGTCGTTCAGTAACTCCAACTGTTTCATTACCACGGGGGCTGCCCCCGCAGTCGTGTACTCAATCCGCACTTTGCCAGGGGCGGACATCACGTATGACTTCTCGCTGCCGTAAAAGTCGCCGTGATCCATGTGGGCGACATGAGTCGTGCTGTCGGCACTCCACCGGCCCATCGAATGGGGATTGGCTTGAGCGTATTGCTTCACGGGACCGGCAACACGGCGATCGGAGTTGCCTTCACGCAGCACCGGGTTCACGGCGCTGCCCACGATCTTGGCGTAACGCCTTCGAATCGCTTCTTCATCTGGGTTCGTCGGTGCGTCGGGGAAATCAGGAATTGCATAGCCGTGCGATTGGAGTTCCGTAACCGCAGCGGTCAACTGCGGAACCGAAGCGCTGACATTGGGAAGCTTGATAATATTTGCGGCAGGAGACTTTACCAATTCGCTGAGTTGAGCCAGCGCGTCCGGGCGTTGCTGGTTCTCGTTCAGATAGTCTGAAAAGGAAGCGAGGATTCGTCCGGCGAGGGAAATGTCCACCAGCTCGAATTCGATCCCTGCGGACTTAGTAAATTTGCGGACAATCGGTAGCAGAGATCGTGTCGCAAGCGCGGGAGCTTCATCGGTTTTGGTGTAAACGATCTTTAGGTGGTTCATAACCTAGCAGTGCTTTCGTGGGATGAAGTGAGTGCGTTTGGAATCGACGATTTCGAATCCGGTGGGAATCGCTTGCGGCGAGTTTGACGGAAATAGATTTCAGTCCCCACAAGCCATTTAATCAAGGCCACGCAACTTTGCCCTTTACTTAACAAGGTCACCCGTTCGTCAAGCTGCGTTCTCGGCGTGCGACGCCGGTTGCGTAGGCGGCATCTTCCACTGCGGCGGCAACCGCCGGAGTGACTCGGCGATTGAAGACCGACGGAATGATGTAGTCTGGGCTGAGCTCCACGTCCGTGATGCAATCGGCGATCGCATTCGCGGCGGCGAGCTTCATCGCCTCGTTGATCTCGGAGGCGCGGCAGTCGAGCGCGCCTCGGAAGATCCCTGGAAAGCAAAGGACATTATTGATTTGATTCGGGTAATCTGAGCGTCCGGTACCGATGACCTTCGCATAAGGCGCTGCTTCCTCAGGCGTGATCTCAGGCGTTGGATTAGCGAGCGCGAACACGATCGGCTCGGACGCCATACGGCTGACCATTTCGCCGGTTAAAACACCGCCACTGGAAACGCCGAGAAAAAGATCCGCTCCGTCGATCACGTCGTTGAGCTTGCCACGCAGGTTGCCGGGGTTCGTATGGTCAATCCACCACTGAATGCCCGCTTCCGAACGATCGCGATGAATGACACCGTGGAGGTCGCAGCCGATGATGTGCTTCACGCCAGCGGTGGCCAGCATTTTCGCGCAGGCCGTTCCCGCCGCGCCGGCGCCCGAAATAACAATTTTTGCATCTGCGAGCGTCTTACCGACGACGCGCAGTGCGTTAATCGCCGCGGCAAGCACGACGACTGCCGTTCCATGTTGGTCATCATGGAAGACGGGAATATCGATCGCTTCACGCAGTCGCCGCTCCACCTCGAAACACCGTGGCGCTGAAATGTCCTCCAGATTGATACCGCCGAAGCCCGGAGCGATGGCCTTCACGATCGCGACGATTTGATCCACGTCCTTGGTGTCGAGGCAAATCGGGAAGGCATCAATGTTAGCGAACTCTTTGAACAGCATCGCCTTACCCTCCATCACGGGAAGGGCAGCGGCCGGACCGATGTCGCCAAGGCCCAGAACCGCAGTCCCATCGGTGACGACGGCAACGCTGTTGCGTTTGATCGTCAGCGTGAAGACCTTTGCCGGATCCTCGTAAATCGCGGTGCAAATTCGTGCGACACCGGGCGTATAAGCGAGAGAAAGATCGGCGCGAGTTTGAATGGGGATCTTGCTTTTGATCTCGATTTTTCCCCCCAGGTGCAGCAAGAACACGCGGTCTGAAAAATGGATGAAGGTCACCCCAGGAACGGCTTTGACCGCCTCGACGATCTCCTGAGCATGTTGGTCGTTGCCGGCAGCAATGGTGATATCACGCACCAACGTGTCAAAGCCGGCCTCCACTATGTCGATCGCGCCGATACTGCCACCAGCGTCGCCGATTGTGGACGTTACCAGTCCAAGAACCGCCGGTTTGTTCACAAGCCGAAGCCGCAGCGTGATGCTGTAGCCGTCGGTGGGTTGGGGTCTCATGGTTGCGGATGCTAGGTTAGTAATCGTCACAGATCAAAGGCCCCGCAGGAAGAAAAGACTCAAGAGGAAGAAAAGACTCAAAAATTCGCCAAATAAGCACTCGTGGCCTCAATCGTATCCCGCGATACCGGACGCGTAAGCCCACTCCGATCCCACGACGGCACGACGGCACGACGGCTGAATAGTCGTTTGATGGATAAGCTCGAATGCAGATTCTACTGCGTCGAAAAATGCGTTGGTCTTCATAAGTGGCCAGGACGCGATGATCTGCCGATCCTTCGAGTCGACGTTTGCAAAAAAATATCGCTTGGCCCGTCGTCGGTGAGTCGCATCACCTGGGGCGATAATCTTTCAAACTTGCGGATAGGTTGAGTCTGCAAACCGATCGCGTGGTAGATGATCGTTCCGTTCTTTGCGTTGGTCAGGATTGCATTTTCCAACTCATCTGATGGCATTGGATTGTAAAAATAGATGACGTCGTATTGGTCGTAGTCAGGATAAGTGGTGCCGTCATGGCAAAACACGTGATCCGTGCCGACATACTCACCGGCGATCGTTGCGTACTTCGGGTTGATCTCGAGTCCGTAGCCGTCAAACCCAAGCGATTGTGCAATCCAGACTTTGTTTCCCAAGCCACAGCCAACGTCCAGAAATCGAGAGCCCGCGTTGCAAGTCTTTTGAATCGTCTGAAGTTTTGTGATAAAGCTGAGTACGGAAAAACTGGCGTTGGGATAGTAGTTTTCATCCCCATCCGCAAACACCTGCCCCGCTGCGAATTCGAGAGAGTAGTAAAGTCGGCATAGAATCTCCAGATTTTTGATGCCGATGTTCTTTAGCTGTTGCAGATCAAGTTCAACATTCTTATCAATTTCGGCGTAACGGAGGTATTCGAATTTCGTCACTATCGTCCCTTTGCTTAACTTCAAAATGTTTGGAACCGCATTGGAACTATTCAATGGCTATCTTTGCAGGCCGTTGCGGGCATTACGCAGATCGCTTACGGCTTCGGTTTGCTTGAGATCGATACGGTGAACCTAATTCATCGCTTGTCGAGTCTCGCATTGATGGCTGTGCAGGCTGGGTCGCGGCCAGCAGATCTTTTTCCCTTAAGAACTTGCTGACGATCTTCAACAACGAGTCGCGGAAGCGGGCTGTATCTTGCCCCTCTTCGATCCAGGCTCGCACTTCGATGCGCTGAGAAGTTTTCCCCACACAGACCAGCGTGGCTTGCGGAGCGGGAGTTAACAAGACGTCTGGTTGCTCAATCACTAACTCTTGCAATGTTCGACAAATGTCCGCGGGACGCTCGTCGCGTTTGACCGCGACTTCGATTGGGATCACTTTTAGGCGGCCTGCGCCCATCCAGTTTACGACTTCTTCGCTGACGAAATTCTTGTTCGGAATAATCACTTCTCGGCCCTCGTCATCCGAAAGTACCGTTGTGCGAAATTTTTGCGCCGCGACGCGTCCGGTGACTCGCCCCACGGTGATCAAATCTCCCAATCTCGCAGGTTTCTCAAAGAGCACGACGAGGCCGCCAAAAAGATTCCGCACCATGTCTTGCAAGCCAAAACCGAGGCCAATCGTCAGCCCAACCGCTAGCCACTGGATCGCTTGCCAGCGTATGCCGATCAAATGGCAAGCGACGAAGCAGCCAACACCAAACAGCAGGCAACGTCCCATCACCAAGGAGAAATGTTCCATCCCTTCGTCGAACGAGACTCGCTGCAATACCAAGGCGTCAAACAGCGCGGGCAGCAACTTGGCCAACTGGAACGCGACAAACAAGGTTGCCGCCGCAAGCAGAAGATGCAGCGCCGTCACGGGAGTGGTTTCCACAATCGAGGGAGAGTCTGCGGATGCTTGGGTGATCGTGTCTTGCACCGTCCAAACAACGGGATTGCCCAGGCGAGCATTCGGAAAGACATCGATCCAAAGCCAACCAAAGCAAACGATTCCTCCCACCACCAACGAACACTGACAAAGGAACGCCAAGTGATGTTTTAGTTCGAGGTAGTGTTCGCCTAAAACACCAGACACCGTCTCGTTTTTGATTTCACCGTACTGGTCAAATCGTCTTGGCGGCGTTGTTCCGGTCAGCATCTGCCAGGCACGCGATGCCATGATCTTTATCCCGGGCCATAACGTGGCCGCGATCATGAGACTGACCAACGTGATGATTGCGCGTTTGCTCAACTCATTCGCGGTGAACCCATATCCAAGTGCTGACAGCGCTCCCATCGCCAATGGAAAACCGATCCCAGCCAAGTAGATCACGAAGCGAAGTCGGTGGATAACACTGCCGCCGAACTCGGCGATGAGTGGTTCCAGAAAACCGCCGGTCGGTCGTAGCGAAAGATGAGCTGTCCAAGCCACTAAGAGTAGCGCGGCCATGAATCCGAAGCGTGCTGCCGAGTCACGCCACATGCCATGATCGATCAAGCCAGTCAGCGTGACGACGTAGGCTGCCAAAACCAAACCGAACCCGATCAGTGTTAAGTACGCCGTCGCGCGTTGACGTCGAGGAAGCTCGACCTCGACGTATTTGTCCAGATATCCATAGTTGCAAAGCAGTTGTCGTGGCACTTCGATCATCAGTGCCACTAAGCTTGCCGCATAGAATCCGCTCGATGATTGCAGGGTCGACTCAAACACAACGTCACTACCCAGCCAGCGAGCGATGACATAAAGGATGCTGGGCAATGCAAAGGCGATCGATGTCGTCAACGTACCAGCGGCCACTTGACGTGAGCTCATGGTTGCCTCACGCATTCGCTTTCTACTCCCGATGTCGACCAACCATGACTTGGCTTTCCATCTTACAATTAGGATCAAAACGATGCAGGCGATCAAGCCGATGCCGCCGGCGCGATTCGCTTCCCATTTACGTTGCAGTGAATATCCAAACTCGGCACTGCGGCGGGAATCAAACAACGACGCCAATCCGTCATCGAGATTACGCACATCGCGAACGCTCAGTGGTTCGCCACTGCGGATCCAAGTGATGTGCCGTCCGATCAGTGTTTGGTATTCGTCCGTCAGACTTGCGTACGCTGTGGTCGTTGAATCGAGCTCGCTCAGTTTTTGTTGATATTCATGATAGCCCTGTTGAAGTGAGCCGAGCCATTGACTTCGCTGGTATAAGAAACCCTGGACCTGTGACGCGAGAGCTGCGTGCTGGAAATGGTTGGAATCGAAACCCGCTTCGGCGAGGATCTCCGCGGCCTGCTTGATCGTGTCTGTTCCGTCGTAACGGACCATCTCAAGTTCAAGTTGTTTCTGACGCGAACGACCGATTTCTTCGGTGGCGAAAAGTGATGCCGAATCGCCAATCTGCCAAGCGTTAAGCTGTTCTTTTTTGTGACGCAGCAACAGTCCGATCGTGGGGGTCAGACCGTAGTGAATAAGTTTTGTACGAACGTCTTCAAAGTCGCGAGTCGTTGTGGTCAGTTTCGTGGTGGCGTCGCTGACGCGATCGGCCAGTGCGTTGTAGGACTCCGCAAGGTTTGCCCACTGCTCGGAAAAGTTCGCATTCTCGGCCGCGATCTTGGCTGCGATGGTAGATGTCGACTGAGCGAGCATTCGGCATTGCTCTGCACTTTGGCGAGCCGCTCGAATCATCGTCAAGTTGTACGGCGAGACGGAATCAAAAGCCTGTGGAGCCGATCGGTCGACGGGATAGGAGGCGGTGGAGTAGGGCGTTTGGGAATAGGCGTCTGCGGGATAGGCATTTGTGGGATAGGAACTCTGAAAGGCGTTGCTTTGGGCCCAGCTCTGGGTGCCAATCCATGCGAGCATGACCACCCACGAGATCATTATTTTGGAGTGGGCCAGTCGCGTGCCGAGCATCATGGTGTGGCGATCAGTATCGAGGTGTGAATTCAGGGAATGGGGCATCGTCGACCGCTGCCTGACTCGGTGACGCCAAAGAGAAATCCTCGGAGGGCCGAAAAATCACGCTGAAACGCAGTTCGTCGGAGTTTGACATACGCAAAATTCAAAATTTGCTCCACACCGATCCTGTTCCGAGTGACGAAAAAAGGGAGCCTTTATTGAAAAAGGTTGGGGAGATGCTTCGGAAATTCAAAAACGGATAGGCTCAACCTCGCGGAATGTCGCTAATTTTCGCAATCAGTTGTAGAATCGGGTAATTATGACGATGAACGCCCCACAACCGAATAATCTTCTTCACGGGGTGACGCTTGCCGCGGTGCTAGCGCATTTGGTCGACGAGTACGGATGGGAGGAATTGGGCGATCGAATCAAAATTCGTTGCTTCATCGACAATCCAAGCATCAAGTCCAGCCTCACGTTTCTCCGCAAGACGCCATGGGCTCGAACCCGAGTCGAACTGCTCTACATGGCTTCGATCCGAAAGCAGAATCGGCGAATCATTGAGAAGGCTCAAGACGAGAAAGATCGCTGACGCATCGACCGGTGACAAGCGAGAGTTCATGGTGAGCGAGATCTCGGCGCACGGGGCAAAAAATTTGCTATCGCAAAGAACCTTGTCGTTTCGGATCCCACCATCGGCGGGGTGCGGTCGGCCTCGAGGCAAGGATTGATTAGACTGGGCGAATGAACAAACGACTTACCAAAATTAGCAAATTTCTAAGCTTCGTCCTGAAGCACAATCCGGAATCGATCGGAATGACACTTGAGCCCCAAGGTTGGCTACAGATTGAAGACTTGATCAAAAACGCAAATGCGAATGGCAAGTCGATCACGCTGGCTCAGCTTCACGAAGTAGTCACCTCTGGCGAGGAAAGACGCTTCGCGTTGAGCGATGATGGACTCCGCATTCGTGCTATCTAGACCCGCCAAACCGGCCCCGAAATCCCGTTGATCACCCCCGGTGGACCATGCACACGAACGCATCACACCTCCGGGTTATCAATTGAATCCTTCCGTGTTTTTATTCGCGATAAACCCAACTCGGTCCACGACGCTTTGACTGCCCGATTATCTTTTAGGTGCCCAGGGTCTTGTCATTACCCAACTGGTCACGGTTGGAGTGATACCATTCTTTCATTTGGGAATCCGACGTCCATCAATCAAGATTTCGATGGATCTTGGCACCCCCGGTTGTCGCCGACTCCATTGCTTTTTATCCAGCATCTTCATCCTCTGATTGACCGAAGGCGGAGAAACTTTGATCGCTTCGGCAATCTCGGTTTCGGCCGGAGACACTCCGAAACCGTCGGTGTAAGCATGAATAAAAGAAAGAAATTATCCCTGAGTCGGCGTGATGTTCGTCATTCTCAATTCGACTTTCATATCCAGAAGTTCCGTTCTTTGTAAGCGACTCCGCACGCTTGGCAAACAGTCACCCTTCCCGGTCCGAAGAGGAAGCTTAACGAAAAAGCCAAATCCTTGTGTCAATGGCGGAGCATTTGCGCCACGGATCAATTGCACAAAAGAACCATTCCCGGATCGCGAAATCGCGGTGCCGCTGATCAACTAAAATGGCGATGGTCGATCTGGTCGATCTGGTCGAGTCAACTTAGCAATGAGCGGAAAATAAGTGTCAAGTCCCTTTTACCAGGAACTGGCCCTTCGGGTGCTTCGCACAAAAGAGACCTGACACTTATTTCCTGCACGATCCTTAACGACAATCTCTTTTACTCCACAAAGACGAGCCAGAGAACATGCGAATCGCAGTCACCGGCGGGACCGGATTCATCGGGCGATACATTCTTCAGCAACTTGCCGGTGAAGGTCATCAGCTTCAGGTTTGGCACCGCGAAACGAGCGATCGCTCCGGCTTGGAGACCGTGGCCAAGAACACGAATTGGCAGCTTGGCAAACTGGGTGTGGAAGAAGACGCCGCTGCGCTCGTCAAGGGTTGCGATGCGGTGGTCCATGGCGCGTTTGATCGTCCAGGCCGTGGCTTTCGTGGGACGGAGGGAGACTTGCTTGCATTTTGCCAGGTTCTTCTTAGATTTTAGTGGCAAGGGTGAGGTTCGATTTCGGTCTTTCGACCTCGGAACAGGGCGGTGGATTTTTGCAGGCATCCGCTCCTGCGTCCCATGATTTG
>Ga0105050_10008858_pt1 | contig 11446 bp, 6 predicted proteins | sample FRY01_FD_78088 | JGI IMG/M metagenome (GOLD analysis project Ga0105050, IMG submission 78088) | Freshwater microbial communities from Lake Fryxell liftoff mats and glacier meltwater in Antarctica - FRY-01 | ecosystem: Environmental > Aquatic > Freshwater > Ice > Glacier meltwater ... | reverse complement strand
GCAGGAGCGGATGCCTAAAAAAATTCCTTGCCCTGGATTCAGCATGGGCGAAGACCTCAAGATTGTGCCAACCCTGAAACGCTACTGAAAACCAATCTGAATCTACCCACAGATTCTGCGGAAGAGCCGATCTTTTAATGAAAACATCGCAAACGCCGCCATCCGCGTATCGACCATCGGGAAGGTCCGATGGGACTGGCGTCGCGAATCTTCGACATATTGCAAGCGATTACGAAGTGTCTCAATGAGTCCATCTGCGGACAGAAAACGTCGCGAGTTACGCGGGCGCCGATCGTTTGTCGCGGGCAGCCTTCAAGTATCGAAAGAAGCAGTGAAAAGAGATCTACTATGATGCTTTTCCGTGTGGCTGCCACCACGTCGCCGCCCATTCTCAGCATCGCGGACCGCTAGCAAACGCCCGACCCGTAAATCACGGCATTTACAACGTCACCGGGAACTGCTGGCACCACAACGATGGCGCCATCTAATAGCACAATAAGGCCAGAATGCGATTTTGTTGTCGTTTTCGCAGAGAAGGCGTCTTGTGGTTCGTCATTATACCCCTGGCATTCCTGGTGAGCTGCTGCCCAAAGTCTTTGACTTTTCACGCAAATTGATCGCACGTTGGGCCGCGCCTAAAGCGGGTTCGCAATTGGAATTGGATTGACGCTCGTCAAGAATCTTGTCGAATTTTACGGAGATGTGGTGGAGGCTCACAGTGACGGGCTAAATTGTGGCAGCGAATTCATCGTTCGATTACCGCTTGGCACTGCCACTGTTACAATCTCTAGCGGAGTCATTAATAAGCAAACCGCGATTGAGACGAATACCTTGAGTGACGCGAAGACCGCAACCAAGCCGATACCCATGGAAACCAAGCAGCATCGAATTCTTGTCGTTGATGACAATCGTGACGCCGCGAACACACTCGCAATGTTGCTGCGAGTTTTGGGTGCCGAAGTGCGAGCGGTTTATGACGGCCCCGCCGCTCTCGAAGCCATTGGGCGAGAGTGCCCGAACGCTGTGTTCCTGGATATCGGGATGCCCGGGATGGACGGTTATACGGTCGCCATGGAAATCCGAAGGCAGCCACAGTTCGCGGATATGTTGTTGGTTGCTCTTACCGGTTGGGGCCAAGATGAAGATCGCCAACGCTCCTCGGAGGCAGGCTTTGATCATCACCTCATCAAGCCTTCTGATTTCAACGCATTAAAGATGGTGCTTGATTCACTCAACCAAGATCGGAGCAAAGCTTCGACGCCGAAATCAGCACTGGCCGTTGATTCGCTGGATCAGGCGACCTGAAATCAATCCTTACGGAGCGTCCTGGTTCTTGTTCAGAACATTCTGAATCGCTTCACGAAGCTGAACGCCAAGCTTTGCCCCACCACCGACAAACAGACTTGATACTTTTCCCTCGCGATCAATCACCACTGTTTGCGGAATGGCATCTGCTTGGTATCGAGCGGCGGCGACGCCATCGATGTCCAGTGCCACGATCGGCTCGATCTTCAATCGCTTCAACGTCGCACGGATCGGCTCCTCCGCTTCTTGAAGATTGATCGCCACCAGAACGACATCGTCATCTTCAAATGAATTCACCGTCTCATCGATCACCGGCATCGCTTGCAAACATGGCCCACACCACGTCGCCCAAAAATCAAGAACGACAACTTTGCCACGTTTTTCGGACAACGTAAATTGTCCTCCGCCAAGAAGGTCAAGCATAAACTCGGGAGCCTGCGTTCCCACGAGTGCGGAATTCATGCCAGGTGTCAGTTCGCCCCCATCGTCATCAAGAATCATCGGTTCCGGGGAGTCGGACAACCGCCAACTTTCAAACGGTTTAACATCGGACGATGTTGGTATCACGTCTCCGAATAACAATTCATTCACGTCATTGACCCGAATTCGGGTTTCACCGAGCACGGGATGGATGCCGAAAAGCTCGCCGTTGATGAAGCTCTGCGGTTCCATTGACATTTGATTGCCGTCTCGCAAAATCACTCGAATCCGTATGCTTTCCGTTGGCGCTTCAACGGGAGGGTCATCATCAGTCGCCAGTGCATCCACCGAGTCGAGCCAAAGGATCTGCGCGATCAGTGCTCGATCGATCTCGATCGTCTCCAAACGCGTTTCCACTTCGGCAATCTTGTCGGTTAACCGATTCAAGGTGCAACGCATCACATCGCCATTGCTGGCAACGATCAAATGTGTCGGAGGATTCTTTTTCTTGGCCCGTGGAACCGTCAGCAGGCGCTGTCGCTTCAGATCCTCCATCGTCAGCTCACGTTTCCCCGGAATCAAATGCACGGCGCGAACATGTTCATGCGATAGACGTGTTTGAGTTGTCATCGAGGATTGAAAGACGATTCCCTCCGCGTCGATCGCGGTGATATTGCAGGGAATCACTTCGCCCGATCGAAGATAGAGAGCCTTGGGGGCAACGGGCTGAGTCTCCGGCCGATTGGCGAAGGCGCGAGTGAGTACGCCTAATACATCCAAAGGCGCAGCCGGAACCCGTTGAACGACTCTAACTGGAACGCTCGGTTTGGGCACAGGATCTTGGTAAACCAGTCGTCCTGAGAACCCGGGTTGCATCGAAATGGCTTTTGAACCGGCCGGTTCAAAACGAATCGGTGTCGGCATGGTTCCGGCTGGTGCATCGACAAGTCGCCCATGAATCCGCGTGTCCGTGGTTTCCAAACGGGCGTTACTTCCCGTGAATCTGGTGGACGTTGCGGCCTGAGAACCCACCACACTTAGCTTGCGGAGGTTATCCAAAGAGACAATGACTATCTCGCTTGCGGCGACAGGACGAAAGTTGATTTGACCCGCGGATAACTTTTCGATCACACCGGTCAAACGCATCCCATCATGCATCTTCAGTTGCACGTTCGGCTTGGCCTCCGCATCCCTCTTTACGTCGTTGTCGATCTTTGCCAAATTCACTTGCAGCAGTTCGCTTGCGTTGATGCGATGCGTCATCTCTGCGTCTTTAATCATCCAAACATCGTCTTCCACGCCGGACCATGATCCCTTTAAAATCCGCTGGTCCGGGAGATGAAAAATGTCCTTCGCTTTGGACGCGGTTGTCGCTTGCAATCGATTGCCAGGAATCATGAGCAAGGAATTCAGCGTGACCGTTCCGCTGATGTTCTTCAGCCAAAACCCGGGATGCCTTACGCGACCGCCTGGCGGATCGAGCTTCAACTTGGCAAGTTCTTCTCCATGTTCGGAAAGCACGATCGCTTGATTGGCTTCCTGATCCAACTCGATCGTCAACCGCAACTCTTGTTTCATGTCGTCGATCTTTCCCACGACGGCGATATCCGCGACATCATCGAGTTCCCAAATCGCAACCAATTTCTCTCCCCAAACCTCGATTCGAAACGCGGTTACCGCTGAGACGATCGGGTCGATGGGATTGACGCCTAACGCGATAACGAAATTTGGCTTCTTCTCCCAACTGATTTCAATATCGATGCGAGCCTGAGCGGCCAGACCGACATCACGGTAGAGCCAAACATCGGGTTCGTCCGATCGAAGCTGGCCTCCCCGGTGCATCCATTTGTCGGCTTGGCCTTCGGTTCGCCAACCGTCGAGAGTCCCACAATTGACCGACGTAGCCGCCTCACCGTTCTGCCAGCGAAATAGACTTCGGACTTGCTTACGCGACACACGGATCTCACCGATGTTTTCGGTTTGCAGTTGAATCGATTCGTCATCGATTCCAATGATCGATCCAAACAGACGATCTCCGCCCCAAAGCTCCAGACCAAAACTTCCCTGCGTCGGTTTTGGTTCCTGCGTCATCGGAAATGACGCGTTCGAAATGGTCGACACAGCAAACGCGAACGGCGCAGCGAACTGTGGATGTTGCCAAGCGATTCGGGTGACATCGTTGGATTCCGCCAATTCCCCCTCGATGTAATCGCCGTTGTTGAATCTCAACACGCCCATGGGTGGCTTGGGTTCAGCCGCGATCGTGAGTGACAATGAAAGTGCGATTCGGCAAACCGCGACGATCAAGAATACCGATCGAGTCCATGGGTTCGGTTGCATAATCATCGTTCGTAGATCGGCAGAAAGCGAAAGTTGAGTGCCATGGCGAGAAGCGATAACGACGTTTCCACGGTTTTTCCATATTGACCGCTGAAGCTGCCATCGTCTTGTTGAGCGGCCTTGAGTTCGCGGACAAGTTGCTTGTTCCACTTCTCCCACGCCTCCACATCACCTTGGAATAACGCTTGGGCTTGGTAGTACTGTGCATAGCGCAAGTAGTTGCCGCTTGTCTGCTCAAGTCGATTCGTTAGGGACGATAAGGTGGCTTCGAACTCAGGCATGTCTTTGCGGCGAGCGACGGCGTAAACCAAGGTGCCGATTGAGATTCTTGCGACGGAATCATCGAACCCACCAATCCCAGCGTAAGCGACTTGCCCTGCCGGGCTTGTCATCGACTTAAAGTAGGCCACGCCGCGATCGATGGCCTCATCAGGAACTTCGATGCCTGCGTTGCGAGCCGCCAATAAGCCGACCATCATCGCGCCGCTGACCGAGGTGTCGGCATCGTTCGCATCGGGACCATAACGCCATCCGCCATAACGATTCTTTTTCTGTGACGTGACCGACGCGCGAACGGCCAATTCGAGACCTTCGCCAAGGGTTCGTTGTTGCGCTGCGACCGAACCCTGCCAGAGCGTCGAATCGTCTACGGCTCCATAGGCTTCGGCTAGGGCAAGCATGGCAAACCCGTGGTTGTACATGCTGGAATGTCCTCCTCTAAGACCGCCAAGGATTCCCGTCGACGGGTCCTGGCCCTCAAGAATACTGCGGAGGCCTCGACGGATGTTTCCACTGTAAATGCCGAAATTGGGGTCTTCCCCCGAAGCTAAAAATGTCATCACAGCCATCCCGGTAACACCGGGGCCGCCATAGCCTGAGGTAACATCCTGCCAATTACCCGATTCTCCTTGCGATGATGCGAGATAACGGAGGCCTTTCTCATAGATCTCGCGAATGTCTCTGGGTACCGCTTCGCCTATTTGAACCGTCGGAAATTGTGCCCGTGCCGGATTCGCGACGACGATCGCGATCAGGACAACAAGTCCTATGACGGAGCACCGAGTGATGCATCGATTCAAATCATTCATCATCCAATAATCCTTGTTGCACCAAGGCTGCCTTCATCGCACGCGGTTGTCGCAGCGTTTTGTCGAATGCTTTCATTTGAGCCTCATCAAAAATGGCTTGAAATTTCTCACGAGGCAACTCACTGAGGCGATATGTCATCAGATAGGTTGCATAGATCCCTTTGGCTTCGACGTGATCCAAGTCATCCATCGCAAGCTTGAGTAACGATTCACGCTGGATCGCGGTCAAAGGCATCTGCCGTCCCGTTTGTGCAATGAAAACCTTGATCGCGTTTTCCATCCGCACCCTTTGTTGGCGCTTCTCCTCTGCACGCATGGTGACGGCCTGCTGCTCATTCACGGTCGTGAGCACTACTTTTTTAAAGAGCGATTTCGAGCCGAAGAGACCTTTTTGAATGTCTTGACTCAGTGGGACCGTAATCGCATGAATCTTACCGATGTTATTTTGGTCCACATTTCCTTCTAGCTCGCGAAACTCTTGGCGTGCTCGTTCGACACGATCATAGAACCGCTTGATATCGCCCTGTCCGGCGAGCCGGAGACGTTCTTTCTGTGGCTCCAGCAACGGAGTCACCTGTTCGATTCGAGCGATTTCCAGTTCGATCGCTGATGCAAGCGTCATCCTCGCTTGTTCCGCGTTACTCACGTTTTGAAAGATCCAACGCTCAAACTGCTCAATCCCAATGTTCACCTGCTGAGCTTGCACGGGAACCGTCATCAACAGCACCGTAAACGACAAACAACAAAGAGTGTTCTTCATCACTTGATCCACTCCTCCTCGAGACCAAACGAATTTGCATTTCCCATGTAAACGTGCAGTGTCACTCGGGTTCGATTCACGGCATTCCAGAGCTTTTTCTGAGTCGACGTAAGTATTGGTTCAATCAAATCACTAGGCATTGTAGGTAAGTATTGAGGATTATTTTGGTAGCTCTGTAACCACTGGAAATCGACCTGCTTCCAGCCCTGCATGAGTTTGTCGGTTAGTTGCGTCCGTTGCTCCGACGTCAAGACCAATTTGCTGTCCAACAATTCCACCGCAATACCAACCGCCACCTCGCGTTCGAACTCATCGCGTTGCTTTGACTCTTCGAAGTAGCGATCGTACTGCTCTGCGGTGAGTATTGGCTTAACAAAAATGGCCATCTCCGTTCGTACGCGATGGAAAGGATTGCCAACTAGCTGCTCTTGATTAGGTCCTCGAAATAGAGCCCCGACGTCTCCTCCCATGCGGACTTGCCCAGGAACTCCCACGATGTCTGACATTACTCCAATCACATTCTCCGCCTCCTTCACCATCGCTGTCATTTGATCATCGCTTGGGTCGCACACGCGTTTAATGAACGACAGTTCAAGGTTAATCAGCGGTTTCAGAAATTCGGGGACATCGTTTTTTTGTTGGACATCCTCCAATGCTAAAAACACTGCATTTCTTACGTTTCTCGCCGTTTTCTCCTGGGCGTATAAAAACGATGGTGCTAGCAACCCGATTAGGAAGACCGTGAACCATCGTAACCACATCTCAAGATCCTCCGAGTCGGTTGAAGTATTGATCCAGTCCGCGGCGGAACTCTTCTGGCAATACCGTTCCGGTTTCACCCGTCGTCTGCGTCACGCCACGATCTTCGCGCACTTCTTTTTGATTTAAGCCTTTACCCAGAAGTGCGAGCGCCGAATCCGTCGTATTGCCACCACCGCCACCGCCTGGAGATGAGCCACCGCCGCCACCGCCTTTGGGATTGATTCGCTTTGATCGCAACAGCAACTCGATCGCTTCGGTCTCCGCCGCAATCGCGGGAGGACCGGTTTCAGGTCGCCGGAGAATGTTGGTCGCGTCGGTCATGACGGTATCGACTTCGGCCAACATAGCGAGCTCTTTCCCAAAATGTTTTTGGCTATCGGGCAGCTCTTTGATGCGTGCAACGACCTTCACGATCCGATCGTTGATGGTTGCCTGAGTCTCTGACAACGCCTTCGCACTTTGAACATGCTGGTCCGGTTCCACCGCCGTCATCGCTTGCTGGACGACCCGCGTTTCGTCGCGCAGATTCACCTCCGCTTCCAAGATCTGCAGCACTTCCAAAACGATTGACGGAGGCAAGCTATCCGGCGATTTGCCGCCGGGACATGTGCCTTTGCAAGCGGGATCCACCAGGTTTTCGGCCCAGCGATCCATCGTGTCGGACCAAAACTCGCACTGCGCCACGGACAATCCCTGTTGTGCCGGAATCTCCTCCGCCAACTGACGCAGACCACCGATCACATCGGACGATTTCATCTCGTCCAGTACAGCTTTGAACTGCATCAACCGTCGACGTTCAAAGAACGCAGACAAGTCATCCATGATGAACGACACGTTTTTCGTACTGGCTTGTTCGGTTTCTTTAAGCTGCTGCAAGACTTCTCGAACCGGCTTGTTTATTTGGGCCGAGACGACACCGAAAGCGGGCTGCAACTGTTCGGTCAACTTGCCCGCGACAAGATTTTGTTCACGCGACTCCGCCTTGAGTCGTTTGACCAAAGTGCTGCCTTCCAAGTTCGCCAAGACGGTATTCAATTCGTCGGCGAGCTTGTCGAATTCAGCCAACAGGTCCTCTTGTTCCTCAACCGCCTCCTGCATCAACTCCTGTTGTCCCACGGGAGGTGGATCAACACCCGGCGGAACATTCTTTCCCATCACCGTCGTGACAGGCAATCGCAGCGATGGGCTGCTGGGCTTCTTGGGCGTTCCCGGTGCCGCAGGCTCGTCATCGGGGGAATTCATCGATGACTCTACGTCCGCTAACTTCGGTGCCGATCGCAGCTTCGCGTCGCTTTCTTCCGCAGGACTCGGTGCACCTGATTTCGCGTCGCGAGTTTGTCCTGCAGTAGGACCACCTTTGCTTGCTGGTCCGGCGGCGACGCTGGTTGGCGACTTCGAGGTTTCATCCAGCAAGTTGGCGACGGAGGGCATTCGATTCTCGGATAAATCTTTAAGCACCTGCAACATCTCCGCCCAGCGTTCCAAATGTCCGACACCCATTTCGGGATTACGCGATGCGGCAAGCACCAATTCATCGCCCAACTCGCCAAGACGACTGAGCCGTCGTCCATTGGCACGTTCCGCGGATGCTTGTCGCTCAACTTCGCGACGGTTATCGGCAAGGTCGAGCTCGTCGGCCGATAGCTCGCGAAGTTCTTTATTCTTGGCAAATAATTGTCGCTCGATATCGCGAGCGTCGAGCGCCTGCCGATGCCATTTGCTCAATTGCTCCGTCATCCAGATTGCGTGTTGATCCGGCGTCAGGATGTAAAGGACGTGCGGCGGTGAATAGACACGCGGTCGATTGGGCAGATAATCTTCCGCCCAGACAAACAACTCGATCGGCTGCGGTTCGATGCCGAGCGATTTCGCGGAGAACGTTCCCATCACCTCCAAGTTTCCCGCGTCGTGACCTCCGGCCGAGAGAGGCCGTTCGCCACCGCCAGATATCGCAGCACCTGGCATCAATCCTCGCCACATCATGCCAACGCGGCGAATCCCAAAATCATCGCTGGCTCGGACGCTAAATTTCAACGCTTCGGAATCCAGGACAACGGCTTGCCTGGGCAGTCCATCACAGATCAAGGTTGGAGCCTCGTCGTCGATCGCATTGACCGATAACGCAAACGGTTCGCGTCCCTCCAGTCCAAGGTGATCTTGCCATTTGAATTGCAGCATCGTGACCGATTCCACACCGACCGTGGCGCTGGCGAGCGTCGCACCGATCGGCTCGCGTGGCACATCGTTGACTTGGCCCGCCGCCAATTCGCGATTCGCTGTTGCCGTGAACACCGCTTCGCTGCCACGCACCATCGAAACCGCGCCCGCTCGCGAATCAACTCGCTGGACTTCGGGCTTGCCGAGATACTCCGGCAACGTCATCTCCGCCGTCACGGACGACAATTCAGGCCGCAGTGTCGGGACCAACGTCAGTTGCTGATTCACATCACCGATCCGCAACGTCATCGGTTGATCGATGATTTGTGGCGGCAGCACAAAGCCGTACTCGCCATCACGAAGTTCCGCGGTCACCGCAGGCTGCTGGGCGACGGAAAGCTCTCCGGTCATCGGTTGCCAACGCGAGTCATCTTGCAACTGAATGCGAAACGTTACCGGTTCCCCGTGAGCAACGATCAAGCGATCGGGCAAATTTTCAATGCGAGTGAATGTGTAACGAGGCGTATCTTTCCACGGCATGACGAGCCGCGAGAAAGCGTTCGCCGATGCCGCGGGGTAAACGATCGCTAAGCTGGTAACGACAATCGCAACCATCGTCGCAAGCGAAGCCCAGACGCGATGGTGACACGGCGGAGTTGATTGTGCGAAGTCGCGGCGACTGGCGTCCTCCGCAACCTGCTTCATTGCGGCTTGACAAAGGGTCAACGATCGAGCTTGCTCGGAACCGCTTTTTGACAACTCGATCACGCCCAGCAATTGATCTCCGACGGCAGGCAATCGCCGACCCAACAACTTCGCAAGCGGTTCCAATCCTCGGAGTCGCCAGACCCAACGATAGAAGAACCAGGGGACGATCGCCATCAACGCCACCGCGACGAAAAACGTCGTTGCGCGCAGCGTTTGCGGCATACCGCCCCAGCGGTCGACAACATAGACGCTTAAGAACGCGACGCCCAATCCAAAGGCAATGACCGCAGCCGCTTCGATAAACTTGATCGTCCACACTCGCCTGCGGAACGCGAGCAATTGCGCTGTCAGCGAATCGGGTACGTGGAGCGTCGCCTCCGGTGGATTGAAAGATGTCAGGTATCGTTTTTGCGAGTCTTTCGAAACTTGTTGATCATTCATATCAATCCCACTCCCTTTCGGCCGACCCAGAACAACGCTAGTAGAAAAATGAACAACCCGGCGACGGCCGGATGACTCCAAATCGCAACCCGGCGCACTGATGGCGGCGGGTCGGGCATGAGCGATAGCAACTGCACGACATCATCCACGCGATCGATGGCCAGCACTTGCCCACGTGTGACTCTCGCGATCTCTTCCAACACATCGGGCCGCGCCGGTTTACCGATCTGCTCCAGCGCCACGCCTTGAATGAAGACCGTCGTTTCGAGCGACTCATTCGTCTGTTTACAGAACAGCGTCAAGCGATGTTCGCCTGGTTCGTCCGGCGTAAAGCGTCCTGAAAACGCACCCCACTCTTCGCCCATCGAATCGAAGCGAACCGTTTTAACCCGGCCCGAAGGCGGCACGATTCCCAGCGTCACGTCACCACCGCTCAGCGGTTCGCCGCCGGATTCCATCACATTGGCGTTGAACGTGATCGTCTGGCGAACTTGAGGTTGTTCGGGCGAGTAGTACAAACGCATCGATTCACCTTGGGCCATGTTGCGTTGGTAAGCCATCCAGCGAACGACTTGGCCCCAGAACCGATAGTGATACAAATCTTCAACGCCTTTGCGCCATCGCCACGCGCCATCGGTTCCCATGAATAGAACCTTGCCGGCTCCATAAGTGCGTGTCACCAGGAGCGGTAAACGCCCGGAATCATTGCTGATTTCCTGATGAACGCAAAGCGTTTCCGTACCTGGCTTCGCGGACAACACCGGCGCGTACCACTGGAATCCGGGTAGGTTTCCCCAGACCGCGAGATTTTCATCGGCCGTGTCCGCAAGTTTGGTCAACAAGCTTCGTCGTCCCAATTCGGTGAGTTCAAAATGCTGGGCCGTGCGCGATCCCCAACCACCGGGCTGTATATCGTCAAGCACAACCGGTATCAGATCGGATAACTCCGTCTCAAGCAAACTGAATTGTCGTCCCTGCAGTCCTGGCAAGAATACCAACCCGCTGGCTTGTTGTCCGACCAGACCTTTGATCCACGCACACTGTTCGAGTGTTAATTGTCCATCATTGATGCCAACATCCCCAAGAAAGATGACGTCGTATCTCGCCAACTCTTCTTTCGTTTGCGGGAACTCGCGAATGTAATCCGAATTGCCGCCGCCTCGCTTATCGAGTCCCGGGTGAAACAACAGGCACGAGACTTCGACGCCCGGATCACGCGACAATGCGTTGCGAAGGTAGCGATACTCCCACCTGGGAATCGATTCGATCACCAGCACGCGGAGCTTCTCTTGGCGAATGGAGATTGGTGAGGAGAGCCGATTGTTGTCATCGCGAATCTCTTCTCCGTGCTTCGGAATGTTCAACGTCAACGTCACGTTGCCAAGATCCGTGGGCAGCCAATCGATCGACTCATTCGTTCGTCCCATGGCGGCGATGCGGATCTCCTTCGTCTCCTCTTTTCCGT
>Ga0105050_10008853_pt1 | contig 11451 bp, 11 predicted proteins | sample FRY01_FD_78088 | JGI IMG/M metagenome (GOLD analysis project Ga0105050, IMG submission 78088) | Freshwater microbial communities from Lake Fryxell liftoff mats and glacier meltwater in Antarctica - FRY-01 | ecosystem: Environmental > Aquatic > Freshwater > Ice > Glacier meltwater ... | reverse complement strand
TAATATATTAAATTTTTATATTTAAATTATTATTTTACATTTCAATTAAATCCATAAATTTAAATAATGACTTGTTTGTTAGGCTCTTATAATCCTTAACCTTACTTGAAGCAATGCGTTCAATAATCTCATTTACAGTATAACCATCAATTTGCTCATAATCATCACCTTCATCATCCTGATAAATTTCCTTTTTATACAAAATTGAAATAGTTTCAGTAAGCTCATCAACTTCATTTTTCTTATTTTCAATGGAAATAAATGAATAAATTTGAGATAATAGATCACGAGTAATTGTCATAATTTGAATCTTTGAAATAACGCTATTTGTCATAAGATTAACATAAAATGCTGCTAATGAACGTCTCTTTTCATTTTTCTTGTTATTTTCACAAAATTTATCATAATTGATAGTTGAATCAACATATTCAATATTTGTGAATAATTCAGTAAATACACTAAAATTTTTTTCAAAAGTATCATTAATTTCTTTATACTTTGTAATTAATTCACTGTATAAATCAGCATAAATCTTTGAATAGAAACGATTATTTGTTGCAAGTTCAAATATAATTGTACTTAATTTAGTCATTTCTTCGCTGGAAGAATTATTTTCAATTAGCTTATTAATTGAATGACAAATCTTATTTACAATATCCGCATAATTTTTGTCAGTAAGTTTATTCAATTGCAATCTAATATTTTCAATTTCAAGATCAAATGCTGTTTTTTCTTCAGAAGATGAATTGCTTGATTGAGCACTTGACCTAATTTTATTCCATTCTTCATCGTTTACAACTTCATTTGTTTTACCTTTTCTATTACGTTTAGAAGAACTTGAGAAGTTTTCCTTAACTGTTGATTCTACTTTCATTGGATTTTCGCGCTTTAGAAAAATAGGAGTTTTAACATAATCAGGTGAACCAACTTGTAAAGCAATTTCAGAAATTTTATTTAATGTTTTTTCAGGCAAATTATAATCAAACCCATTAAACAAAATATTAGTAATATTTTCAAGTGAATATCTAGTAGTCTTCGTCGTCATTTTGATTATATAATATACTGTATAGTTCTTTTTTATATCAATTTTTTTATTAAATATAATAAATATAATTAAATACACTTAAATAGATATATACATTATATATATATATAACAATGAATTCTGAAGTCAAGAACGAAAGCAATGAAGAAGTTTTGGGGGGAATTAATTTATGGGAAGAATATGGTCTCAGTAATGAAATCTTAAGAGGTATTTATGCTTATGGTTTTGAAAAGCCTAGTCCTATTCAACAGAAAGCAATTTTGCCTCTTATGCAAAAGAAGGATATTTTAGCGCAAGCTCAATCAGGAACTGGTAAAACTGCCACGTTTACTATTGGTGCTCTTTCTAATATTGATTTGTCAAGCAATACAACTCAAGTTTTAGTTTTATCTCCTACTAAAGAGCTAACTATGCAAACAGGTAATGTTTTTAAAGCTATTGGTCAATTTATGCCTGGATTACGCATTCAATTAGCATATGGTGGTGTTGTAATTGAAGAGGGAAGTAGTTTTTCAAGTAGAAATGTTCCTCATATTATTTGTGGATGTCCTGGTCGCGTTCACGACATGATGAGACGTGATAAAATTTCATCAAAGAAGATTAAGCTTATTATTCTTGATGAAGCTGATGAAATGTTATCTGCTGGATTTAAAGATCAAATGTACAATATTTTTCAAAATTTTGGTGCCAATATTCAAGTAGGTTTATTTAGTGCAACTTTACCTGAAAGTTTAGAAGGTATTATTGATAAAATTATGAGAAATCCTGTAAGAATTAGTGTTAAGCGAGAAATGCTTACGCTTGAAGGTATTAAACAATATGTAGTTGTTGTTGATGATGATAGACAAAAATATTCTACTCTTAAGGATTTGTATAAATATGTTACTGCATCTCAAACTATTATTTATTGTAATAGTATTAAGCGAGTTCAAGATTTATATGAAGCAATGAGAGAAGATGAATTTCCCGTTTGCCGTATTCATGGTAATATGGATAAAAAAGAAAGAGAAATTACTTTTGATGAATTTAGAAAAGGTCAATCACGTGTTCTTATTTCTTCTAACGTTACTGCTCGTGGAATTGATATACAACAAGTAAATGCTGTTATTAATTTTGATATTCCTAAGGACGTCCACACTTATTTACATAGAATTGGACGCTCTGGAAGATGGGGTAGAAAGGGTATGGGTCTTAATTTTGTTACTAGACGTGATATGATGAAATTAAGAGAAATTGAAAACCATTACAAAACTCAAATGATGGAGTTGCCTGAGAATTTAGAAACATGCTTTCTAAGATAAAAGATTCGTATAATTAAATCATTATATTTCTATTATAAATTTAAATATAATGTCAAAACCACAAAATATTATTGATAATTTAAACAACCACTTTAAAATGCCAATTTATTATAATAAAAATAAATCAGAACTTAAAGAAAATATTGTTTCGGATTTAGAACTAGTTAAAACAATTGATCCATCTTCCAATTCTATTTATTCATTTTGCTTTAATAATGATAATGATGTATCAAGCATGATTAATAAGCAAATTGCAGAATATTATACAAATGATGTTGCTTTTTTAACAGATAATCAAAAACTTATTAAAAGCTATACTGTGCCTAAAAATAAATACACCGAATATTCACCAAACTACAAGAGTATTATTGATTTATGGAATGAATTAAAAGTGGAAATAGGATTTAAGGAAAAATATTATTATGTTGATTGGGATGTAATCGAATTTTTAAATAAATCTGAAATGTTTTTACAATTAATGAGTTTATATAATTTACTTTCTCCATTATTCTCTCTTATAGTACCAATCATAATTCTTATTATACCATTTTTTATTCTTAAAGTCAAAGGGATTACTATAAATGTAAATGAATATATATCTGTTCTTAAAACAGTTGCACAAACAAATGCAATTGGTAAATTATTTGTTGTAGATTTCTCTCAAATTGAAACTCAAGAGAGAATATATATATTTGCTTCTGCAGCCTTCTATTTGTTTTCTATTTATCAAAATGTAATGGTTTGCTCACGTTTTAATAATAATATGAAGACAATCCATAACCATTTTAATGAACTTACAATATATTTAGAGAGAACTATTGAAAATATGAAGAATTATATTCTTTATTCAAGCAATTTAAATACACATAATGAATTTAATGACTGCGTTAAACAAAAGACCGAAGAACTTACAAATATTTATAATAAAATTAGCTGCATATCGGAATACAGTTTGACAAATGTTTCAAAAATTAAAGAAATTGGTAAAATACTTAAATACTTTTATGAATTGCACAGCGATATATCATATGATAGCGCAATTATGTATTCTATTGGGTTCAATGGCTACATCGATTGTTTAGAAGGGTTACAAAAGAATATTTTAGAGAGAAAAATGAATTTTACTACTTTTATTAGTAATAACAAAAAAGCTATAATGAAAAACTCATATTATGCGTGTTTAAAGGATGGTGAGCCTATTAAGAACACAATAAAATTTAATAAAAATATTGTTATAACAGGTCCAAATGCATCAGGAAAAACTACTATATTAAAATCTTCATTAATTAATATTATAATTACACAGCAATTTGGCTGCGGATTTTACGAATCTGCCAAAATAGCACCTTATGATAAATTACATTGCTATTTAAATATTCCTGACACATCTGGTCGCGATAGTTTATTTCAAGCAGAGGCGCGTCGTTGTAAGGATATTATTGACAGCATACATAATAATAAAGAAGCAACACATTTAGGCATATTCGATGAGCTATATTCTGGTACAAATCCAGATGAAGCAGAGAAAAGTGCTACAGCATTTATGAGATATTTAAATAAGTATTTGAATGTATCTTCAATGCTAACAACTCATTTTGTTAAAGTATGTACAAAGTTGGAAAAAAACAAATCAATACAAAATTATAAGATGATAACAGATGTTAAAGATAAGAAACTTAGTTATACATATAAAATGGAAAAGGGAATATCGCATGTAAAAGGAGTAGTAAATATATTACAAGAAATGAACTATCCAAAGGAAATTATAGATGATACAGTTTATCAAAGTATTGTATAATAAATTAATTAATTCGTTAGGTAATAAATTAATTTATATAATCTTTTTGTAATAATATGGCTTCTTTAACAGATTTATTTAATCCAACTTTTTTAATGTTTTTAGGAATATTAGTGCTTGTTGTAGCATTAGTAGTTGTTTATTTTGAAAGTAAATTGAGAGAACAAAATCATAAAATTACTTCTATGTTTAGCATAGTTTCTACTTTAGCAGAAGATGCAAATGGTATGAAAATGGGTATAAATCATTTGATGAATTTAAATAATGCAATGGGAGGTTCAGTTTATCAACAACAATATTTTACCCAAGAACCTTTAGAAAATAAAAGAGAGACAACTACTAAATTAATTGAAGTTTCTGATGATGAGGAAAGCGACAATGAGGATGAAAGTGTTGATAATGAAAGTATAGCTGATGAAAGTGTATATGATGAAAGTGTAGCTGATGATGAAAGTATATACGATGAAGATGATGAAAGTGTAGCTAATAAAAGTATAGACGATGATGAAGATTTAGATGTTAATGATTTAGAATCTGAACCTGATTCTTTAACTGAATCTGACTTGGAAGAACAAGAGAAAATTACTGTTTTTAAGTTAAATATAAGTAAAGGAGATGAAATTATTAGTGTAGAAGATAATGATGTTGACGATTTAGCATCTGAATTGTCTACGAACGATTTAGAAAAAGAGCAACCAGTTTTAGACGTTTCAGATTTAAAAACAATCAGTATTAATTTAGAAGAATCAATTGAAAAAATAGATTATAAAAAGTTACAGTTGCCAAAGTTAAAAAGCATTGTAGTTGAAAAAAACTTAGCAACAAGTTCTGATGCTTCAAAATTAAAAAAAGCGGAATTACTTAAATTGCTTGGAGTTGAATAAAATTTTATTATAAGCATAAATTATATATATGTCGTGGGGCGTTTGCTATAGCGGTTCTAATAATATAAACTTTAATTTTCCTCCAATAATGGCTGATGGGCGCAACTTTGTAACATGGCAACCTGATGCTGTTGTTAATGAGAGAATTCAGGTTAAAGAAGGCATTCAATCTAACTGGCAATACCGTCAATATTTACAACGTAATGGTCTTCAAGTAATTAATTACAATTCAACTGAAGCTTGCTACACACTTGGTTTGGATCCTCATGTAAAGTCTGACAGAACTCCTTCTGATAATGTTCCTTATAAATTTAAGAATGTTTTTGATAGTTCAAAACCAGGTTATGGTTATTGTAATTCAGACCTAAAAAATCCTTATGTAAGTGCAGAACAATTAAATGCTAGATTAATTGCACCAAGCATAAATCCTGCCAATTTTAATAAATAAATAGAAATAAAAATAAAAATAAATAAATAGGCGTTATTATAATATAAAACAAATTATGTTTAATATTATATAAGATGACAACTTTTGAGAGAAAAATAGAATTTGAGCCGGTAAGTTTAAAAAGACATAGACACAGACTTAAAGGTGGAACGTATGATCCATCTAAAAAAGAAAAAGATGAATTTGTTAAGATTATTGGCGAATTGCCAGAAGAAAAAATATCAAACCCTATTAAATGCCAACTACAGTTTTATTGTAAAAGACCTAAAACTCATTATAAAACTGGTAAAAAGTCAAATGAACTTAAGGATAGTGCACCTAAATATAATACAAACTCAAAAGATTTAGATAATATGGTCAAGTTTATATTAGATGCATTAAATGACAAATTATACTTAGATGATAGTCAAATTATTGAAATAACTTGCTCAAAATTATATTCAGAAGGAGACGGTTATATTTATGTCAAATTTGAGGAAATTAAGGAATAAATTAAAAAATGGTATAAATAAAAAAATGGTATAAATAAAAAAATGGTATAAAATAAAAATAATATATTTGTCGTTCGTAATACTTAAAAATAAATGATATTATTAATTAATAAATAAGATGGCAGACATAATGGAAATTACTGAATTAAATTTTGAGGATGACAACTTTGGAGGAAGTGGTGGATCAAATTTTGGCGGTGGTCTAGAATTGCTTATGAATAATAAAATTAAGGATAGTAAAAAACCTACTAGCGATATTGATTTTAATGACCTTAACAATTTAGAAAATGAGTTAAACAATTTAGTAGATGATATTCCATCTTCTAGTTTTAAGCCAAAATCAGATATGTTTGGAGGAACGTCTTTTGATGATAAGCCGTCAGTTAGATTTAACGATTCAACTTTAGGTCAATCTACATCACAAACTGAAAATGATAGTAAATCATGGGATGGGTATGGTAAATTTAATAATATTCCAATGAATCCAGATAAAGAAGTGCCTTTAGAACCAAAAATGTCAAGAGACGATATGCTTAAGGAGAAGTTTAAGTATTTAAGAAGATTAGAGGCTCTTGAGAAGAAGGGTGTTGAATTATCCAAAAAATATTCAATGGAATCCAGTTTACAAGAAATGATGGGTGAATATGAAACAATTATGGATGAAAAATCCAAGCAAAACTCTGTTAAATTCCAAGGCAATATGCTTATGGCTGTAATTAATGGTATGGAATTTCTTAACAGCAAATTTGATCCTTTCGATATTAAATTAGATGGATGGTCCGACCAAATTCAAGAAAACATTACGGATTATGATGATATTTTTTCAGAACTTCACGAAAAATATAAGAGCAAGGCATCTATGGCACCCGAACTTAAACTGTTATTTCAACTTGGAGGAAGTGCAATGATGGTGCATATGACAAATACCATGTTTAAAAGTGCAATGCCTGGTATGGATGATATTTTGCGTCAAAATCCTGATTTAATGCGTTCATTTCAAAGTGCTGCTGTTAATTCAATGTCGCAATCAAGTCCTGGATTATCAGGTTTTATGAATAATGTGATGAATAGTGAACAACAAGTACCTCAAGGTCGCGGACCTCCTCCTCCTATTTCTACACAAGGACCCAATTCTGTTCCTCCTCCTCAAGGAAGACCTGGTAATAATAGTTATGCTAGACCAGATTTAAATTACAGCAAAAGTAATTTTGTAGATGATGGTATTAGTTTGAGAGAAAATTTTGAAAGACCAGATTTTCAAGAAAGAACAAGCAAAAGAGCACCTCGTGCTGAAATGAAAGGCCCAAGTGATATAACTGACATCATATCTGGAATTAAAACAAAAACTATAAATATTCAAGAAACAACTCCTACGCAATCCGCTTCTCAGATGCAAAATGATAGCAGCACAATTAGCATTAGCGATTTAAAAGACTTACAATCTGAAGGTAATATGCCAAAACGCAGTGGTCGTAGAAAGAAATCCGCTAGCAATACTGTTTCATTAGATATTTAAAAATTATTTTATAATAATATATTATGAACTATGATATTATTATAATTGGAAGCGGTATAAGTGGATTATATAGCGCATATAATATTAAAAAAACTTATCCAAATATATCATTTTTAGTAGTCGAAAAATATAAGAAAAATTGGATTGGCGGCAGAGCTAGCAATGATATGTTTTATGGAACTGAAATTGTAACTGGTGCTGGAATAGGTCGAAAAGCCAAGGATAAATTACTCCATAAATTACTAACCGATTTAGATTTTAAGTTGTCTGAATATACTTCTAAACCTTATTATTCAAAATTAATGGAACGTGTTGATGTTAAAAAAATTGTTGAGCATTTAAGAAGTGAATATAAACATTTTAAAAACACTAGTTTAACATTTAAAGAGTTTGCTACAAAAGTACTTGGAGAGAATTTATATAAAAAATTTATTCTTTCTGCAGGATATACTGATTATGAAAATGAAGACATATTAGAAACATTATATCATTATGGATTTGAAGACAATACTTGCTGTTGGAAAGCCTTTCACGTTCCGTGGAAGAAAATGATACTTAAGTTATATAATCTTATTGGAGAGAAACATTTTAAATTTTCTTCAAATGTTGTTGGCATTCAAAAAATACAAGAAAACCCTTGTAAATATAAAATTAATATTGAGAATGGAACATATTATACTTGTAATAAAGTTATTATTGGTTCAACTATAGATACCGTTCGAAATTTATTACCACAACATAAAATTTACAATGATATTCAAGGTCAACCTTTTTTAAGATTATACGCAAAATTTACCAAAAAATCCGCGGAAATAATGAGAGAATATGTAAAAGGTTTTACATTTGTTCCGGGACCATTACAGCGTATTATACCAATGGAACCAAATAGTGGTGTGTATATGATAGCTTATAATGATAATAATAATACAAATGCTCTTAAAAAACACCTTAAAAATACAAATGAAAATAGAGAATTATATGAAATGTTATTGGAAAAATCACTAGGCATTCCTAATAATTCTCTCCATATTATTGCTTTGAAAGATTATTATTGGCCTATTGGAACTCATTATTATAAACCATTAAATAAAGAGTTATACAATTCAAGAGAAGAATTTGTTAAAAAAGCACAGCATCCAGATAATGGTATTTTAGTAGTCGGCGAAGCAATAAGTCGAAATCAAGGATGGTCGGAAGGTGCGTTGGAAAGTGTAAAGGCTGTTTTAACTAAAAAATGGATTGAAACGGAATGTTAAAATAAAAAATTTTCTTTTGTTATATAAATGGAAGAAGTTCGTTCATTTAATTATGAAAATACAGAAACTAAGCAAATGGGTGGAACGAGAGTTATTAGAAAAGTAACTGTTAAGAATGGTAGAGGAGTTAAAAGCATTACAAAATATAGAAAAGGCAAAAAGTTTAGCAGTGTAAAAAAACCTATACACACACATCATGTTAAAATGATTAAGAAAGGTAAATTTATTGTTGGATTGTTTGATGACTGTAAAAACTGTAATAAAACAAGAAAAAAACATTAATTTTTATTATTCTTCAATAAAATTGTAATATCACCTTTCCAATAATTTTCTCTCAACTTATTCTTTAAAATATATTTATCGTATTCTATTGGTGCACATTTAAAAACTGGAATAAAGCAATGACGAAACCTAACTTTATCTGCTGAACTTACATCATTATTATTATAATCTAAAGCCTTATTATAATCATCAAATTTTTTACAAGTAAATCCATTTATTACTACATTTCCAATATAATTATTTTGCGTACATAAATACATATTATTATAAAAATTTTTATCGCTTTGTTTTAATTCATTTACAATTGTTAGATAATCTAAATCTGTTACACTTGTCATTTTTTAATATATATTATAAATATCTTTAAGCTTATTCAACTGTAACAACTTTTGCCAAATTTTTAGGTTTATCTGGATTTATCCCCTTATTTATAGAGAGATGATATGCTAAAAGTTGTATTGGTATTATACCTATCAGCGAAGCATAAGATTTATTTTCAGGAACATAAATAATATCACATGTTATTTCATTTGAAAGTGTCATATCATTTGAAATCATTAATATTGGAGCACCTCTTGACGCTACTTCTTGATAACAATTAATTGTTTTAGCTCTATGCGTTTGGTCTAAATTTAAAATAATAACAGGAAAATTCTCATCTAATAAAGCAAATGGACCATGTTTTAATGAGCTAGAAGAATAGCCTTCCGAGTGTATATATGATATTTCTTTTATTTTTAATGAACCCTCTTTTGCTATAAATTCATCGCTGCCTTTTCCAAGTAAAAACATGTTTGAACTGTTAATTTTTTTTGCAATGTCTTTAATTTGAGCGTTACATGCGTCTAAAGCCAATTTTATATCAGTAGATAAGTTATGTAGGTCGCCAATAATTCGTTGGCGTTTTTTTTCGTTAATACCTTGTAAAGTTGAAAACCAAATTGCAGCCATAGATAAACAAACAACTTGGCTTGTAAATGCCTTAGTTGACGCAACACCAACTTCTTTTCCTGCATTACAATAAATTCCACAATCAACTTCTCTCGCAATTAACGAATCAACTACATTTACAATACCAATTGTTAAATTATTATTGTTTTTTGCTATTTCAATACAACGATGTAAATCTTTTGTTTCTCCTGATTGAGATATTAAAATAAATGCTGTATTTCCTTCTCTTGGTATATCGTGTTCTCCAAATTCTGCACCGTCGTATACCTGAACTGTATTAAAATTACATAAGTTTTTTAAATAATGAGCACCATATAAACCAGCAAAATAAGATGTTCCGCAACCAAGTAATATAATATTTTGAATATTTTTTAATGATTCTGTATAGCCTTCTAATCCACCTAATTTAACTTCATAATTATTTTTAATTCGACCACCTTTATTAATTGAATTTAATACAACATTTGGTTGTTCATTAATCTCTTTTAATGTCCAGTGCTTATATGGATCCGGTGTTAAATCACATTCTACGTGCGTTACGCATTTTTTTGTATAATTATAAATAGTATTAACTTCAATGTTGTATGCACACTTTGTTATTATACATATATCATCATTATGTAGCGTAATATAATTGTTCATTTTATTACAAAACCCACTTTGTTCTGATGTTATAATAACTTCATCTTCATTTTGACCTATTAGAAGAGGTGAACCATTTCTTACACAATATAATTTATTTGGCTCATATAAGCTTTGAATAAGTAAACCGTATGTTCCAGTTAACATATTTACAGTTGTTTTAATAACTTCATAAATGTCTTTATTTTCGCTTGAACTATAATTATATTGAAGCAAATTAACTATTACTTCCGTATCAGTTTGCGATTTAAATATAAAGCCTTTTTGCATTAACATTTGTTTAAGTTCATTATAATTTTCAATAATTCCGTTATGAACTATTGTAAAATTGCTATCATTTGATAAATGAGGATGCGCATTAATATCATTTTTCATTCCGTGAGTTGCCCATCTATTATGACCAATTGCAATACCACAATTATTATTTGTTGAATTAAGTTTTAATGACACTAATTTATCAAGTGCGTTTAATTTATTAGTTGATGCATATTTAGTTACTTCAAATATATTGTTCTTAATAAGACAAATTCCAGCGGAATCATATCCTCTATTTTGTAGTTGAAGCAATCCATCTATTACTAAATTATAAATATTTATGTTTTCGGTTTTATTTAAAACTATGCCAAATATACCACACATATTAGATATTATATAATAAATATTATATATTTGTAAATTTATCGCTACAAAATTTTATTAATTTATTACATTAAATTTATTAATATATATATTTAACATATTCGCGACATATTCCATTTGAATCTCTCATTAATTTAATTTCAGAATGATTTATATATTCATTACTTTTATTAATAGTTGTATAATAAATATTTACCT
>Ga0105050_10008850_pt1 | contig 11453 bp, 14 predicted proteins | sample FRY01_FD_78088 | JGI IMG/M metagenome (GOLD analysis project Ga0105050, IMG submission 78088) | Freshwater microbial communities from Lake Fryxell liftoff mats and glacier meltwater in Antarctica - FRY-01 | ecosystem: Environmental > Aquatic > Freshwater > Ice > Glacier meltwater ... | reverse complement strand
GTCTTGGTGCTTCTAACATGGGTGTTCACCTGTTCTCATTCCGAACACAGAAGTTAAGCCCCGTCGTGCCGATGGTAGTGCTCATTTGAGTGCAAGAGTAGGTAGGCGCCAGGACTTTCGAGACAATATCATTAAAGCCCTCTATTATTGGAGGGTTTTTTGATGAAAAATGAGTATAAAAATTTGACATATAATATTATTTACTATAAATGTTGTTTTATGTATAATTTTGAATTTATATTTGATGAGAAAGAAATTGTCAACTGTGCTGTAAAAAATGTATTGAGAGCTTATGATAATCGAGTTCCCGATTTTTTTCCATTTCCAAAGCCATTATCCTACGATAATCTAATAAAACATACATGAACTCTTGATGTATTGGTATGTGCAGTTAATCTCGCATTACGACAAATATTTATAAAATCTAGTCCACATAAACAAAACATTGAAGCAATACAAGTACCTCTTGATTCGCTTGAGCGTATTGTATGGTGAGTCTTTTGAGCACTGAAACTCCATTCAATTTATTGAATTGATGGAGAAGAGTATACTCCCTTTACTTTACATCCGAATTTCTGAAATGAGGAGCATTTCTGTAAGGCTAGTCATCGTCCCCCGACTATAAATAATACTTGGTTCAAAAATCAGCACGAAAAATTAACTCAGGACTTAATGAATATGCTCGATAAACGGTATCCCTTATTACAGGAGCTCTTTCTCGAAAAAGATCAGAAAGAGAAAGAAAATATTATGTCTCGGATACAGCAGTGTGATCAAATTATTCGCACTATTAAACGAGAGATTACTGCTCTTTGTAGTCAGCATGATTTCCCTAATCAGCTCTTGCCAACTGATTCAGATAAAGTATCTATTTTTGATATAGCATCTCACTGGGAAGATATACAAGCACAAGAACAGGCAATGATGACTTTTGTTCCTTCTTCTGCAGAAATTGATCTTCTACCCTTTGTTCCAGAGGATTTTTCTCAGGATGAGTGGCCATTATTTTCTTTTACATTTATCCCATTTAAAGAAATAGAATCTATGAAGATTTCTTTTACACAAGCATTTGAAGCAGATAAGAGATTGATGGAAGAGAGAAAAATAGAACGTAAGATGCTTATATTATATCATGCTTATCGTCATCTTGCATTAATTTGACGGAATAATGCTCAATTTTCGTCTATTGACAATTTTCAGTCCTTTAATATTTATTTAGCAAATTTGGAAAAGGAAATTTTCTCTCTTACTTCTCTAGTTAGTAACAAGAATGATAAACGAGGGCTAGGAAATCGGAAGAGAGCTCTGGAAAATTTAGTGGCATCATTGAGAAATTTAGTTCAGCAAGATACAATGAATCTAGTACATGATCTCGGGCTTCAGGCAGTCACAATTGTGACTGCCTATTTTTCAAAATGTCTTCAGGCTCGTGAGGATACACTCCTTACTCAAAGTGAACTTGAAGAATTTATTTGTGATTCTAGACAAGAAGCTCTCTATGAATTACATGGGTTAAAGACTCATATCATGAAGATTGACACTGACCCTGATACTCCTCCGTCGCAAATGCTAAATGAGATTGCTCAGCTCATTTTTGCTATTTTCGACATGATTTCTGGAGAAAATTAATAATCATTGATTCTCATGTTTTTTTATTCCATAGACAATAGCCTACTAGATAATGGTTTCTGGATTCAGAACACGTCACACTGTATGTGATGAAGGACTCGTCAATTTGGTCAGATTCTCTGCCTCGAAGTAGGTGCGATAAATGCCCGATTTATCACAAATCATACAAAGATGTGAGATTCTTTTTTACGATGAGAAGAGCAATGATATTTTGAGCTCGGATGATCTGCTGTGCTTTTGATTTTTCAGCAATGATGTATTTATTCTCCCAGAGAGTTCAAAGAGGAGAGCATATGAGGTGCTGACTGTCCAGATATTGGGACAAAAAATCTAGTACCAGGACTCTTTCCAACCAATATGATAGGCAAGAGTATTCATCATGATACTCAGAAGAGGTCATACTATGATGAGGAAGATGTATTCGAATAATCCCCCATTGTACCAAGGTAGCATAAAAATAATTGCTCAGAGCATATAGTCTATGCCATCCCATGGCTGAAACATTGCTCATGGCTTGATTCATAGTCTTCTTTTTATAAAACTCTCGACCATATCACCTATGAGTGCACCAAGTGCTATCCAACCACCAAAAAATACAGCATTTCCCCACCCCGAGTAGATATTATAAAAATCACTATAGACAGGGAGCATACGTACGATGCTTCCGCGAAAAGTGTAGAGAAGTATTCAGACGAGCATACCTCATAGTATTCCGGCTATGAGGCCGCGCATGGTTTTATTTCTTCCAAACCATACAGGGTGTATCGGATGAGAAAAACGTCGAATGTAGGGGATATTTTTGGCTACTACAGGTATCGCGTTGGCGATAAAGGCCGGAAGAAATATCAGAAATATTTGAACCATATTAGCGAAGGACATAGTGAGGTACGAGAAGTATAATGAGCGAAGCGAGTATATAGCTTCATATTATGACAGATTGTGCGAGTCAGATTGCAAAAAGACCGCCTCCATATATAACAGGGAGCATTAAGCATCCGAGTATTATGAGAGACAATTTTTGCGTAGAAAACTGTTTCACTACGTGCATGCAGGGAATATTTGAAATCGTCAAAAATGCCATGAGCCCCAATGCAAGGGCGAATACGAGAGGTTCTGGATGGACAATCATAATACCCATAACAGCTACTGCTGCAGCTGGAGATGGAAGACCAGAAAAATAGGTATTTTTATCTTGTTTCTTGAGGGTGAAGCGTACTAATCGATAAAAAATACAGCATAAATAGAGTGCAGCAAATGTTACTTTGCCAGTAATAGACCAGATCCAGAGAGCGGGATGAAGTCAAAAATTGATAAAATCAGCTATATCGTCGAGGTAGGGTCATATCTTTGTTTCTCCAAATTTCCTAGCTGCTTTCCCGTCAAGTGCATCTGCTATGAGAGCTCCTGCGAGGAGTATCTCTGCAACGAGCCATGAGGGATGTATTATGACAAGAACACACGCTATCACTCCGAATAGGATACCAATTGTTGTGATGACGTTTGCGATATATTTTTTCATAGGGCAGTGAATTATTGTCTCATAAATTTGTACCAAGCGTGGTAGAGAGGGCTCGCAAATATGAGGCTAATCCAGATGACTCATCCCACTCATGCCGTGAAAAGTGATTGTTCTATTATTGGAGTATTGCCATTTATGAGAAAACTAAAACCAACGAGAACACCCGCGAGTCACCCTGCATACCAATAGTCTACAGGAAATCCTGCAATCCATTCTGAATCTGTATACCAAGGAATATGCTCTTGCTTGAATTTTTTGTAGGTAAAATGAGGATTTAAAACGAACCACAGGAAATCCCAGTATATGATGAGGAAAAGATGGAAAGCTATAATCATCATCTCGTCGACGATACCGTTCCATCCAAAAAAGCCTATGTAGATTATATGATTGAGAAAAAGTATCATCAAAAAAAGTATCGTATGATATCCCGTAATACTTCTGAGAAATCAGAGTGATGAATCTTTTCTATTTTTTCTCCAGGTTGGAAGGTGTTTCGCTCAACCATTTTCTCACTCTATCTCGATTTCAAGGAGAGCGAGAAATATTCAGAAAACCAATATATAAAATCAAAACATAGTGCTATTATTTGGATAAATGCCTATTTTCAAAGCTCTCTTCTCTATATTTCCTCTTTTTTTATTTTTTAGCTGAGCATTTTTCCGATTTTTTTTGTTACTCCGAGAACACTTTGGAGGATAAGCTCTGGTATTATTATGTATTCCTGCTATTGTTTCCAGGCTTCTTCTTTTGTATGGAGAAATTTTAGGGAAAAGGACTGAGCAGTTTTTGTATTCGTTGTCCGTGGATGTTTTTTGTGCCGAATATAGTTGGGACGTCTATGTCCCACCGTCATTCTTTTATGACCCAATCTGTATCGTCTTATACGAAATGCTCTTGAAAAAAATCATTTTCAGAGAAAAGAATAGGCATTACTCCTACATATTTCTGCGAAATTCATCGTTTCACATTCTTGCATGGAATGTATGCAGGATGATTGGAGGAGTGATTTCAAGTCCATAGTATTTGTTGATTGAATCAGGTTTTGACTTATTTTTTTCAATGATTACTCTCTTCCAAAATTTCAGAAAGGGTGAGAAAGATTTTTATATTGAATGTACTGCACTTACAATGAGTGAATCTGAATATATCAAAATAGTTACATAATTTTGTATTTTTTTAATAAATATTATACTATTTCTATGAAAAATTCTCCACTTTCTCCAACTCGTCAATTTATCGTCAATGTCATGATAGTTTTAGTGGCAGTGCTTATTGTTTGGCTGGTCTATATTTTGAGGGATTTCATAGGGTTGTTTCTTTTTTCTTGTTTCTTTGCACTTCTCTTAGCTCCATTTGTCATCCGTTTGAAAAAATGGAAAATACCTGATGTGCTCGGAATTTTGATGACATTTTTTAGTGTCTTTTTGATTGTGAGTTTATTTTTAGTCTCTATTATCCCTGTTTTTATCTGACTTGCAGAGGATTCAAAGGCATATGTGATCAGTACTGTTTCAGCTATAGAGATTCAAGCAAAAAATGGTTTCCCAATTATTGATACACTTCCCCTCAATCTCGGAAACGTGGCGAGAAGTGAGATAGATATTTCGAGAATTCAAAGCTTTATTACTGATGAAAATCGTTCACAATTTATCATCAATGGGCTCCTCGGTAATATCGACACGGTAAAAGATTTTATACAAAAATGAGTCGGCCAGTTTTCTACAGTGAGTCTTTCTTTTGCTTCTGGAGTGACAACTGCAGTTACGACATTTGCTTTGTTTCTTCTTTTGACGTTCTTTATGATACTTGAGCGTCGATCCTTTACACGCTGGTTTTTTGGTATTCTTCCTTCTGATCTCGGACATTATTTTCGTAGTCGGCAACATGTCATATCGAGCGCTATTCATAACTGGCTTCGATGACAGATATATTTGGCTCTTTTTATGTTTGGCATCAACTTAGTTGGGCTCTTTATTGCACAACTTCTCGGACTTCCTGTGACACACATTTTTTCCCTCGCTCTTATAGCTGGAGCTATGGAGTTTGTTCCTTATCTCGGTCCTGTTATCGCCTTTATTCCTGCTTTCCTCATGGTCCTTGTGAGTCCCGATGTGAGTATTTGGGCAATTGGCGGAGTTGTGGGCCTCTATATTCTTTTTCAACAACTGGAGGGTAATGTCATGGTACCACTCGTCATGAGTCGTACGTTGAGCCTTTCTTCGCTCTATATACTTGTCGTAACTCTTGCTGGAGCGGCTTTGTGATGAGCTCTCGGTGTGCTCTTAGCTATCCCGCTCGCCTCTATTCTCAATATATTTTATCACGATTGGATGCAGTATAGACGTACTGCCGCTCATAGTCCAAAATAATTATGTGGTACATGCAGCAGCATGGAATCCGATATGAAGATGGTCCTGCAGTGTTCACCTTTCCATTTTTTCAGCCTGATTGGAAACAATTTTCTGGAGAAGTAGTCTTTCTTGAGGTTTCAGACTTTGAGCCCCGTGGTTATGATGAATGGACACAATCCTATGATAGACAGAAGGAAATTGCGTTTTTACAGGATATTATCGATTCTCTTCGTGAAAACCCACGTCGAATTCATGTGCGAGGACTTTCTTGTGCTGAGAGCTTTACCCTCCTGGCTGATTATTATACAAGCCAAGGGTATTATAATTCACTATTAAATAGTTATACTCTTCCTGCAAATACGCCTATAACTGTGAGTGTTTCCTTACGGCATGTTTTGTTCTGTGAAAAGGATAAAAAGTTTTTATCGTCCCGGATTCTTGATCATCCCTATTATCTAATTACACCACCTCTTCGTTCCTCATCTGATCTACGCTGTATCCAGCAAGCAGCTCGAAGCGGACTAGTAGCTACTGTTGAGGTTTTTCCAGAAGACGTATGACTTATCTCTCAGGTGTTTGAAAAACAAATACTTTCTGTATTTCAGGCTGTGCAACTTTTTTCCTATAGATGGGGGAAATATGGCTTCGTATGATCAGAGGAGGATCATTCTTTTTCTCTTCCTGATTTTATCGTTCCTATTTCTCAGCAAGATCTAGATTAGTCCTTTAGAGGAAGAAATTTTTTTCGTACTCTGTATATATTTCTGTCCTCATGGCCGTTAATTCTTTATTATAGGTTTTGTTTCTGGTGACAATTTTTTTCGAATTGAGGCAAATCATGGTATAAAAACTGAAACAAATTACGATGATAATAGACATATCTATCCAGTAAAATTGTGTCAGAAATGTTTGAATTATTGTATTCATAATTTAGAGAGAGTCGGTTGTTTTTTTGAGTTCTGTGACAATAAGGAGACGATTCAGTGTTGTTCCGAGTGGCCAACACGTCATCAGCGTGAGCTGTTTATTTGCTGCATCACCTGCGAGAGATGACACATGTCCGGGTTTTACGATTATTTTTTCTTTGACGACGTATACGAATTTTTTTTGTTTGAAATATACTATTATTTCATCGCCAACTGTTAGCTCATTCAGGAGAGCAAATACATCATTATAATTTCATTTTGCCCACGGGAAATTTGAACTGTGACCAAAGATAAAACTATTTCCAGATTCTCCAGGATTGGCTGATCCTGGGTATTTAATGATTCAATTCTCGAGTTCTTTCATGAAAATTTTATGCCATTCATTGGAAGAATTTGCATCATGATGTTCGACATTGACAAGTGGGATATTTTTTCCGATTTTTGGAATGATAATTCTATCTTCATAGGGTGCTATATTCACAGAGAGGCTTACACGTGACACATCTTGATCGAAATATGATGCTCCGAGCTCTGGCGTATTTCCTTCTGTTTTTTCTACTTGTCTATTCAAAATTCGTTTTCGGCGTTCTTCTCGAGCTTCTTTTGCGCTTTTCTGATCGGTGATATCTGTGTTTGCTAGACCTCCTTCTATCGCTTTTTGTTCTTCTACTAGCTGTCCAGGATCAAGTATTGCTCGAGCAAAAGCGCTATATGCAGACCAATTGGAGAGCAGAAGAAGTATTACAAAGATTATACTTGTAAGAAATAGGAAATGAACTAATCATTTTATTTTCTTGAGCCATTTGTGTTTCTTTTCAATCTTTTTTTCTTCTTTTTTTGCCCAATCAATGATATCGTGAGATGTATCAAATATCTCCCGTACTACTTTTGTTGGTTCATTTTTTTTTGGTGGCTGTATGTCGTAAATCATCGGCATATCACCAGAATATCACATCTTTTTTTCGATAGCAAAAATTGAGCGTTTTTTCTATCCTTTTTCGAGCTCCCAGGCAATCTTTTTGCGAATACTCACTATTCCCCATATGAGTACTGCGGATCAGTAAACAAAGAACATCCCTGAAAATCCCACAAATGAGATGAGTGCTCCTCAAAATATAAGCCCCACAGCATTAGCAAAGTTATTGACAATTTTCATTGGTGCAGCAGATACATCAGCATTGATGATATTTGACTCTGTGACCCGGGCGTAGGCTTTGTTGTATTCGTCAGCAAAAATAGATTGGCTCATAGGGTATCCAGCGGCGTATCCTGTACTGTTGAGCATACCGAGACCGAGTACTATTATGAGGCCAAGGAGACTCTCAAAACTCCCAGCTACTGCAAGTCCATAGAGGGCTATTGCTGACATGAATATACCAAGAGTTATGATGTTAAATTTGCCATATGCCTCTGCCTTTTTGATCCAAAACATCTGAAGTGCGTAGGCAGGAACGGCGAGTATACCTATCAGGATGAAACCACTTCTGATAATGTTTTGAACGCCAGAATTTTTCAGTGCTTCATCGAGATATGTCACAAAAAATGTTGTTACTATGGTGTCCCAGCAACCAAAAAGTAATATACCGCCTGTTGACCAGAGAAGTATCGGCACAAATGTGGTTTTTTCAAAGATGAGTTTGTAGAGCATTTTGTACTCGAATTTTGTTTTATTTATGATATCTCCCCAGTCTATTTCCTGTGATAATTCTTTTGGCTTCATGATGATATAGTCCATTGATCACTTAAGTTTCTGGAAATCACCAATGGATATTGTATTTTTCAAATATGAAGCTGTTTTCTCTTCTATATTTTTTGTTTTTTCGACTATGTGGAGATTTTTTACTGTCCCGAGATTAAATACCTCATGAGAATTATCAAAATAGTTTTGTATGAAGATTCATACACATACTATGAGAAATATGAGTACGAAGAGTATGAGTTGTGTCGAATCGGTACGAAGAGAGAGAATTCCTATGGAGATCAAAACACCTGTCACTGAACCTATCCCCATAGCAATATTGTTCTTTGATAGCGCTGTATCATATTCTGAAGGGTCAGAGTGATTGAGGAGATATGATATAGTCGTGATTTCGTAGACTTCTTTTACTGTTCCGTAGAGTATTCCTACGGTTAAAAGAAGTACAAAGTTGATACCTGTCGTGAGAAATGTTCGTGTGATTTCGAATATATTTCCGCTGAGACTAAATCCAAATCCATCAGATGTTTTTACGAGATAGAGAAATATAATAGCAGCAATAATCATGAGAGCATTTGCTACTGCGAGCATAGTTTTTGAGGCGACATGTCTCTGAATTGTCCCAAGTGGCACATCGATAATCATGGACCATATATTTCCAATACCGAGAAATATACCCACAAGAAGAGGAGATCCTACTATGAAACCGAAGAAAAAGACACTCGTGAGATGAAAAATAATCCATATAGCCCCATAAACGCTTACTACATTGTAGAAGTTTTTGAAGAGTGTTGCTTTTTCCGGGAGCTCTGGAGTGACTATCTGCGTCATAGTTTTACTCTATCATACTTTTTCTATGGAGTAAAATATTTTACTCTCATTTACCGTGAACCGTAGTTGAGTACCCAAATAGTATCACATTGTCCAATGCCAATTTCTCGAAATTCTTTCTGGTACATGTTTTCTCGGTGATGTATGCTCGTTGTCAGCTGGTCGAGTAGTTCCATGATATTTTCTTGTCATAATCCGAGATTTTCTCATCACCAGATATAGTCATATTGACCTATTTCATATCGTTGTTCGAGTGTGCTGCCATTGAGCGTATGGGTGATTTCTCCAACCTGGCAGAGCTTTTCTGCATAGTCTTGAGCTATGATATCGAGTGTTTCTGATTCTGCGAGCGCACTGAGATTTCTCTCTATTCGTCTTTTTGTGTGTTCTTGGATGAGGAGCACTCTGGTCTGAGTAAGAGAAAGCTGATCTTTGTTTGTTGTCAGGGGGCTTGTCGGTCGATAATTATTTTCACAATAATTACCCGTTAAGAGGCTCTGCGTTTGGCAAAAGAGGTGTTTAAGATATAAGACCATTTCTCGTACTGGAGCGGAGAGAGTAGGCCTCTGGAGATATTGTGCCAGCGCTTTTTGTGTTTTTGAGAGTTTTTCCACCTGTTTTTCTGTAGAAAATGGTGCGAGATATTGCGCTCGATAAGTATCATATAATGCTTCTATATGTTCCTGTTTTGTTCCACTGAGAGCTTGAGCTGAAAGTGATACTATTATTAATAATCATCCTATAAAACGTTTCATATTTTGATAAAAAAAGAATTTTCTCTATAGTACTCTCCATAATCCCTATTGCAATGGTTGCTGCGCCAATTTTCTTGACTCTTCAAAACAAAAAACAACTCACTCATGATGTCTATGAATTGGAGTATTTTAGTGAAGAAATACCTAATATACTTCCTGGCCAATTTCTACTCTGTGATACTTCAGATGATCCAAAGCTTCGTCGATCGTATTCTGTTAGTTGGGCCCAAGGAAAGAGTGTATTTTTTATTATCAAGAGACTTCTTGAGGGGAAATGAGGCAGTATGGCGATTTGTGATCAAGAAATAGGGCACAAGATGCAAGTATGGGGGCCTCTCGGGCAATTTGTGTTACGAGATAATGATATTCCAAAAGTATTTATTGGGACATGAACGGGGTTTGCACCGCTCTACTTTATGCTGCGAACACTTCATGAAGAAAAAAAAGGAAAAAGCAATTCATCCTGCGTAGTAGATGAAAGTCAGCATGCATTACTACGGAGAACGGGAGAGCAAAGAGGAGAAAGTTTTTTTCTTTTCGGGGTGCGAGAATTATGCGATGTATTTTATCAGGAAGAGCTCCAAAAATGGTCAGAAGAATCCTCTTTTGATTATGACATCTATTGTTCACGAGAGACTTCACTACTTCCGGAAAAACATCATCGGGGGAGAGTGACAGATTTTTTTAAACTTCACACTTCACACTTCACACTTCAAACTCCTGAAGCCGAGTACTATATTTGCGGAAGCCCTGCGATGGTGACAGAAGTGCGTTCTATACTGAGCCTCTATGGTGTTGATGACAAAAAAGTATTTTTTGAACAGTATTAAATGTTGAATTAGTTTATACTAATTCAACATTATTTTTTTATAGACACACCACCACTGGCTCTCTTTCCCAGACTTTGAGAACCATTTTTCCGAGGTCTTTTGCGAGGAATTCTCGGAAGTTTTTTTCATTATCTTCTGGTTTTTTTCCTGAGACAGCTTTTTTGACATAGTCTGCGATGGCAGCATGTGAAGCAGTGATTTCATCAGGAAAGAAAAGTCCACGAGAATCGACAATTGCCTCCTTTGTATTGATGACGAGGACGCCTTCTTCGCCGAGCTGGATTCGTTCTTTGACTGCACGAGTCTCGAGAGAACCAATGCTCATACCGTCGACGCCAAGTGCTTCGAGAGGTATTTTTTTCTGAGAAAATATCAGGTTATGTTTTTCATCGAGTTCTACTATTGAGCCGTCTTCGAGCATGAGCACATTTTTTGTATCCCAGCCCATCTTGATAGCTTCTCGTTTAAGGGTCAGACGCATGGATAGATCTCCATGGACAGGGATGATATATTTTGGTTGGATCAGATTGAGCATGACTCGTTGTTCTGCCATGCCTCCATGACCACCAGAATGGACTTCCAATTCCTTGATGGTAATAATCTTTGCGCCAAATCGATTGAGCCGATTCATCATCTCAGTGATAGCGAGTTCATTTCCTGGAATGATTGAGGATGAGAGGATAATAGTGTCGCGAGGCTTTATGGAGATAGTCTGGTGATCTCCGCGAGAGATATTATTGAGTCCTCAGAATTCTTCTCATTGTGCCCCTGTGGTGATGATTATTTGTTTGTTTTCGGGAACACTTTCGAGAGTTTTGTTATCGAGTGTTCTCACGGTTCCTTCTTTGCATTTGAGATAACCGAGCTCGCGAGTTATAGCGACGCATTCTACCATGCTACGACCATTGATGAGTAC
>Ga0105050_10008849_pt1:0-10000 | contig 11455 bp, 17 predicted proteins | sample FRY01_FD_78088 | JGI IMG/M metagenome (GOLD analysis project Ga0105050, IMG submission 78088) | Freshwater microbial communities from Lake Fryxell liftoff mats and glacier meltwater in Antarctica - FRY-01 | ecosystem: Environmental > Aquatic > Freshwater > Ice > Glacier meltwater ... | reverse complement strand
GCGTTGTGTACCTTTTTGGATTATCCTCAACTTTTGAATCGTTTTCTGATAAGAAATTAATATACTCATCTATTTCGTTTTCTTTAAAAAAATGATACTTTCAACTTGCTTTGGCCAATTTATTTTGTTCTCTTTGCTATTCACCCTCAAGGACTTTTTTCGGGTTGCTTAGCTTTAGTTCGACCACCATTAGGGTGATCTACGGGATTCATGGCAACTCCTCTAACTTCTATTTTTTTTGTAGTGTGTATTGAGTAACCCCATTTGCCTTCTACAAACTTATTATTAAAAAAATTATAGTTTTTGCCAATGAAGCACTTAATATTTTTAAAAAAAAAATAACTTATTCCTGATGGTAGTTTTACTAGTATGAGTTTGACGGTTTTTTTACTTTTTAATTTGATCCCAGATGTACCGCTTGACTTTGCATACGTTCACTTGTTATTTGAGTTGTTACCGATGGAACATACTAAAAGATTATGTGGTAAATCATTTAGCATAATTTGGCTACCCAGATAAGAGACTTTACTTATTTGTAATTTTTTTGTTAGATCAAATATTCTTTTACCTGGAAGTAGGCTCTCAACACCTGGCAATAAAAGATTATTATTGAACAAAGTTTTAATAGATACGAGTAACTGATAAGGTTTTTTATTGTAAATAAAGGCTTGTACACATCCGGCGGTGTTTAAGCTGAAAGTTTTGGAAGCGCTAAACCTTTTACAGCTATAAAAACGTTTTTTTGATGGGAGTAAATTTTTTTTACTTTTTATATAAAAAAAACTATTTAATCTTTCTTTGTCTTGTACTTTTATTACGCTGGCAAATCTTGTTGTAGACGTGGTGTAATTTTTTTTTTGTAACAATTACATAATGAAAAAGATCCGGTTGGGTTGTGATATCTGAAGACTGTATGATACAAGAATTCTTAAGAAGTTTATAGTAGTTTCTGCAGCCTGAGTATGCCCTCCGATGTAAAAAGACGTTTAATCTACCTAGAGTATTTTTTTTAAATCTTCTTTTTCTTAACATTTACCTTTTAAAATATATTGTTGAAGTTTTAGTACGCCATAAAAAAGTGCTTCAGCTGTTGGTGGGCAACCAGGTACATACAAGTCAACTGGTATGATCTTATTACAACCTCTAACAACTGAGTAAGAGTAGTGATAGTAACCACCACCGTTAGCGCAACTACCCATAGAGATCACTCACTTAGGGTTAGCAACTTGTTCGTAAATTCTTCTTAATGCTGGAGCCATTTTATAAGTTAAAGTACCAGCCACTATAATTAAATCAGCTTGTCTGGGTGAAGCTCTAAAGATAACCCCAAATCTATCAAAGTCGTATCTGCTAACAGTAGCGTGCATCATCTCCACAGCGCAACATGCTAAACCAAATGTAAGTGGATAAAACGAACCGTGCCTAGCCCAGTTAATAATGGTTTTTGTTTTGCTTTTTATTAAATCTAACGATAACATTTAAATTAAGTTTCTGATACTACGTCTTACGTGATTTCTTAAGTCGGATGCTAACTTAACCCCATAAACTGATCTTCTTCTTTTTTTTTTGAATAAGGGTTCAAAATCGTAAACGCCGCGGATACATGTATAATTTACTACTGGTAAGTCCCTGGCACCCACACCTTTTATTAAAGTTCTCGAATGGCGCTTAAGCGTGTGGCCTGCACCAGGTATATGTGACAAAGCCTTTTTTCGGGTAGATAACATTGCTTTTACTACGGGTCTTCTAGCAGAGTTTGGTTTCCTAGGTGTACAAATTCGTAGACGTAGTGCTATGCCTTTTCTTTGTGGAGATCCGTTGAACTTAGGTCTTTTGAGTTTCGTAAATTTTTTAAATTTAGAGGATGTTCTTTGGTTTATTGTTGACATTTAAATTTAGCTAGCAAAGCTAAAATGAAAAGTAGATCGTTGAAAATAAATATAAATAAAAAAACAACAATTAATACGTTTACTATCTGAAGAGTTAACTTATAATTGTATAACTTCGAAAAATAGTGCCTCTTGTAGCAAGACTGGTACCAATTTTTAAGTATTCTAGGACTTACTATAATGTACAAGTTAGACTTATGATTTTTGCTGTTAAAAAGCTGCGTATAATAAATCATATTTAGAAAAAAGAAGAAGAAGACGAAAAAAATGATAACTATGTGAACTTGGTATAATACAAATATTAGTATGTTAAACTTAACAAAAAAAAGTCCTAAAGGTGGCAATCCAGTGAGTGACAATAAAAGTGCAAATCATAGTGACCTAAAAGTACTATATTTTTGAATGAACAGCATAAATGTTGTTGACGAGTATTCTGTCAATAACTGTATTGGTAACTTAACAAAGCTTATAACCATTAGTGAGAGAAGTATGGTTAAGTACAGTGTTACATATAAAAAACTTAAAGTAAACATCACTTTCTAGTAAAAAATTTCCATTTTAATGGAAAAAACTCCCGTTATTGTTCTTATTATATTAGTTTGGTTGATTAAAGATATATTTTTAGAAGTATACGAGCACTTACCCTTTTTTATATATTTTCTGATTTTTCTTACGCTTCCTGCCTTCCCAAATTTACCAAGTAAAATAATACGCAGTCCCTTTAAGTTTAAAAAGATATTGTAATTTCAGATGAAACGACCTAGCAAAAAGTTTAATAGCAAAAAAAGTTTTCTGTGCTTTTTAAGGTTTGCTTTTTCAAAGTATTTCCGCATTCAACCCATAAACAGCGTTAAGTTTTTTAACCATAGTGATATAAAAAGTAACTCAATGACCTCGTTACTGTGTATTATATTATAACGTTTTCAATTATAAGATTTTACAGAATATATGATGTAGGCTATCAAACTCTGTGGTATAAGCTGTTGACTATTTATTGATTTAAATACAACTAAGTTATCTAACATAAGGGAAATATACTGCTGTTGATATAAAAACAACCAATAATTTGATAAATTAAAGTCTTTTTTTTTTACGTTGGATTCAAAACCTCCCGTTAGGATTAAAGATTTTAAGTTTTTCTTGCAGCTTATGTTTAATTTTTGGTGGTTTGTCAAGGTAATCCTTGTCATCCTATCACGTATTATAAACCTAAAAAAAACTAGTCTACGTCATTTTAAGAGTTTTGCATTTTTAATGCTTACAATTTTTGGATCTTGAAATAACAATAAATTTAGCAATTGCCAATAAAAGGAATCGAACCTCTCACCCTCAGATTTTCAGTCTGATGCTCTACCGATGAGCTATACTAGCTTATATTAATAACAAATTTATAAGAAGTATCTGTATGTAAAATATGACTAAAATAAATATAAAATATTTTCAATTAGAACTCACTACTTGGTCTATCCTGTATCTCGGTAATGTTCCTCGAACTAAAATAGCTAAACATATAAAAAGGACAGTTTTTATTAATAATGGTAACATTTATCTTTTTATAAAAAGAAAGCAACAATTGCTACTACAAATGATATGAAAACAAAAGTTTCAATTAAAGCAAATGCCATAAGAGTGGTATTGAATAAGTTATCAGCTTCTTCAGGGTTTTTTGCAGCACTTAATGTGTAACCAGCAAATAATACGCCTGTTCCGATAGCAGCACCTGCAAGAGTGATCATACATGTTCCGATTACTAGTATTTTAACTGCTGTAATCACAAGCAACTTAAATATAAATATAAATAAAAACTAATACAGCTATAGTTGATAAGAATTTTTTATTTAAAAAATGTATATAGTACCACGAGTAAAAAATTAAATAATTTTCTATATACGTAAGAATGTTGAAACTTAATCGTAAAAGATTTGTGTAGTGGAGTAGACTTAAAAAAAATACAATGTAGTCATAGTAAAACTCTGAAAACATTACTACTTGATCATCTATTCAGAATAGTAACTTAAAGAATGTATAAGAAATATAATAAATAATAATTATTGATAAAAGGAGACCACTGGGGTAAAAAGCTAACCAGTCATAGAAAAATATTGCTAGATAGTAGATTATAATATAGGAGTTTGACATGAAAATCTTAAAGTATATTATTTTTTGAAACAATTATATTAACCCCTTACCACCCTGAGTTTGTAAATTTTTAATTTTAAACTATATACATTATTATTCTCTTTACTTTGAAAAATAAAATTAAACAGTGGGTTAAATGTTGATACGTTTAGATTTTTGTAATTATTTTTCTTAAGTTTGATAATATTCTTTAACCACAGAAGCACTAGAACACACCTCCTTTCCGGTTTAAAGTAATATAACAACTTTTTATTTTTTAATTTTTTTAGATTAAATAGTGAATTTATAGACATAATTTTTCAAAATAATACTCGATTAAAGTCTCGAAAAGACTGATACTGGTAAAAAAGGCTTTTGAACTCATTATTGTGGGGCAATGTGCTAACTTTGGAAAGCATACTATTGATAAAAAATCTCTGACACACTTTGTATAACCTAAGGGAATTGCCGTCCCTAAAGAGCCTGCTAGATAGGGCAATGGTTGGGGTTGTTTTTTTTTGTAGCGCTAGTCTGTCCTTTTTAAAACAGATCTTGTGTTTGAATTTTAGTCTCTGGCTACCTAATTGTTGAATAGAAAAGTTATAATTTATTTTAAGTACTTTCACTTTTTCTTATAATACGTAAACACTGATTACTATGCTTAGTGTGAGTACACTACTTAAAGCAAAAAATAGTAATATATTAGTTAGTTTTAGATTTACAATAATTAAACTTCCTCCAAATACTATTAGTATTATCAAAAAATTGTGATAATACAGTGTGCTTATTACAATTAATTTGCTTAACGTAAATATTAGTATAAATGAGTTTATTAATGTAGTTATAAAAGAAAACGCGAAAATATTTTCTTTTAGTAGAAACTTATAAACCTCAAGTTTAAAGAAGTGAAATAGCGGCAAACCAAGTTTTCAAAACAAACCGATTAGGAACATGTACACATAGTAAGATCCGGTAGTTATTAAAGACAACTCTGCAAAAGAGCTCGTACCATACACCCTTATAAAGAAAAAACAAGATAGTCCCAAGAAAAAGGTAGTTAGAAAATTATTTCAAAGTAAAAAAAGGATACCATTTTTATACTTTAAAACTGTATTGTTTGCAAAGTTATACGAACTTAAGAAACAAAAATAATAGAGTATCCCGTAGAGTTCTATAAAAAAAAAGAGTGTTAAAAATGAGTCAACATAGTATATTAAGTATAGCGTACTAGCAAAAAATGGACTTATTAATATTAGAGAAAAATTTGTCTTAGTCTGCTGATTACCTATTAATATTAAAATTTTCGAAAATTTAAGTACAAAAACTGAAGTAACCATGAACATTGATATTGGGGAGCTTCCTTTGACAGAAATCACAGCGATGACTAAGAAGTAGTATATAAACTTATCTGTTATGTGTGTTGGGGAATTACTTCCTATTTGGTATGTTTTCTGAATTTTTAGATTTTTTGCAAAAAAGATGACGTAACTAAAACAGAAGTAGAATAGTACTTCAATTTGTAGGTAGAAAATAATGACTATGATAGATACGTTACTAAAATAGATGTCAGCCATGTTATTATAATTGCCACTCAAGGGCATTAAAAATATAATCTAGGATTAGAGTTAAATAAAGTCATATGAGAAAATAGAATATAATAAAATAAGTAGAGAATGTTGATGATAAAACGTTTAGTGAGAAAGGTATAAGTATTAAGAACTCACCATCGTAGAGTAATAAGAATAAAACTAGCAGGGTGAAATTAATACTGTAATTAACCTGAAATTGTGTTAAAGACTTAAAACCACATTCGTAAAAGTTTAACTTGGTATTGTAATATTTGTTAGAGTAATAGAATTTACTAACAAAAGTTAATATTCAAAAAATAAAAGAAAAAACGATGGCATTTATTATAAGTGCGAAGACAAGTATTCCGGCCATATTATTATGAATTGGGTTTTCAGCTTTACTTTAATTGATTTTGGTGTTAGGTAAGTGTTTGTTATTATATATTTAGATAGCTTATTAAACAAATTGTGGTTTGTGTTTAGAATAGAGTTTATATGGATATCTGTTTTTGTACCGATTTCAACACAAAAATTTTTGTAGTTAACATTTATTATTTTTTGCTTACCTATATTAAAATGTTTAGGTGATCTTAAAATGATAGACTGACTTTTACTCTTTTTTAAAAAAAATTCTCTGTTAGTTTTTTTAACTTGGAATAGGAACTGGAGAGAATACTTTATTGAGTGGACTTTAGCTGATTTCTTTATTTGTAACATTTTTTATTAAAAACTTATTTGGAATTTTATGACATAAAAACTTAGTTATTTGGTTTAGGTACCTAACCTTGTAATGTCATGTTTTAATTATGGTTTTACCGGGGTAAGAGATATTTGTCAATCGAATAAATTTACCGACCCCTGCACCCATCCTAGCATTTTTTGACTTTTGTGTTAGTATGAAATTTGGTAGTAAAAATAGTCAGTATTTTGCCTTGAAAAAGCGTGTTTTTGCCTTTACAAACTTTCTTCTAAAAAGTTTTTTAAATAGTCTAATATACACAAATTCTAATCTAAACTTTTTTACCGTGTAGAGCGACTTGAACTTAGACTTAGCTGAGACAGTAAAGGAGTTTTTTGAAAATACCCTGTTTTTGAAAATATGTTTTTTTTTTATGTAAAAATCTAAGTTCAAACATTTTTAAGAATACTAAGAAAAGTACCAAGAAGATATAAACGTATACGCTGTTATTGAAAAAAACATAGTAAGCCATAGAGTTTTTAATTTGACTGAATTTATAGAAATTAATAGAGTTGCATTTGAATACAATTTGATCTAAAGTCTCGTCCTTGTTTAACAATTTAGAGTAAGAATTTAATGAAGACATTGTTTTTGAGTTTATGTAATTTGCGCTCACACCTGCTAGTTGTACAAGGGAAAAATTTAAGAAAAAATAAAAATAAAAAATTTGCCAAACAAACAAAAAGCAGACTAAAAAAAAGTGGAAGAATTTTATTCTGAAATTGTAGTTTATAGTTTGAATTTTTTTGTAAAAAAAATTCAAAACTTCGTAAAAGAAGATTTTAAGATATATGCTAGTGTTTTTGGTAAGAAAGGTTGTCAAGACAAGACCTAAGTAAAGACCCAGGTCAAATGGAAAGTGTCAAATAGTTTTGAAAACTTTAAAATTAAAACTTAGCATTAGGATGGTCGAGTAATAAAGAAAAACTATAAAATAAATGGATGAATAGTTTGCTAAAAAACTGTGCCTTGTTGTTATTAGGTTTAGTCTAATTAACATTAATACATTAAAAGTTAAGAAAACAAAAAATCCAAAGTATAGCTTCGATAAGTTTGTTGAGTATGTGTGTAAGTAAATTAAAATAATGAAAATAATAAAAACTAATAACCACTCAATACCGTCGTTAACTCATAAGTAACCCCAAGTATTTGACTGAAGACCCCAAAGACCCCCTAGTCCAAGTGCTAATGTTAACGCGACAATTAGGGACACCTTACGTATTAAAATTTTGTTAAACAGGCAACTTTCCTTGTACGAGAATACATACAAAATAAATAATGTGAGAGACGAGTAGAATACTAGCGGATGTATTGTTATTGTACCTACGAGCAATGTAGTTACTATCTGCTTTACTTTAAAAAAAGAGATATAGGGGCTAGCAAATACTGTAATGGATGTTAAAGGTGTTAATATAAGAGCACGCGCTCCGTAGCTGTTATAGCAGTGTACACCTAGAAGTAGTAGAAACAGTAAAAAATTTATATTTCAATAGTTTAAACACATTAGGTACTCTAAATACACTGAACAGCTAAGGTTATTAAAGCAATTGAACATAGTGGCAATCATTACATAGAGTAGTGACCAATTTTTAAAATAAGTATAAATCTTTTTACAAGTTTTTTAAAAGCTTAGTTACACGCCTTTTGATACGCTTAACAGGCTTGGTTGTGTATTCTCAGGTTTTTTTAAATAGCATATACTTTAGTTGAGTTTTTATAGAGTTAACGAATTTTTTTAGGAAAATGTATTGCCTTTTTGAATAATTTAAACACTCAATTAGGTAAAGCTTTTTGAAAAAAAAAGCAAATGCGTATCGAATTGTCATTACTAGGGGGTTAATATTTAAGATAGACTTTTTAAAGAATTTAAAATGTTTTATTTGACTTTTTAGGATGACACCTGTCGAGAAAAGTTTTGTGTACTCAGTAGATGTATTAATTAGTGAAAAAAATAACTGCTTGAAACTCATAGATATTCTAAAAATGTTTTGTAGGAAGAAGTTAGACTTCTTTAGTCTAAACATACTGGTTGTGAGTAGCATATACTCAGTATTTGAAAAGAGTTTTTTTAAGGAAATCTTATAAAATTTTTTTTTTTTTAACAATTAACTCTATAAAATTAGTAGTAAGACGCTTAATGCTAGTTCTAGACCACCAAGTATGAGAAAAAGGTAAGCTAAACCGAATAGTACGTTTAAGTTAAAGTAAATAGCTGAGGTTAAGGAAAGAAGGAAAAAAACTATAATAATGAACTCACCATTTATGACCAATGATAGTACGTTATTTGTGCTGACGACAAAACTTCAAAATGTTAAAAGTAGCATAGTTATAAAAAAAAATTCCCAAAGTAGCACCCTTTATAAGTTTAATAACTTAAAAAAACGTCATAATAGTTATTGTTAAAGTTTTTATCAATTAAGTTATGAGTCTGACGAAATTGTTTATGCTCTAAATAATCTAGCAGAAGCCTTCTCGTATCGCTCAGGCCTGTAAAGTTTATGTTGGAAAAGTCAGAAAGTTCCCTTTCTAACCAAACAGTCGATGAGTACAGTGAGGACACAGTTAACATTTGAGAGTTGCGTATTTGAATATTTGAGATGAGCTGAATTTTAGAATCACAGATCATAGAGTTTATGTTAAACTGGAGAGTCAAAAAGTCTGAGCTACTGATAAATTGAATACCATCGGTTATATGTGTAAGCTTGCAAGGGACGCTCAAATTAGTATAAGCTATAAACTTAGATCAAAAATTTTTATTTAAATAAAAGGTGGTGCAGTAGGACCGGCTCTTGTTAAAAACAACAAAGTTTGAAATACCGAAAAATGGGTAGAGAAGTATATTTAGATCAATTTGTTTGGCTGGACGGGAACCCCCAATAACTTTAAACATATTTTTTTTGTTAAAACCCACTCAACTCAATTGAGTTGTGAGTGCTTAAGTAAGTAGACTATGACGATAAGAAACTTGTGAATTTTAATAATTAACCTATGAAAGTCACTTATAAGAAAATAATGTGTTTAGTGTGTCTAACTACATAAACTTATAATATGAGGGGATTCTGAGTCTTCAAAATTAGCCAAAATCGCTAGCTAATTAAAGTAAGTTTTTACCCAAGAACTAATTAAAACAAACTACTCTATCAACTACTAAAGGAATTAATTAATCCAGATTGCGGATTAACTTAAAGCCCATAGTACCCTTAGACTAACAAGCATTTCCCAGGCTAAAATGAGAGAACTAAAAGTACATGTTCTGCGAGGATAAGATAAAAAATAAAGTAAAGAGTCTGCTAATAAATAAAATTGATAAGGTTGTGTAAAAGTTAATACGCAGTTCTATTGGAGACTTTAAAACCAAAGCATAAGTTATTTAGGGTAAGTTCCCACATCCAACTAAATGCATGCGATCATCATAAGCGGCTAATATCACGCATACTCTTAAATTGGGCGATCTATCAAAGTTGCATTTTGTATGATTAAAAAATGATTTGGTCTAACGTAAATCGATTTTATGAACCACAATGAAGTAGAGATATTTCCAACCATTACTTGAGGAATCATTTAAAAACGGATTAGGTTTGCTTTTTCAACTGACGTTTCTAAATTAATAAGCTTAGGTTCTAGTCCTTAACAAAGTAGTCAACTGCTAAGTAGGATTATATATTCTTATTAAGATATATATATAT
>Ga0105050_10008846_pt1 | contig 11458 bp, 8 predicted proteins | sample FRY01_FD_78088 | JGI IMG/M metagenome (GOLD analysis project Ga0105050, IMG submission 78088) | Freshwater microbial communities from Lake Fryxell liftoff mats and glacier meltwater in Antarctica - FRY-01 | ecosystem: Environmental > Aquatic > Freshwater > Ice > Glacier meltwater ... | reverse complement strand
TCGCCGATCGCTCTACCCATGATGACCTCGCACATAAAACACCTCGTCCTGTCCCTGTCCCTCGTGGCATGCGGGAGCACACCGCCTATGGCCCCGACCCCTATCGAAGCCACGCCGGCGGAGATCGCCGCGGGGATTGCCGCGGACGCGATGTTGGCGCCTTGGGTTAACCCCAACGGTGGCCTGCCTCCATGGGACCTCGTCGTCGTCGACGCCTTCAAGCCGGCCTTCGACAAGGCGACGGCAAGCCTCATGGCCGAGATCAGGGCCATCACGGATAACCCCGAGGCCCCGACCTTCGAGAACACCTTCGTCGCGATGGAGCGATCCGGGCGCGAGCTCGACCGCGTGGCGACCATCTTCTTCACGACGGCCGCCAACCTCAACACCCCTGAAATCCAGGCGCTGTCCGGTGTCTTCCGCCCGCAGCTGGCCGAGACGATGGACACCATCCACTTCAACGGGCCCCTCTTCCAGCGCGTGGCGACCGTCTTCGAGGCCCGCGACGCCAACAACCGGTCCGACGAAGACAACCGCCTGATGAAGAAGACCTACGACGGCTTCATCAAGAACGGCGCCCGCCTCAACGCGGAGGACAAGGCCAAGGTCGCCGCCATCAACCAGTCCCTCGCGAAGGCCTTCACCGACTTCTCCAACCGCGTCCAGACCGACGAAGACACCGTGGTCACGCTTGGCGAGGCCGACCTCGCGGGGCTACCGGAGCCCCTCGTCGCGTCCTACAAGGCCGCCGCCGACACCCGCGCGATCGCGGGCTACGCCGTCGTCAACACCCGCTCGGCGGTCGACCCTTTCCTGACTTTTTCGGAGAATCGGGCCCTCCGCGAGACGGTCTGGCGCGCCTTCGTCAACCGCGGCGATAATGGTGATTTGAACGATACGAACGCGCTCATCGCCGAGATCGTGAAGCTCCGCGCTGACAGAGCCAAGCTGCTCGGGTACGCCAGCCACGCCCACTGGCGCATGTCCGACACGATGGCCAAGGACCCAGCCGCGGCCACCGCGCTGATGATGCGGGTCTGGCCGGCCGCCGTCGCCCGCGTCGGACAGGAGGTCAAGGACATGCAGAAGCTGGCCAAAAGAGAGGGCGCCAAGCTCACCATCGAGCCCTGGGACTATCGCTTCTATATGGAAAAGGTCCGCAAGCAACGCTACGACCTCGACCAGAACGAGTTCAAGAACTACTTCGCCCTCGAGAACATGATCGCGGCGTCCTACTACATGGCTGAAAAACTCTATGGTTACGTCTTTGCAGAGGTCACCGGCCAGGTCTCCGTCTTCCACCCGGACGTGCGCGTCTTCCATGTGACAAATCTGGCCGACAATAGCCACGTCGGCTACTTCTATCGCGACGACTTCGCGCGCCAGTACAAGCGCTCGGGCGCCTGGATGTCCGACTATCAGGCCCAGCGCAAGCTCGACGGCCAAGTCGACGCGATTGTTTCCAATAACAACAACTTCGCTAAGGGCGAGGCCGGCCAGCCCATACTCATCAGCCTCGACGACGCCGAGACCCTCTTCCACGAGTTCGGCCACGCGCTGCACGGCCTCGCCATGGACACGACCTACGCCTCTTTGGGCGACACGCCGCGAGATTTCGTGGAGTTCCCCTCGCAGGTCCACGAGAACTGGGTGCTGACGCGTGAGGTCCTCGACCGTTTCGCGCTGCACTACAAGACCGGCGAAAAGATGCCCCGGGCCCTCGTCGATAAGGTCCGCAAGGCCTCGACCTTCAATCAGGGATTCGCGACCGTCGAGTACCTCTCGGCGGCCATCGTCGACATGCGCCTGCACACCGATCCCGAGGGCGTCATCGATGCCGACGCGTTCGAGAAGGAGACCCTCGCCGAGCTCGGGATGCCCCAAGAGATCGTCATGCGCCACCGCATGCCCCAGTTCAACCACCTCTTCAGCTCGGACGGCTACTCGGCTGGCTACTACTCCTACCTGTGGTCCGAGGTCATGGCCGCGGACGCCTGGGAGGCCTTCGAGGAGACCCGCGACGTGTGGGATGCCGCCACCGCCAAGAAGTTCAAGGACATCATCCTCGCGACCGGCGACGCCATCGACCGCGGGGATGCCTACCGCGCCTTCCGCGGCCGCGATCCCAAGGTCGAGGCCCTGCTGAAGACCCGTGGTTTCCCTTTGAAATAAAAACAATCACAATCACCATCGAAGACGGGGTTGGCATGCGTTTGTATCTTGCGATTCTGCTGGCATTCATATCGTTTTCCGGCGCCTGCGCGGGCCCCGAAGCGGCCTCGAAAGCGGACTGCGCCGAGGCCGCATTCCGGCATTCGGGGTTGTATCAGGCCGCCCCGCGGCGGTATTTTGAGGTCATGCGAGTGAGTCCCGACCCCAAGCCCGCCGAGGACTTCGCGATCCTCGTGGGGTGTCACGTCCTCGAGATCGTGTCGGTCACCGGATCCAGCTGCGAGTTGGACAACCGCCACCAGCCCAGTGAGTCCGAGAAGGAATCCCTTCGAGAGGCGATTGAAAACTGCTTCAAGCATCGAGACTCCCCTTGATTCGGTTAGGATTCCGCGAGGAGCTTCACGGCGATGAAGGGACTGTCAAGGGGCCCTGACAGTTGCGCAAGAGCACGGCCCCAGCCCGGTGCGCCACATCAGCGGCCAGTGGCTCGAACCCGCTCTTAACGACCTGCTTTTGCAGACGGCTTTCGCCTAGTTATAAATGCCGATGGCGATGATGCGCATCCGAGACGTGCAGATGACTGTGCCTAAGGGGCACGTGGCGATGGCGATGGCTGTGCGGCTCATCGGGTGCGACCCCTTCATCGTGGTCATGCTGGTGATGGTCGTCATGGACGTGCAGGTGCTCGTGTTCCAGCGCCTCGTGGGTGTGGGCGTGGTCGTGGCGGTCGCGAAGCAGAAACACGAGGCCGAGCCCCATGAGACCGAGGGCTGTGGCGTCGAGCCAACGGAGCTCATCCCCCAGCAGAACGAGCGCGCCCAGTACGCCAAAGACTGGGGCTGTCGCGAAGAACGCTGCCTCCCGCGCCGCGCCGACCAGGCGCAGCGCGTAGGCGTCCAAGACCACGCTGAGGCCGTAGCTTAGGCTTCCGAGTGCCAGCGCACCTAGGACGAAGTTCCAATGTGGCAGGGCGTCGCCAACGACGAAGAGCCCGATCGCGCTGTTAAAGAGGCCCGCGACCAGGGTCTTGACCGTCACAATCGCGAAGGGGTCTTTGATCGACAGGGTCTGCGTGAGATTATTGTCAATCGCCCAAAAGAGGGCGCCGCCGGCCAATAGCAGGACCCCCAGCGTGTCCGCGCCCATGGAGCCAGGCGCGACCTCCAGCAGCCCAGCGCCAATGAAGATCAAGACCGCCGCGAAGAGGGCCTGCCGGCTGAGGTGCTCGCGAAAGGCCACGACCGCCAAGAGGACGGTCAGCGGCGCCTCAAGGTTCAAGAGCAGCGCACCAGTCAGCCCGCTAACCCGCGCGAGGCCTAGGAGCATCAGCACCGGCCCGATGATGCCACCCGATAGGACGACCAACCCCAACCTGACCGCGTCCGCGCGGTCGAGGGGGGCCTCCTTTGTGGGTCGGCGGACGGCCCGGTACAGTAAAAGCCCAGAGGCTGCGCCAAGATACAAGAGCCCCGCCAGCAACACCGGGCCCACGCCGTCGAGCAGAATCTTGGCGAGAGGCGCCGAGACACCAAAGAGGGCCGCGGCCGCGAGCCCAAAGACGGCGCCGCGGGTCTGCGCCGCTGAATGTGCAGAGACGCTGTTCACTGGACATCCGCATTGATAACCGCGTCTTCCTCGGCGCGCATTTGGCTCGCGAGGGACCCGAACTGGCGATAGAGCGCCGGCACGACGAACATGTTCAGGGCTGTCGACGTCACGAGGCCGCATAAGATGACGATCGCCATCGGTGCCTGGATCTCGCTGCCAGGCTCGCCAGCGGACAGCGCCAGCGGCACCAGCCCGAGACCCGCGGCGGCCGCCGTCATGACGATGGGCACGAGGCGCTCGTGGGCGCCTCGGCGCGTCGCCTCGGCGATGGTCGTGACGCCCTCGTTCTCGACCAGGTGCCGTATATGTGACACCAGCATAATGCCATTTCTGGTCGCGATACCGAAGAGGGTGATGAAGCCCACGAGGGACGCCACCGACAGCACCCCGTCCTGTAAGAACACGCCTATCGCGCCCCCGATCAGGGCCAGCGGAAGATTCGCCATCACGAGGAGCGCGTCGCGCCCCGACCCAAACGCCGTATATAGGATGCCGAACATGCCAAATAGGCACAAGATGCCCAACAATCCCAGCGTGCGGGTCGCCCCCGCGGCGCTCTCGAACTGGCCGCCGTACACAATCGAGTACCCCGCGGGCAGATCTACCTCGGCCTCGATGAGGCGCTGGATGTCGCCGACGACGCTACCCACGTCGCGGCCGGCCGTGTTACAACTGACGACCATCTTGCGCTGGACGTTCTCGCGCCCAATCTCGCTTGGCCCGCGGTCGCGATGGATCTGCGCGAGGGCGCGCAAGGGCACCTCACGGCCCTTGGGCGTGACCAAGACGAGGTCTTGTAGGTCCTCAATCGAGCGCATCGCCTTGGGGTCCGTCTTGACGACCAGATCGAAGACCGCCTGCCCCTGCATGACCTGCGAGACCACATGAAAACCGGAGGCTATCTCAAGGGCGCGGCCTACCTCGGCGATGCGCATGCCATACCGGGCGATGGCCGGGCGGTCAAAGCGCACCCGCACGAATGGGATATCGGATTGCTGTTCGCGCGTGAGGTCGACCACGCCGTCCACGCCGCGGATGACCGCCTCGACGCGGGTGCCGAGGCGTCGCAGCTCGGCCAGGTCGTCGCCGAAGATCTTAATGGCGATATTCGCGCGGGTGCCGGAGAGCATGTGGTCGATGCGATGTCCGATGGGCTGGCCGATGGTAATATTCATCCCCGGGATCATCGTGAAGTCTCGCCTCAGCGCTTCGAGGAAGGCTTCGCGCGTCCGCGAGCCCTCTCTCAGCGACACATCGAGCTCGGAGGCGTTGACGCCCTGGGCGTGCTCGTCGAGCTCGGCGCGGCCCGTGCGTCGCGCGACGGAGACGACCTCGGGGTGGCTCAAGAGGATGTGCTCAATGCGCCGCCCCATCGTGTCCGACTCGGCCAGCGAGGTGCCGGGCAGCGTGACGGCCGCGACGACCAGGGTCCCCTCGCGAAACTCAGGCAGAAAGGAGCTCCCGGCCATCGAGAGGGCGACCACCGCGGCAGCCAGCGCCGCAAAAGAGGCGCCCGCGACGAGACCCCAATGTGCCATCGCGAAGTCGAGCACCGGCTCGTAGCGCCGCTTCAGCCACAGCGCAAAACGCGGTTCATGTGCCCGCGCGACGGCCTTCGCGTTCGGCAAGAGATACGAACACAGGACAGGCGTGACGGTGACAGCCACCAGCAGCGACGCCACGAGGGAGACGACGTAGGCGAGGCCGAGGGGGGCGAGCAGGCGCCCCTCGACGCCCGAGAGAAAGAAGAGGGGCAAGAAGACCAAGACGACGACGAGAGTCGCGAAGACGATGCTGCTGCGGATCTCGCGGCTGGCATGCAGGACGACGACGAGGCTCTTTTGGCGCTGTTCAGGGGGCAACTGCGCGTTGAGCCGCAGCCGGCGGACGACGTTCTCGACATCAATGACGGCGTCGTCGACGAGCTCGCCGATCGCTATCACCATGCCGCCGAGGGTCATCGTATTGAGGGTCGCGTCAAAGAGAGCCAGCACAAGCACGGCCGTGATGAGGGACAGCGGAATTGCCACGATGGTAATCGCGCTGGCGCGGCCGCTAGCCAAGAAGAGGATGACGATAAAGACGACGAGGATAATGCCATCGCGCATCGTGAGGAGCACATTATCGACGGCGACCGAGATGAACTCGGCCTGGCGAAAGACGTCTTTTTCAATTCCCAGGCCCTCTGGCAGCTCAGCCGAGAAGGCGTCAAGCTCGCGATCGAGGCGGCGAGTCAGCTCAAGGGTGTTGGCCCCGGGTTGTTTCTGGATGCCGATAATGACCGCCGGCTCACCCCGATAGGAGCCCTCTCCCCGCCGCAGCGCCGCACCTAGCCGCACCTCGCCAATATGACGTATGAGCACGGCCTCGCCGTCGCGATCGGCGACGAGGGTCTCGCCGACATCCTCGGGAGTGCGCACCCGCCCTACCCCATGCACGAGGTACTCCTGACCCCCTTGGTTGATAAACCCCGCGGAGACATTCTCGTTTGTCTCGGCGAGGGCGTCCACGACCTCGGTGATGGTGATGCCGTACGCTAAGAGTCGGTCCGGATTGATGAGGACCTCGAATTGCTTGCGCTCGCCGCCCGTCGCGATGACCTGGGACACGCCCGGGATCGCCAAGAGCCTCCGGCGCAGAGTAAAGTCCGCAAAGGTCCGCGCGTCCATCAAGGTCGCTGGCGCCTTGGCGGTAATTGCCACAAATAGGATCTCCCCCATGATCGACGTCACGGGGGCCAGGGTCGGCGCCTGGACCTCGGCAGGCAGGGCATCCCGTATGAGCTGCAGCTTCTCGCTGACGATCTGGCGCGCGCGGAAGACATCCGTCCCCCATTCAAACTCGGCGTAGACAATCGAGATCCCCACCCCGGTCGCCGAGCGTACCCGCCTCACCCCAGGCGCGCCATTGAGGGAAGACTCGATGGGGAAGGTCACCCGCATCTCGAGCTCTTCCGGGGCCATGCTGTGGCCCTCGGTGATGACCGTGACCGTGGGGGCCGTGAGGTCGGGGAAGACGTCGACCGACATCTGCGACGCGGTGAATATGCCGTAGACCAGCATGATAGTGGCCGCGGAGAGCAAGACCACTCGGTGGGACAGAGACCACCTTAAAATATAGTCAATCATGGCGTGTCCTTTTTAATGCGCGTGTTTTAGTGCGCGTGGCCGTGAGCCGGGACGCTGCCGCTCGACGCGGCCAGCTTGACAGACCACGCGCCCTGGGTGACCACGTGGTCGCCCAGGGCGACACCGCTTAGGACCTCGACGTGGCCGCGATCGCGGGTGCCAAGCAGGACGGGGCGCCGCTCGAAGGCCTCGCCCTCGACCTGCACGAAGACGACCAAGAATCCGCCGTCATCGACGATGGCGCTCTCGGGCACGGCCAGGACCAGGCGGTCCTCGCCGCGGACGATGTGGACCCGCACGAACGCGCCGAGGGTCAGGCCCAAGACGCGATTATCCACGCCGAATGTGAGCGACCCGGTGCGCGTCTTCGGATCCACTCGGCTGGCGCGCGCGATGAAGGCCGTGGCCGGCAGCTCGGCCTCCGTGTCCATGCCGTCGGCACTAAACCTTGCGCCCACGCTTCCTTGGATTTTGCCAATATCCCCCTCGGGCACGCGCGCCTCAAGCCACACGTCTGCGAGGTCTGTGACGCGGAAGAGGGACGCGCCCGCCTCCACGTACGAGCTCGGCGCGCGATGAACCTCAGTCACGACGCCCTTGATGGGCGCCGTGAGCGCGAGGGTCCCCTCGCCTTGGTCGGCCTTGTCCTGGGCCTGCTGGAATTGGTTCAGACGCCGCCGCGCGGCAGATAAGGACAGCTGCGCTTCCCTCTGGCGGTGGGTCGCTTCGGCCACGCGCTGATCCGGTACAACCCCCTCGGCCCGCAGCGCCTCAAGCCGCGCACGCTCGCTTGTAGCAAAGCGCAGATCCAGCGCGGCGCTCGCGACGGTCACGTCGAGGGAGGCCAGGTCCTCGGCCTCGAGGCGCGGCGCGATGCTGGCCAGGGTCTGGCCCGCTGTGACCAAGACCCCAAGCTGAGGGAAGCCGTCGGGGCCGGCCTGAAGACGCCCGGCGACGGGGGCGCTGATGACAACGTCGCCCGCTGTGCGGGCAGTGATGGTGCCGGCGACCCGCAGCGTCGAGCGCATGACTCGCTCGGCCGCGGGCGCGGTCCCAAACTCAATAGGCCACTGTTGTTCCTTAAGAAACGGGATCCTGCCGACCGCCGCAGCCTCCTCCGGTATCGCCGCGCGCGCCGCCGCCGCGCTCTCATAGACGGTGACGTCTCCAAGGTCGTGGTCGGCTGAGAGATCCTCGCCGCGGACCTCAACGATTAGGCGCCGGATGCCAGCCGCGCTCGGTCGCACGATGGGGCGGAAGATCCCGGGCACCGTCGGCGCGTCGATCGTGAAACGTTCTTCGGCGGCGCCATCGCGCAGCACGACGCTCACGCGGCCATCCCCGAGGGCAGAAAACCCAAGGAGGTCCGTCACATGCGCGGCGCACGGTGAGTCCAGGCCAAGGACTAAGGCCGGCAACTCGATAAAGAGCTCGCTCCTGTCGGTCCAGTGCGTAAAGGACAGACCCGGCCTCTCGGTCGAGTCCACCGCTGGGTGGGGATGGCCGTGCTCGCCTTCGTGCTCGCCACCATGCGAGCTTTCGGGGTGCGCTTGGCAACCCACGACCGCGAAGATAGATACGATCATCAAGAGGGTCTTCATTGGATTCCTATGCCCGCGAGGCGGTCCACTTCGATGCGGGCGCGGCGCGCGGCGTGCTCAAGGTCTAAGATCGCGTTTTGATCGTCTATATGGCCCCGATATGCGTCGAGAAGTGCCAAGAGCTCCATCTCGCCGCCGTCATATGCCATAGTCGCGATTCGAATGAGGTCGTCAGAGGCGGCCGATGCCCCACGCTGAAACTCCGTCGCCGCTTGCCTCAGGCGCACAGCCTCGGCGCGGGCGCCTGCTAGCTCGCCGGCCAGCTCTGCCGCCAAAAGATCTCGGCGTCCGGCGAGCGCGCGGGCTCTACCGCGGGCGATCTCAGCCATCCCCGTCGATTGATCCCACAGCGGGATCGCCAAGGAGGCCCCCACGACGAAGCCGTCGCTGCGCGCGCCACCCACGAATCCGATGCCCTTCCAGCCGCCATCTACGGTCAGCTCGGGGAGCCACCACCGCGCGGCCTCTTCTTGCTCTAGAGATGTCGCCTTGAGCTGTAGGTCCAGGGCCGCGAGATCCGGCCGCCCGAGGCTGGTCACCGTAAGTATTGGCAGCGCCGGCGGATCGTCCACGGGCAGGAGAGGGCCCGATATCGGCAGTCGCGGCGCACCGGGCGGCACCCCGATAAGGGCCGCGAGGCGCGCGTCCGCCCTCTCACTTGCGGCGCGCGCGGTCTCGAACTGGGCCGTCGCGACCATCAGCTCGCGTTCCAGGCGCCGCCGGTCATAGACGGCCGCGATACCGCGCTGCTCGCGTCGAATGATGTTCGCGAGCGCGTCGCTGATGTGCCGCTGCCATCTCTCGAAGACGATGACCCGCGCGTGATAATACTGGGCCTGACAAAAGCGCAGCCGGGCCTCGGTGGCGATCGCGAGACGTGAGACATCACCAAGATGCCCCGCAGCTTCGGCTCGCAGGTCCGCCGCGTCGCCCCGCAAGCCACGGCTATTGGCGAGATCGATGGTCTGACCCAGGGTCAGATAGTCCTCGCCGGTCCCGAGACTGCCAAAAGTCTGTTCGCGCGAGTAGGCCAGCGTGGGGTTGGCGTAGGCCCGGGCGTCCCTCGCCTGGCCGCGCTCAATCGCGACCTCACCCTCGATGACGGCGGTCACGGCGGTGCGTTCAAGCGCGCGTGAGACCGCCTGGGCTTCGGTCAGGCCAACAGGCGCCTCGGAGTCCTCGGCCCATGCCGCCGGGCCCGCCATGGCCGTCAGCAGTATGGCGGCAAAAAACCGGCCTGCAATCGGTTTTTTTGAGCAGCGAAGATGTGCGTGCGTTTGACGTTTCATAGTCTCTCAGTGTGCCATCAAGGAGAGCACAGTCTCGGTCAAATGGTGGAGCTCATCGGCAAAGAGCAGCGTCGCGGCCAGCGCGATTGTGCTCATGATCGCCATAAGACGCGTTGACTCGAAGACGGTCGGTTCGCTGAGGAGGGCGTGCACCCGGCGCTCGACAGCGCTGTCCCCGAAGCCGAGCGCGTAGGGGGCGATGTAGCCGTGGGGTGCGCCGTCCGAGAGCCTCTCGACGGAAATAATGGCTGCGGCGACCGCGCACCGATCGCCGGTGATGTGCGCGGCCTCTGCATCGCAGGCCTGCTCGGCGGCGATGTCTAGCTCGCGAATAAGCCAAGCCCGCACGGGCGCGAAGTGCGTGAAAGCGAAGGCGCGAACGAGGGTCGCGACGAGGGGGTCTCGCCGTCGGACGTGGGCCCGCTCGTGGGCTAGGAGTACTTGGAGCTCGGCGGGGTCCAAATGGTCAAGGAGGCCGCGTGAGATAACGACCTGCGGGCGCCAGAGGCCGGTCGTGACACAGATAGGCGCGGGCGTGGCGAGCACTGTCATCCCGCCAGAGATGTGGCCCCCACTCGTTCGGATGAGCGTCCGGATGAGCCCAAGGGCGCGCCTGGCGCCGAGCGCCGCGGTCGTCGCGCGCAGCCCACCATAGGCGAAGAACGCTACGAGGCCGAGCATGACACCGAGGTGAAGGCCGTGCGGAGGGAGGTGCTGAAAGCATAGATGCGCGTGGACATCATCGTGGGTCAGGCAATGGTCAAGCCCCGGCTCAATGAAGGCGATGAGCGCGGGTATGGTCACGGCCAACAAGAGCACGCACGCAATAGCGACTGGGGCTGCAGCGAAGAGGACGAGGGCGCGATGGCGCACCCGAGGCTCAAGGCGGCCCACGCGGGCGCGCCCAAATCGATAGAAGACGCCAGACGCGATAGACCCGAGGGCCAAAAAGAGCACCCACGCCAGGATGAAGATCTGCGCGCTCTCAAAGGTAAGCTTCATTTGGCCTCGTCCGCGAGCTGGCGCCGACGCTCGGCCACCAAAGCCTCAAGGCGCGCGAGCTGGTCTGGCCCAGCGCGCTCGGTGAGCGACACGAAGGTCGAGACGACCATCTCGGCGTGCCCTGTCATCAGCTCGCCGACGAGCTCGCCCAGGAGGGCGTAGTGGAACTCCTCGCGTGTGACGCGGGCGCGATAGATGTGCGCGTGGCTGACCTTATCGCGGGCCAAGAGATCCTTATCAAAGAGGCGCTTCAGCGTCGACTGGATCGTATTGAGGGTGATCCCGCGCGCCTTGCCTATAGCCCGGTGTACGGCCTTCGCCTCGCCATCGCCGCCGGACCACAGGTGGTCCATGACGGCGGACTCGAGTTCGCCTAGACGCGGCTGGGGTGTGCTGAGAGACTTCATACCAATGACCTAACCGGCAAAAAACCGAGCGTCAATCGGTCTTTTGCCCGTGGCCTTTGAATGGCGCTCGACCTCGGTTACAGCCCGCGTTTGCCCTAGGAATTGCCCCTTAGCGAACTCCAGGCCCGGCACCCCTGCCGGGAACGACCGCCCACTCTCCGTGAACGACCGGCACCCCTACGGGAACGACCGGCACCCGTACGGGAACGACCGGCACCCCTACGGGAACGACCGGCACCCCTACGGGAACG
>Ga0105050_10008845_pt1 | contig 11459 bp, 6 predicted proteins | sample FRY01_FD_78088 | JGI IMG/M metagenome (GOLD analysis project Ga0105050, IMG submission 78088) | Freshwater microbial communities from Lake Fryxell liftoff mats and glacier meltwater in Antarctica - FRY-01 | ecosystem: Environmental > Aquatic > Freshwater > Ice > Glacier meltwater ... | reverse complement strand
GAGGTAATTTGATTTTTATTACCCCAAACAGTGGTTCCTATGATTGTATATATAATCACTAATAAGAATAAAAGAACCTTTAATATCTCCATCTATTATTTTAATAACTAATAAATTATTAAAACCCAATACACGGATAAACATATGCTCCTCCTGCGTCATCGGAAGTACCCTCCCCAGTAGTTGTTTGTCCAGGGGCTCCCACGGCTAATTTATAACCAGAAACAGACACACTTAAACCGAAAAGATAACCCCCAATTGGAGGGAATTCTGTAACATCCGGGACTCTTATCGGTGGCGACTCATAATCTCCATTCTTATATATATAAGCTAAACCGCTGCGATCAAACCCACTAAATCCGTCCTGGTTAGCCCAGATAGCTCCAACTGCTAGAGTATCTCCAGAAACAGATACGGCAGCTCCAAAACGATAACTTGCTTGAGGCGGACCAGTAGTTGGATTTGCTACTTTAATTGGTGTTGATGCATAGTTTCCGTTGGTATAAACGTATACTATTCCACTATTATTAGCTGAACTAATCCCGTCTTGATTGGCTCCAAAGGCTCCTACTGCCAGAGTATCTCCCGAAATTGATACTACATTTCCAAAATAATAACTTGTTTGGGGAGCACCCGTAGAAGGATTTCCAGCTTTTATCGGAGCTGAACTATAATTTCCGTTGGTGTAAACATACACCGCTCCGCTATTATTAGCAGTACCAGTTCCGTTTTGATTTGCTCCGGAAGCTCCAACTGCTAATGTATCTCCCGAAATAGACACACATATACCAAAATAATAATTAGCTTGGGGAGCACCCGTAGAAGGATTTGCTACTTTTGTGGGAGTAGAGGTATAGTTTCCATTAGTATAAACATATACAGACCCGCTAAAATTAGCAGCGCTAGTTCCGTCTTGATTAGCTCCATAGGCTCCAACCGCCAAAGTATCTCCAGAAATAGATACACTAGAACCAAAATAATAAAACCCAACTGGAGGACCGGTTCCAGGAACCGCTATCTTTGTTGGAGCTGATTCGTAATTTCCATTAAGATATATGTATACAATCCCGCTTCTATCGGAGGCACTAGTTCCATCTTGGTTGGCTCCTGATGATCCAACCACTAAAATATTTTCTTCAATTGAGAGAGAAATACCGAAAAAATATTCTTGTAAAGGCGGACCCGTTGATGGATTAGCTAATTTTATCGGAACGGAATCATAATTCCCGTCAGTATATACATATGCGCTTCCACCATAATCCGCTGTATCTGCTCCATATGATCCTACTGCTAATATATCCCCAAACATAAATACACTCCAACCGAAAAAATATCCCCCTAAAGGGTCTCCTTCTGATGGGTAAGATACTTTAACATTATTTCCGGTACAAGTTTCAATTGGAGATGAGGTAATTTGATTTTTATTACCCCAAACAGTAGTCCCTAAAATAGTAGATATGATTACTAGTAGAAATAAAAGTATTAAAAGTCTATTTTCCATTTTATGTATTATGAATATTTCGTTTTTTAACTTCCTGATTAAGAAGTTTTAGAGGTTCTTTAAAATCTCCAAGATTATATTCCCAATTATCATCAGGTGGAATACTTAAATCGCTTTCACAACTATTAAGAAAAACATAACATTTAATAATTGTATTCCAAAAAGTTAATTCCCATTTACTTTTTCCAATTCGATCAAGAAGATAATAAAATATTTTTCTATCTTCTTTAACAATCATTTCAATTCTTGGATAATAATCAAGATGAAATCGGTATATTATATTGTTAATTTCAAATTCATATATATCTTTTCTGGTTTCCTTTATGGTTTCAAAGAAGTCAGATTCTGATTCAGATTCAGAATAATCTGACTCTCCAGACATTTTTAATAAAAGTTATAGTTATAGAAAATATTCAATTTTGTATTATATTAAAAAAATGCTTCGTTATCTGTTTTTACTAATTTTAATGATCATGACAGTATTAAGCACATCTCTAACTTTAATTGCACAGAGCCAAGTTGATACAGAATTCAACATCACAGATGAATATACAACATTTCTTGGAAGTAATTATTCAATCTTAATCAGGGGAGAATTAACCAAAGAACATGTTCAAGAAGTTCAATCGTTAATTGGAACTATTCAAGGAGTTCGAATCGGGACAGCGGTAACTAGTATTGGAAATATCAGCGATAATACAAATATGGCTCCATTTTATAATCAAACAAGTTTGGCTACTTTAACTTTTAAAGATTCTGAAAATAGTCAATGTACAACTATCGGAGCTAGTGCTTTTGAGGGGTGTACTAATTTAACAACCGTTAGTTTACCTAATTCAATCGATGTTGTTTTTGACAATGCGTTCAATGATTGCCCATTTAATTTAGTTATTTTCGAGGGTTCTGGATCAATAAGAATCGTTATAGTATCTTCAACTGCTTTTAGTGAACCAAATTCCTTAGTAGATGCATCAACCGGGGGATTAATCACTGTTGCGGAAGATGGAAATATATATGTGCCTTATGGTTATACTACTTTTAACACTTATTCTATTTTAATTGTAGGAGAACTAACTAAAGAACATGTTCAAGAAGCAGAGTCTATTGTTGGAACAATTACAGAAGTCCAGATTGGATCATCGGTGACAAGTATTGGGGATGCCAGTGATACAACGGCAACCGCTCCGTTTTACAATCAAACAAGTATCACAACTTTAAGTTTTAAAGATATAGATAATAGTCAATGTACGATTATTGGTAAAAATTCATTTGATGGATGTACTGGTATAACTAGTATTACCTTTCCTAAAACAATTAATAGTATCTCAGGTATTGCGTTTAATAATTGTCCGTTTGACATAGTTGTTTTCAATGGTACTGGGGCAAGTAGAGTTGTTACAATAGTTTCAACTGCTTTCACTGCCCCAGATTCTCTTGTATCTGCATCAGCTGGCGGATCAATTACTGTTGTATCAACTGGAAATACGTATATATCTGGATCCTATACTACATTCGTAGGAAGTGATTATTCAATATTGATTGTGGGAGAATTAACCAAAACACATGTTCAAGAAGCCGAGGCAGTTATTGGAACAATCGTTGAGGTTCAAATTGGTACCTCGGTAACTAGTATTGGAAATGCCAGTGATACAACAGTAACTGCTCCGTTTTACAATCAAACAAATATGACAACTTTAACCTTTAAGGACTCTGCAAACAGTCAATGTACCACTATTGGTACCCTTTGTTTTGGAGGATGTACTGGTTTAACTGGCGTTACCTTGCCAAATTCATTGGAGACAGTAGGTATTTCTGCGTTTAATATATGTACTGGTTTAACTTCTATTACATTATCAAATACTCTTACTAGTATTGGAATCGGAGCCTTTAATGGATGTACCGGTTTAACAACAGTTTCTATACCCAATACAGTTACCACTATGTCGTCGTCTGCTTTCTTTGGCTGTACTGGTCTAACTTCTATTACATTATCCAGCGGTCTTACTACTATTTCAGCACTTACATTTTCTGGTTGTACTGGGTTAACTGAACTTACTCTACCTAGTTCGATTGATACAATTAACACCGGAGCTTTCGATAGTTGTCCATTTGTTATAGTTACTTTTAATGGTACTGGTGTAAGTAGAGTTGTTACTGTAGTAGCAACTGCTTTCACTGAACCAGACACTCTAGTTACTGCTTCATCTGGAGGGTCAATCACTGTTGATGCAGGAGGGAATGTTTATACATCTAATGAGTATACTACTTTCTTGGGGAGTGATTATTCAATTTTAATTGTTGGCGAATTAACAAAAGCACATGTTTTGACAGCCGAAGGAGTAATTGGTACTATTCGTGGCGTTCAAGTCGGAAAAACAGTTACTAGTATCGGTAATGCCAGTGATACGACTGGTACAGCTCCTTTCTATAATAAGGTAGATATATTAACATTTACTTTTAAGGATTCTGCAAACAGTCAATGTACCACATTTGGCAAATATTGTCTTGGTGGATGCTCTGGAATAACTACACTTACTATGCCAGATATAGTAGATACGGTTAATGATTTCTCCTTTATTGGTTGTGTTGGCTTAACTTCAACAACTTTATCTACCGGCCTTACTTCTATTGGAGCTAGCGCTTTTTCAGGGTGTACTAGTTTACCATCAATTACTGTTCCAAATACAATCACCACACTTGCATCGTCTACGTTTATCGGTTGTACCAGTTTAAGTTCTGTCACCTTATCCAATGCACTTACTACTATTTCTTCGTCGGCATTCTCTGGGTGTACTAGTTTACCATCAATTACTTTACCAGATACAATTGCCACCATTGGCGCGTCCGCTTTTGGTAGTGTTACATTTACCAGTGTTACATTTGATGGAACTGGTTCGACAAGAAATATTAACATCGATGTGTCCTCATTCACAACTCCTAGTTCATTGATTATTGCGGGTCCAGACTCTAGTTTTCCATTACCAGCAGCAAATGTTACTTTCACAAATTCTGACACGGTTTATAAAAATACCGGCACTAGTGTTTATTCTATCGGAGCTACTAGTACAATCAGCACAGTTGAGGTTGCTGCAGCAACCGTATTGGTTGGAACCTTGGATTATGTGAGCATGGGTTCAGTTGTTACAACTCTTGGAGCTGGTGCTTTTGTAGGAAGCTCATTAACCGGATTAGATTTTACAAGATCTACTAGTCTCGCTACTATTGGCAGTACTGCATTTCAAAATATAGCAACCCTTGTAGGATCCATAGCCATTCCATCATCAGTCACAACAATTTCTGGAAGTGCTTTCCTTGGAACTAATATTACTGGTCTTGATTTAACCGGAGCTTCATCCTTGTCATCTATCGGTTCAAATGCGTTCAAGGATATTGCTACGCTTGTCGGTAGTTTAGTTATTCCATCATCTTTAACTACTATTACAGGGGGAGCGTTCCAAAATACAAATATAACATCAATAAATTTCACGAATGCAAGCGGTCTTACAACTATAGGATCAAATATATTTAATACTACAGCTATAACTTCTCTTGATCTTAGTGGTTGTACTTCCTTAACCGAAATATCGGTAAATATGTTTAAATCTTGTGCATCATTGGTTGGAACATTGGTGATCCCGTCTACTATTGTTACCATAGGATCAGGAGGTTTCCAATCTACTGCATTTACTGGGTTAGATTTGTCCAGTGCTACATCTCTTGCAACAATCGACAATAATGGTTTTGCATCTATTACGACACTTATAGGATCAGTTGTTTTCCCAGCAAGCCTCACTACTGTTGGGACTAATTGCTTTAATAATACTAATCTTACAAGCGTTACTTTTACAACAAGTGTGTCTTCTCTTACAGTATCATCTGGAACTCCATTCGGAACTAGCGGAACAACCAAAAATCTTTTCCCAGATCATATTATTACTGGTATAGATACACTTGGGGATCTCACAAGTAGCACAGAAGCGGCATTTAGTACTGTTAGAAATAGTGCCACTATCGGTTTTGGAACAATTTCATTGTCCATAGTTTATGGATCAACGGGAACCTACAGTACCAATCTTGTTGGTAACTGGGGACCATCTCAAACATCGACCGCAGAAGCTACTGTAACCACAGTTATTAATTTTAAAATCGGTCAAAATGTAACCAAGATAGATACTAATGCATTTTTTAATAAAACAACCCTTGTTGGGACTGTTAAAATTCCATCTAATATTACTAATCTACAAAATTCTTGTTTTAGAAATACTCGTGTGGTAGTATTTGATTTTACTAACGCTACCGGTTTATTAAAAATTATTGATAATGCATTTCAAAGCAATACTGCTGTCACTACGTTGACTAATTTTGAAAACTGTACATCTCTCATCGAAATCGGGGGTTCTGCTTTTTTAAATTGTAACGCCTTAACTGGAGTAATTACAACCCCACCATCTTTGACATTTATCGGAGTTCAATGTTTTGTCAGCTGCGCTATTACCGGTCTTGATTTATCTGGTTCTACAAGTCTTGCGACGATACAACAAGCCGCTTTTAATTGTAGTAGTCTTGTAGGTGCTCTGGTAATTCCAGCCTCTGTCACTGAGATGAGACAATCTAGTTTCCAAAACACTAATTTCACTTCAGTAACTTTCCTAATAAGTGCATTAACTATGACTACAACAGCAGGAACTATGTTTAATGGTGGTGGTGATGCTGCATTAACACCTGCTCCGCCAATAGCAGGAATTGCCACTCTGGGGGCTATAACAGATTTAACTATTGGTGATTTGAATACTGCCAGAAATGCTGGAACTATTGTTTTCTCATAATTTAAAAAAAATATACATATATAATTATATGTATTTAATAATTTAAATACTCAAAAATGGCTACCATCTATAGAGATGATGATGATAAACTACATAATGATTCTGGTCCCGCTTATGTTAGTGAAGATGGAAACAGGCGTGAATGGTGGATTCACGGAGTAAGAGATCGGGATGAAGTAGACGGACCAGCAGTTGAAGACGATAATATTCAGTATTATTGTTATTATATTAATGGGATAAGAACTAAATCTGACGATAACCCAGTTGTCAGTTTAAAAAATAGAAAAGAATGGTGGAAGGACGGGGTTCAAGATAGGAAAAATAATCCTGCGGTTATCGACCCGGATCAAAATTTAGAAGTATGGATAGAAAAAGGTAAAATGACCAAGTTAGATGGTCCAGCATTTAAAAACGGCGACCATGAAGAATATTATATCGAAGGAATTCTTACAAGAGAAGACGGACCAGCTGTTATAGATCCTGATAATGACGATATTATATATGTTTTAGACGGAAAAAGAATGAAAGATGAAGAGGAATTTGATATTAAATTAAAAGAGAAAAAAGATAAAGAGAAAAAAGATAAAGTGAAAGGAGAGAAATTTTGACATCTTTCATTCTTTTCCTTATTAAAAATGAAAGAAATTATCATTATTATTATTGTTATTATTTTAGTTACACTTTTTAGTACCATATTCGGAGAGCCAAATACAGCTGTTGCTCCAATTACCCATACCACGTTTTCAAATATTTCCAACTACAGATATTCTACTTTAATCGAAGGGGAGTTAACATTAACACATGTCCAGGAGGCCGAAACAATTGTTGGGACAATTACTGCTGTTCAGATTGGAACAGAAGTGACCACGATTGGAACCACTAGTGATACAATAGATGAGGCTCCATTTTACAACCAAAGACCACTGTTAAATTTATCTTTTAACAACGATCGAAACAGCCAACCCAGCCAAATTACAACTATAGGAAATTTTGCCTTTGGTGGTTGCACTGGATTAACATCAGTTACTTTTCCAAAATCGATTGAAACCATCGGAGATTTTGCTTTTGATGATTGTCCATTTGACGAGGTTGTTTTTGATAATGATGGGGAAATACAGATTATTTCAGTTTCCTCAAATTCTTTCACATCACCAGATTCTCTGGTATATGATTCGATTACTGGATCGCTCACTGTTTCAGCAGACGGGGATACATTTACACCTACAAATATCAGCGAACAATATACCACGTTTATTGGAAGTCTTTATTCTGTTTTAATTACAGGAGAACTAACCTTAGCACATGTTCAAGCAGCTGAGGCTGTCATTGGAACAATCAGAGGAGTTGATATCGGAACTGCAGTGACAAAAATTGGAAGTGTAGGAGATAACGCAGGTAGTGCTCCTTTTGTAGCCCAAACATCACTGACAAAACTAAGTTTTAAAGGGACTACCGCCTGTAAAACATTCGGTTCATATTGTTTTTCTGGATGTACTAGTTTAATTTCTTTTGATATACCTAGCGTGATTTCAACCATTGCCAATAATTGTTTTGGTTCCTGTTCCAGCCTTACTTCTCTTACTATTCCAAGTGGTTCGACAACTATTGGCATATCGGCATTTCGTCAATGTACCGGTTTGAATAGTCTTACTATACCAGATTCTATCCAAATTATCGATAATACAGCCTTTATCGGATGTACTAGTTTAACCACTCTTACATTACCTAATTCGATCACAGAAGTTAATGCTGGGACTTTTGATAGTTGCCCATTTACATCTGTTGTTTTTGAAGGCACTGGTGTGAGTAGGGATATCATAGTAAAAGCCGACGCATTTACAGAACCTGCGTCAGTAGTATCTGCTTCTGAAGGAGGAACCATTAATATAGGTGCAACTGGAAATACATACACATAATTTGAATTATTATATTCAAATTTTTAACCATCTAAAATGCTTTATTACTCATTATTATTTTTTAGTATAATTTTTTCTATATTAATAGTATTATTATTGGGTTTAGATAAAGATGGAAATCTCCCAGACTCTAATCTATATACTACATTTTTAGGAAGCGATTTTAGTACCTTGATTAGAGGTGAACTAACCAAAGAAAGTGTTCAAAAAGCTGAAAATATTATCGGAACAATCAGAGGGGTTCAGATAGGAACACTAGTAACTAGTATTGGAAATATAACCGATACCATAGATACATCTCCATTCTATAACCAAACAGAGATAACATCCTTGACTTTTAAAGATCTTGACAATAGTCAATGTACCACAATCGGAAGTTATGCTTTTAAAGGATGTACTGGACTAACATCAGTTACTTTCCCAAAATCAATTGAAAATATTGAAAACTTAGCCTTTGACGAATCTCTATTTTCATTAGTTATTTTTGAGGGTAGCGGATTAATCAGAACTGTTTTAATCGAATCTAATAGTTTTTCTAGCCCGATGTCTTTGATTTCAGCTACCTTAGGAGGTTCAATTAGTGTTGAAGAAGACGGAAATACATATGACGATTCCGCAGAAAATACAACATTTATAGGAGGCAGTAATTATACAATCAAATTTGGAGGAGAATTAACTAAATCATATGTCCAAGAAGCCGAGGCTGTTGTCGGGACTATTACTGAAGTTAGAATTGGAACTTTAATTACGAGTGTTGGAAACAGTAGCGACACTATATCTACCGCTCCTTTTTATAATAAGACAAATTTAACAACTCTTATTTTTAACGATTTATCAACAAGTAGATGTACCTATACAGGGAAAAATTGTTTTGGTGGTTGCACTGGTTTAACATCAGTGATTATGCCAGATTCGATCATCACTATATATGAATCTTCTTTCCCAGGATGTTCAAATATAACTTCATTTATTTTATCTGAATCTCTTGAATATATTGGTTTAACTTCTTTTGCAGGTTGTACTAGTTTAACCACACTTGATATACCTAATTCTGTTATAACTATTTTTGATGTTTCTTTTACAGGCTGTACTAGTTTAGCACAGATAACAATATCAAATTCAATCACAACTATTAGTGATTTTGCTTTTGATGAATGTCCATTAGCAGTAGTAGCTTTTAATGGTAGTGGAATAAGTAGGGATGTAACAGTTTCTTCCACCGCATTTTCAGATCCACCAGATTTAGTGACCGCTTCAAGCGGAGGAACAATCACTGTTCCAGCAGATGGAATCATATATTATTCAGATGATTATACAACCTTTCTTGGGAGTGATTATTCAATTTTAATCAACGGAGAATTAACCAAAACACATGTTCAGGAAGCTGAAGCAGTTATTGGAACAGTTAGGGGCGTCAAAATCGGACAATTGGTAACAAGTATCGGAAATATCAGTAATAGTATCGCAACTTCTCCATTCGCGGATCAAACATCGATCACAAGTCTGACTTTTAGAGGAACTTCTACATGCACAACCATTGGCAATAGTTGTTTTTATCAATGTACAGGATTAACTTCGATTACATTAGCTAATTCTATAACACTTATTTCTATTGGAGCTTTCAATAGTTGTACTGGTCTAACTTCAGTCACATTATCGAATACAATTGACACTATAGATATTTTTTGTTTTGTCAGTTGTACCAGTTTAACCTCGATTACTTTCCCCTCATCAATCTCAGTTCTTTCAGCATTTTCATTTGGTTCTTGTCCCTTAACTTCGGTTATATTTGATGGTACTGGATCGATTAGAGTTATTACAATACCATCTAATTGTTTTGCTTTCCCGTTATCTCTTGTATATTTTACATCTGGTGGTACATTATCAATACCCGCAGCCGGGTTTAGTTATAAAGATACCGATAGCACTTTATTTTTAGGAGACAATAATAGTTATCAAGTTTTTATTACTGGAACTTTTACATCCACTTATAAGAACGATGCTGCTTCAGCATTAGGAGAACCTATTAAAGAAGTATATATTGGAATTTATTGCACTGGAACAGAAAATAATTTATTCGTTGGTTATAGCGATTTAATAATTTTAGAATGGAGAGATATCAATAATAGTACTTTTGTAAATTTACCAAATCAAAATTCTTTTAAAACTACTAGTATCACCGAATTAATTTTACCTCCTTCTTTAACATATTTAGGAAATTGGTCATTTTCAACTACACCATTAACTGGTATTATATCTATTCCTCCTTTAGTATCTAATTTTGGTTTTAGAAGTTTTGAATATACTGATATAACAGGAGTATATTTTGAAGGAAGTGCTGTAGTAGTTATTCAAGAAGGAGCATTTCAATATTGTGATAGCGTTACAACCGTTAATATACCAACCAGCGTTGATACCATACGCACTTTAACATTTTTTAACTGCCCTTTAACAAGTTTAACTTTCGAGGCAGGACAGGCAAGGACTATTACTATAGGATTAAATACTTTCACAGCACCTGCTAGTTTTAGTACCTATTTCAGTTCTACTACTTACGACGTTCCAGTCGGAGGATCAGTTTTTACTTAAAATCACACTATATATCTTCTTAACGTAGGAAAAATGAAACTCTATCTCAGATGAGAGCTATTTATTTAAATGAAAAAACTGATAAGTGATCGTGAGGGGGAACCCAGGAAAATTTTTCCAAAAATTCGAAAAAATTGAGAATTTCAAGAAAATCTAGAACCCAAAAAAATGATCGTGAGGGGTAACCCAGGAAAATTTTTCCAAAAATTCGAAAAAATTGAGAATTTCAAGAAAATCTAGAACCCAAAAAAAATGATCGTGAGGGGTAACCCAGGAAAATTTTTCCAAAAATTGAGAATTTCAAGAAAATCTCAATTTTTTCGAATTTCAAGAAAATCTAGATCCTATCCTAGTATACCAGATTTCATTTTACCAAAAATGAAACCTTTTAAGCTAATCTTTATATAAAATATATGTCGGAGTCGATTTTAGAAGAAAATATAATGGAGGAAGAAAAAGTAGAGGAAAAAGAGGTAGAGGTGAAGAAAATTCGTACCAAAAGAGATACTTCCGATTACCGAAATTATAGTGATAAAGTTCAAGCATATGAAATTAGCGACACCTGGATCGGTAGTGATAAAACTAAGAAATTTGAAACATATGTTTTACCTCTCTTTGGAAAAGAAG
>Ga0105050_10008837_pt1 | contig 11467 bp, 9 predicted proteins | sample FRY01_FD_78088 | JGI IMG/M metagenome (GOLD analysis project Ga0105050, IMG submission 78088) | Freshwater microbial communities from Lake Fryxell liftoff mats and glacier meltwater in Antarctica - FRY-01 | ecosystem: Environmental > Aquatic > Freshwater > Ice > Glacier meltwater ... | reverse complement strand
TTGCGATCTGATGATCAACATCGGCGCGCGGTTTGATGACCGCATCACCGGGCGGATCAAGGATTTCTCACCGCATTCGAAGAAGGTGCATATCGATATTGATGCCTCAAGCCTGAACAAGGTGATCCGCACCGATGTGCCGATCCTTGGTGACGTGGGGCATGTGCTGGAAGACGCGCTGCGCCTGTGGAAAGCCCGTGGCCGCAAGGTCAACAAGGAGGGGCTGGCGAAATGGTGGAAACAGATCAACGCATGGCGCGCGGTGGCCTGTCTTACGTTCAAGAACTCCGCCACCGTCATCAAGCCGCAGCACGCCTTGCAGCGGCTGGAGGCGCTGACCAAAGGCATGGACCGCTACATCACCACCGAAGTCGGGCAGCACCAGATGTGGGCGGCGCAATTCCTCGGGTTCGAAGACCCGAACCGCTGGATGACGTCTGGCGGCCTCGGCACGATGGGCTACGGCCTGCCTGCGTCGGTGGGCGTGCAGGTGGCGCATCCGGACGCGCTGGTGATCAACGTGGCGGGTGAGGCGTCATGGCTGATGAACATGCAGGAAATGGGCACCGCCATGCAGTTTCGCCTGCCGGTCAAGCAGTTCATCCTGAACAACGAACGGCTCGGCATGGTGCGCCACTGGCAGGAATTGCTGCACGGCGAGCGCTATTCGCAAAGCCGGTCGGAAAGCCTGCCCGATTTCGTGAAACTCGCGGAAGCCTTCGGGGCCAAGGGGCTTAAAGTGTCGGACCCCGCCGATCTGGACGACGCGATCATGGAGATGATCCGTTACGACGGGCCGGTGATCTTTGACTGTCTGGTCGAAAAGCACGAAAACTGCTTTCCGATGATCCCTTCGGGCAAGCCGCACAACGAGATGCTGCTGGGCGATGCGGATACCAAGGGCGCCATCGGGGCGAAGGGGGCAGTGTTGGTCTGACGGCCTGCCAGTTGCCGGCGCCGGGGGTTTCACACCCCCGGACCCCCGCGGGATATTTACGAACTGAGAATGAAAGGAGCCGGTCGCATGTCGCCGCTCAATATCACCAAAGGCTCCACCAGCCATTCCGCCTATGACCTGCGCGACCCCAACGCGCCGGTGATCGAGACGCATACGCTTGCGGTGCTTGTCGATAACGAGGCCGGGGTGCTGGCGCGTGTCATCGGGTTGTTTTCCGGGCGCGGTTACAACATTGACAGCCTGACCGTGGCCGAGGTGGACCATACCGGGCACCGCAGCCGGATTACCGTTGTCACCACCGGCACGCCGCAGGTGATCGAGCAGATCAAGGCGCAGCTTGGCCGCATGGTTCCGGTGCATGAGGTGCACGACCTGACGGTCGATGGCCCCGCGGTGCAGCGTGAACTGGCACTGCTCAAGGTGGCGGGCAACGGCGACGCGCGGATCGAGGCGCTGCGTCTGGCCGAGATTTTCCGCGCCAACGTGGTGGATTCGACGCTGGAAAGTTTTGTGTTCGAGATTACCGGCACGCCGGAAAAGATCGACGCATTTGCCGAGTTGATGCGCCCGCTGGGTTTGCGCGAAATGGCGCGGACCGGGGTGGCGGCTTTGGCGCGCGGCGTCTGATCAGGGGTACAGATAGTCGCGGGTCAGGGGCACCGCCGCGTGGCTGTTTGTGAGCTGCATCTGGAACACCACCTGATGCAGCAGCGAAAAGCTGAGTTCGGCGGAGACCAGATAGTAGCGCCACATCCGCACGAACCGCTCGTCATACAGGGCGCGGACGCGCGGCAGGTTGGCGTCGAACCGGGTTTGCCAGTGGCGCAGGGTGCGGTCGTAATGGCCGCGCCACACCTCCAGATCGGCGAGGATCAGGCCGCTGCGTTCGATATGCGGCACGACTTCGGACAAGGCGGGGACATAGCCGCCGGGGAAGATATATGTCTGGAACCACGGCGAGAGATCTGCGGGCGGCGAGGAGCGCCCGATGGAATGGATCAGCGCCACGCCGTCGGGGGCCAGCATCCGGGCGATGCCGGTGAAATAGGCGCCGTAGTGCGGCGTGCCGACATGTTCCATCATCCCCACAGACACGATGCGGTCGAAGCTGTCGGGCACGGCGCGGTAATCTTGCAGCCGGAACGAAACCCGGTCGGAAAGCCCTTCGACCCTGGCCCGGGCCTCGGCCGCATCGCGCTGGCTGTGGCTGAGGGTGATGCCGGTTGCATGCACGCCGTGATCGCGGGCGAGAGCCAGACACAGCCCACCCCAGCCGCAGCCGATGTCGAGCACGCGCAGACCGGGACGCAGCCGCAGCTTGGCCGCGATATGCGCGATCTTGGCCGCTTGCGCCTGTTCCAGCGTTTCGGTGCCGGTGGCGAAGTAGGCGCAGGTATATTGCATCTCACGCTCCAGAAACAGGGCGTAGAACTCTGGCGTCAGATCGTAATGCTGCGCTACGTTGCGCCGCGAACGAAGGCGCGTATTCCATTGCCTGCCGACCTGCACCCCCTTGCGCGCGGCCATGACGGCGCGGAGCAGCGAGGGCGCATCGCTCCGTTTGCCGTTGAGGATGATGAGGTGCAAGAAGCTGTGCAGATCATCGTCCGCAAAGGTCAGCGTGCCATTCATGTAGCCGTCGCCGATGGCCATTTCGGGGTTTCGCAGGATGTAGCCTGGCAGGCCGGGGTCGGTGATCCGGGCCGTGACCGCAGGCGTCGATCCGTCGCCGAACCGGTGGGTGGAGCCGTCCGGCAGGGTCAGGGTAAGTGTTCCGTGCCGGATCACCCGGGCCATCATCGCCAGAAAAAGCCGGTTTGCCATGTGCAACCCTTTCGCGTCGGGGCAGCAAAGCAAATGTGACAGGGTTTGAAAAGCCCCTTAGCACCCTTCGAACCGGGCGGTGCGCTTTTCAAGGAAGGCCAGCACGCCTTCCTTGAAGTCGCGGGTCTGGCCGCAGCCGCCTTGCAGCCGCGCCTCCAGCGACAGTTGCGCGTCCAGATCGTTCGAGGACGAGGCGCGCAGCGCCTGTTTGACGCCGCAGTAAGCGACGGTCGGCCCCTTGGCCAAGGTCGCGGCGCGGGCGGCGATATGGGCGGCAAAACCGGCGTCAGGCACCGTTTCCCAGATCATGCCCCAGGCAGCGGCCTGTGCGGCACTGATCTTTTCGGCAAACAGCATCGCCCCCATGGCGCGGGCAAAGCCGACCTGACGCGGCAGCCAGTAGGTGCCGCCCGCATCGGGGATCAGGCCGATCCGGGTGAACGCCTGAATGAAGCTGGCGCTTTCGGCCGCGATCACCACATCCGCCGCCAATGCCAGATTGGCCCCCGCACCCGCCGCAGCCCCGTTCACCGCCGCGATCACCGGCACCGGGCAATCGTAAATCGCCCGCAGCAGCGGTTCATATTCATTGCGCAGCGTCGCTTCCATATCCAGCGCCGCCCCGGCATCCGCCAGATCCTGACCCGAACAAAATGCCCGCCCCGCCCCGGTAATCACCAAAACCCGCGCTGTCTGCCCGCTGTCGGTCACCGCTGCCAGCATTTCGGCCCGCATGGCTGAGGTCAAAGCGTTCATGACTTCAGGCCGGTTCAGCGTCAGGGTGGCGATCCCTGCGTCAACGCCGTAAGTGATTGTCTGATAGGTCATGCTGCCCTCCCGCACGCTTTGCCGCAGCATAGCCGTGCGTGCGGGGCGAAAAAGCGAAACTCTGCGTCACTCTTTCAGGATTTCCGCCAGACGCGCCTTTTCGTCCGACGACAACAGCGGGTCAGCCTCTGCGGTGCCCCGCCTGCCCCGCAGGTAAAGCCCGGAAATTCCAAGCCCGGCCAACAGCAACCCCGGCCCGGCCAGCCAGAGGATCAGATTGGCACCACCGGTCGTGGGGTTCAACAGCACATATTCACCGTAGCGGTCCACGATGAACGCCATCGCTGCGGCATCCGTATCGCCGGCAAGCAGACGCTCCCGCACCAGAAGCCGCAGGTCGCGGGCAAGATCGGCGTTGCTGTCGTCGATAGTTTCATTCCGGCACACGAGGCACCGCAGACCGCGCGACAACTCCCGCGCGCGCGCCTCCAGCGCCGGATCGGCCAGCACCTCATCGGGTTGCACGGCGAGCGCCGGCATGGCCAAAGCCACGCACAGCGCCAGCGTGAGCCTTGCCCGCATCAGCCTCATTCCGCAGGCACCGCTGCCGCCATGCGCCGCGCCCCCGCCGCAATCCGGTAGCGCCGGTCGGACAGGCTCAGGAACCCCCCCAAAGCCATCATCAGCGCGCCGGCCCAGATCCAGTTGGCAAACGGCTTGATGTAACTGCGCACCGCCCAGCCGCCATCCGTCTGCGGATCACCGATCACAAGGTAGATGTCGCGCAACAGGCCAAAATCGATACCCGCTTCGGTCGTCGGCATCGCCGCCACCGGGTATATCCGCTTTTCAGGGAACAGCGTCGCCACCACCCGGTCCCCGCGCATCACCGTCATTTCCGCCATGGTGGACAGGTAATTCGGGCCCTGCACCTCGTGCACATCGGTCAGCGTCACGCTGAAGCCGCCAAGCGGGAAGCTTTCGCCTTCCTGCACCACGCGGATATCCTCGATAGCCCAGGCGTTGATCGCCGCCACCGCGAAGATCGTGACACCAAGCCCCGCGTGCGACGTGGCTTTGCCCCAGTCGGCGCGCGGCAGGCGGGCGATCCGGCCCAACCGTTCCAACCCGCGCCCGCGTCCGGCCCGCACCCACAATTCAGTCGTCGCACCGAACACCACCCAGGCACCCAGCATCAGCCCGATCGGCCCCAAAGGCGAGCGCCCGCTTTGCAGCGCAAATGCCAGCGCGCCCAAAGCCAGCGCCAGCGCCAAAGCGCCCCACAGGTTGCGCATCGCCCACCCCGCCTTCGCCCGCTTCCACGGCAGCAGCGCACCCAGCGGCAGCACCACCGCCAGTGCAATCATGAACGGCGTGAACGCCGCGTTGAAGAACGGCTCACCCACCGACAGCTTGCGGTCCCACAGCAGATCCGCAATCAGCGGCCAGATCGTGCCGATGAACACAACAAAACACGCCACCGCCAGCAACAGGTTGTTCAGCACCAGCGCCGATTCCCGGCTGACCATGGAAAACACGCCCTTCGCCTCCATCGACCCGGCGCGGAACGCAAACAACGTCAGTGCGCCACCCATGAACACAGCAAGGATTGCCAGGATGAATACCCCCCGCTCGGGGTCATTGGCAAAGGCATGAACGGATGTCAGCACCCCCGACCGCACGATGAACGTCCCGATCAGACTGAAGCCGAACGCAAGGATCGCCAGCAGGATGGTCCATGCCTTCAGCGCCTCGCGCTTTTCCACCACGATGGCGCTGTGCAGCAGCGCGATGGCAATCAGCCATGGCATGAACGACGCATTCTCCACCGGATCCCAGAACCAGAACCCGCCCCAGCCAAGCTCGTAATACGCCCACCACGACCCCATGGCGATGCCGATGGTCAGGAATATCCACGCGGCCAGCGTCCAGGGCCGCACCCACCGGCCCCACGCGGCATCTACCCGGCCCTCGATCAGGGCCGCAACCGCGAATGAGAACGCCATCGAAAGCCCGACATAGCCCAGATACAGGAACGGCGGATGGAACGCCAAACCGGGATCTTGCAGCAGGGGGTTCAGATCCTCGCCATTGAACGGCGGCTCCGCCATCCGCACGAACGGGTTCGAGGTGAACAACAGGAACGCCAGAAACGCCACCCCGATCATCCCCTGCACCGCCAGAACCCTTGCCCGCAGCCCGGCAGGCAGGTTGCCGCCAAACCACGCCGCACACGCCCCGAAAAGCGCTAGGATCAGCACCCATAGCAGCAGCGACCCCTCATGGTTGCCCCACACGCCCGACACCTTGTAAAGCATCGGCTTCAGCGTGTGCGAATTCATCACCACCAGCCGCAGCGAAAAATCCGACGTCACAAACGCATAGGTCAGCGCCGCAAAGGAAAACCCGATCAGCAGGAACTGCACCGTTGCCGCAGGTTCCCCCACCGCCATCCATCCCGCCCAGCGTTTTTGCGCCCCGATCAGCGGCACCACCGATTGCACCAACGCCACCGCAAAGGCGAGGATCAGCGCGAAATGTCCAAGCTCGACGATCATGCGGGCGGTCCTTCCGGGTTTTATCTGGATGCACTTTAGGCGCAAAACCCCGGCGGTCCAATGGGGATGCGCGCCCATGTCGCGGGATTGTCATCTGCATCGGTTTTGCATGGGATGTGTGTCCCCGTTTCACCGCCGGCCGGCCTTGCGGGTGCTCAGCATCAGGTTGGTTTCAGACGTGGTGACTCCCTCGAAACTGCGGATGCGGTAGATCACCTCGTCCAGCTCCAGCAAGGTCTGCGCGCCGATTTCCGCGATCAGATCCCATTTGCCATTGGTCGAATGCACCGCCACGACCGAAGGCAACCCGGTCAGCCGCGCCATGATTTTTTCGGCGCCCCGTCCCTCGATCCCGATCATCATCAGCCCGCGCACCGGCGCCGCCGTCACATCGCCGCGCGTCAGCACAGTAAAGCCTGCAATCTCGCCCCGAGCCGCCAGGCGCTCCATCCGCGCCCGCACCGTGGCACGCGACAGCCCCAGCCGGGTCGCCAGATCGGAAAGTGCCGCCCGCCCGTCGCGCCGCAATTCCGCGATCAGGCGGTTGTCGGTATCGTCCAACATGATCACTTCTCCCGCCGTTATGTGCAAATCCCTGTGCATACCGACAGTAATACGGCTAGATTCCGCCGCAAGACAAAATCAAAGTTCCCGCAAAGGAGAATTGCCATGCCCAACACTATCCTGATCGGCGCGCCGATAGATTCCGGCCAACGCCGCCCCGGCTGCCTGATGGGACCAGCGGCCTACCGCGTCGCGGGCATTGTGCAGGCGGTGCGCGATCTTGGGCATGACGTGGAAGACTGGGGCGACGTGGCACTGGACGATCTGCCCCTCGTCCATTGCCCCAACCCCGCCGTGCATTCGCTTGCCGAGACTTTGGGCTGGTCGGCAAAGCTGGCGGAAAAGACCGAAACCGCACTGGCACAGGGTGGCTTTCCCGTCATCATGGGCGGCGATCATTCGCTGGCTTTGGGGTCGGTTGCAGGCGCCGCCACCTATGCCAAGCGTCACGGCAAGCCCTTGTTTTTGCTATGGCTTGACGCCCATTCCGATTTTCATACCCCGATGACGACCACAACCGGCAACCTGCACGGCACCCCGGTTGCCTATATCGCCGGCCGCGACGGGTTCGAGGCTTTCCCCGCCTTTCCGGCCCCGGTCCCCGCAGACCGCATCTGCCTTTACGGCATCCGTTCCGTGGACCCCGCCGAACATGCGGCACTGCTGAAACATGACATTGCGATCAACGACATGCGGGTTCTGGATGAGATGGGCATCATCGCCCCACTGCGCGCATTTCTGGAACGTGTCCGCGATGTCGGCGGCATGCTGCACGTCTCGCTGGACGTCGATTTCCTCGACCCGTCCATCGCTCCCGCCGTCGGCACCACCGTTCCGGGTGGCACCACCTTCCGCGAGGCGCATCTGGTGATGGAACTGCTCCACGAATCCGGTCTGGTCACGTCGCTCGACCTTGTGGAACTGAACCCCTTCCTCGATGAACGCGGCCGCACCGCGCGCCTGATGGTCGATCTTGTCGCATCACTCATGGGCCGCAAGGTATTCGACAGACCGACCAGGAGCTATCAATGACCCTCAATCTTGTGCCTTTCGTCAGTGTTCATAATATGATGAAGCTGGTTCTTCATGTTGGTATCGAACAGGTGATGACGGATCTCGCTGCCGAGATCGAAGCCGATTTCCTGCGGTGGGAGGCGTTCGACAAGACCCCCCGCATCGCCAGCCATTCCGATGTGGGCGTGATCGAACTGATGCCGACATCGGACGGCGAAACCTATGGCTTCAAATACGTCAACGGCCATCCTTCCAACACAAAGAACGGCCTGCAAACCGTTACCGCCTTTGGGCTTTTGGCGGATGTGGCAACGGGCTATCCGCTGCTGCTGTCCGAGATGACGATCCTCACGGCGCTGCGCACGGCGGCCACGTCCGCGCTGGCGGCAAAGTGGCTTGCACCCGCAGGCGCGACCACAATGGCTTTGATCGGCAACGGTGCGCAGGCGGAATTTCAGGTGCTGGCCTTCAAGGCAATCTGCGGCATAACCGAAGTGCGGCTTTATGATACGGACCCGGCAGCGACACAGAAATGTGCAGTAAACTTGCAGGGATACGGGCTGAAGTTGATATCCTGCCCAAGCCCCCAAGACGCGCTTCTGGGTGCGCAGATCATCACAACTGTTACGGCGGACAAGCAATATGCCACGATCCTGACCGACAACATGGTCGGTGCCGGCATTCACATCAACGGCGTCGGTGGCGACTGCCCCGGTAAAACCGAATTGCACCGCGACATCCTGCTGCGGTCTGAGATTTTTGTAGAATATCCACCCCAAACCCGCATCGAAGGCGAGATCCAGCAACTGGACCCCGATCACCCCGTTACCGAAATGTGGCAGGTGATCGCGGGGAAAACCAAAGGGCGCAGCGATGCCGCCGCAATTACCCTGTTCGACAGCGTGGGCTTCGCCATCGAAGATTTCAGCGCGCTCCGCTATGTGCTTAAAAAAATTAAGGAAACTGGCTTTTGCGACCAGTTGGACATGATCGCAGACCCCGACGATCCGCGTGATCTGTTCGGCATGTTGCTGCGTGCCGCCTGACGCTTAGTGCACCCGGAATTCACCCGCCACATTGCGCCATTCGCCGGGCGCGATCAGCTTGCGGTGGGTGAATCGCACCGAATGCAGCGGGCCGTCCAGCTTCGCCTGCCAGAATGCGATAAACCGGAACAGTGCCGGATAATCCGGCGCAAGGTCATAGTCCTGCCAGACATAGCTGTTAAGCACATTGCGGTAGTCGGGCATCCGGTAGATGAACTCCGCTGTGGTCAGCCCGTATCCTTGCAACATCCGCTCGGTTTCACGCATTGCCATACCTCTGTTACGTTTCTTATTGTAACCATGATGCGCCAATCTGATTAAGTTTCAATGAAAACAATGTGTTGTCACTCACACCCTGTGGCTGCTCGCAAGGGGTCTGTCCCCCGGCCATTGCACCCCCCGACCCCCATGCGCTATAGTCTTGCCAACACAGTCCTGAGCCTGTCCAGAAAAGAGCGCGAACGTGAGCGACACCCCAGAAGACACTGATCCGACAACAGAAATTCCCGAACGGCCCACATACCACGGCCCGCAAATCTCCATCGCCGAGGAAATGAAGACCGCCTATCTGGATTACGCGATGAGCGTGATCGTCAGCCGCGCGATCCCCGATCTGCGTGACGGTTTGAAACCTGTGCACCGTCGCGTGCTGTTCGCGATGCACGAAACCAACAACACGCATGACAAACCCTACCGCAAATCGGCCCGTCCGGTGGGCGATACGATGGGGAAATATCACCCGCATGGCGATGCGTCGATCTATGACGCACTGGTGCGGATGGCGCAGCCGTTTTCGATGAGCCTGAAACTGCTGGACGGCCAGGGAAACTTCGGGTCGATGGACGGCGACGGTGCGGCGGCGATGCGTTATACCGAAGTGCGGATGGACAAGCCGACCGCCTTCCTTCTGGCGGATATCGACAAGGATACCGTTGATTTTCAAGACAATTATGATGGAAAAGACCGTGAGCCGACCGTCCTTCCCGCCCGCTTTCCGAACATGCTGGTCAATGGCGCCGAAGGTATTGCCGTCGGCATGGCTACGCGGATTCCGCCGCACAACCTCGGCGAGGTGATCGACGGCACTCTGGCGATGATCGACAACCCCGATATTTCCACCGAGGCGCTGATGGACATCATCCCCGCCCCCGATTTTCCGACCGGGGCCACGATTCTGGGCCGGTCCGGGGCGCGCAAAGCCTATCTGGAAGGGCGCGGGTCAATCATCGTGCGCGCCAAAACCCGGATTGAAGAGATTCGCAGCGGGCGTTTCGCCATTGTCATTGATGAGGTGCCCTATCAGGTCAACAAGGCCCGGATGATCGAGATTATCGCGGAACAGGTCCGCGAGAAGAAGATCGAAGGCATCGCACATGTGCAGGACGAATCCGACCGGATCGGTGTGCGTGTTGTGGTCGAGTTGAAGCGGGATGCGACGCCCGATGTGGTGCTGAACCAGCTTTTCCGTTTCACTCCGATGCAGATCAGCTTTGGTTGCAACATGCTGGCGCTGAACGGCGGGCGGCCGGAGCAACTGACGCTGCGCGATTTCCTCAATCATTTCATTACCTTCCGCGAGGAAGTTGTGGCACGGCGCACCGCTTACGAACTGCGCCGCGCGCGCGAGCGCAGCCATATTCTGTGCGGGCTTGCGGTTGCGGTATCGAATGTGGATGAGGTCGTGGCCACCATCCGCGCCTCGGCCGACCCTGCCGAAGCGCGCGAACGGCTGATGACCCGCCGCTGGCCTGCGGGCGAAATTGCGCCTTTCATCCGGTTGATCGACGATCCGAGCCACACCGTGAATGAGGATGGCACCTACAACCTGTCGGAAATTCAGGCCCGCGCCATTCTGGAACTGCGCTTGCAGCGCCTGACCGCACTCGGCGTCAAGGAAGTCACCGACGAATTGCTGGAACTGGCGGGCAAGATACGGGATTATCTGGATATTCTGGGTTCCCGAGACCGGATCATGGCGATTATCTCGGACGAGTTGCGTGAGGTGAAAGCCCTGTTCGCCGTGAAGCGTCGCACTGAAATCGTCGATTGGGCCGGCGATATGGAAGACGAAGACCTTATCGAGCGTGAGGATATGGTCGTGACGATCACATCGGCCGGCTGGATCAAGCGCACCCCTCTGGCCGAATTCCGCAGCCAGCGGCGCGGCGGCAAAGGCCTGTCGTCGATGGCGACCAAAGAAGATGACGTTGTGACCACGTTGTTCGTGGCGAATACCCACACGCAACTGTTGTTCTTCACCACCGATGGCATGGTTTACAAGCTCAAGACGTGGCGGCTTCCTCTGGCTGGGCGCCAGGCGAAGGGAAAGGCGATCGTCAACATTCTGCCGATTGATACCGGTGTGTCGATCGCCGCCCTGATGCCTGTGGATGTGCCGGAAGCGGAATGGGACAGCCTTCAGATCGTCTTTGCCACCTCGGACGGCGATGTGCGGCAGAACGACCTTTCGGATTTCACCAATGTCATGCGCAACGGCAAGATTGCGATGAAGCTGCCCGAAGGCGTGTCGCTGATCAACGCGGCGATTGCCGATGAAAACGACGATGTGATGCTGGTCACCTCGCTTGGTCGCGCGATCCGATTCCCGACGACCGAAATCCGCGTGTTCAAAAGCCGTGGATCGACCGGCGTGCGCGGCATTCGCCTTGGTGACGCTGACAAGGTTGTGTCGATGGCAATCATCCGCCACTTCGACGCCAATCCCGAGGAGCGCG
>Ga0105050_10008833_pt1 | contig 11475 bp, 9 predicted proteins | sample FRY01_FD_78088 | JGI IMG/M metagenome (GOLD analysis project Ga0105050, IMG submission 78088) | Freshwater microbial communities from Lake Fryxell liftoff mats and glacier meltwater in Antarctica - FRY-01 | ecosystem: Environmental > Aquatic > Freshwater > Ice > Glacier meltwater ... | reverse complement strand
GGTGATGCCAACCGGCAAACCATTTTCGAAAACATCAAGCAACTCGCCGATCAGTATCCCTGCATCCAGCGCGATTGCTTCGCCGGGTTCAAGATAGACGTCCAGCCCGGTTTCAGCGCGCACCTGTTGGATAAACGCAACAAGTTCGTCACGTTGATAATCTGCGCGAGTGATGTGATGGCCGCCGCCAAAGTTCAGCCAGCTTAATTGACCAAAATAGGGCGCAATCTTTGGCTTAAGCGCTTCCCACGTGCGTCTGAGCGGCTCAAAATCCTGCTCGCACAAGGTGTGAAAATGCAGTCCGGATACGCCCGCCAGATGTTCAGGCTTGAGCTGGCTGACAGGAAAGCCAAGGCGCGAGCCAGGCGAGCACGGATCGTATTTGGCAACTTCGCCCTCGGCATGTTCGGGGTTAAGCCGAAGGCCTACGTCCAAGCTGTCATTCAGGAACGCAGCAAAACGTAAATGTTGGTGCGGACTGTTGAAGATAACATGGTCAGAAATATCGACAATTTCGGCCATGTCGGCTTCTTTATATCCAGCACAATAGGTTGCAATTTCGCCTTGATAATAATCGCGGGCAAGGCGCGATTCCCATAGGCCCGAGCTACACACGCCATCGAGATACTCCCCGATAATAGGCGCTACTTTCCACATGGAAAACGCCTTCATCGCGCACAGAATTTTTGCACCCGACCGTGCCTTGACATCCGCGAGAATAGATAGGTTCCGCCGCAGCGCCACCTCGTCCACGACAAACGCAGGCGAGGGGACACGGTGAAGGTCAAAACGCGCAAATGCGCCTGGGTCGCCTGCTTTGGTTTCCATCAGAAGGTCAACGGTCCGTCCAGTTCCTTCACTTGCCATGGCAGGCCATGCGCGTTGAGCATGTCCATGAAAGGATCCGGATCGAATTGCTCGATATTCCATACGCCAGCGCCGGACCATTTGCCGGTTATCAACATCGCTGCGCCAATCATTGCTGGCACGCCCGTGGTGTAGCTGACCGCCTGATTGCCGGTTTCGGCATAAGCATCTTCATGATCGCAGATATTGTAGATGTAGAGCGTCTGTTCCTTGCCATCCTTGCCAAGGCCAGTGGCTATACAGCCGATGTTGGTCTTGCCCTTGGTCGTGGGACCAAGCGAAGCGGGTTCAGGTAGAACGGCTTTCAAGAATTGAAGCGGAACGATTTCCTTGCCCTCATACATAACGGGATCAATACGGGTCATGCCGACAGCCTGAAGGACGTTAAGGTGCGTGATGTAGGCGTCGCCAAAGGTCATCCAGAAGCGGATGCGCTTGATTTCCGGCAAATGGGTTTTGAGGCTCTCGATTTCCTCATGGTACATCAGATACATGTTCTTCGGGCCGACAGCCTCAAAGTCAAAGCTTTGCTTAACCGACATTGCAGGCGTTTCGACCCAATCACCATTTTCCCAATGACGCGCGACAGCGGTGACTTCGCGGATGTTGATTTCGGGGTTGAAGTTGGTGGCGAAGGCTTGGCCATGGTCGCCGCCATTGCAATCGAGGATATCGAGCGTATCGATGCGGTCGAAGTGATGCTTCTTCAGATAAGTAGTAAACACGCTCGTCACGCCAGGGTCGAATCCTGAACCCAATAAAGCGGTGAGGCCTGCGTCCTTGAAACGGTCCTGATAGGCCCATTGCCAATGATATTCGAACTTGGCGACATCAAGTGGCTCGTAATTTGCGGTATCCATATAATGCACACCCGCGGCAAGGCAGGCATCCATTATGTTGAGGTCCTGATAGGGCAACGCAAGGTTCACAACTAGGCTCGGCTTGATTTGATTGAGCAGTGCGGTGGTCGCAGCAACGTCATCGGCATCAAGGCCGTAAGTATCAACATTGACGCCGGTGCGTTCCTTGACGGATGCGGCGATGGCATCGCACTTCGACTTGGTGCGGCTCGCAAGGCTGATATGACTGAAGATATCCGCATTCATGGCCATTTTGTGGACCGCAACCGATCCGACGCCACCTGCGCCGATTACCAATACCTTGCTCATCTGCCATTTCCTCTTATCAGAGATTCGTTAAGCGGACGCATATAGGGGCCTTTTATGACAGGACAAGAATTGGCTGTAGCCAACAAGCTGCCAACGCACGAAGGCGTGCAGCGTGCAATGGCCAAGATTGCGGATATTCTGCCAAAAACGCCTTTGCTGCCGCTGGAGGTCGATGGCACAACAATTTGGTGTAAGGCAGAAATGCTGCAGCCCATTGGTGCTTTCAAGATCCGTGGCGCATGGCACCGGTTGTCCGATCTGGACGAGGAAGAGCGGGCACGCGGCGTCGTTGGCGTATCCAGCGGCAACCACGCCCAAGGTGTCGCATGGGCGGCCAAACGGCTGGGCATAAATGCAACCATCGTTATGCCGTCTAACGCCCCGCGCATGAAGCTTGAGGCTACAAAGGCCTTAGGCGCGGATGTCATTTTATACGATCGCGCGACTGAATCGCGCGAGGAGGTCGCGGCTGGCATCATCGCGCGAAACGGCGCGACCCTCGTTCACGCATTTGGTGACCCGTGGGTTATCGAGGGACAGGGCACAGCAGGCCTCGAGATCGCCGGCCAGCTGCAAGGTCTTGGCATATCGGGCCCCGAGTTGATTGTTTCGTGCTGCGGCGGTGGGGGGCTAGCCTCAGGACTTGCGTTGGCGTGTCCGAATGCCGAAATCGCAATTGTCGAACCCGAAGGCTGGGACGACATTATCCGCTCGCTAGAAGCCGGCGAAATTCTGCCGGTACGCGACCTGACTCATCCAACCTATTGCGATGCCCTACAAACACCGCAAACATACCCTGTGAACTTTGAAATCCTGCGCCATCGCGTATCGCAAGCTGTCTCGGTCACTACGGCCGAAGTTGCCGCAGCAATGCGCCTGATATTCGAAAAGCTTCACCTCGTCGCCGAACCAGGCGGGGCGGTTGCGCTCGCGGCCGTGCTTGCGGGAAAAATCGACTTAAAGCCGGTAACGGCTGTGACCCTGTCAGGTGGCAATGTGGATCGCGAGACTTTCGTTCAGCTTTTGGCTCAGGCAGCCTGATCCAAACGGATTTCCATCCGCTCCCAAATCTCGACCAGAGCGCCGGTCAAGTCCTGCATCATCGCATCGGTGTGTTGAGGTCCCGGCGTGAAACGTAAACGCTCAGTGCCACGCGGCACGGTGGGGTAGTTGATTGGCTGAACATATACGCCATATTCCGCAAGCAGAATGTCGCTGATTTTCTTGGCCTTAACGGGATCACCGACCATCAGGGGCACGATGTGCGTATTGCTTAGCATCACCGGTAAGCCAGCGTTTGAAAACAGTGCCTTCAACGTCGCTGCGTTCGCATGTTGCGCGTTACGTTCCGCGCTCGATGCCTTGAGGTGGCGAACCGATGCTAATACGCCTGCTACCAGCACGGGCGATAGCGATGTCGTAAAGATAAAGCCCGGCGCATAAGAGCGGATGACGTCAATAATCTTCTGATCGGCGGCGATATAACCGCCCATCACGCCAAATGCCTTACCAAGCGTTCCTTCGATAATCGTCACGCGGTCTGCGACTTCATCCCGCTCCGTGATGCCGCCACCGCGCGCGCCATACATGCCAACGGCGTGAACCTCATCGCAATAGGTAAGGGCGTTATACTTGTCCGCCAAGTCGCAAACGCCAGCAATCGGGGCGATGTCGCCGTCCATGGAATAGACGCTTTCGAAGGCGATAAGCTTTGGCGCTTCCGGATCATCGGCAGCAAGCAATTCTTCCAAATGCGCCAAATCATTGTGCCGCCACACGCGCTTTTCACAGCCAGCGTTACGGATGCCTGCAATCATCGATGCGTGGTTCAACTCATCCGAATATATGATGCAGCCAGGCAAAATCTTGGCGAGCGTCGACAAAGTTGCGTCGTTGGATACATAACCGGATGTAAACAGCAACGCGCCATCCTTGTCATGCAAGTCGGCGAGTTCATGCTCCAATTCGACGTGGTAATGCGTGTTACCTCCAATGTTGCGTGTGCCGCCCGAACCAGCACCAACATCGTGCAGAGCATCTTCCATTGCAGTGATAACCTTGGGATGCTGGCCCATGCAGAGATAATCGTTGGAACACCAGACCGTTATGTCTTTCGGACCATTATGTCCGGCGAAACAACGGGCATTGGGGTATGATCCTTTGTTCCGTAAGATATCGATAAATACACGATAACGTCCCTCGGCATGAAGCCGATCAATCGCCTTATCGAAAACAGCATCGTAGTTCACGGACATTAACCCCGGTTCTGGCCGCAGGCGCGGCGCCTTTGTTGCCCAATAATCGCGGGAAATACAAAAATCCAGCGCGAACGACTTGCAACAAGCTTCATTCTGCCCGCTTGTTAGCGAAATTTTCGCTTAGAGTGATTTGATCTGCGTTAAACCATAGGAATTCAGGGCGGGGCGAAGCGAGTCTAACGCACTAATTTCTCCGGTTGTTACAAAAATGCCGGGCGCGGGGGCCGCAGGCCACAGCTGGTCGCGCGTGAGGTGCAAAATCCGGTTGGCAATACCAGAAGCGCCGTCAACAAAGCGCATGCCAGGACTGACTGACAGCAATTCGTCCGCAACAAGCGGGAAATGGGTGCACCCAAGTATAGTTACGTCCAGCGCGCTGCCCTGGTCCTGAGCGCGCAGTCCCGCCATGGCGTCGGCATAGACGGCTGGGTTCACCGCTTCCCCGCGTAGCTTTGCCTCGGCGGCAAGCACGAGATCAGGCGCGGCGTGCCGTAACAAAATCATGTCGGCAGCATGGTTCGTTTGAAGCTGGTCAACATATGCCTGCCGCACCGTAGCGGCAGTCCCCAGCAAACCGATTACAGCCGTTCCGGTAAGCGCTGCGGCTGGCTTAATGGCCGGAACAGTACCCACGACGGGCAGGTTTAGCGCAGCGCGGACATGGGAAAGGGCAATCGTGCAAGCCGTGTTACATGCAATGGTCACTAACCGCGGCCGATATCGTTCGACAAGTCGCCCAAGAAGCGCCGGAACCCTGGCCGAGATTTCCGCTTCGGTTTTTGTGCCATAAGGAAGACCAGCATAATCGGCCGCAAAAACGATCGGGGCATTTGGCAAAACTGCCTGCACCGCTTTCAGGACGGAAAGCCCCCCAATCCCCGAATCGAAAAACAGCAATGGTGCGGTATCGGGCAGCTCGGGCATGCATGACCATTATAGGTGCATGCAGTGACTGGCAAGCAGATGGCCTTGAGCGGGCGGAACAAAACAGCTACGCAATACAGGTATTTAGAGGATTCGGCTCGTGAATGAACTATGGGTAAATGTGATCGCCGCGCTAGTCCTTGGCTATGCAATGGGCTCCATTCCGTTCGGCTTACTGCTCACATATTTGTCAGGCGGCGGCGATATCCGGAACATCGGCTCGGGTAATATCGGGGCGACAAACGTTCTGCGCACCGGTCGCAAGGGTATGGCCGCACTCACCTTGCTGCTCGACCTACTCAAAGGATTTTTTGCCGTATGGTTGGCAATGCGGTTTTTGCCGGGAGGCGCCCTTGTGGCAGCTGCAGCTGCCTTTTTTGGGCATCTCTACCCTGTTTGGTTAAAGTTTAAGGGTGGCAAGGGAGTTGCCACCTACGCGGGTATTTTGTTTGGCCTTTTTTGGCAATTGGGCGTTGTGTATGCGCTAGTCTGGGTCGGGGCCCTGCTGCTGTCCCGAATATCCTCTCTCGCTGGACTGCTCGCTGCGATGTCTGCGCCCCTGGCAGCTGCGTATTTTGGCCAGTATGAGTTGGTTGCCATGCTGGCGGTCTGCACCTTGATTATCTTCTGGAAACACCGCGCGAACATTGAAAACCTGATGGACGGAACCGAACCGCGCATTGGTAAAAGCAAAAGCTGATGGCGAGTACCGGGAGTGGCAACGACCAGTTTGAACGGCTCCGACTCATCAGATCGCCACAAATCGGTCCCATCAGCTATCGTCAGCTTTTGGCGCGCTTTGGCACAGCGGGTGCCGCGCTTGAGGCATTGCCGGATCTGGTCAGACGAGGTGGCGGTGCCAAGACAGCCCTAGCTCCGGAAAGCGCAGTTGCTCGCGAGTTGGACCTCATCGAAAAACAAGCTGCCCGACATGTTTTTCTGGATGACCCTGATTATCCGGCCTTGTTGTCACATCTCGATAATGCGCCACCGGTTATATGCGTAAAGGGGCATCTTGGGCTGCTGTCGCGTCCGGCCATCGCGATGGTGGGTGCGCGGAATGCATCCGCAGGCGCGTGTCGCTTTGCCCGCGAACTTGCGTTTCATCTCGGGCAAATGGACATCACGGTCGTTTCCGGTCTGGCGCGTGGCATCGATACTGCGGCACATGCAGGATCGTTGGATAGCGGCACTGTGGCGGTAATCGCTGGCGGTATCGACAACATTTATCCACCTGAAAACGGCGCCTTGCAGGAGGCAATTGCTGAACGCGGGCTTCTTATCGCCGAACAACCGCCTGGTACGGAGCCAAGGGCGCGCCATTTTCCTTATCGTAACCGCATTATCGCTGGACTCGCACCGGGCACTGTCGTGGTAGAGGCCGCCCCCAAATCAGGATCGCTCATCACCGCTCGACTTGCCGCCGAGGCAGGCCGCGAAGTCATGGCTATTCCCGGATCGCCATTGGATCCAAGGTCGCGCGGCTGCAACCAACTTATCCGCGAAGGCGCGACATTGGTGCAGAACGCAGCCGAGATAGCCGAAATCATTAGGCCACTGGACAGCCGGATGATGGCTGCCGCGCTGCGGTCCGCCGCTTCACCCCCTCTACCATCGCATGAGAGTGATGATCGGGAGCGCGACGCCGTTATTGACCTGATGAGCATGACCTATGTTTCGGTCGACGAATTGGTAAGGCAGTCGGGCTGTAGCCAAAGCGCCGTGCAAATGGTTCTGCTCGAAATGGAGCTTGCCGGAAAGCTTGAGCGCGGGGCCGGCGGAATGGTCCGTATGGCGGCATAAATGACCGCTCATTTTTCGTCTTGACGACACCCCCCGTACCCCACCAGCCTATACGCGTACGCGAGAGATTTTAGAAAAGCACAATATATCATGCAATTAGTCATCGTAGAATCACCTGCAAAAGCAAAGACAATCGAGCAATATTTGGGCCCCGGTTTTAAGGTTCTCGCGTCTTACGGCCATATCCGAGACTTGCCGCCGAAAGACGGCTCTGTAGATCCTGAAAACGGCTTTGCGATGCTGTGGGACAATTACGCGGACAAAGCGAAGCAGTTGAAGGCGATTACCGACGAAGCCAAAAAGGCCGACAGTCTGATTCTCGCGACCGACCCTGATCGCGAGGGCGAGGCCATTAGCTGGCACGTCCAAGAGGTGTTGGCGAAGAAGAAGGCTTTACCGGCCAAGGTGGGCCGCGTCACTTTTAACGCAATCACCAAACAGGCAGTGACTGAGGCGATGAAGCAGCCGCGGGCGTTGGATGAGGACCTGATCGACGCATATCGTGCCCGTCGCGCGCTGGATTATCTGGTTGGCTTCACGCTTTCCCCTGTGTTGTGGCGCAAGTTGCCCGGCGCGAAATCCGCTGGCCGTGTCCAATCGGTCGCGCTGCGTCTGATTGTCGAGCGTGAGCGTGAGATTGAGGCGTTTCGTGCGCAGGAATATTGGTCGGTTAAAGCCGCGATGGAACATAAGGGCCAAAAGTTCGAAGCCCGCCTGACGCAACATCAAGGCAAGAAGCTCGACAAGATGGACCTCAAAACCGAGGCCGATGCCGAGATCGCCAGACTGGCCGCGGAAACGGGCAAATTCACCGTTGATAGCGTCGAAACAAAGCCCGTCACCCGCAATCCGCAACCGCCATTCACCACATCGACCTTGCAGCAGGAGGCCGCGCGCAAGCTTGGTTTTTCCGCAAGTCATACCATGCGCGTGGCACAGGGGCTATATGAGGACGGCGCGATCACCTATATGCGTACCGACGGGGTGCAAATGGACCACAGCGCCATTTCTGCTGCACGCAAAACGATTTCGGATCGCTTCGACAGCGGATATCTGCCCGAAAAGCCGCGCGTCTATCAGACCAAAGCCAAGAACGCACAAGAGGCGCACGAGGCCATCCGACCAACCGATTTTGGTAAGGACAAAGCAGGCTCGGGCGACCATGGGCGTTTGTATGACCTGATTTACAAGCGCGCCATGGCCAGCCAAATGGCGTCGGCGCGGATGGAGCGTACGACCATCGACATGCTCGACGGTACAGGACAAACCACCTTGCGCGCCACAGGCCAAGTGATGAAATTCCCCGGATTTCTCGCGGTTTATGAAGAAGGCTTGGACGATACCGAGAGCGAAGACGGCGCGATTTTGCCACCCATGTCGGTGGGCGACACGCCGGCCAAACATGGTGTCGAAAAAATCCAGCATTTCACGCAACCACCGCCTCGTTTTTCCGAAGCGACGTTGGTCAAGCGCCTCGAAGAGTTGGGCATTGGCCGACCGTCAACATACGCATCGACCATTCAGGTTTTGAAAGACCGCACTTATGTGCGTGTGGAGAAAAATCGTTTCTTTGCAGAGGAATCAGGCCGATTATTAACAGCATTTCTCGAACGTTTTTTTGAGCGTTACGTTGCGTACGACTATACGGCTGGGCTTGAAGATCAGCTTGATGAGATAAGCGGTGGGCGCGCGGATTGGCAAACGTTCCTCGAATCCTTCTGGCGCGATTTCAAACCCAAGACGGCCGAAGTGATGGAGCAGAAGCCATCAGAGGTTACGGCTGAGCTCGACATATTCCTGTCACCTTATCTGTTCCCTGAGCGCGAAGATGGCACGGACCCCCGTGTATGCCCGAAATGCGGCGAGGGCCGCTTGGCGCTGCGCGGCGGGAAATTCGGGGCGTTTGTTGCCTGCTCCAATTACCCCGACTGCAAATACACGCGAAAATTTGCACAGCCCGGCGGCGAAAATGGTGAAGATACTGGTCCTGAACTGCTGGGTCAGCATCCCGACACGGGTATCAATATTGAACGCAAGTCCGGTCGCTTTGGGCCCTATTTTGAAATGGGCGAGGGCAAGGAAGCGAAGCGAGCATCGATTCCTAAGGACCTTCCGGCCGAGGATATTGGCTTAGAATGGGCGGTGAAGCTGCTGTCATTGCCTCGAACTGTCGGCACGCATCCAGAGAGCGGCGAGCCCATTACCGCGAGCATTGGACGCTATGGCCCGTATCTGGCCCATGCAGGTAAATATGCCCGCCTTCAGTCGACGACCGAAGTATTTGAAACGGGCATGAACAGCGCGGTAGCAAAGCTGGCTGAAGCAGCGGCAAATCCGGGTCGTGGTCGTGGCGCAGCCCGTGCACCACTAAAGGAGCTGGGCAAACACCCGCGCACAGAAGCCGAAATAAAGCTGATGGAAGGCCGCTTTGGGCCATATGTGACCGACGGAACAACCAATGCTACTCTACCGAAATCTGTCGCGCCCGATGCGTTGACACTGGAAGAAGCAGCGCAGCTGATCGATGCCCGCGCGGCGATGCCATCCAAGGGAAAGAAGAAAGTGGCTCTGAAGAAAAAGGTCGCGCCGAAGAAAAAAGCAGCGGGGAAGCCCAAGGCAGCAGCAAAACCAAAGTCTAAAGCTAAAGCGGCCGAATAACACATGATAATGTGGTTCCCGCGAAAGCGGGAATCACATCACCATTGCTCAAGCAGCTTACTTATTCGACCCACTCAAGGCCAATGTCGCGGTACAGGCTGCGATCCTCGTCCCATTTTGCGTGGACCTTGACGTGCAGATAGAGATGCACCCGCACACCCATCAGATTAGCTAATTCCATACGCGCGGCCTCGCCAATGGCTTTGATGCGCGCACCGCCTTTGCCGAGCACAATCGCGCGTTGCGTGGGCCGGGCGACAAGGATCTGCTGATGGATTTCAAGCGATCCATCCTCGCGCTCTGTGTATTTTTCGGTTTCGACTGCGCTGGCATAGGGCAATTCCTCGTGGAGCTGCAAATAGAGCTGCTCGCGCGTTATCTCGGACGCGATAAGCCGGTCGGTGGCATCTGACACCTGATCTTCGGGGAAGTGCCACTCGCCTTCCGGCATGGCATCAGACAATGCTGTCTTGAATTCGGCAAGCCCATCGCCAGTGGCCGCGCTGATATAATAAATCTGCTCAAATGCGCATATGTCCATCAATTTCGATGTCAGTGCGAGCAGCTTTTCCTTCGCCGCGATGTCTACCTTGTTGAGGACCAGCCATTTGCGTTCGGGCCGATGCTTCAGCCCCTCAAGAATCTTTTCAACCTTGGGGCCAGCGCCCGCACGGCCGTCAACGATAAGCGCGATTAGATCAGCATCACCAGCCCCATCCCATGCGGCGGCAACCATCGCTCGATCAAACCGGCGCTGGGCCGTAAATATACCTGGCGTGTCGACCAAAATGAGTTGGGTCTCGCCCTCCAGCGCGACACCAAGCATGCGGGTGCGTGTCGTCTGCGCCTTGGGGCTGACGATAGCAACTTTTTGGCCCACCAGCGCGTTGACCAAGGTCGATTTTCCGGCATTTGGCGCGCCAATAATGGCGACGTGCCCACAACGTTTGGTCATGTCCGGGCCTCTAAAAAGGCAAGCGCAGCGGCGGTTTCAGCCGCCTGTTTGCTGTTCGCTGTGGCAGATATGGGCTCAAAACCCTTTACTGTAACCGTGATTTCAAATCTCATTGCGTGGGGAGGGCCTTCTTTTTTCGTGATGACATATTCGGGAACCTTGCGCCCGTTGGCAGCGCACCATTCCTGAAGTTCGGATTTGGGATGTTTGGGAGCGCCATTGGCGGTTTCGATCAAGGAGCCCCATAAAGTATGAATAAGCGTTCGTGCAGCTTCAAGTCCATGGTCGAGATATAGTGCACCGATAACTGCCTCCATGACGTCACCCAGCACATTGTCGCTTTGCTGCGCGCCATCGTCACGGGCCTGTTTGCCCAGCCGGACATAGGGTGGCAACCCGATGTCGCGGGCGATCTCTGCACAAGTCGCCCCGGAAACAAACGCATTAAGCCGATGCGAGAGTCGCCCCTCTGCCTCATCATGATAACGGCGATACAACATTTCGGCGATGACGAGGCCCAATATTCTGTCGCCCAGAAATTCAAGGCGCTGATAATCAGGCTGGCCTGTGCTACCGTGCGTCAAGGCACGCTGATAAAGCGCAATATCCGTCGGTGCCACCGGGAGGATATCCGCCAGCCATCGGCTCCGCTCTTCGTCGCTGCTCAAAACCCTTTGCCAATACGTTCCCAGCGTGCCGCAGTGAACCAGGTCCACGGCAGCAGCCAATGTGACGAGCCATCGGTGGAGAAAACCGAAACCAGCGCGCGGCCAACCAGATTTTCCTGCGGCACGATGCCGATTGCGCCGGGCTTATCGATTGGCGTCCAACGGCTGTCCGC
>Ga0105050_10008815_pt1 | contig 11488 bp, 10 predicted proteins | sample FRY01_FD_78088 | JGI IMG/M metagenome (GOLD analysis project Ga0105050, IMG submission 78088) | Freshwater microbial communities from Lake Fryxell liftoff mats and glacier meltwater in Antarctica - FRY-01 | ecosystem: Environmental > Aquatic > Freshwater > Ice > Glacier meltwater ... | reverse complement strand
TTTGTGGTACTTTCACTTGATTAGAAAATTTTACTACATCAACATCAAAAATTCCGAGTCCTTTTGTATTGCCTTCTTCGGACGAATTACACATGAGTTGCATCCCCAAACAAATTCCTAAAACAGGTTGCTTGAGCTTAGGAATTAAGTTGTCTAAACCACTTGCTTTAAGCTTCGCCATTGCACTACTCGCCTCACCTACTCCAGGAAAAATAACTTTATCAGCAGCTAGAATTTGATTCACATCACTAGTCAAAACAGCTTCAAAACCAAGCCGTTGAATAGCAAACTTTATACTTTGTATATTTCCTGCACCGTAATCGATGATGACCAAGTCCAAGCTCCCCCCGCCAACAAAGGAGGAGCTTTTATTTTCTTTGCTTTCTTCTACTTCTTTATTCAATTCTTTACAATTAAAACCCAACAAAATAATTCGTTGATTGTTGTTCGTGTTTTTTACTTTTTACTAAATACTGCCCTTGAACTTTACTTCGTACTTCTAATTTCGTATTTTTTACTTTGTACTTATTACTTCTTTCACAACATCCCTTTAGTCGATGGTAAAATCATTTTATCCACATCTCGTTTTACGGATACTTTGATGGCTTTTGCAAAGGCTTTAAAAATGGCTTCAATTTTATGATGTTCGTTAGTACCTTCGGCTTTAATATTTAGGTTTGCTTTGGCACCATCGGTAAAGGATTTAAAAAAATGATAAAACATTTCCGTTGGCATTTCGCCTATTTTTTCTCGTTTGAATTCTGCTTCCCAAACCAACCAATTTCTGCCACCAAAATCGATGGCTACTTGTGCTAGGCAATCGTCCATGGGCAAGCAAAAACCATAACGCTCAATACCTAATTTATTTCCTAAAGCTTTATGAAACACTTCGCCTAGAGCAATCGCAGTATCTTCGATGGTATGGTGCTCGTCCACTTCTAAGTCGCCTTTCACTTGAATATCTAAATCCATTTGACCATGTCGTGCTAATTGGTCTAACATGTGGTCAAAAAATACCAATCCAGTGGTGATTTTACTTTTTCCTGTACCGTCTAAATTGATTTTTATCTGAATATCAGTTTCATTGGTTTTACGACTAATTTCAGCCACTCTGTCGTTTAACTTTAAAAATTCGTATATCTTCTGCCAATCGTTTGTTTCTAGGGCAATCAAAGAATTTAATTCGCTCTTTTTTACGGTAATTTCTCCCGTACCCAGTTGGGTTTCATTATTGATAAAAATACCTTTCGCACCTAAATTTTTAGCTAATTCGATGTCTGTTAAGCGATCGCCGATTACAAAAGAGTTTTTTAAATCGTATTCTTTAGAAAAATATTCCGTCAACAAGCCAGTTTGTGGTTTGCGAGTGTCCGCATTTTCATGCGGAAAAGTTCTATCGATCACTATTTTATCAAAAATAACCCCTTCATTTTCGAAAGATTGGATTACAAAATTCTGAATAGGCCAAAAGGTTTCCTGGAAAAGCATCTGTTCCCAAGCCATCTTGATTGGTAATCATCACCAATTCATAATCTAATTCTTTGGCTATTTTACCTAGATAAGTAAAGGCTTTCGGATAGAAAATTAACTTTTCAAAAGCATCAATCTGCTCGTCAAGAGGTTCTTTGATCATGGTACCGTCTCGGTCTATAAAAAGTACTTTTTTCATATTTGTTATACTTGTATCAGTAGCTGAAGATTAAATTTTTAATTAAAATTTCGATATTGATGTTAATGCTGAAATCAGTTTCTCATTCTCGTCCTTTGTCCCAACTGTAAATCGCAACGTATTTTCACATAAAGGTTGCGTTGTTCTATTGCGAACTACAATACCTAACTTTAATAATTGATTGTAGCGTTCTGTGGCGTTATCTACTTTCACTAGAATAAAGTTGGCATCGGAAGCATGTACTTTTTGAACATAATTAAGTTTAAGTAATGCTTTAGATAAAATAGCTCTTTGTTCCAATATAGCGGCTACTTCTAACTGAATAACATTTGCGTCTAAAACTCTTTGTAAAGCCCGCTGTTGGCTTAATTCGTTGACGTTGTACGGTGGTTTTATTTTATTGAGAATAGCTATTATTTCTTCGGATGCAAAACAAATTCCCAATCGGATTCCTGCCATGCCATAAGCTTTTGAAAGGGTTTGGGTAATGATTAAATTATTGTAATTTTTAAGCTCATTCAACCAACTTTCTTCTTTTGAGAAATCAATGTAAGCTTCATCAATAACTACCAATCCCTTAAATTCTTTCAACAATTGAATAATCTTATCTTTCGAAAAGCTATTTGCTGTGGGGTTATTGGGCGAGCAGAGAAACAAAATTTTAGATTTTTTATTGGCTTTTTCTAAGATTGCGGCCACATCTATCTCAAATTCTGATGTAAGTAACACTTCAATATTTTGAACGTTATTAATACCTGAAAGCACCTTATACATTCCGTAGGTTGGTGGTAAGGTGATAATATTATCCTCTTTTGGTTCACAAAAGGCTCTAAATAAAAAATCTAACACTTCATCACTACCGTTACCAAACAAAATATTTTCAGGTTTGACGCCCTTCTGTTTTGCTAAAACCGACTTTAAATTTCTTTGTTGTGGGTCTGGATATCTATTTACCCCATTTTCAAACGGATTTTCGTTGGCATCTAAAAAAATCATTTGAGAGCCATCCGAAACATATTCATCACGCGCTGAAGAATAAGGACTTAAACCCTTTACATTTTCCCTAACGAGGTTTTGTATATCCATCTTATTCATTCTCTAAACTTTTTAAACGTAAGCTTACTGCGTTTTTATGCGCTTGTAAACCCTCTGCCTCTGCCATTAATTCAATGGCATTACCAATAGTTTTGATTCCTACTTTTGATATTTTCTGAAATGTCATGCTTTTCATAAAACTATCTAAATTAACGCCACTATATTGCTTGGCATAACCATTCGTTGGTAAGGTGTGGTTGGTGCCAGACGCGTAATCACCCGCACTTTCTGGGGTGTAATTCCCAATAAAAATAGAACCAGCATTGGCTATGTTTTCAAGATAAGATGGCTCATCTTCTACACAAATAATATAATGTTCTGGGCCGTACTCATTGATTAATTCCTGAGCGATTGCATCGCTTTCTACATAAATCAACTTACTGTTGTCAATCGCTTTTTGAGCGATTTGTTTTCTTGGTAAGTCTTTTATTTGCTGTTCTATTTCCTTTTCTATTGCTTCAAGTAACACTTTAGATGTTGTTACCAATATTACTTGACTGTCAATACCATGCTCTGCCTGACTCAATAAATCTGAAGTAACAAAAACAGCATTGGCTGTATCATCTGCCATTACCAAAAGCTCACTTGGGCCGGCTGGCATATCTATGGCTACACCATGTTTTGTTGCTATTTGTTTGGCTACGGTTACGTATTGATTTCCTGGTCCAAAAATCTTATATACTTGCGGAATTGTTTCCGTACCAAAGGTCATTGCGGCAATGGCTTGTATTCCGCCTATTTTATAAATTTTTGTTACGCCGCATAAATTTGCCGTGTATAAAATAGCAGGATGTATTTTACCTTCTTTGTTTGGCGGAGAGCATAAGACAATTTCCGAGCAACCAGCAATATTCGCCGGAACAGCCAACATTAAAATAGTAGAGAATAAAGGTGCGGTACCCCCTGGAATGTATAAACCTACCTTTTGAATTGGTCTTTTCTCTTGCCAGCACTGCACGCCAATAGAAGTCTGAACCTCAATTTTAGCCGTGATTTGGGCTTTATGAAAGGTTTCAATATTACACTTTGCTAATGCGATGGCTTCCTTTAAATTATCAGTAATAAGCTTGTTTGCCTGATTAATTTCAGTCTCCGAAACTAAAAAATCACTTATTTGAACGCCATCAAATTTTTGGGTGTATTGCCTCAAGACAATATCGCCATCTTTTGATACTTCATCGAAAACTTGATTTACAATAGCTTCAATATCTGCAACAGATTTTGTTGGACGTTTTAAAAGCTCAGGCCAATCTTCTTTTTTTGGATTGTATATTTTATTCATTCTAAATATTATCAAATTTATTAATCATGTGATATCCTAAACCTTCAAAACCCTGACGTTCCCAAAACTTTTTTCCTCTTATATTATGTGAATAACAATTTACTTCTGCACCTATACAATCGATACTTTTTGCATAATCGAAAAGATAGTTGAGCATTAATTCGCCCACCCCAGCACTTCTGTAGGTCTCTTCAACAAATACATTGTCGGGTTCTACGTGCTTGCCTGCGTATAATTTATTTAAAATCCAGAATCCGCAACAGGCAATTAATTTTTCGTTATCATAAACACCTATACATTGATAACCGCCCATGGCTAACATTTCTTTTAGTCTTATTTTCAAGACGTTCACTGGTAATTTTCCTTTGTTTAATTGAATTACTAAAGGAATAATTGATTCCATTTTATCGTATGGGATTAATTTTATTTCGTTTTCCATTTTCATTAAACTGACTATAAAACCATTTTTTCAATTGGGCAGACCAGAATACCTTCTGCACCAGCTTGTTTTAATTCATCGATAACTTCCCAAAAGGTATCTTTATTGATGACGGTATGTATAGAGCTCCAACCCTCTTCCGCCAAAGGCAAAACTGTGGGACTGCGCATCCCTGGCAAAAGCTTTAAAATTTGTGGTAACTTACTGTTTGGAGCGTTCAATAATACGTATTTAGATTGCCTAGCTCGTAAAACAGATTGAATTCTGAACTGCAATTTTTTCAAAATTTCTTTTCTTTCCTCAGAAATTTTTGGCGAAACTGCTAAAACAGCCTCACTAATCAGCATCACTTCGACTTCTTTTAAATTATTTTTGAAAAGTGTACTGCCGCTTGATACAATATCGCAAATGGCATCTGCCAAACCAATGTTTGGGGCAATTTCTACCGAACCGCTAATAATATGTAATTCTGCTTTCACCCCTTTTTCGTCTAAATAATTTTTTACGGTATTTGGGTACGAAGTTGCAATACGTTTACCTGCAAAATCTTTAACTGAATTATACTTCATTGCCTTTGGCACTGCTAAAGACACCTTACACTTTGAAAAGCCTAGTTTTTCGGCAACGATGATATCTTCGCCTTTTTCTACCAAAACATTCTCGCCAATGATGGCAATATCAACTACGCCATCTCTTAAATACTGTGGAATATCGCCGTTTCTTAGGTAAAAAACTTCCATAGGAAAATTTCTTGAGGAGGCCTTTAATTGATCGCGACCATTGTCTATGGAGATGCCACAATCCTTTAAAATCTCAATAGATTCCTCGTTTAACCGCCCTGCTTTTTGAATTGCAATTCTGATTTTCGTCATTTTTCTTAATTTGTGTTCGGCAATCAAAAAAATTTAAAAATAAAACCCGTTTGATTGCTCAAACGGGTTTAAAATTATGTTGTAACACTTATACAATATATTTTTAACTCGCTTGATAGCCAGTATAAAAATGATGATGGTGTGTTGTATTGTTTTTCATTAGTATGTAAAAGTAAAATTATTTTTAATGATAAGAAACTAAAAGTACTTTTTTAACAACATTTATTGATTTTGTAAAATAAATTCTTAAAATTAGTTGTTTCCTAATATTATAGGCATACCTCCATCGCCACCACCTATAATTACAACTTTAGAATTTGGAGATTGAGATAATTTTAAAGTGGCATCAATACCTTTATCTTTTAAGATTTGATCATTCAATGAAGCACTTAAAATACGGTTAGCATCTGCTTTACCTTGCGCTTCAATGGTTACTTTTTCAGCTTCTTTCTTTGCCGTAACCAAACGGAATTCATATTCTAAAGATTCTTGTTCTTGTTTTAATTTACGCTCAATCGCATCCTTAATTGTTGATGGCAAGGTTACATCACGTACCAAAATTTCGTTCAATTGAATGTACTCGCCTTTAACAATTCTCTGAGTCTCATCAAAGATTTCCTGCTGAATAGCATCTCTTTTACTAGAATATAATTGTTCTGGAGTATAGCGCCCAACTACTGAACGCGCTGCTGATCTAATCGTTGGCAACAATACTCTTGATACATAATCTTCTCCTTTTTCTTGATGAAGATTGCCTAATTTACTTCTTACCGGCTCAAACCAAGCAGAAGCTTCTAGTTTAATATCCAATCCGTTGCTAGATAAAACATTCATTTTTTCTAGTACTTCTTGTTGTCTTACCTCATAGATATACACTTTATTCCAAGGGGCAACAATATGAAAACCTTCTCCTAAAGGCGGTTCATCAGTTACCACACCACCACTGAAGGTTTTGTATAAGACACCCGCTTTTCCAGAATCAATGGTGACTGCAGATTTTGAGATTAAAACTACTAATACGATAAAAATAATAATTGCAGGAAGTGCAATTTTAGGTAATTTGTCCATTTACTTTTTTTTTAAGTTAATCCATTAAATTTTCTGATGAACCATTCCGCAGAAAGTGCGGCTATGATAATGATCAATACAATCCGAAAATCGATCAAAGATACGACATTTTCATTGCTTTTCTGTATCGGAGTGAATCTAGCATCACTATTTATTTGTGATAGTAAAGCTCCTGTTTGATCGGGGTAAATTAAGCTACCCTTAGTTATTTGTGCTAATTTTTCTAATTTTTGATGATCAGTGGAAAAAAATTGATTTTCTACGTCAAAATCCAAGATAGTGAATTTACCAGATTTCAAAATGGGCGTATTTGATACTTGTGCAGAAAATGAATAATCCCCTGGTATTAAATCACTTAAATCTGCCTCATAATAACCATTTTTGACCAACATCGGTATTTCTTTATTATTATTGAGCTTTAAAATAATAGTCGCATTGGCATCAAAAACAAAGGTTTCATCAAAATATGTGGCTGATATTCGGGCATCGGTTGCCCCTTCGTAAATTGGTAGATACACTATATCAAGTCGGTTTTTCTTTTTATTATCTGATAAAAACAACAATAGCTTCCCAATAAATTGGTCGAAATTTTCAAAATTACGGTCATTTCTAAAAGATTGTAACCGCCATTTCCAAATTCCCTCACCTGAAAACAAGGCCGTTTTAGCACCATCAGTTTCGGTTAGTGCAAATAATGCATTTTTTAAATCGATACCTCTAATTTGCATTTGCAAAAGGGTTTGATTGGCACCTGTAAAAGACACTGAGCCAGACTTAGTTAACAATGGCGGGAAATCATCTGTCTTGAAATCGCTTATATCATAGAAATTAAAAGACAGATTTATAATAGGAAAAACTTCTTGTATTGGATATCCTGTTTCAATTTGAAAGGATTTTTGTGCACGATTTAAAAAATTTAAATCGGTTTTTGGCCCTTCAACCACCAAAACACTCGCTTTTTTATTTTGAATGAAGTCGTAAACTGCTTTGAAAGAAACATCAGGTTGATAAAGGATAAAAATATCTATCTTATCTAAATCTGCTAAACTATTATCTGGTCTTATAAGTCTTACAGAGCGTTGTTTATTACTTTCAATCGCTTTTACAAAAGCGCCAATATCGGGATGAGATATTGAAGAAACAAGGCCAATATTGGTTTTTTCATCAATGACTTCAACAGCAACTGTTTTAGAATTATTATTAGTATTTTTTTCGTTGGATAAGCTTTCCACAAGAATGCCTATTTTTTTAACTCCGATACTGTTTGCCTCTAAAAATGTATTGATCCGTTTTGATTTTTGACTGCTATTGAATTCAATTTGAGTCGAAAATACTTTATTGCCATCCATAGAAATAGAAACTGCGATATTTTTATTTTCTTCACCTTCATAACTAACATAAAACTCAATAGGGAATTTATTTTTTAAAAAAGCGTACTTATTGGTGTTGACTTGATGAATATATACATCTTCATATTGAGTTGTATCTCCAATGGCAATAGGAAATACAGGATAGTTATACTTATTAGCGTAAAACTCATAATCTTGACCCAAGGTTTGGTTGCCATCCGTTAAAAGTAATACCGCTGTATTGGCGTTATTATAAATTCCTGAAACCGCATTTAATGCTTGTGAAACATCAGTTTGTTTATCATTGAAAGTAAGGCTATCTGCTATTCTTAAAGCCTTCCCAAATTTATACTCTTGAATATTGAATTTCTCTTGAAGGTCAGCATTTGATTTTATAGCATCTACAATACCTCTAATGGCGCTTTCAAAAGGTTTCACCGAAGACGAATTATCTACTAAAACAACTAAATTAGATTTTTCAATCGTAATATTATTTTTGATGAATTTTGGATTGATAAGAAGTGAAAAAAGCCCAAATAAGGCTAAAAAACGAAAAAAAGCGAGATAAATAATAGTTTTACCACTTTTTTTCGATTTATAGAAATATTGAAATCCAACTATTGCTAAGGCTACCAAGGCAGCCAATAATAGTAATAGTAAGGTTTGTAATTGCATATGTTAATAAGGTACTACTTTGATTTTTGGTTCTGGGTGTTGGGTTTGTTCGTTGATCGTTGAACGTTGATGGTTGTTTGTTGCTGATTGTTCGTTTCACTTCGACCTAATTTATATTGACCGTATCCGAAATACTAAGTACATAGTTAGATTTAGGTTAACATTCCACCATCAACATTTAAGACTTGTCCTGTAACGTAACCCGATAAATCAGAGGCGAAAAATAAACAAGCGTTGGCAATATCTTCTGGAGAACCGCCACGTTTTAATGGAATACCCTCTCGCCAACCTTGAACCACTTTAGCATCTAACTTGTCGGTCATTTCAGTTTCAATAAAACCAGGAGCAATCGCATTACAACGAATATTACGAGAACCTAATTCTAAGGCTACGGACTTTGTAAAACCTATCATCCCTGCTTTTGAAGCGGCATAATTGGTCTGTCCAGCATTACCCTTAACCCCAACGACACTACTCATATTAATTATAGAACCTTTGCGCTGCTTTAACATCGTGCGTTGCACGGCTTTAGTCATATTAAAAACAGATTTTAAATTGATGTCTATTACAGCATCAAAATCTTCCTCGGACATTCGCATCAATAGATTATCCTTTGTAATTCCTGCATTGTTGATTAAAACATCAATAACTCCACCAAAATCTTCTAAAACATGCGCTACTAAAGCTTCCGAGTCGCTAAAACTTGCTGCATTACTTTTATATGCTTTAGCTTTCACGCCTTTCGCCGATAATTCTTTTTCTAAAGCTAATGCAGGTGCTTCACTAGCACTATAAGTAAAAGCGATATTGGCGCCATGATCAGCAAAAACTTGCGCTATTCCTGTACCTATACCCCTGCTCGCTCCTGTTATGATGACGTTTTTACCTTCTAATAATTTCATGTGGTTAAGTTTATTGTTTTTTGATGGTTATATCTGGCATCCAAAATATAATCACCTATTGTATTTAAATAAAAATTATGGATGTCTCAGTTTACTATGGTTTGTTTTCTTTTTTCAAATATACCTTTTGTTTTATACACTAATGAAAAAATTCCGTTTAAGCCAAAAGATTTTCAGCATAAACGGAATTATATTTTCATCATTCAAAATATAGGATTATCCCATAACTTCTTTAACTTTTAATCCTATTTCTGCTGGGGAATCCACAACGTGAATACCACATTCTCTCATAATGCGTTTTTTAGCTTGAGCAGTATCATCGCTACCACCCACAATTGCACCTGCATGCCCCATGGTTCTTCCAGCAGGAGCAGTATCACCAGCAATAAAACCTACGATTGGTTTTTTACTGCCACTTGATTTATACCACTGAGCTGCATCAGCTTCTAATTGTCCTCCTATTTCACCAATCATTACCACACATTCCGTTTCTGGGTCGTTGATTAATAGTTCAACAGCTTCTTTGGTTGTTGTTCCAATAATTGGATCCCCACCAATACCTATAGCTGTAGTAATTCCTAAACCCTGACGTACTACTTGATCCGCAGCTTCGTAAGTTAAAGTTCCTGATTTAGAAACAATACCCACAGTTCCCTTTTTGAAAACAAAACCTGGCATAATCCCAACTTTTGCTTCGCCTGGAGTAATTACACCTGGACAGTTAGGGCCTATTAAGCGACAATCGAAATTTTTAATATAATTTGAGGCTTTTACCATATCAGCGATAGGAATACCTTCGGTTATGGTTATAATTACTTTGATTCCAGCATTTGCAGCTTCCATAATGGCATCAGCAGCAAAAGCTGGTGGCACAAATATAATAGTGGTGTCCGCCCCAGCCTTTTCAACAGCTTCTGCTACTGTATTAAAAACTGGTTTTCCCAAATGTTCTTGTCCACCTTTACCGGGAGTTACACCACCAACGATGTTGGTACCATACTCAATCATTTGTTCTGCATGAAAAGTACCTTCACTTCCTGTAAAACCTTGGACAATTATTTTGGAATCTTTATTAACTAAAACACTCATGTTATTTTTATATTAATTATTGCTGTGCAAAAATATAGCATTGAAAACAATTACTAAAGCATTTCTAATGCTTATTTACTTTTCTATTTTTTTTAAGATTTCTGGTATTCGCTTTACGTAGGCGAGTTGCTTTAATTTCTCTCTGGCTTCCTCAGCTGGACTTCCAAAGTAGGTTTTTCCACCTTCTAAGGACTTTGATACTCCTGATTGTGCTAATACAATAGCTTTTTTACCAATGGTAATAGCACTAGTAACCCCAACTTGCCCCCATAAAGTAACCTCATCTTCTATAATTACGCAACCTGCAATCCCGGTTTGTGAGGCGATTAAACATCTTTGTCCGACAACAGTATCGTGCCCTATTTGTACTTGATTGTCTATTTTTGTGCCTTTCTTAATAGTTGTATCGCCTGTTACCCCTTTATCAATGGTACATAAAGCACCTATATCAACATGGTCTTCGATAACCACTCTACCTCCCGATAAAAGCTTATCAAAACCCTCAGGACGATTTTTATAGTAAAAGGCATCAGAGCCTAGAACGCTCCCAGCGTGTATGGTTACGTGGTTACCAATAACGCAATTGTCGTAAATCGCTACGTTGGCATGAATGATACAGTTGTCGCCAATTACAACATTATTCCCAATAAAACAATTGGGCTGAATTATGGTGTTTTTCCCAATTTTGGCAGCGTTTGCTATAGCTTTACTTGCCTTTTGAAAAGGCTTAAAGAATGTGGTTAGCTTGTTGAAGTCTCTAAACGGGTCGTCGGAAATCAATAAAGCTTTCCCTTTTGGACAATCCACTTTTTTATTGATTAGAATAGTGGTTGCCATAGAATTAAGGGCTTTATCGTAATATTTTGGATGATCTACAAAAACAATATCTCCCGCTTCAACCACATGAATTTCATTTATGCCAAGAACTTGAAAATCATTAGCGCCGATAAATTCAGTTTGAATAATGCTTGCAATTTGTTCTAAGGTATATGGGATAGGGAATTTCATTTTGATTATTGGATTGTTGAATTTTTGGATTACTGGATTA
>Ga0105050_10008812_pt1 | contig 11497 bp, 14 predicted proteins | sample FRY01_FD_78088 | JGI IMG/M metagenome (GOLD analysis project Ga0105050, IMG submission 78088) | Freshwater microbial communities from Lake Fryxell liftoff mats and glacier meltwater in Antarctica - FRY-01 | ecosystem: Environmental > Aquatic > Freshwater > Ice > Glacier meltwater ... | reverse complement strand
TTCAAATGGAGCTATTGTTGCTTATAATATTTTAGGTTCTGTTTTACATAATATAACTGCCAATATTTCGGGTTATACAAATTATAGTTTGGTATTAAATGATTCAAATTTGTTGTCAATTCTTGGTAATAATAGTTCTATTACTTTAGCATCATATAACCAAACTTGGGGAACTTATGAAAATACTTTGTTATCTTATTGGAATGGTGCGAGTTATTGGAGTGCAGGAAATACAGATTTTGCATCATTATTAAAAACTAAATCTCCGTGGGGTATTTATGCTTCTGAATCCTATAGTAATAATGTATTATATGAATTAAGAGGAAATGGTAGAAATGCTAATTGTAGTGGAGTTACACTAACTAATGGATTTGGATATGGTGCAACAGCAGATATTCCATACATTTATGGTTCAACAAAATCAAATATTGTTTGGCCAAATGGAAGTATACCAAGCAATTTTACAGTTTGTTCTATTACCAGATATACAGGGGGTAATAGACAACGAATAATAACCTCAACAACTGGTAATTGGTTACATGGTCATTGGAGCGGTGGAGCTGGAACTTGTTATTATGAAGGTTGGATTCAAGATACTGCTTATGGAGGTGTAGATAACTGGGTTATTATGTGTGGTAAAAATAATGGAACATCTCCAAATAATGTGTTAGTTGATGGTTCAGCAAGAGGTAAAGCTAATGGTGGTACTGGAGGACAAAATGCAATGGCAATTAATCCATCGCTATATGCTGCTGAATCAAGTGATTGGGCCTTTTCACATGTTTTTATTTGGGATCAAAATTTAAGTGATGCTGATCTGCGCATTGTTTGTAATGGTTTAATACAATATTTGTCTGATGGCATTTCTATAAATAATTTAATTAACGGAGTTAGTGAAAGAGGTGAAAGACTTTTAACATCTTCAAACGGTAACTATACTCTAACGCTTGACAATGGATCTTTAAATATAAATGCTGTTACAGATACTTCTATTAGCAGTAGTAGCAGCAGTCATATTAAAGACATTAATACTACTACATTATATTCATGTTTATATAACTATACTGGAACTTCACCTGAGGGCGTCCATGTGAGACTTATGTCAAACGGTACTTATATAGTATGTCAGTGGCCAACTTCATATTTGATGTGGGGTGATTTGTTTTATGCATATCCTGGTATACCGCCTCAAACATATAGTCGTCTTAATGATGGTAACTGGGTATATATGTATTATGATGGAACGTACACTAAGATGGTTACTGATACAGGCGAAGCGCGATTTTATGTTGGATCAATTTCATTGTTTAATCCTAATTCTTGGTCCACATATTCACTTGCTTATGATAGTGCCAGTCAACAATGGCATTATAACTTAAATTTAGTTCCTCTTTATACATTTGGAACTCCAAATGTCGGCATTCCTGGCTACAAATTAGTATTGGGAAATACTGGTGAATTGGTTATTCATGACTGCAGTATTCCAAGAGCTGCAGCGATTGATTCTTGTAGTGTAAGTAACGGATGGAGTACTGTATTGGGGGCTTACAATAATAAAGTGTATATTGGTAATTATGGTTATAATAATTACAGGTGGATATGGAATGCTCCAAATAGTTCTACTACTAGTGTTCCAGTAGGAACCGTTAATTTTTATACTACATATACAAATACAAGAACTACTGATATTACTGCCACATTATACTATTCTGTAGATGATTCATTAGATGTTTATATGAATGGAATTAAATTAACTAGTGGCACAGTTCCTTATAATGTAGTTTGGGCAGTTACAATTACTTTAAAGGCTGGCACTACATCATTATTTAAATTTGTTGCTACTAATGGGGGCGGACGTGCCGGTTTAATTTTTTGGTGCATTGAAAATGGTAATACAAATGATGCTACAAACACATTGTTTTTTAGTAATCCAGACACAGTTTATTGCTCAGATGGTATCCTTATGGGTGCAAGTGAATATGGCATTCAAACATATAGTAGTGGAACTGCATATTCCGAAATAATTCCTTACCCAAACTATTCAATTGATACATCAGATATCCCTGAAAACCAATTAATAAATATTGATAATAATTTTAAAATACCATCAAGTGATAGTGATACTGAAGAATATACTAAAATATATTCTCAAAATCGTTTGTATTATTTGCGATTAGAGATAGATGGAACAATAGCTATATATTTATCCAATTCTAGCAAACGTATATGGTCTAACAGACATCCCTATAGTGGACCAAATAACGCAGCAAGAATTGGGTTTTTATATGGAAGTGATGGTAATGGAACATTTGGATTATTTGATAGTAAGGGTCTCTCTTATGGATATCAACCTATTCCAGTTATAAAAGGAATTTTATATATCTTTTATCTTGGTAATGATCGCATATTAAGATTAGTTGGCTCTGACGGCAGTTCAACTATATTTAATCCTTAAAAATAAGCATTTCAATTCAGTATTATATAAAAAATAAAAATTTATAAAATTATTTTTTATATTATCCAACCTTTATACATTCTCACAATGTAGTGATTTAGTGTCAGGTAATTCATTTTGCAAATTATTTTTAGCATTTTTTTGCTGAGTGTTAGCAAGAATAGTTGCTATCATTTCTTTAATATCTTCTAATGTCTCTTCAATAGCAGACACTCTATCATTTAAACGGTCGCTGCTTGTAATTGAATTATCATCATCGCTCTCATTCCAGATATCTTCACAAACATATTCAGAGTTATTATCGTCTCCGCCTGCAAATTCATCTACTTTTACATATTCATTAATAATATCTTCTTCATCATCGCTACCCATTTTATATCCTCTTGCTTGAGACCAACTATTAATAAACCCTTCATCTTCTAATCTATACAAAATAGCTTCAACACTTCTTTGATGTTTCTCAGCAATTTCTTGAATAGTTAATTCCAAAAGCTCATACTCTCTTTGGAGTTGAAGCAATTCGTTAACAGACCATTTATTTCCTCTTCTCTTAAATGTATTCATATTGTTACTTATATTAGTATTATGTCTTTAAGTATATTTTATAAATCATAAATAACTACAATATAAATATACATAACTATAGCTATGCCTGCCATAAAGTCAGCAAATTCATAAATAAAATGTCGTATAAAGTTTTCAGGAGTTCTTTGTATATAATATAATTCAATATCATTATTCTCTCTTATTTCTTCAATAGTTAAAGGAGTCATATACTTATTTAAGCACTATATTTTAAATAGTTATTCACGATTATTAAATAATAATCTAAATAATCCAACTGGAAAATAATCAGGGTTAATATTATTACCAGAAGCATCTCTCAGATAATCATTTTGTCTCGCATAATCATTTAAAAATGAAGTTAGCGCTGTATTAATAATTCTATCAGTTGAATTGCTGCTTACTAATGGTGGTATTCTTATATTACTATTATTATTACTTACATTAGTACCACTTGCATCTTGACTAAAATAACTACTTGATGATGTGTTTGTATTATAATTTCTAATATCGTATCTACACACAGGACATTTACAATTGCTTCTAAACCAAGTATTCAATTCATCTGTCTTAAAAATATGTCCACATTGACGTATAACGGAAACCATATCAGTGTCACTAAACTCTTCGAGAGAAATAGGACAACTATGATTTAAAGGAGATATAATATCACGATAATTTACACGTCTTGTTGCAGCTTCTACTTGTGTAGGAGTCGGATATACTTCAACTGGGCTAAAAAAACTTTCTAAATTCATGTCATTTTGTCTTCGTAATGGTGTTATTATAGTATTTGCATTCGGAAAATAATAGTCAAAAGTAGAATTTGTAATATTTCTATTAGCTGAAGTGTTTGTATTAGCTCTACGAGTACCATTTACATTAAGTATTTGAATTAATGTTGCTCTTATATTATTATTTGCCTCGTTTAATCCATTAATAGCATCCATATGATTATTAATTTGACTTGTATTGTTGTTATACATTTCGTTTAAAATGTTAATAAGTAGTAATTGTTCATTACTTACACTAGTGTATCTATTTGACATTTATAAATAATATATATTAAATCTGTTTAAATACATTTAAATATATTAGAATATTAGCAATTTATAATGGATATTCAAAATTTTAAAAATAAAGGATTAAGCGGATTAGCAAATCTAGGAAATACTTGCTTTATTAATTCATGTATGCAGGTTTTATCACACACATATGAATTAAATTATTTTTTAGATAAGGAAACTTACAAAAGTAAATTAAAAAAGAAGTATGAATCCGCATTAATGGTTGAATGGGATAATTTACGTAAGATATTATGGACTGAAAATTGTATAGTCTCTCCAAATAAATTTTTAAAAACAATTCAAAAGGTTGCAGAGGTAAAGGACAGAGATATTTTCACTGGATATTCACAAAATGATTTACCAGAGTTTTTTTTATTTCTTATAGATTGTTTTCATACTGGTTTGTCGAGAGAAATTAAAATGACAGTATCAGGAAATGCGGAAACAGAAACAGATCAGATTGCCGTTAAATGTTTTGAAATGATAAAACAAATGTATTCAAAAGAATATTCAGAAATTTGGAATTTATTTTATGCTGTTCATGTTTCAGAAATAACATGTCTTAAAACTGGAAAACAATTAAAAATTACCCCAGAACCTTACTTTATGATTGATTTACCAATTCCATCAGATAATAAATCACCTTCATTAATTGATTGTTTTAACCACTATGTTGTTGATGAAGTATTAGACGGTGAAAATTGTTGGATAGATCATGATAAACAGCGAGTTGAAGTTAAAAAAAGGATACAATTTTGGTCATTTCCAAATATTTTAGTAATTGATTTTAAAAGATTTAACGAACGCTTTCAAAAAAATCAAATATTAGTTGATTTCCCACTTGATAATCTTAACTTATCGCCTTATGTAATTGGTTATAAAAAAGAAATGTATAAATATGAGCTTTATGGAGTTTGTAATCATAGTGGGTCAACAATGGGCGGACATTATACATCATACGTTAAAAATGCAAATGGCAAGTGGTATCACTTTAATGATACATCTGTTACAGAAATTAGTGAATCATCTATTGTGTCACCAAAAGCATATGTTTTGTTTTACAGAAAAAAATAAATTTATGAAAAATTTATTTGATAATTTATATTATTTTTAACTATTTATATAATATAAATGGAAGTCGTAAATACAACATCAACAACTGATCCAGTTAATATGTATAATTATTTAAATAACTACATTTTAAATCCTATTGTTTTTATTATAATACTTATTATATTGTTATCGTATTATTTATTTTCTTCGGACGCAGTGTCAGGTTTAGGAAATACGCCAGGTGCAACATCTTCATCTGGTTCAAATATATTTGGTATTATTATTGTTGTAATATTAGCTGGTTTAGTAATCGTCAATGCTTTACAATATTTTTTTAGTATTAATGTAACGGCATATATAAGTGATATATTTGCTCCTATAAAAAAAGTGGATATTGTTATTGACCAAAGCTTATATCAACCTTCTCCAGTTCCCGAAATAAGATTTAAAAAACAAGTATTTAATATTCCTGGTAACTATTATGATTATGATAATGCCAATGCTCTTTGTAAAGCATATGGTTCTGAATTAGCTACATATGATCAAATTGAAAAAGCATATAATGGTGGCGCAGAATGGTGTAATTATGGTTGGTCAGCAAATCAGCAAGCATTATTTCCAACACAAAAAAAGACATACGACTATTTACAAACCGTTCCAGGACATGAAAATGATTGCGGTAGAACAGGAATAAATGGCGGATATATGGCCAACCAAAAGCTAAGATTTGGTGTAAATTGTTATGGAAATAAGCCAAAGATTACAGCCGAAGAAGAAGAATTAATGAAAACTACGCCAGCATATCCACAAACAGCGCAAGATATTGCGTTTCAAAAGCGTGTTGACTTCTGGAAAAATAAAATTCCTGACATATTAGTATCACCGTTTAACAAAAATATTTGGGGTTCTCTTTAAAGCCTTAGAACAAAGTTCTTTAAACCATATCTGTATTTGTTTTTTTAGTATAAACCGCATCATAAAATGAAAAAGTTAAATATAATAATAGTAAAATATTAATATAAGATGCAAATTTAATCCATTTTCGTTGAATATAACAATAAATTCGCATTCGTATTCCTTGATTAGCAACAGCATTTATAGGTTGGTTTATAATTACAGCAACTAGTTTATTTCTACTTAACATAAATTCACGACATATTGGACATTTTCCACTCATTTTAAACCAAGTTTCTAAGCATTTATTATGTATTAATCCATTACATTCGCACTTTTTAATATATAATTTTTGTTTAATTAATTCCTTTGGCTTTCTCTCTTTATTTATTTTAAATTCATAACAAATAAAACAAAAATTTTCATTTATCATTATCTTATACTAGATATATCTAATATAATATTTTTAATTAAGTTTAAATATTATATTAATTTTACATTCTTCTCTTCTTTGTTTTGCCACTTTTTTTAATTGTTCCTTCTTTTTTATTTCCTAATTGCTTTCGAGTTCTTCTTTTTCTTTTTCCACCTTCAGCTTCTGCTAATTTGCTCTCATGTTCTTTAACTAGTCCAATTAATTTATCATGTAAATCATCGTCAATATCGTCGTCGTCATCATCATCATCTTCATCTTCTTCTTCTTTATATTGTCCGCCAATAATCTTATTATTATAACTTAAAGCCCAATTAGGAATAACTAAGTTTTCAAAAAGGTCGGATACTTTATCGGTTCCGCCAGTTTGAATTGAATTATTTATTGTCATAATAGGTGATAATCCTGCTTTCATCATAACAGAATCCACACTAAATCCTCCGGAATATACGCCTAATTCTTTATTTACATTAAATACTAATTCATCTGCTCCAATATAGTCAATATCACTCATATAAATTATTTATATATTAATTAATTAGTATAATAACGTTTTTAATTCGTAGAATATCGTTTAATTTCAGGAACTATTTTTATTTCTCTCTTTTGTTTAATATGTTCCATAATTAATTTGACTTGATTTTCATTTTTTATAACTTCACTCAAGGTTTTTTCTAAATATTTAAATGTTAGAGGTTCTTGCACCTTTGAATTTACAAATTTAAGCTTTCCATTACCAATGTTAACTGTTGAATTAGAGAGATTATTTGAAGCAGCATAAGTTGTTATATTTTGCTCTAAAGTGTTCCTTTTTTCTCTCAATTCCTTAGTTTTATCATTTATTTGTTTAAGTTGATTATCTAATTGAACCCATTGTTGAATTTGATTTTCAAAACTCATTTAATAATAGTTATATTTATAATTATTATTAGTATTTAACTTATTTCTTGCGATGTCTGCGAGTTCTGCGTCCACCAGTTCTTCTCTTTCTATATGTTTGTTGCATACCTAAAATAGCTGCAGGAACAAGTGCTTGGCTAATAACTTCGCCAAATAATCCACCGCGCTTTCTTCTAGAACCAGCAGATTGAATTAAAGAAAGATTTTGAGCAGAGGGAATATTAGGTTGATTAGCTCCTTGTCCTTGAGCTCCAACATATTCAGATCCCATTCTTCCAGCGTAAGGTCCAGATTGGTCAAATGTTCTTGCGAATTGTGCATCTCCGCTGCCGTTAACGTATTCTCCATAAGTAGTTGCGGAAGAGTAAGAACCTCCTCTCATTCCACGTCTATGTCTTCTATGACTGCGTCTATGTTTTGCCATTATATATTTCCATAAGATTAAAATTTATTACAACGAGAGAATTCTAAATATTTAATTAGATGCTAATTTTTGTATAATTTGTTTATTACGAATTAATAATATCAAAATAATCAATATTGCTAAAATCATTATAAAAATTAAAAAAACAAGTGATACTGTTATATAAATATAAGGATTAATCTCATATAATATAAAATCAATTACAGGCTTAAATAACATTTTAACTTCAGTCTTAACATCTTCTCTCTTTAAAATGTCTAAGAATTGCTGAACTAAAGAATCCTTCATATTTAAATACAATAAAAATAAAACAGAATTTATACTACGCGTCTTAATTAATAGTTATTTTTCTATATAACGATTAATATGAACAACATTATTGAACCAAATGAAAGCTTTGATTTTACCAAACTTTCTTTAGCGCATCCAACTGGCGTTCAAGGTGGTGCATATTTTACTAAAATTGAATATAATAAGAAACCATTATACATACAAACTTTAAAAGGACAAACAAAACAAGGCTTTGTTAAGACTGGTAAAAAATATTATTGTGATTTAATGTACGATAAAAATGCTGAAATGCTGATAAATTGGTTTGAGAATTTAGAAGAAAGATGTCGCAAATTAATTTATGAAAAAAGGGATGAATGGTTTCAAGGATCTTTAGAAGAAAGTGATATTGAAGCCGCATTCAATTCAACTATTCGTATTTATAAATCTGGTAAATATTATTTAGTAAGAACATGTGTTAAAAATAATAATAATGGTTTACCTGAAGTTAAGGTGTATGATGAAAATGAAAATGTTTTAACAATAGAAGATGTAAAGACAGAAACTAATATTATTTCTATTTTAGAAATAGAAGGTATTAAATTTACATCAAGAAATTTTCAAATTGAAATGAATTTAAAACAATCAATAGTATTATCTTTAGAGCCTGATTTTACAAGTTGTTTAATAAAACCAAATAAAAAACAAGAACAAAAATTTGAGTTAATTCCTTTAGAAGTAAATCCTTTAGAAGTAAATCCTTTAGAAAATATAATAAAAGATGAGAAATCTTTAGAACCTTTAGAATCTTTAGAAGAAATTGAACCAGAAATAAAAGAAGTAGAAGTAGAAGAACCCGTATCACAAGAAATAACTTTAGAATTTGAAGAATTAGATGAAAATATTGAGAACAATAATGATGAAATTAAAGAGTTGGGAATTGATGATTTAAATTTAGAAAATAATTTAGAAACAATACAACTTAAAAAACCTAATGAAGTTTATCACGAATTATATAAAGAAGCAAGAAAAAAGGCAAAATTAGCAAAAAAAAATGCCATTATAGCTTATTTAGAAGCAAAGAATATTAAGAAAACTTATTTAATCGAAAATTTGGATGATAGTGATAGTGAATTTGATGCCGAAATTGACGAAGTTTCAGAAAGTGAATTAGAAGATTTTCAATAATTAGCAAATGTTTAGAATAATTAATATGTATTCTAAAAATTATTTTATCATTAATTTTATATAATGACATTCTCTTTACAGAAGATATTTAGTGATTATGGAATTGGAGCCATTATTGTTTTATTAATCGTTGCTTATGGTATTTCTATGCTTGCCGGCTATTTAGGAAATAAAGGTTCTTATGGCTCTGAATCCAACTCAGAAATGCAATCTCAATACAAAAATACTAACTCTCAAATGTCTACCGGTGTTCGCCCTTCTGACCCCAACGGTAATGAAGTCTTTGCCTCTGCTAGTGGTGTCCAAACCTCTATGCCTGGTGTTCCTTCTTCTTGCTCTAAGCCTAATATCCAAAATCCTGCCGAACTTTTACCCAAGGATACGAACTCTCAATGGGCTCAATTAAATCCTTCTGGTAAAGGTGAGCTTGCCAACGTTAATTTGTTAAAATCTGGCTACCATATTGGCATCGATACTGTCGGACAAAGTTTAAGAAATGCTAACCTTCAAATTCGCTCAGAGCCTCCTAACCCTCAATTGTCAGTTGGCCCATGGAATTTAAGCACAATTACACCTGACTACCAGAGAGTGCCGCTTGAAATTGGGTCTGGAGCCCAATAAAAAATTAGCAAAAAATAAAATTATGGTTTCATCAGTCTTAATTAATTAAACATCAAAATCTTTATATTCATCTTTTTTACACATATAAATATTTTGAACTCTATTTTCATTCGTGATTTTTTCAATATTTTGAATTAATTCATCTAACCAATTATATTTATTTTTAAATATATCTTCTTGAATTATTCTTATAATTGAAAAACCATTTTCATTAGCACATTTCATTTTATAAATATCTCGTTCTCTATTATGCTCGGGTGTTTTCCATTTAGCAACCAGTTTCCAGTGTTGTTCTCCATCAATTTCTATTATAATTTTTCTCTCTTCAATAACTAAATCAAAAGGCAAATGTTTTTTATTTTTACACCAATCCACTTTATATTGACGATTTAATAAAGGATAATTTATTTTTAATTTATCATAAACAATATCTTCTGTTTTATATCTACAATTAGGGCACCATGAACCATCTGTAATATGGCATAATTTACTTTCAAATTCATTACAACATTTGTCACAATCAAACCAAAATTTTTTATGCGAATTTAATGCTACTTCACTGGGTTCTATTATATTTACATTTGACCAAAACTTTGCTTTAGGATGCGTATCAAACTTAGACATATTATTTATTATTAATTATATAACAATAAATAATTTTAATTCAAATTTAATTAATACTTTTACCTGATATTTTTACATGATATTTTTTATATTATTATCAATTATGATAATCAATAAATAAATAATTTGCTTAATTGTTGAATTGTATCAGTTGTATTATTTACTCGAACACCTATAACATCTTCATGTGAAATCAGTTGATAATCATTACCATTCTTATCATATTTATCACCAAAAAAATAAATCTTATTATATTCTGACTTGTTTATTGTTTTTAATACTTGTAATTTACTCCATTTTTTCGGATAAATAGCAATCCCTACATTGCCACCATAAACAATATCTATTATCTCGTCAATTTGTAAATTAACTGCTTCTTTTTGTAATAATTCCAATAAATTACTTCGATAAAGATAATTATTATCCATTTCAATATAATTATTTCTTTCTTCTTCTGTTGCTGACATACCAACTAATGATATATATATTAATCCATTTCTTAAATCTACAAAATAACCGGATATTAAATAATTTGTTTTAGATATATATTCCAAAGCTAACTTAATGAGCTTATTTATTTTTATATATTCAGGAATCACTCTTAAATTATTTTTATAAACTTCAATATATTTATTACTACAAAGTTTATTATAAACTGAACCACACTCTGAAAAAATATGATGCGGAAATATTTTATTATCTAATTGTATCATAATTTTATCGAATGAACCTCCTCCAACTATTCCAATTAAATAAGTATCGGATAAATGATTAATAATAGCAGCCATATTGTTATTAATTTTTTTACCAGATTCGCATATTGTACCATCTACATCAAATAGTATTATTTTATCCATTGTATATTATTTATATTATATATTATATTTTAGCTTTTAAGCTTTTACACCTTTTAACATTTCAAACGCCGATTATTCTTTTGAAAAAAGTGTTAATATATTGTCTATATTTTTGTGATTATCATATACAAACCATTTCTTATTATA
>Ga0105050_10008810_pt1 | contig 11500 bp, 11 predicted proteins | sample FRY01_FD_78088 | JGI IMG/M metagenome (GOLD analysis project Ga0105050, IMG submission 78088) | Freshwater microbial communities from Lake Fryxell liftoff mats and glacier meltwater in Antarctica - FRY-01 | ecosystem: Environmental > Aquatic > Freshwater > Ice > Glacier meltwater ... | reverse complement strand
GTCGAGTCCCGTGGCAGATGCTGTGTGTTTTTGTGCTTGTGTCTTTTGTAGGCGATTTGGCCCCAAAAATCCCGAAATAGGGGCTCGTGCGAATCTCAAAAAAATCAGTTTTGCCAAATCGGTGAAAATGCATTTTCCCTGTAATTCAGGGTGACGGTGACGCTACACTCACTCACGTCGTTTGTTGCCAAACGCACAGCACAGTTTGGGGCGCGGACGTGGGCTCCACGGGTGTGTCTGTGTTACGTGCCAGCCGCGATGCGCTTGTGTTAAGATATCCGTTTTCACACATTTTTCGGTGCACATGGTCTTGTATTGTCACAGACTCAGAGTGCATCTGCGTGCTGCTGACGCGCAGGAGCGCGTCCATGTACTTGCAAACGTATTGGACGTGTTGCGATTTATGTAGCACTGGAAATGAAGTGGCAATCACCCCCATCAAGTGGATGAGACATGTGTCGATCTCGGCATGGTGCCTAAACTCGTCCATGTTTAGAACTTGAAATAAGAAGGAAAATGTCCAGTGCAACCAGGTGACACTCTGCTTGCGGCCGGGAAATATCTGCCAGGAAACAAGGAGCCCTGTGACATGGAATACCGTATCGCGACCAATGGCGTCAAAGTTTGTTGCTACGTTGAACAATAATCCAACCACCATGTCGTCAATGAGTGCGACTAAGGTCGTTTTGTCGTGGGAGTGCACGTGCTGTATGCGGACATAAAACTTGCACATTTGCACACAAACATGTACGTGTGAACCCAGTCGCGAGCGCGACTGTTCTATGTTTTGACTCGGTGTCCAGTGCGAGAGACTCTGGAAAATGCACACAATCTCCGGCATCATCTTGTCCATGACTACGGTGCCAGCGTTCTTGCATACGAATTGCATCTGATTTGAAATGACAACCAGAACAAACTCTCCGATGGAGTGTTCTGTAGAATGGGTGACAACAACCTTTTTGAGGTATTTCAAAGCAAACCCTTGTAAGTAGGCACGCGTGCTGAGAAAATTCAAAAAGTGTAGATTCTGAATGTGACTGGACGTTGGCAAGGCATACGAAAGACGGCTGTTGCACACAATCCTCTGAATCATCTCTGCATCTATTGTTGAAAACTCATGTGCAGTGCTGCTGTAGAACCCGATGTATATGAAAATAAAGCGCATCATTACCCTGTGTTCGTTCTTCTGCCACAAGTGCATGCAGCGCTGGTCAGACAGACACAGTAGAATATGATGGAAAATGCGCACGAATTTCCCTGGGTTGAATCTGCTTTTCGCCTGCTCGTGCAAACAAATATTGTTGACGGACATGACCATGAAACACAGCATGATATGCTGATCCGATGCTGAAGCTGCAATATATGTTGAACGGCCCCACAGATAGAGCAAACAGCCGATAAAGGTCCGGGTGCTGGACAGCAGTCTTTTGATTCTTTTGCCGCAGTCGCAGTGTTGGCGCTCCACACATTCAGTAATCGTAAACAGCAGAGGAACGATGTGCTGTGAGTGTGCGCAAGCCTGTGCCTTTGACTGGTGCATCACAATGTGTCGATGCACTGTGGAATAGAGGATGTGGTGAAACACATAATCGTCGTTGGCGCTCGCGGGGGGGAGTTTCGACAAAATGCTCATAGTGCGGTGAAAATATGACGTCGGCGCGTTGGCTTCGGCAATGATACAATGCCGCAGAATGCGCACACAAATCTCGCGGACTTCCCGATTCGTCGGCGAGACAAATGCGGGAAGTGTAAGGTGTTGCAGCAGGCTCTGTATGTGCACAATCTTATCTTTGCTCTCGTATATCGCCCCTTTCAGCAGCAGCAGCATGGTTAGATCGAACCGGGGTTCGGCGCCGTTAAAGTGTTTGCCATCAAATCCCCCGTGTCGTGCACGAAATTGCACAAACGCCGTGACGATAATGTAGCAGAGTCGTTTTCCTCGGGAAGTCTGTTGTCTGATGTCGGCCTCCGCGCCAATCCGGAATGCCAGGTTCAGATACACAGTGCAGATGTCACTGAGCTGCATCTGGCTCGGCGACTTTGTCATGATATAAGTGTGGAAACTCTGGAACACGCGGCGTGTTATGATGTACGTTGGGCATTTGGCGTGGCTGTTTAGGAGATCTAGAAGATCGCTGTTCACACTTGCAATTCTCAACCCCTTTTCTCTGCCCATGACATAATGGCATATTTTGTGCAAGTTCAGAGTCTGTGCATTGTGTTTGCGTGGGATAAGTTCATAATGCCCCAAGGTAGTAGTGTGTGCATGTACGCCCGTCGTGCGCAGAAGAAATTCAGTTCCACTTGCGTTGAAAATACGAAGAGCGTGTGCAGGCTGGTTTGTCGACACCATCGCGATCTTCCTGACATTGTAAACGAGAATTCGGTGGTATTGCCAAGTACTTCTCGTCCTCTCAGCCACCCTTTTGCAAAGGTAATAAATAAAGCAGGATAAATAGTCAGCGCTGTGCATGTCGTGTGCGGAGTCTACCCAATGCTGCACAAGTCGACACACACTTTTGCCAACACAAATCGGTTGCAGGCAGAGTGACTGTAAAAACCGAAGAGCATCTTGTTGAAACAGACTCTCCATCATGACGCGAGTGCTCGCACGGACGCATAGACTCGGTACCTTCAGCAGTATTGCAAACACTTCTAGATTCCATGGGAGGCTTCTTTCTTTGTAACCGCGCTTGGTGTGCTGTTCTGTCAGTACCTCTATAAATGCTGGCACCCCACAGCACACACTGAAAATGTCTTTGAATGCGGCACATTGTCGGTCCATGCGACAAAGCGTAGACGGAAGGCGGTTTTCATCTATATACGAAACCACGACAGAATTATACTTACCTTCATGCGATTACACACACACGCACAGCACAGTGTTGCACCATATTGTAACTTGAATATATAAATGGGTGGTTGCGTTGACTTATTGGGACACTATGCATGCGCTCCACATCGATCTTCTCTACATACAAACCCGAACCAATTTCCACACCAATGTGGTGATCAAAAATAACATGGGCGATATTTTGGGTGTGTGTCGACCTCTTTATTTATCACCGGATAAAACACACAGTGGCTTCTACAGCTTTCCTTGCACTGTGCAGGGGAAGCAACACGCCATGACAATGCCGTTTTCGACAGACTCGGAGAAATCGCTGTCCATCTTCCAGATTTTACCAGACACACAGAAGCTGCACTTTCTTTGTACCATCGACATTTCATACAATCTCATCTGCTTCAAGCGCGGCGTTTTCTGCAGCGAGCGTTTTACCTCAAACTCATACGGGGCTGCTGTGCACGCCCACAAGTCTGACATGCAGCATGGCACCCGCGTTCCGCGTCGCGAGTTCGTGCACATTCCGTCGACCGTGCTATCTCTGCAAACACACGTTCGCTCATCAGACGTGCGTGTTTTCGAGAATTCCAGCTCTTTTTTTGACGAGTGGCATCTGCAATTCTACAGCAGCATGTACGATCTGGTGCGGACATCGTTTTCGCACCACAGCAACCCTGGCGGCAAGGTTGAAGATCTGTGTACCTGCAAAGCATTACAAGCCAACAACGTCGTAGAATAGTTTTAGACGACACGACAAACACAACGAACACCGAGGCAATATAAGACCTGCACACCAACGAGTATAATTACGACGCCCAAAAAAATCCCCAGTCCGTGTAAAATCTGGAAATGATACGACACACATGCTGTGTGGTCGGCGTTTGAGTTTGTAGAGAATAAGCACGGGGTGCACATAGCAGCTCCCGGCAATTCCGCAATCCATCTCTCTGCACAGTCCTCGCAAAACACTTGCCCTTTTCGGCTTGAAAACGTCCCTGGCGCACATGAGCGACATAGCGTGTCCACTTTGTCAGAGTACAGCCCTGCTTGACAAGGCATACATTGAAAATCCCCGGCTCTGGTATAACCAGCAATACAGACGCACGACGCCTGTTTTTCGGGAGTATATCCTATGGCAGTCGTATGGTTCTCGGGACATTGCACGCACTGCCGGTTGTAGAAATAGAAGCCAACTCGACACCTCATCTCCTCTGCAGGGTGGGTTAGGCGCGAGGTGTACTCGACAGTGCTGGTCGTGTAGAACTCGACCTTCATAACACCGTCCATCTCGACCGAGGTGCGGGTGGAATTTGACAATTCTGCCAGTTCTGGTGTAGACACGCTGGTGTTTGTGTTGATGTATTTGTGTACGTACGCACCCACCAAACGGGGATGATGCTGCAAGAAGGCGGCACACGGGTTCGTCACATCGGCTAATGCAGACTCTCTCCGTGGTGCGTACAGGACAGGAGGTGACCACACGAATCCAGGACAGGCAATTGTATTTTCTGCATGTCCCCTCCAGTCATACCCTATACAAAATAACTTGACAGTGTGGCGGGTGGAACTCCAATCATAAAACATTTCGATAGACACATCCTGGAACCCGAATGTGAAAAACGGCCAAGACATCTCGCTTTTGCACAGCAAGGTCCATTGTCGAAATACATTGACACGTGTTTCTGTGTGCTGTGTGAGATTAATTTGCGTCTCCATGTACAAGATTGTGTTTGCGACGCGTGACTCGACACACATTTGTGTGTGTACAATTGCTATCATGAGGAGGAATCGATACACACCCTGCATTGTGTACTGTGGGGGAGGCCGTGTTTATATAATCTTTGTCTGTTACTAGAAAACATGCGTGCGGCATATTGCGCGATCAAGCATTCTATGCGAATAAAAATGTCGACCATAACAAACACCGGCTTCTACGATCGTGTGTATGTTGTCGACACAAAGCAACAATCTTGGTGTAGACGTGCGGGATGGGCTCCAACTGAGGCACGAAAAACACGAATTCGTGTCTTGTACAAAATCAAAGTACACGAAACACTGGCATTTGCATCAAACTGCTGTTATTTGAGAATTGTGTGCTGAAATAAACGTAGTCTTCATGTATATATATAAACGAAATCATCACGGCACTCTACTAGACCCAGAATTCGTATGTGGGATTTATTGCAGTCGAGTTTCTGCCCAGTATGTAAAAAGGGGAACAAAGAATTGGGATTACAGTGGGTACAACTTGAAACTACACCTCCTCCTGGCAGTATTGAGATTTTCAATGGAATTTTGTCCAAGAGGTTGCTGGAAAGAACAATTTTCACTGCCGATGAATTGAACAAAATGAACGTTTCAGACCTTTCAGAGAATAACTACATCCGAGTAATAGACAACAACCCATACCAGAATCGGTTTTTCAGACCAGTATGCACAGATTATGTAGAATTTGGCGAGAAGCTGATACATTCGCTGCCACCCTCCACCATAACAAGGCATGTTCCCGCCATGCAGGTGATTGAAATTGTTGCAAAGTACAAGCAATTCCCCCCTCTATTTGATATGATCAATACAATCGTTGTAGATGCCTGCGATTACATGACAACACGCGTGGTAGGATACAGAGTGTGTTGAGAGATGGCGAAAACACCAGGAACTTTGAGTTATTGCAAAAGATTCACGAATATTTTACAAAAGACGGCACTGCACTAAAATATTTTAACGCGGCGGTAGACAGCAACAAGGTGATACAGCTGTTATGGAGTGTGGGAATACCTAGGGTTTCGGAGCATTATGATAACGTGGCAATGAAACGCAAAAGACACGGCGATCAGCCTGAAAACACTGTGGTCGCCCCAAACTCTCGCAGTACCGAACTGTACAACTATTTTTTCCCGACACCACACGTCTTTGTTCCACCGGAGTTTTATCATTCAAATTATAATTTAAGACATCAGAAGGGCGAGACCACAATCGAAATGAAAGAACTCCTCCAACAGTCCATAAAATGTAAAAGAGAGATTGCTCAATTCGTACGCTCTCACGTGCCGCGGAGTGAAGTCACCGATGGTCCGGATTCTTTCATGTATATGTCGTGTTGTGAACATGACCATCAAGTGTGCTTGAAGTGTGCATTCGATCTCGAGCAAGGGGAGAAATTCGAGTGTCCCCAGTGTTCGGGTCACTTCAAAATGACTCCGGTGGACCCGCCCAGGCAGAAAAAAATATCAGAAATGCATTGCTATGACGGCCTGTACATAAAACTATTTGAGCTGCGATGCCCGTGCTATGTAGTGGTAACACTCTGCAAGAAAAACAACGACTATATCGAAAATTGTGTAAAACCCTACAGATATCAGGAAATGCAGTCGATCAATGAAATTCCGCCTGGCTATCACCAAGCACAAATAAAAACATATCAAAAGAAACGCCTCAGCCAACCAGGTGGCAACACGTATGATGTGCATTGTTTTGAAATGCAGTGCTTCCTCAACGCAAAACTTCGGGTCGACTTGTTTGGTGGCGGTGCAATGGTTCCCGACGGCATCACCGTGCAGGTCACAAGAATGTTTTCGTGCACACGGGACCAAGAGCCGGACCATGACATGCCAACCAAAGAGACAAAGACAAATGTACTGGATGGAAACGCGTGCGAGCTCATCAACGAAGACGATGTCGGTTTGATCCGAAGAAACGTGGCTGTGTATGCCGAATTCAAAAATAGAGCAGGCCACATAGTACAAGCAGTGCAGTTTTCGTTTGAGAAGCTAAAAGAGGATCAATTCGCCAGAATTGATAGGGAACTCAATATGTTACATGCAACGTGTATTAGGCGCTTGTGAACCCTGCATCAATTATGGGGCGAAATATGGAGAGGTGTGTGAATCATTCTGGTATATCACTCTTTGCCGCTGAACTCGTCGAGAATCGAGTGCACAAAGTCGCAGCAATCCTGGGCAGAGTTGTACTCGAGATTGTGGTGCGTTTTGGCAATTATGAGCACTTCATAGATGCTGTGGTGTTCACAGCCTACCAGCCAAAGGATGCAAATCAACACCCATTTCTTGAGGTCGTAGTTTCTAAACAGCTTCATGAAACATAGCATGGAATGCGTGTGCCCCGACGGCCCGGCAATTGTGGTCTTGTCATAATACCTTGCGTTCTGCGCAAACAAACTTTTTTCGTTGATCACCCACGTCATTCGCCCAGTTTTCCACGGCATGAGGTCTGACAAAGGCTGTCTCGACTTGATGAGATTGCACTCCCGTGACGATAGTATAGGGATCACATTTTCCACGTGCATGGCATATCCTTCCGTGTTTTTGCGGATGTACCGCGTTTTGCGCTTGCGATTTTTGAACGTGTCGCAGATGATGTGTTTGAGATCCGAGCACCGCTCAAACGCCTTGTTGTGCGCCTCAATGTGCTGCATAAACGAACCCAGTACCTTGTAGTCCACACAGAGAGGAATACTGCTTCCTTCGACACACATGGCCATGAGGTACGACATAATACGGTGGTATCGGTCCTTGAAAAGATAGTTCTGGAAAATGGCGCACCGCTCACGAATATTGCCGTGTGCCAATGCGCTTTGAATGTCGTTTGCCAGCACCGACCCCGAATTCTCGATATTTTCATTGGCCCCAATGTACAGACTGCGTTTCAGCACCATGGCATAAGTGTTCTGAGCATACACGCTGTGCTGTGTTTTGCTCATGTTCTGCTGATACGTGTACTCACTGTAACAATAAACAACATTCTTTATGTCGGAAGCAACTTGGTTCATATACTCCTGAATTTGCGGACATGCGTTAATTCGTTCCAGTAGCAACCGCACGCGGTTATCAAACGCGCTGTTTTTGACTGGGGTTTCAACTGGCACGTCGAACATGATGTTTGACAGCAGATTTTTCTCTGCCGAAATCTACATTTATATCAAAACCCTCTCACCTTACTCTATCGACGACCGAATTCCACCACATGCCGTTTTTGGTTTTTTTGTGTAAATACAAACAACTTTCTCTCCTTTACACCGACTCTGAATCGTGTGCCAGCTCCATATCCGTCTCCACAGCAACGTGCACATCCGCACTTTTTCTGCCCACATACCCATGCTCGAAACACATGCCCACGATCTTGCAGAACTCCACCCGCTGTTCAAACACAATCTTTGAAACAACACTATCAAACAGAGCCAACACGTATATTTCGTTCTTCTCTGTCGTAATGCTCTTGACAGCGAGGAAAAACCCACACACAATGCTCCCGATGCCCAATACACTGGACTCCCGTTTCGACAACGAATACGCGATATTATTTTTACTGTCAACATCAACAAAAATATTGCGTTCATGCTCGACTTCCAGCACGGCATTCACGTCCATGAGCACACTGCGTGGCATGATGTTGAATGGGATAAAAAGTGTCTTTGTGATGTAGACTCCATCCTCTGTAACCACCAGCGTCCGGGGCTCGTAGGTGATGAAGTTGATAAACGCCGCCAGCGAAGACGGAGATTTCGTGTGTTTGCTCTTTTTGACTGTCAGTATACACATCATAGACAATTTGATCATGTCTGTCGAGTAGAGCCGCGAGAACAGCGTGTGGTCCTCGTGATTGTCCGTCATGTTGCCGCAGTTGGGAATTCATGGTCCCTTCTACTCTCAGTGCCTCTGAAGTTTTTTTTTCTTCCTCCCCGCATCACGCATGCGGCTGCAACATGTTTTCTCGTTGGTCGCGGATCCGACTCACATAGTATATAATCGACATGGTCTGAATGATGTTGTTTGTGGACGACAGTAACATGAACCACTGCTTGTTCATGATGCCTAGTGTGATCCAAAACGAACTCGAGATGAACTGCATGATGAAGAGAGTTTTTTTCGTGCACACCACCGACTTACCCTTGTACTGCATGTAGATGTCATTCAGAACAATCGGCAGCGAAAAGAGCGATATCAGCAAAATCGGGATTTCCAGGAATATATCTTGCATTCGGTTGCCTGTGTCTACATTTCCATCTCTTTATATACGCGTGGCTTGTTGGGGCGCGTGTGATCGCATACACCTCCTCATTGTCCCGTGTTTTCTCTCGCCATTTGCTCTCGGTATATATAAGTGTCTGACGCGCATATACACAACATGAAGAAAAACAACGCCCCTTTCCTGCGCGCCAGCATGAAAGTCACAAAGTTCAACGTGGTCAATCTATCCAAGCAGAAAAAAGGCCCAAACCCCGCTGTGTGTGTGCACCGCCAAATGGTAGTTTCCAAAAAACTCGGCATCTGAGCTGCCATGCTAGACTCTCCCTCGAAGCACAGCGGCTCTACAAGTACTCGCAACGCCCTCGGCGCTCTGTTTCGAGCACAAGTCCAAAAAGTCGGCATAGTAGATTTATTAAAAAAATTAAAAAAAAGCACACCCACGACTAGTGGTTGTTGATCAGGACCCCAAAATAGTAGGTGTCGATCATATCGAGAGATCCCAGCAGAATGACAGCCATGACTTCCAGTACACATACCAAATTCCACATTAAATTGTCTGTGTGTATGTTCAGGTGCGAAATCTGCACAATCCCGAAAATCATCATACTCGTCACGCTCAAGAAGGAAATCCTTGATTTTTGGGTAATGATGAATTCATCGTACCCCTTCGGACACGAGCCTGTAATCGTGTTGTGGTACACGATGAGCAGCGTAAAGGTGACTCCTGTGAATATGTAGTGTTGTATCCCATGGATCGCATCGTATCGTATCACCACCATGACTGTAGACTGTGACAACAGCACAACAATTAGGATGATTTTGCGATACACCGCCGATTTACTCGAGTCGTTGATAGTGCGGTACACTCGGAATACGTGTATAAGTGACATCGGCCCGATCAGATAGATAGTCGCGGCGGCATTGTGTTGTGAAAATGATCGCGATATCGTTGTTGTGATAGTGTCTTCCGAAATCATCGCCTGCAAACGCATACAAACACAGTCAGCCAAGTTGGCATTACACTCACAACTATGCACTGGCATGAATATATTCTCTTTGATGTCCAAACGTACTCACATGCAACAGCGGCATCCACGCGATCCAAATCAAGTACAACGACGTGCCAAGCACCGAACCATAGTAGATGCTTTTTTCCATAACGCGTTTTGTGATTTCATGTTCGCACGCTTCCTGCATCGCGCTTTTGCTTTCTACGCAGATGTCCTATGTCATCTGAAAAGTGTTGTGTATATATATGATTCATATCGCAGTCCGTGGTGTTTAGTCCGAATGTTTTGTTTCACATTGCGCCATATATTCGAAATGCACAGACATAATCATGCGAGCCCGTGGCGGTGCGCGGCTCTCCTGCGTGACATATATTAGATTCACAAACTTGGGCCTCGCATGTATATATGTTGTGACTTCATCAAGCGTCGTGTTCGTCCACTACATGGGGAACATAGTCTCTCCACAACACCAGACGAAAAATGTCAAATTGAAAGGTATCATGGTGGTTCTCAAGCAGCAGCAGGCAAAGATAAAAACCCATAGGCGGCAATGCACAAACAAAATATCAAACATCACGCGGCGTCTGAAACACTACCTCTTGCAACAAAAACAGTGTGGCCACGACGACATGACAACAACCGAGAACATTCGAGAGTGTGCCGAAGAAATTTTTCACGAAAAAAAGAAATTACAAGATCTCAAGTCCTGCTACGACATACTCAATTGTTTGCAGTATAAAGTCCAGAATATCATGGACGCGTATTACACACATACCACAATACAGAATGTCAACAATTCGATACGCGAGTCAAACATGAATGTCCAGAATGAAATACACTTTGACACAGGTTAGTCGCGTCCCGCAGACGGTCTCCTTGACTATTGCGCTTTGTTGCAAAATATACTGATGAAACGTGTTCGGTTGGGTTGCGCAGGCATACAGAACCTCATCACAGAGCTTGTTAAAACACAAAGCATCAACGATAATGTAAGATGTACATTTCTCACGCGTCTCTCTTTCACCACACTTTTCACATGGCCTACCATATGTCTCTCCGCACTCTCGCCGCATTTGTTCCCAAATCACATTTGCAGTATCATCACACATGCATGAACCCGTGTGGTGTGCCAATGTATACAGACCACTGTAATCAAATACATGCACATACATAGTTGTGATACGATATCAGGCGACACGGGGAGACGGGACTGTGCGCACGCTGTCTACCCTCACGTGGACATGAGTATGCATCACACAAAGTTGCAATCAAAACACATGCTGCTTGTGTTGTGCTGTATATGCATGCAGAGACGTGAATGTAGAATGGGCGAAATGGTAACAGGTGTACATGTCGCGCGTGTTGTGCTGTATGTACGTACAGAGACGTGAATGTAGAATAGGCGAAATGGCAACAGATGCACATGTCGCGCATGTTGTGAATCGCATGCTGTGATTTTGATACACACCACAAGCATCGACGTCTAGCTTACTCTCCCTGCGTGCAACTCTACACACGTATTGCAAGACAGTGTATATAATGACAATCTGGTGGTGTATGACTTTTGATTGCGATGCGGTCACTCGTGTTTTCACTGTACAGACGAATATCAAATCATGAGTAATGCAGCAAGACTTTTTTACACTACCGACTTGCAT
>Ga0105050_10008802_pt1 | contig 11509 bp, 13 predicted proteins | sample FRY01_FD_78088 | JGI IMG/M metagenome (GOLD analysis project Ga0105050, IMG submission 78088) | Freshwater microbial communities from Lake Fryxell liftoff mats and glacier meltwater in Antarctica - FRY-01 | ecosystem: Environmental > Aquatic > Freshwater > Ice > Glacier meltwater ... | reverse complement strand
CAGGTAATTCGGGCATATGATTTTGCACCTAACAGTCTTTGCGGCTGGCGCAACAATCCGCTAGAGGGCTGGACGATGACTGAGACCGTATCCTTTGGCTATGAACAGGTTAGCCCTGAAGAAAAGACCGCACGCGTAGGCGGCGTCTTTTCCAATGTCGCACGTAAATATGACATCATGAACGATGCCATGTCGGGCGGCATGCACAGACTATGGAAAGACACGTTCGTGCGGCGTGTCAAACCACAGGCAGGCGAAGACATTCTGGACATGGCCGGGGGCACCGGCGATATTGCATTTCGCATGGAAAAGTCAGGCGCCAATGTAACGGTGTCCGATATCAATGAAGACATGCTGGATGTCGGCATGCAGCGCGCGATGAAGCGGGGCGTCGATAGCCTTATCTGGTCACCGCAAAATGCTGAAACACTGTCGTTCCCCGACCGGCATTTTGACGCTTACACAATCGCCTTTGGCATAAGAAACGTGACCGACATCCCAAAAGCGTTGCGCGAGGCACATCGTGTCCTCCGCTATGGCGGGCGCTTTTATTGCCTCGAATTTTCCACAGTCGAATGGCCCGGCCTTGCGCAAGCCTATGAAATTTATTCCGACAAGCTCGTGCCAAAATTGGGCAAGGCCATTGCTGGTGATGAAGACAGCTACAGATATCTGGTCGAATCCATTCGCCGCTTCCCCGACATGCAGAATTTTAAGCGCATGATCGGTGAGGCTGGCTTTACGCAGACTAAGGTTGAGGCGATTATGGGAGGCCTTGTCGCCATCCACAGCGGCTGGAAGGTTTAACACACCCTCCCATGACTCGGCCATCCACGCATATCATACGGCTGCTCAAATGGGGCCGAATACTCGCCCGCCATGGTGCATTGCGCGCCATTGAAGCGGACCGGAATACGCCGCCACAAGTTAAACGGCTGTGCCGCATTGCGCGTTTTGGGACCATTCAGCCCAAGTTGCCCGATTATGCAGGCGCGTTCCGCGCGATTGGACCGGCGGCGATCAAGCTTGGCCAGACGCTGGCGACACGGCCCGACATTATCGGCGTTGAAGCGGCGCACAACCTCCTGACGCTTCAGGACCAGTTGCCGCCTGCCCCGTTTGATCTTGTCTACGCGCAAATTGACACGAGCTTGAATAAGCCGGCAGCGGAACTGTTTGAATATATCGATCCTGTTCCCGTTGGCGCTGCTTCCATCGCGCAGGTGCACCGCGCGCGTACCACCGAGGGCAAAGATGTTGCCGTCAAAGTGCTGCGGCCGGGCATCCGCGAACAATTTGCACGGGACATCGAAACCTATGAGTGGGCAGCGGCGCATCTTGAGGCGCTCGGTGGTGAGGCCGCGCGGTTACGTCCCCAATTGGTCATCGCCAATCTTAAGCGCTGGACCTTGCGCGAACTCGATTTGCGGCGGGAAGCAGCAAGCGCGTCGGAACTGAAAGACGCCATGGTTGCGGTGGAGGGCTACACCATTCCCGCCATCGACTGGGATCGGACGTCGGGCCGCGTGCTGACGCTCGAATGGGTCGACGGCGTTAAGATTTCCGATATCGAAGCGTTGAAAGCCGCTGGCCACGATCTGAACAAAATGGCGGAGAAGCTTGTTCTGACGTTTTTGCGACAAGCGATTTCCGAAGGCTATTTTCACGCCGACATGCATCAGGGCAATTTGTTCGTGCGTGCCGACGGCACGATTGTTGCCATCGACTTCGGCATCATGGGCCGCATTAACAGGCAAGCGCGCTTCTGGCTGGCGGAAATCCTCTATGGATTGACGACAGGTAACTATAAGCGTGTGGCCGAAATCCATTTCGAAGCGCAATATGTCCCCAGCTATCACAATGTCGATGAATTCGCGACCGCCCTGCGCGCCGTCGGCGAACCGACACGTGGCAAACCGGTTAGCGAGCTGTCGGTCGGGCAAATGCTGGACAGCCTTTTTGCCATCACCCGCGATTTCGACATGCAGACTCAGCCGCATTTGCTGTTGCTGCAGAAAACCATGGTCATGGTCGAAGGCATTGCAACCTCGCTGAACCCGAGCATCAACATGTGGGACGTTGCCGCACCTTATGTCCGCGACTGGATCCGCGGTGAGCTGGGCCCAGAAGCGATGCTGGCTGATGGCATCCGCAAACAGGCCGAGACGCTCGCACTGATCCCTGATCTCATCCGCCGCTTGGACGAACAATTGCCCCGCAAAGGAGGCGCACCTGAACCACCTCCATTGCCCCCCGTACAGCTGATCTGGGAACGAAGTGGCACGGGCAATGGCTGGCGCTATGCCGTTGTTGCTGGCCTTGCAGCTGCCGTGGGCGCGGCAGCCATGTGGGCAAGCGGTTTCTAACCCATGCAGCAGAAGCGCATCCTTCTCATCGTCTCGGGCGGAATTGCCGCCTACAAGGCGCTTGAACTTGTCCGCCTGCTGAAACGCCAAAGCCTTGCCGTGCGCGCCGTGATGACCAAGAGCGCAGCGGAATTTGTGACCCCGCTGTCCATGGGCGTGATGACCGAAGACCAAGTATATGGCGACATGTTCGACCTGAAGGAAGAACGCGAGATTGGCCATATCCAGTTGAGCCGTCAGGCCGATCTTGTGGTGATTTGTCCCGCAACAGCCAACATCCTTGCCAAGATGGCAGCGGGCATCGCCGATGACTTGGCCACAACTATTCTTCTCGCGACGGACAAGCCCGTTCTGGCCATTCCGGCGATGAACGTCCGCATGTGGAACCATCCGGCGACGCAGCGCAATCTGACGCAATTGCGCGCAGATGGCGTGCACATCATGAATCCGGACGAAGGCGCAATGGCGTGCGGCGAATTCGGCCCGGGCCGCCTGCCCGAGCCACCTGCAGTCGCCGAACAGATTTGCGGCATGTTGGGCGTTGCATTCAATTCGCAACTTGCTTCGGGTCGTTCCCCGACGACCGTGCCGAGCGCAGCACCACTTTCGGCGCAGCCGGACTTTGCGGATGTCGAACATCGTCCCTTGTTTGGCAAACGCGTTCTTGTGACTGCCGGCCCAACGCATGAGGCGATCGATCCAGTTCGTTACATTGCCAACCGCTCATCGGGACGCCAGGGCTTTGCGATTGCAGCGGCCGCGGTTGATCTGGGAGCCGAGGTTACACTGATTGCAGGGCCAGTGCATCTGGCAACCCCTCCCGGCGTATTGCGCATCGATGTCGAAACCGCATTGGAGATGCAGGCCGAGGTCGAGAAGGCGTTGCCCGTCGACGCCGCCATCCTAGTTGCCGCTGTCGCTGACTGGCGTGCGGTGCAAGCGCCCGAACAGAAAATTAAGAAAGATGCCAATGCCATTCCGCCGCTCGCGTTAACAGAAAATCCTGACATTCTTGCAAGCCTGGCCATTCACAAGCAGCGTCCGAAACTCTTGGTCGGCTTTGCGGCAGAGACCGAAAACATCGTCGGCCATGCGCAGGCCAAGCTTGCGAAGAAGGGCTGCGACTGGATTGTCGCCAACGACGTGTCCGGTGATGTCATGGGCGGCAAAAACAACGCCTTTCATATCGTAACGGAGGCGGGCGTCGACAGCTGGCCCGAAAGCCCCAAAGATATTATCGCGCGGAAATTGATGGAGAAGGTTGCCGATGAGCTCGCAAAAAGTTGAAGTGCGCGTCAAGCGCTTGAACCATGGTGCGGGCTTGGCTCTACCTACATATGCGACATCAGGCGCAGCTGGTATGGACATTTGCGCAGCCGAAAGCCTGAACCTGCGCGTTGGCAAACGTCATGCCGTCGCAACGGGCTTTGCCTTTGCCATCCCCGACGGATACGAAGTGCAGGTTCGTCCGCGTTCAGGCCTTGCGCTGAAACACGGGATAACATGCCTGAATACGCCCGGGACGATCGACAGCGACTATCGAGGCGAAGTCAAAGTCATCCTCGCAAATTTGGGTGAGGATGACTTCATGATCAATAAAGGCGACCGGATTGCACAAATTGTGGTGGCACCTGTTACCCACGGCAACTTGGTCGAGGTTGAAGAAATTGACGAAACCGTGCGTGGCACCGGGGGTTTCGGCTCAACAGGCGTATGACGCTCAGCGATCAACAGCTTGACCGATACGCGCGCCACATTGTGTTGCGTGACATTGGTGGCACGGGGCAGACCGCACTTTTGTCCGGCCATGTTCTCCTGATTGGCGCAGGCGGCATTGGTTGCCCTGCAATCCAATATCTTGCGGCTGCCGGTGTCGGGACGATCAGCGTGGTCGACGATGATATAGTCGCTTTGTCCAACCTCCAGCGACAAATTTTATACAGCGACAGCGATATAGGCATCGCCAAAGTCGACGCAGCGGGGGCGGCAGCGGTGCGCCTAAATTCTGATATCACCTTCAACGCCTTGAAGCAGCGCATTGGCAAAGCGACCAGCGCAGACATTCTGGCGGGCGTCGATGTCGTTATTGATGGCAGCGACAATTTTGCGACGCGTCTGATCGTCAATGATTTGTGTCTTGCGGCCAAAGTGCCTTTGGTCAGCGCGGCCATTGGTCAGTTTCACGGGCAGATTGGCATGTTCACGGGCTGGGCAACCGATGCACCTTGCTACCGTTGCTTCGTCGGCGATGCACATGATCCAGAGGACTGCGATGATTGCGCCACCCAGGGCGTTCTTGGCGCCATGTGCGGTCTCATGGGTAGCTTTGCTGCTATGGAGGCCATCCGCGCCCTCACGGGCTTCGGCGAGCCGCAGCAGGGCAAATTGCACCTGTTCGACGGACTGACCCCATCCATGCGATCGATCACATTGCCGAAAGACCCGGCCTGCTCAAGCTGCAGCGGCTTAGCCGCCTAACAATTCGTCCACCCATTGTGGAACAACCTCAGTCGCAGGGCCATGCCGCGATTCGCTGAACCATGAACTGCCGTGGGACGGTTCAAGGTTCAGTTCCAGGGTGCTGATGCCCTTTTGACGTGCCTCGCGCACAAGGCCGGCGGCGGGATAGACCGCGCCTGAGGTGCCAATGCTGACGAACAAGTCGGCGCGGTTCAGTGCGTGGTAGATATCATCCATGCGGTAGGGCATTTCGCCAAACCAGACGATGTCGGGTCGCAACTGGCCAGTGATGCCGCAGGATGGACAGGCAGGCCGGTCAACCAGCGTGCCGCGCCAGCCGTGCCTTACGTCGCAAGCTATGCACCAAGCGTTCAGGTGCTCGCCATGCATATGCAGCAGGCGCTTTGTGCCTGCTCTTTCGTGCAAATCATCGACATTCTGCGTGACCAGCAGCAGATTGCCGCTCCATTCTGAATCTAGCCGTGCGAGTGCGTAATGCGCGGCGTTAGGCTCCACTTGCTGGATACGTTCGCGGCGCATGTCATAGAATCGCAGTACGAGGTCAGGATCGCGGGCAAAGGCTTCAGGCGTGGCTACGTCCTCAACCTTATGCTGTTCCCACAATCCGCCTGCACTGCGAAAGGTATCAATGCCACTCTCGGCGCTGACCCCTGCCCCTGTCAGGATTACGATGTTTTTGATGTCTCGATCCATGCTCGTTCTAACACTGTCACCCTAAACTTGTTTCAGGGTCCGTTTCGCCGCATAGAGCAATAGTCTCGGCGGACAAATGGATGCTGAAACGGGCTCAGCATGACGGGAATGATCGATGGCGGCAATAGGTATCATTGGCAGCGCAGGACGGATGGGGCAGGTTCTGGTCGACGCAATTGCGGCGGATGGTCACGAATATGCAGGCGGTGTCGACAAGGGCGATAATCTTGCCACGTTGGTTGCCGCCTCCGATGTACTGGTCGATTTTTCTAGCCCGCATGCGCTTGAAGCCAACCTTGATGCCTGCGTTGCGGCAGGCAAACCCATCGTCATTGGCACCACCGGGTTGGAAGAACGCCACCACTTCCTGATTGATGATGCAGCCCGCGACATTCCAGTTTTGCAGACCGGCAATACCTCATTGGGCGTAACAATGCTTGCCGCGCTCGTGCAGCAAGCGGCACGCCAGCTAGGTGATGATTGGGACATCGAAATACTGGAAATGCACCACCGCCATAAAGTGGATGCGCCGTCAGGCACTGCCCTGCTGCTGGGGGAAGCCGCAGCCAGCGGACGCGGCATCGACCTAAAGCAACATAGCGATCGCGGTCGGGACGGAATCACCGGAGCGCGCAAAGGCGGCGACATTGGCTTTGCGTCTTTGCGCGGTGGCAGCGTGGCTGGCGACCATCACGTCATTTTCGCGTCTGAACATGAGCGGATCGAACTTGTCCACCGCGCTGACACCCGCGCGATATTCGCGCGCGGCGCAGTAAAAGCCGCGATATGGTTGACGCGCCAAAAGGCGGGTCGGTTCACTATGCAGGAAGTACTGGGCCTTTGAAAAAGGCAGATATCTTCGAATTTTACCGACGGCTGGCGGAGGCCAACCCCGCGCCTGAAACTGAACTGGCATTTGGCAATGCCTATCAGCTACTTGTTGCCGTAACCTGTTCTGCACAATCCACCGATGTCGGTGTGAATAAAGCCACCAAGGCACTGTTTGAGGATGTGAAGACGCCAGCGCAAATGGTGGCGTTGGGGCTGGATGGGCTCAAGGCACATATCAAAACGATCGGCTTGTATAATAACAAAGCCAAAAACGTGATTGCGCTGTCCGAAATATTGGTCCGCGATCATGCAGGCGAGGTGCCTGCCGACCGCGATGCGCTTGAGGCGCTGCCCGGCGTGGGTCGAAAGACAGCCAATGTTGTGATGAATACCGCCTTTGGTGCCGAAACCTTCGCCGTCGATACGCATATCTTTCGTGTCGGCAACCGGACCGGAATCGCACCGGGTAAAACCGTTTTGGCGGTTGAAAAGGCACTCGATAAAAAGACACCGCAGCCGTTTCGGGTTGGCGCGCATCATTGGCTCATCCTGCATGGGCGTTATGTTTGCAAGGCGCGCACGCCGGAATGCTGGCGATGCCCGGTGGCCGACTTGTGCCGCTTCAAACCCAAAACGCCAGCGCCTAAAATCAAGTCAGCTTCAGTTCAGCCTGACCCGCCTAGTGTAGAAGTCTAATGTTGGAGAGCCCCGATGCCTAAGATGCTTCTAATCATTCCTTTGATTGCTTTACTTTCAGGCGGGGGAGCTGTCGCCCTTTCCAGCAAAAAAGCGCTCGATCCGGTGCGGGCCGTCGGTGAGCCAAAAAGCTGTGTGAATATTGCACAGATCCGGTCAACGAAGGTTGTAGACAACGACACGATTGATTTTCGGATGGCAGGTGGCAAAACATATCGCAATGCCCTTCCACAAAGTTGCCCCAGTCTCAAATTTGAAGACAGGTTTTCGTATCGGACGTCGATTAGTCAGTTGTGCAGCGTCGACATAATCCGCGTATTGCATGACGAAGGCGGACGGCTGTACGAAGGCGCAGGATGCGGCCTAGGCAAGTTCCAACAGATCGAGAGAGATGCCGCGAAATAAGCGCAAGGTCGACGCATAGCCGGACCGCAATGCTATTTATCAATCGTCATCCAGAAACAAGTTCAGGATGACGATGCAAGGGGTGAAGCCGGACCTTACTTCCCCGTCCAGTTGCCCGGACGCTTTTCAACGAACGCAGCCATGCCCTCTTTCTGATCGTCCGTGCCGAACAGGCCATGAAACAGGCGGCGTTCGAACACCACGCCTTGCTGCAACGTTGTTTCAAACGCAGCGTTGACCATTTCCTTGCATGCCAGCGCAGCCAATGGCGCCATAGCGGCAATCGCCGTTGCGGTTTTCATCGCTTCGTCGACGAGCTCAGCTGCTGGAACAACCTTTGCCACCAAGCCCGAGCGCTCGGCCTCATGCGCGTCCATCATGCGGCCAGTGAGACACATCTCCATCGCCTTGGCCTTGCCAATCGCCCGCGTCAGCCTTTGCGAACCGCCCATGCCGGGGGTGACCGCAAGTTTGATTTCAGGTTGTCCGAATTTGGCATTGTCGCCCGCCATGATGAAGTCGGCCATCATCGCCAGTTCACACCCGCCGCCAAGCGCAAAGCCGTTCACCGCCGCAATCCATGGTTTGCGGGTCGCCGTCACGTGATCATAGCCTGCAAAAAAGTTGCTGCCATACATGTCTGCAAAGGACTGACTTTGCATTTCCTTAATGTCAGCGCCCGCGGCAAATGCCTTCTCGCTACCGGTCAGTACTGCGCATCTTTGGCTATCATCGGCGTCAAAGCCGGCAAATGCCGCGATCAAATCCGCCAACACTTGGCTGTTGAGCGCGTTCAACGCTTGTGGCCGGTTCAGCGTGATCAGCGTCACCGCACCGCGTTGTTCGACCAATATAGTTTCGTACGCGCCGTTCATGCTGGTCATAGGGGCTTCCATTCTTCTTCCGCGGGCAGAGGTGCAAAGATCGCGTCGATCAGTTCGTCCGACACCTCTTCAGCCGTTGCCGGGTCCCATTTGGGGGCGTTGTCCTTGTCAACGATGACGGCGCGCACGCCTTCAGCAAAATCGGGCCGGACGATTACGCGGCTCGCGATGCGATATTCCATCGCCATATTGTCGGCGAAATCAGTCAGGTGCGCGCTTTTGGCAAGTTGGCGCAAGGCGACTTTACAGGTTTGGGGACTTTTCGTCCGCAAGCTCGCCAGTTCCTTCATGGCCCATGGCGTTTCGTCGTTCTCCAGACTTTTGAGCACGTCTTCTAGTTGGTCCGAGGCGAAATGCCGGTTAATCTGAAACAGTGTTTCAACGATTTGCGATGACGGCGGCGTCACGGATAACGTGCCCAAAATGCCATCGATGCGTTCAACGTCTTCTGTTGTAATCCGTTGCTTTGCCTCAGCCAAGGCATCGGAAGGTAGATAATGCGAGGCAAGCCCCAACGAAAGGCAACCAGCGCCCGCCACACGCGAACCCGTCAGAGCCAGAAACTGCCCAACGCGCCCTTCAAGTCGCGAGAGGTACCAACCACCGCCGACATCAGGGAACAAACCAATGCCAGTCTCGGGCATAGCAAACTTTGTGTTCTCGGTCGCCACGCGGAACCGCGCCGGTTGGCTTATACCTACGCCGCCGCCCATCGTAATCCCATCCATGAACGCAACGACAGGCTTGGGGTAAGTGAACAGTAAATGGTTCAGCTGATATTCGTCGTGGAAGAACTTCCGACCGGATTCGCCAGCATCGTTAATAGCTGAGTCGCGCAAGAATGCGATATCGCCGCCTGCGCAAAATCCGCGCCCTTCAGCATGATCGATGATGACGCAGTTGATCGCATCATCCGCACGCCATGCAAGCAACGCCTGCGTCATCGCATGTACCATTGGCAGCGTCAGTGCATGCAGCGCAGATGGCCGGTTCAGGCTGATAAAACCAGCATGTCCTTCGACCCGGGTAAGAATATCCTCGGTCACTGGCGCAACAGGTCCCTGCCGATAATCATCCGCATGACCTGATTGGTCCCTTCTAGGATCGAGTGCACGCGCAGATCACGCCAGAAACGCTCAATGGGATAATCCCGCAAATAGCCATAGCCACCGAACAACTGCAGCGCCTGATTAACAATCTCGCTGCCGCTATCGGTCGACAGGCGCTTCGCCATTGCCGAGAAACGCGACTTGTCGGGTGCGTTTGCCGTCACCTTAGCCGCAGCGATGTACAACAACGCGCGCGCAGCTTCCAAATCGGTTGCCATGTCGGCGAGCATGAATTGCGTGTTTTGAAATTCGGACACGGGCTGGCCAAATTGCTGACGGTCCTTGGTATAGGCAATCGCTTCATCCAGACAGCGTTGCGCGCCGCCCAGCGAACATGCGCCGATGTTCAGCCGCCCGCCGTCCAGACCCATCATCGCAAAACGGAAGCCATCGCCTTCCGCGCCGACGCGATTGGCGACGGGTACGCGGCAATCTTCGAATATCACTTGCGCCGTGGGTGACGCATTCCAGCCAAGCTTTTTTTCGGGCGCACCGAAGCTTAAACCGGGCGTGTCCTTGTCTACGACAAGGCACGTGACGCCCTTGGTCTTTTCTTCGCTCGTGCGGACCATGACGACATAGACGTCATTATAACCAGCGCCAGAAATGAACTGCTTTGTACCATTCACGACATAATGGTCACCATCAAGCCGTGCGCTTGTCTTGAGCGCTGCGGCGTCCGATCCACTGCCGGGTTCAGTCAGACAGTAGCTTGCTATCTTACCCATGGAGACAAGGTCGGGTAGATAACGGGCTTTCAATTCCGCGCTGCCGAAGCAGTCGATCATCCACGCGGCCATATTGTGAATCGAGATAAAAGCGCTTGTGGCGGGGCAGCCATAAGCCATGGCTTCCATGATGAGTGCCGCCTCAAGACGTCCAAGGCCAGTACCACCCGATTCTTCGGACACGTAAATAGCACCAAAGCCAAGCTCGCCAGCCGCTTTCCAGACTTCCACCGGATAGTGCGATTTCTCGTCCCATTCGGCAGCATGCGGCGTAATCGCGTCAGCGGTGAATTTGCGCGCCATATCTTGGATGGCGATCTGATCGTTAGTCAGTTCAAATTGGTTTTGCATGCGGTCGCCGTAGCACTGCGTTTTTCAGTTATCCAGCCATTAGCTTTGGACAGCGCACATATCGCGTGCGCACGCTTGTGTCGACATCAATGCTCACCAGTTTCTGTCGGTCTTCACTGAGTTCAAATGCCAATAATTTTGTTGTTTTATTGCCTTCGCTCTCGAATGCAAATTCGGCTTCCATGGTCTTCGACGTGGTTCGCTTGCCTTGTACCATCGTGCCAATCTTCTCATTGAACTTCACAAGCCTGCCTTGAAGGGACATGATTTGCGCGCTTGTTTCAGGATCGCCGGCACATGCAGCCGAACTTAGAGCCCAGCGTGACTGATAACCCCCCGGAAACTGACTGATTACGATATCCAGAGGAACGTCAGCAACCGTCTTAGACGATCTGCCATTCGCATCACGGCCATTTGGGTCAGGCGGTTCCCCGCATGCGGCCAAGGTTGCCGCCAAGAGGCCGGCGCTTAGATATAGAGTTCGTGCGGCCATGTTCTTACCCCTCGATTCACCGGACAAAACCATCAGACCAGCGATGGGTTCCATCTGCAACTGGCTCCGGCCGCGCGCTGAAAAACATATTTGCCAAAAAAAACTTGGCGCAACGCCCCTCCGCCTGCTAACCGATCGCCATCGGCACCCATAGCTCAGCTGGATAGAGCGCTGCCCTCCGAAGGCAGAGGCCAGAGGTTCGAATCCTCTTGGGTGCGCCAATTGCGAACATAACCACGAACATTTTGCGGACCGTCGTTCTGGCCCGACACGGCTCCTGCGAGAACGTCGGTATCTCCGATGATTCGGATGCGTTCCTTCCCTACTTCGATCCGTGAAATGACGGATCGTGTCCGTCGTCAGAACATTTGGCACTGATGGCTGCGTAAATTAGCGGAGCATGGGCCTCGTCTTGTTGGTTGATATTAAGCGGCTAGCTTGCGGTGTTGCAAGCGCCTTTGTTCGATGGTTT
>Ga0105050_10008800_pt1 | contig 11510 bp, 8 predicted proteins | sample FRY01_FD_78088 | JGI IMG/M metagenome (GOLD analysis project Ga0105050, IMG submission 78088) | Freshwater microbial communities from Lake Fryxell liftoff mats and glacier meltwater in Antarctica - FRY-01 | ecosystem: Environmental > Aquatic > Freshwater > Ice > Glacier meltwater ... | reverse complement strand
CTTGGGAAGGGATATTCCGGTCGATAGCGCGCCAATGGTGCGGGCAGTCTCGACGAACGTTGCTCCGCCGAGACTGCTTTTTGGACTCCCATTGGACGCAGGAGTAGATGCCTCAAAAAATCCTCCATTCTGGACAGATGCCACTAAAATCCGAGAAGAACCAAAAACAAAGGCAAGGGGAAAGCAAAACGCAAAGCTGCCGTGCAATAAACGCGATCAGCCTTTTCGCTTCCCCATGGCTGTCATCTTCCACCGTCACTTCTCCCCCCAAGCGGGAGAGGTCGGGGCATGAGCACCGGTGCAAGCGTGGCCTCTTTTCATTTATCGGAAGTAAACCCTTGGCAATCTTCGCACCCACCCATCTCATATTCATCCCTCGCTTGCCTCATCATGAAAATCTTTCTCCCTCTTTTACTGATTGCTTTTTGTTCCCAAGGCGCGTCTGCACAACCGTCAAATAAGAAACCAACCAAACCGCAGAACACCGAGGACATGTGGTTGACCGAAGCACCTTCGGAGCTACCTGAGGCCGTCACTCATCACACCTACCAAAGTGATTCCATGGGGCGTTCGGTGGGCTACTGCATCTACCTGCCGCCCTCCTATCTGTCTTCGCAAGATCGTAAGTATCCGGTGATTTACCATTTGCATGGAGCGGGCGGCAACGAATTCCGAAGCACTTACTCGGCATCGGTACTGCATGAGGGAATCCTTCAGGGCAGGCTCCCTGAGATCATCATCGTCTTCCCAAACGGTGGACGTTCAACCATGTATCAAGATTCCGCGGACGGTCGTTTCATGGCGGAAACAAGCGTGATTAAAGAGTTGATCCCTCACATTGATTCCACCTATCGCACCATCGCTGATCGCAACGCTCGCGGTATCGAAGGATTCAGCATGGGCGGACGAGGTTCCACTCACTTAGCGATGAAGTATCCGGAAATGTTTGGTTCGCTATTTAACCAAAGCGGAAACGTCATGCACGTCTCTGATTCGTCGCAACTTCCCAATGCCTATCTCGGTGATGATGCGAAGACACTTGCGGACAACGATTCTTATCTAAATCTGTTAAAGAACGCAGACTACATTCGCCAGCACATGCGAATTCAGCTTGCCTGCGGCACTGACGACCCTGGGCACCTGCCAACGGTTCGCGAATTCCATGCGGCACTGACCAACGCCAACGTGCGTCACCAATATTTTGAAGTAGATGGTCTGGATCACAGTCAGAAAAAAATGATCGACGGACGCAAGGCTACCTGGTTCAACTTCCAGATCGAATCGATGAAAAACGCAGGCGTGGATTTGATTTATCGGGAGCAATGAAAACAATCGATACCGCCGTGCACCACAATTAACTTGCAACCAACTTGCTGTGCTCCTATCGCCCCAACGCTCACGCTCATCCGGTTGGCCCATGCGCGAAAATGGATCGCATCATCAGAGGTGGGTCCATCGAAGTAGAGGTTCGCCGCTGGCAATTCAATCATCCTCGCCGGAATACCTCGAGCAACAAAAATCCCGGCTCGCTGGTCGCGGCGGTTTGGTTTCTGGTTTCTGGCGTCGCGTTTCCTCCCCAACTTCTTTTCGACTCGCTTGGATCGTCGACGCTTGCGAGCATACCCAGCGGAACTGCCCGAAGAATACTCCTCTGCCTTCTCCGCTAAAGGCTTGCTGCCATTGCAAGCGTTCCAGTGAATGTATCTACCGAGGCTCCCGTTGTAACCTTCGTGCCCAACGGGGAACGCTTGGTACCGTCCCTAAAACGGTGCGACGACTTCGTTTGGCGTACTAGTTGGCGCAGCCGGAGTGCCAGTGCTGCATTCCTCGACAAAGATAGGAGTGGGGCGTTTTGATCAAAGCATGGATGTGATTAGGCATCCAGCTGTCACCGATAACTGCGCTCCGTTGGACCAATTCGTTCTCGAACTCACCAATCGCTGGAGCCCTCAACTGCGTTTTCGCAGTCAAAAGGGACGGCCGACAACGCCATAGGTCGAAAAGAACCGCCTTTTTGATCGTTGCCTCCCGCAGTCGAAGACCCTGGATCCTTATAGGAAAGACCGCTTTCTCGCCCGGCGAGCAACGAGAGTCGTATGAGGTAGCATTCCCGTACAGAAATGTGCGTGGAGCGGTCAGCGATGCCCATCCCGACCGCGATCCCCGTCGCTAGCCAGAGGACCTCCAATTCCTACCAACGCCAAAGTTTTGGCAACAAAAAAACGGACAACCGAATTGGTCGACCGCTTTGCGTTTGAAATTTTCAGATCTCTCTTTGTGTCAGACGACGAGCAATGCGTTTTTCTGCTGACGGCGACGACGGCCAGCGGCGGCGATTCCCATGACACTTGCACCAATACCGAAGACGGAAAGGGAGGCGGGTTCTGGCACAGCCGCCGTGGAATCAAAGCTGAAGTTACTGACTCGAAATTGTGTTACGTTTTCAATGTTATTGGTAGGTATACCGGGCGACATACTACTAGTAACGGTGGTCAGAGTTACACTGCTAATCCGCTCAAGAGCGGTCGTTGTAAAAACATCTAAACGATTTTGGCCATTCCCTTGTCTAAACCCGACAGGATCGTGCTGAAGGGCGAGAAACCAATGCCCACCACATCCACTTTCAGAAAGCCATCTTTATGCGCATCAATATTTGCCGAAAATGCACCGAAGGTGAACGAAGAGCCTACCGGTTGTCCGTTCGTTGCCAACAAAGTTTTGTTCGCACTGAAAGTTAATGATCTGAAGCGCTTCTTCTTATCATCACTCGGAGTACCTCCGTAAACACCACCAGCCGATCCCCCTTCCGCAAAGGTCGTTTGCGGCGAGGTGGTATAGAACTCATATATTTCTCCGCTATCCCGTGCAATCAAGGGTTGAATGGTTTGAGGCGTGGCAACTTTGTTCCAAAAAAGATTTTGATCTGCCACAACGTTTGAACTAAAACTTACCATGACACCTGCGTTCGCTTGACTAGCAGTGATCAAACCTGCCAAGACAACTACTCCCAATGTTATCCGAAATCTGCGGACATCAACAAAGCACATTCAGCAACCTTGTATAAATTATTCTGTGGTCATCCTTCCAAAAACAAGACATTCACTGGAAGATCTGGCGAGAATAAATGCACTGGAAGACGGATTCAAGCAAAAAGTACCCATTTTATGCAAATCTCCCGATCGGCCCCGTCTCCCTAGGCTTTCAAAGAGAAAGCAAAGGTGGGAGCCGTCTTTGATTGGCAGAGCTTGGGAATATCTCGTCAGCGCTAGGACCACCGCGGGAGGCGGTCGGCAAGAACGCCTTGACGCAAGTGTTGATTGGGCTGGCGTCCGTGATCGCTCAACCGGTCATCGTGAAGCGATTCGCAAGATCGAGACCGTTGCATCTTCGGTTTCCGATGTACCTCCACCCGTCAGCGATTCATCGGTAATCTCGGTGGCCAAGGTTTCTCCCGCAATCAGCGCTTGATTTTCGAGAATCGCTCGTTTGATCTCATTGCTTTTTGCCACGATACCGACTCGAATGCGATCGGTGTAGTCGCACTGAATCTCCTTGCGAAGACTTTGGATCGTGCGAATCAAGTCCTTTGCGATGCCTTCGCCAATCAACGCTTCGTTGAGTTCCGTTGACAGCACGACGACGCAGCGAATGCCTTGAGCCGCGGCCCATCCTTCACGCGATGCCAAACGCACTTGAATGTCTTCGTCATCAAGCTCGAGCACCCCTGTCTCGAGCGTCAATGAAATCTTGCCCTCGGACTTCATCATCGCCAGCAACTTTCCACCATCGGCTTTTGCAAGTGCCGCCTTAATCGCTGGCAAATTTTTGCCGACTCGTGGGCCAAGTCGTTTGAAATTGGGCACGACTTCATAACGAACGTATTGATCACCTTGGGTCGTGTAATCGACTTGCTTAACGTTCAGTTCATCACACACCAGTGCGTCGTGATTTCGCAACCAATCGATCGCGGTCTTCTCCGACAGCACCACTTCGACTCGCGATAACGGTTGCCGCACCTTCAAGTTCGCTTCCGCACGTGCAGCCCGACCCAGCGATGCGATCTCACGCAGCAGCCGCATGTTATCGCTCAACGTCACGTCAATCTTTGCCGAATCCGCGATCGGATAGTCGCACAGATGGACGCTCTCCAGCACCATGGAATCCTTCTTTGATGCGAATGGCTCGCGCAGGCTTCTCCAGAAAGTCTCGGCGATAAACGGTGTGAACGGCGCGATTATTTTCGTGACGCCGACCATCGTTTCATACAACGTCCAAAACGCATCCAGCTTGTCAGGATCATTTTTGTCGCTGGACCAGAAGCGATCGCGGCTGCGGCGGACGTACCAATTGCTAAGTGAATCGACGAGCGATGTGATCGCGGCGGCGGCGTTGTAGTTATCCAGCGCATCCATTCGCGCGGTGACAATTTCAATATTGCGATGCAGCTCGCTGATCATCCAGCGATCGATTTCGCTCCGCTCGCCGACAGGCCGATAGCCATGCGCTGCTGCAAACGATTCTGAAGACAACTGCTCACACGATCCCGCACCACGCGTGGGGTCGAAGCCATCGATTTCGGCATAGATTGTGAAGAAGCTGTAAACGTTCCAAAGCCGAAGCAGGAATTCAGGAATCGATTCACGAATCGACTGTTCGCGGTAACGGATCGCTGTCCACGGAGCTTGTCCGCTGAAGAAGAACCAGCGCAGGGCATCGGCTCCGTATTTCTCAAAAATTTCCGTCGGCTCGCGGTAATTGCGTTTGCTCTTGGACATTTTTTGGCCGTCTTCGCCAAGCATCAATCCCAAGACGATGCAGTTGCGAAACGGGTGCGGACCAGACGTTACTGGTGACTGGATCGGTTTGCCGATCGCTTTCTGCTCATCGATCGCCTGCTGTGAAAACAACAAGGTGCTGATCGCCAATTGGCTGTAGAACCAACCGCGAGTTTGGTCGATCGCTTCGCTGATGAAGTCCGCCGGGAATTGGTCGCGGAACAGTTCATCGTTCTGGTGCGGCCACCCGACTTGCGCAAAAGGCATCGCACCGCTGTCATACCAGCAATCGATGACCTCGGTTACGCGGCGCATTCTCGCACCGGGTGCAAACGGCGAATCATAAGTGACCGCATCGATATACGGTTTGTGAACTCGCAGGTGATCGACGAGCTCAGGGTTCTTCAGCTTCGCTTCGGCCCAAACTTCGGTGCCCGAGATTCCTGGCTTGGCGAGCAGTTCGTCGTAGCTCTCAATCGCCTCGGCGCTCTTGGTCTCTTCGCAAACCCAAATCGGCAGCGGCGTTCCCCAAAAGCGTTCCCGCGACAAGGCCCAATCGACGTTCGACTTCAGGAAGTTTCCAAACCGCCCATCGCGAATGTGTTCGGGTTGCCAAGTGATCTGAGCGTTATTTTCCAACATCGCATCACGAAACTGCGTCGTCCGAATGAACCAGCTCCGCCGTGGATACTGGATCAACGGGTCCTGGTCGGCTCGCCAACAGAACGGATACGAGTGCAGATACTGTTCGATCAAAAGCAAGCGTCCCGATTGTTTCAGCAAACGCGTCAGTGGCTTGTCGGCATCCTTGACCCAGACGCCTTTCATCTCGGGAACCGCGTCCGTGAATTTGCCATCCGGTCCCACGGCACAGAACAAGTCGAGGGCGTTGGCATCATCGAACAACGTTCGTTGCTGCATCAGCACGTCATAGTCAGCTTCACCGAACGCTGGGGCCATGTGGACCAAGCCGGTGCCGCTGCCCGTTGTCACCATCGACGCACCGACGACGCGGAAATATTTGAAGACTTCTTCGCCGCTGGTCAGCTTCGCCGTTTCGTCCGCATGCACTTGATAGGTCGCAAACGGCGGGTGGTAACGAAGACCGATCAATTCCGATCCGCGAATTACTTCAATGAGCGACAGCTCCTTTTTCGATTTTTGTGCAATCGTTTCAACCAGCGCGCTGGCAATGACAAGCTCTTCGCCTGTTTCCGTTTCCTTGACGATCGAGTATTCAAGCTCAGGATTCACTGCCGCGAATTGGTTGCTTGGCAATGTCCATGGCGTCGTCGTCCACACCACGAGGCTGCGGCCCGGGTGATCAACGAGCGGGAACAGAACGAAGACGCTGGGATCGGCCACATCGCGATAGCCTTCACCGACTTCACCCGCTGACAAGGCGGTGCCGCCTTGGGCCCACCACCAAACGATCTTGTGCCCTTGATAAAGCAAGCCGCGATCGAACAAGTTTTTGAGGCTCCACCAAACGCTCTCGACGTAGCTTTGGTGATAGGTGACATAGGCGGCATCAAGATCCACCCAGAAACCAAGTCGCCGGGTGAGTGTTCGCCACGCTTGCATGTAACGCCAAACGCTGCGTTCACACTTTTGAATGAACGGCTCGATGCCGAAGTTTTCGATTTCTTCCTTGCTGTGGATGCCCATCTCCTTGCCGACTTCGACTTCGACAGGCAATCCGTGCGTATCCCATCCGGCGCGACGTTCGCAACGATACCCGCGCATCGTTTTGTAACGCGGAAAGATGTCTTTGATCGATCGCGTTAAGCAGTGGCCTGGGTGGGGCATTCCGTTCGCGGTCGGCGGTCCTTCGTAGAACACGAACGACTTTGCTCCGGCGCGTCGGTCGAGTGATTTCTGATAGACGTTGGCATCATCCCAGAACTGCAACACCTCTTCTTCCATTGCGGGAAAGTTAGGATGGTTGCTGGAAGCCTTGAACGCGGTCACGGGTTTGTTCATCAGATTGAGCTCGAGTTTCATGGATCGCTTGATGTCTAGTGCTGACGCGATCCCTTGTTACATCAAGACAGCGACCGCTTCGCTCGCGTTCACTCTTTCTCGCCCGCGTCGTCATTGACGTCGATGTCAACCACGATGTCGTCACTAATCACATCGATGGCGTCAATGTCTTCGATCTCCACTCCCCCGCCGCTCAACCCAAACTCGGCACTGATCTCATCTTCGATTTCGATCTCGTAATCATCATCCAGCTCTTCTTCGAAATCGTCATCGAAATCATCGTCAAAGTCGTCTTCGTCGATGTCATCGAAATCGTCGAACTCGTCTTCTTCCGAATCCTCAGGAGCCGCTTCCCCACCGCCGACCTCTTCCTCGTCTTCGAAACCTGACAACTCCGCTTGGCCAACGCCACCGATCTTCGGGATACCGATGGGGAGCTGTGGATCATCAGTTTCGGTTTCGATTTCCGCTTCCCACTCACGAATGACCGTGGGCTCAAGTGGCTCGACGGGCAATCCGCAGGCGCCAAAAATCTCGGGGGCGAGCTTGCTGGGAACCGTGGAAGCGTCACCGGTGAAAAAGTCCCTGATCGTCTCCCGATCCATCAACGATTTTTTTTGCGGCGACAGCAGCGGGCGGGTGGGCAATGTCGGTGACATTTGGCTCATGGGATTCAGGCGGTCGGATAGAGGATTCAGGCGGGCGGACCGAACGAAACTGCCCAATCCGCCGACGGGGACGCAAGAATAGTCGAAAAATGGGAAAGCGGGCAGGCTATTGCCAGAGGAACCTGCCGCAATTCACTGATCCTGCGTGGATTCGTCGAAAACGAACCGTCACCGCGGGTCTCCCCATTCTTATCGCTTTGCCAATGGCTCACGAATTTCGTAGCGGATCTTGCCACCCACTTTTTGCGGCAGTTCCTTGACCATGCACTCGGCCTTGCACTCGGCGATCGACATTCGGTGAGCGACCCAAGCTGAACCATTATAAGAAAACGTATTTTTTTCGCCGTCTTCCATCACGATGAATGTGGTGCCGTATTCGACAGGCTCTTTGAGAACGTAGACTGGTTTTTCTCGGTCAATGACCAAGCGACCACCGCCGGCAGGGTTATTCCTTGCCTTTTTTCCTGCATATTGATTCCGTTTCACCATAACCATCACTCCTGTGTTTTTATGAAAATCGCCTGATAGACGTTCGCGTTACCCGCGAGTCGTCTCAGGCGATTGGATGACGTATTGCTTTGATCTGCGCAAAAAATGAGCGTCATTTTCATGACGCTCACAAATTCAAAATCTGCTGGACGGATTATCGACGGTTGTAACCGCCACCGCCGCCGCTGCCGCCGCCGCTGCCGCCGCGATCACGTCCGCCGCCGCCACCGCCGCCGCCGCCGCCACCGCTGCGATAGCCACCGCCGCCGCCGCCACCGCTACGCTCTTCACGTGGCTTGGCTTCGTTGACCGTCAGAGGACGACCATCGTGCTGCTTTTCGTGCAGGCCTTGGATGGCCGAACGAGCGCCGTTTTCTTCGCTCATTTCAACGAATCCGAAACCCTTGCTGCGTCCGGTTTCACGATCCTGAATGACTTCAGCACTGCGAACTTCGCCAAATTCCGCGAACAGCTCTTCCAAGCTTGAGCTAGTCACGTTGTAGCTCAAGTTACCGACGTACAATTTCTTACCCACTATCCAACTCCAAAAAAACTAAACATTCGACCTATTTTCATTTGGGCTTCCAGGTCAATGAGGAAGCTAGGTCACCAATAGCGACCATCTAGAGGGAAAGACGTGAAAGATCGATCGGTCTTCAAAGTAACCAGGAAGAAACCAGACTGTGCATTCCGCATCTGTCGAACCAGAAGTGCAAATCGTAGCAGACTTGATGCCGCGTTGGACCGCCAAATTAACAAAATCAGTCAGATTCCCGAATTTGGCAGTTAACCTCCCTCGGGCCGGATACGTATTACCGTCATAACCAGACGTTTTGGCCCGAATGCGACTCAAATAGACTCCGCTCCCGCGTTTGGAAACCAAAACGATTAAAAATAGGTTCCTTGATCATGAATCACAGCATTAATCCTGCGGATGGCTCCGTTGTTTTTGATGGACAGTGGAGCACCGTGTGCGAAATTGATAACGCGATCGACGAAGCGAGTGGTGCGAAGGCGGATTGGGGCAGTCAATCGCTCGAATTTCGCGAATCGATCGTCCGGAGATTTGCCGCTTATGTTTCTGAAAATGCGGAGTCGCTGTCGCAGTTGATCATGCGTGAAGTCGGCAAATTGCGTTCTGATGCTGCCGCCGAAGTTGCCGCCGTGGTCGCAAAAGCGGACATCTCGATCGAAATGATGCGCGGTCGACGCGGTGATCTGGAATCAGAAAGTCGCGACGTGATCTCGCAAATACGTTATCGGCCATTGGGCGTGGTGGTCGTTCTGGGGCCTTTCAATTTTCCCGCTCATTTGCCTTGCGGGCACATCATTCCGGCCCTGCTGGCGGGGAATACGGTGGTGTTTAAACCGAGCGAGTTGGCGCCCGCGGTCGGGAAATGGCTTGGCGATGCTTGGCGGGAAGCAGGTTTGCCTACCGGAGTGCTTCAATTGGTCCAAGGTGATGCTGCGGTCGCCAGGGCGGCAATTGCGGACGAACGCATCGCAGGAGTGTTTTTCACTGGCGGCTATCGATCTGGCGCCGCCATTCATCGACAGCTCGCCGGGCGACCGGAAGTGCTGTTGGCCTTGGAAATGGGCGGCAACAACGCAATCGTTGTCGCTCCCCCTTTCGACATCGACACTGCCGCCAGTACGGTCGCTACTTCCGCATTCATTTCCGCTGGGCAACGATGCACTTGCGCTCGCCGTTTGATCGTGATTGATGACGAGGCGGGGCATAAAACTGTCGGGCGTTTGGTCGAGATTGTGAGTGAAATGACGTGTGGGCTCCCCAGTGACGGACCGGAGGTTGATATGGGGCCTGTGGTCTCCACCGCGGCGGCAACTCACTTGATTCAAACGCAAGCGGCATGGATTCTCTCCGGTGGCGTTGCGAAGCTCGCGATGGAGCCCTCTCCTCGCTCGCCCGCGCTCGTGTCGCCCGGCATCATCGATATGACGGATCGCAAAACCGTCGACGATGATGAATGGTTCGGGCCTTTGCTGCAGGTCTATCGTGTCAAAGATTTTGAAGCCGCCATTCAACTTGCCGGCGCAACGCGATATGGATTGGCGGCGGGATTGATCGGAGGTACCGAAGCGATGTTTGATCATTTTCGCCGATCGATCGCAGCGGGTATTGTGAACTGGAACGTGCCCACCACGGGAGCGAGCAGCCGGCTGCCGTTTGGTGGTGTTGGACACAGCGGCAATCACCGCCCGGCGGGTTCTTACGCGGTCGATTTCTGCAATGATCCCATCGCGTCGATGATCGTGAAGCCAAAGTAATCTTTGCGAAGGCAGAAGACCGTGACCCCTGATCTCTTTGAAGTCAACTTCGATGGCTTGGTTGGACCGACGCATCATTTTGGCGGGCTGGGCGTCGGCAACTTGGCTTCGCAAACGCATGGTGGTCAGGTTGCCAAGCCGCGGGCCGCAGCGATTCAGGGCATTGAAAAGATTCGGCGATGTGTCGCTCTGGGTGCCCGGCAAGCGTTCCTTCCGCCGCAGCGAAAGCCGAGCCTAACCATGCTGAGGCGGCTGGGTTTTCGCGGGAACGCAAGCGAGTTACTGAAGCAAGCTGCGGATACCGATCCGCATTTGCTTTCGGCCGTCTGGAGCGCTTCGTCGATGTGGGCAGCCAACGCGGCGACGGTATCGGAAGGTTCCTCATCTGCGGATGGAAAAACGCATTTGACGATTGCGAATTTGTCCAGCAGTTTGCATCGGAGCATTGAGCCGGCGCAAACGCTGAGGCTTTTTCGCAGCGTGTTTGCCGAAGCCAGTTTCGTCATTCATCGACCGCTGCCCAGCAGTGTGCCGCTGCGAGATGAAGGCGCGGCAAACCATATGCGATTGACTGATTCGACAGGCACGCGTGGAATCGATTTGTTTGTGTATGGAAGCCATGAATCAAACGGAGCCACGAGCCATCGCTTCTTTGCTCGCCAGGGGATCGAAGCGTCGCGCGCGGTCGCGCGGCTCCATGGTCTCAATCCTGCCAACACATTTTTTCTGTTGCAACATCCCGAAGCGATCAATGCGGGAGCGTTTCACAACGATGTCGTGGCAACCAGTCATCGGCACGTCTGGTTGCATCATGAGAAGGCTTACCTTGATGCGAGTGAAACGATCGCTTCGATCGAGAATCGATTCTTTGAAATGACGGGTGAGGCATTGATCCGCCATGAGATTTCCGACTCGGAGTTACCGCTGTCCGATGCGATCAAATGTTACTTGTTCAACGGGCAATTGCTTTCTCGCGACCACGATTCTTCAATGACGCTGCTGTGTCCCGAACAGGTCCGGGAGACACCGTTAGCGATGCAGGTTATCGAGACGACCTTGAAGAAAACAGGCCCGCTTCGAGGCTGCGAATTTGTTGAATTGCGTGAAAGTATGAATAACGGCGGTGGCCCGGCGTGCTTGCGATTGCGAGTTCCAATGTCGCCCCAGCAATGGGATGCGTTGCCAGAATCGTTGAAGTGGAGCGATGAGACCGCGAATGATTTGTGCGAAGTGTTCGAGCGGTTGTATCCGGAAACGCTAGCCATCGCCGATCTCGCAAATGTCGAATGGATCAAAGCTTCGGAGG
>Ga0105050_10008798_pt1 | contig 11511 bp, 7 predicted proteins | sample FRY01_FD_78088 | JGI IMG/M metagenome (GOLD analysis project Ga0105050, IMG submission 78088) | Freshwater microbial communities from Lake Fryxell liftoff mats and glacier meltwater in Antarctica - FRY-01 | ecosystem: Environmental > Aquatic > Freshwater > Ice > Glacier meltwater ... | reverse complement strand
CAACGGATGTTAACTTGTTAGAAATTGGAACTGATGCAACGACAGTTGGTTCAATTAGTTGGACGTCAGGAACAGTAGTTGGACCTTTAAGAAGGTGGTTTGCTGCGGCAACGAACAGCACACCAGAAAGCGGTATTTTCCCAGTAGGAATAGTAGGATTTAATCGTTACGCACAAATCAACTTTACACAAGCACCCGAAGGTGGTTATCTTGATATCCAATACCAGGTAGGAGAAGCTCCAAGTATTGGTTCTGATTTACCTATTCAATACACCGAAGGAGGAAGTATATTGAGAAGATATGTGCAAAATGCAGATGAAGCGGGTTATTGGGAAATGACACCTTATAATGCAGCAGGCACGTCTTACGCTGCATTAGATGCAAGTAGTTATGACTTATGCTTACGTATCAATAATCCAATGAGTGTCCAAAATGGAGGGATCTTAAATAATCCTCCGGGAGTTCGGTTGATTAGAGCAAAAGGGAATCCAGACGGAACGCATCAACCTTGGGCAATGGCAGGTATTTATTCAACGGCAGTTCAGATTGAAGCAGGATCAGATTATTTAATTAAATCAGTCGGAGTTCAAGGATTCAGTTTCTTCAACGGTGGTGGCAATAATGCTAATCCACTTCCTGTAGAGTTACTATCATTCAATGCTTTTTGTAGTCAAAGTGTAGTAACCTTAAATTGGTCAACAGCTTCTGAATTCAATAATGATTATTTCACCATTGAGAAATCAAGAAACGGCGAAACTTGGCAAACCATTCACACAGAGCAAAGTGCAGGAACAAGTTTCCAAAAATTAGATTACACATTTGTTGAAGAGAATCACACAGAAATGGAAAGTTACTACCGTTTATCACAAACAGACATTGACGGTGAAAACGAAACGTTCGACCCAATCTATGTTTCATGTGACGTAGAAGGAACAATGTTTATGAGTTATCCAAATCCGAGTGATAATAATTTTAAATTGATTTTGAGTAACAATTCATTGGTTGGTGCTGCAACAATCACAATTGTTGACACGAAAGGAACAATCGTAAACACAACTTCAGTAGAAGTTTTAGACGGCACGAATATGTACTTATTAGACGAAACACTTGCACCAGGAATTTACTATATAACAATCAGAAATGGTGAAAGCGCAACAAAAACAATCAAACATAGTGTGAGATAATTAAACTAATCGATAAACAAAAAAAGACTGCTATTTTTAGCAGTCTTTTTTGTTTTAAAGGTAAATTAGATTTTAAAGTTGTTTAACCTAAACGGGTCGAAGCTTTAGAAAACGAAATTTACAGGTAAAACCAATAGCAAAATCAATAGCAAAACCAATTACTTTTTCAATAAATGGATTCTGAAAAATTTTAACGATAAGAGAATTTTTTAATGAAATGTGGAAGCAATTAAGTGAGCAAAATTCGCTTGAATGAATTAAATAGTATTTGGGATAAAACAGTTCAAATTCAATTAACCTCTCTTCTTTTCATGGAGTTTACCCAACCTAAAGCTATAAATAATTGGGCAAATAAATAAGTACTCATAACCCAAAATGAACCGTGGGCAATTTCTTGGTAAAACATATTCCAAGCTAATAAGCTGTCTGAAACAACAAACAAAAAAGCTCCTAAAAGTACAATTTCTTTTTTTCTCAAAGATTTAGAAGCAACCAATTGTAGTACCACGAATAACATTGTTGAAATAACTAGGGCATAAATAGTTACAGGTATCTTCATCGTATTCAAATTTCCCCACATAGTAGAAAGAAAGTAATATAGGTAAATTCCGATGACAAACAAACTTCCGAAAACCCAAGGGTAAGAAATGGAGGAATTTAATTTTCGTAAAAATAAACGAATGTAAATTACGTGCGCTATTAAAAAGGAAATCAACCCACTAATAAAAAATAATTCATTAATTTCTGAAAAGAGCAATAGTATGTCTCCTAAAGTTGACATAACTAAAGCTTGTATTAAAATTCCTTTTCCAGAAAAATGGGATCTTGTAGATGCATAAATTATCAAACTGGGAATAAGTAACGGTTTGAGGTAATAGTTGATATCAGGTGTCTGAAGCCAAACGGTGGTTAAATAAACTAAATAAAAAGCGAGGACAAAGTAGAGGAAGTTTTTCTTCATAAGGTTGGTTCGATGCGATTGAACGCATCGCTGATTTGAAAGCTAAAAGTAAATATAGTTTAAAACTTTATAAACAAGACTATAAGATTGTTCAATAAATAGATTTTTTACTGGAAAACTAATCTTAATGTGTTGGGTAAAATAGTGTTCTATTTTTTGGTAGTCAAGAACGTTTCAAGCGTAAACTTAAGAAATCAACTGTTTGTTGAAAGACTTAAAGTTAAACTGATTTTTTTAACTTTTAAATTCTGAATAACGCTTGCTATTTTTAAATAGGTAACTGAAAATTGGAAATTTCCTTGAAAAGTTAAAACAAAAGAAGTCAACCGAATGGCGCTAAAACAAACTTTTATTTAATGCAGAAAATATACGTTAATCACTTAATTAAATGATTATAATGCCCATTTAAAGAAATGAATCTAAAAAAAAATGTACTCTTCAAAGTAATAAATAAGGTTAATCGATTTTGGTTTAAAAAATGTTTTTTTCTAAAATTAATTAGAAAAGATTTCTTGAATAAAAAACCAATGAATAAATTTATTTTGTCATTATGAGACGTCTAGATTACCGCTGACTATAATCTTTAAATAACTAGCCTGTTTGAGACTATTTAAGGTTTTCTATAGTTCAAAAATTATAGTCAATTCGACAATTAAATCCGTTATAATTAGTTGCTTGGTAAATTGAATTCACGGAGTTCGTTATGGTACTTCTTACTAAAATTATCGATTCATCTTTTCATCCGCCGTACCTGTTTGCTTTTCCTTATCTTTGAATTATGAGAACACACTCAGTAATTATCACAGCTGGAGGAATTGGAAAACGAATGGGCTCCGCTATTCCGAAACAATTTATAGAAGTCTGCGGAAAACCAATTCTTTTACACACTTTAGAGGCTTTCTATAAATTCGATTCTGAGATAGAATTTGTGCTTACTTTGCCTGATGACTGGAAAGTGTATTGGAAAGAGATTATCGAAAAATACGCTTGCAAAATCCCGCATCAACTCATTTCTGGCGGTGTAGAACGCTTTCATTCCATACAAAATGCGCTAGAGTTTTGTACAGGAAAATACATTTCTGTGCACGATGGAGTGCGACCTTTGGTGAGTGCGCAAACCCTAAGTAATTGCTTCAACGCTTTGGAAAACCACCCGGCCGTTGTACCTGTTTTATCTTTGAAAGAGTCAATGCGAGTGGTTGAAAACGGTGTTTCAAAAGCGGTAAATCGATCTAATTTTAGGAATGTTCAGACCCCACAATGTTTTTATGCCTCAGTTTTAAAATCAGCTTACAAACAAGTATTTCATAACGGAATTACCGACGATGCTTCGTTGGTTGAAGAGTTAGGGACGCGTATTCATTTAGTAGAAGGCAACGAAGAAAATTGCAAAATAACAACAAGCTACGATTTAAAAATTACTGAATTATTCCTTAAAAAACACCAATAATGATTCAACCTTCAGCACTACAAAAAGGGGATTTAATTTACATCTCAGCTCCAGGGAAAGCAATTGATTCAACATTTGTATTACACGCCCAAGGTTATTTGGAAGTCCTAGGTTTTCGCGTAGAAATCAGTAAACATTGTCTGGGAAATTTTAATTATTTATCGGGAACAGATCAAGAACGGATAGCTGATTTACAATATGGCATCAATCATCCAGACGTGAAAGCGATTCTTTGCGCAAGAGGGGGCTATGGTTGTGTTCGAATCGTGGATCAATTGCAATGGGCAACTCTTTTGCGTGAGCCGAAATGGCTCATTGGTTTTAGTGATGTAACAGTTTTTCACCACCGACTTTTCAAATTAGGTGTGTAATCAATTTATGGCACAATGCCCTTAAATTTTCAAACAAATTCTGAGGAAGCTTTAATAACTTTACAAAAGGCAATAACTGGAGAAAAACCGAATTTGAGTTGGAGTCCTAGTTCTAAAAATCACCTCGGAAAAGCGAAAGGAAAATTAATCGGTGGAAATTTAAGTATTGTATACAGTTTAATTGCCACGAATGATGCCTATTACTTTGAAGGAAACATACTATTTTTAGAAGATTTATCCGAGCAATTGTATCACCTAGATCGCATGTTCTTCGCTCTTAAAAAAAGTGGAATTTTGGACAGAATCTCTGGTTTAATTATCGGAGGAATGACTGATATGAAAGATACAGCTATTACTTTTGGAATGACAATGAAGGAAATCGTTTTACAACACTTCATTTATTTGAAAACACCGATTGCTTTTAATGCACCAATTGGTCATATTGAAGGAAACTGTGCTGTAATTGTTGGAGCTGAGGTAGAATTAAATGTTGAAAATGAGGTAATAACCCTTAGCTATGTAAATTGATTCTAAATAAGAACCAAAAATCAAAACGATTGTTCTAAAAAGTAACTTTGTAAACATCAAACGAAAACTGATTTATGAGTAATTCTGCACTTTTAAAATCCTCGATAGCCAAAAAATATTGGATGGCGTTGACAGGCTTGTTTCTATGTACCTTTTTATTAGGACACTTATTAGGAAACTTACAATTACTAGTTCCAGGCGAAGAGGGACGTAGAATGTTTAATGAGTACGCTTATTTTATGACGCACAATCCTGCAATTAAAATATTGTCTTATTTAACCTACATCTCTATTATTTTTCACGCAATCGACGGAATTGTATTGACGATTCAAAACAAAAAAGCAAGACCTATCGCCTATGCTTATAATAAGCCAAGTGCAAATTCAAGCACTCCAGCTCGCTACATGGCGGTTTTAGGGACTCTGATTTTGGTTTTTTTAGCTACGCACATGTCAAACTTTTGGTGGAAAATGAAGTTTACGGAAGAAATTCCTCTGCACACCTATAAATTGGAATCAAAACAAGAAATGGGTGTTGGGAATCAATTATTTTATTACACACACACACCCTCTTTACAGCCAATTCCAGCAGATCCAAAAAATATCGACATTAAAGATAAAACTGATTTGTACTATAAAGGAACAAACATTAAAATTGGTGAAGGCTACAAAGATTTACATACAGTTGTTATGTCATATTTTAGAGATTCGTCAACTGGATTGATAGCTGTAATTTTTTATACAATTTCCATGTTAATTCTTGGCTTCCACTTATGGCATGGTTTCGCTTCAGGCTTTCAATCTTTAGGTGTCAATCATCCAAAATGGAATTCATTGATAAAAACTACTGGTCGTGGATTCGCAGTTTTAATTCCGTTGGCATTTGCCATCATTCCAATTATTATTTTTTTGAATAAATAGGAAATTTAACGTTATGATTAAGTTAGACTCAAAAATACCAGCTGGTCCTTTAGCAGAAAAATGGACAAGTCATAAAGACCACATGAAATTAGTGGCTCCAAACAATCGTCCAAAAATCGATATTATTGTCGTTGGAACAGGTCTAGCAGGTGCTTCAGCAGCAGCTTCTCTTGGAGAAATGGGGTACAATGTGAAAGTATTTTGTTTTCAGGATTCACCCAGAAGAGCGCATTCAATTGCAGCACAAGGTGGAATTAACGCCGCAAAAAATTACCAAAATGACGGAGACTCTGTTTTCCGTTTATTTTACGATACAATTAAAGGTGGTGATTACCGTGCTAGAGAGGCAAACGTTCATCGTTTAGCAGAAGTTTCCGGCAACATCATCGACCAATGTGTGGCACAGGGGGTTCCTTTTGCTCGTGAATACGGAGGCTTGTTAGACAACCGTTCATTTGGTGGAACACAAGTACAACGTACATTTTACGCAGCAGGACAAACAGGACAACAATTATTATTAGGAGCGTATTCAGCACTTTCTAGACAAATTGGTTTAGGTCGAATAAAAATGCATAACCGTCACGAAATGTTGGACATCGTTAAAATAGATGGAAAAGCACGTGGGATTATCGCTAAAAATTTAGTTACAGGCGAATTGGAAAAACATGGAGCACATGCAGTAGTTATTGCTTCTGGAGGTTACGGAAATGTCTATTTCTTATCAACTAACGCAATGGGAAGTAATGTTTCAGCAGCTTGGAAGATTCACAGAAGAGGTGCTTTATTTGCAAATCCTTGTTTTGTTCAAATTCACCCTACATGCGTACCTGTTCACGGAACGAATCAATCGAAATTGACCTTGATGTCAGAATCATTGCGAAATTCTGGTAGAATTTGGGTGCCGAAGAATAAAGAAGACGCTGAAGCAATCCGTGAAAGCAAAATGAAGCCTACACAGATTGCGGAAGACGACAGAGATTATTTCTTAGAAAGAAGGTATCCAGCATTTGGAAACTTAGTTCCTCGTGATGTTGCTTCTCGTGCTGCCAAAGAAAGATGTGACGAAGGTCACGGAATCGAAGCAAACGATACAAATGAAGGGGTTTACTTAGATTTTGCTTCTGAAATACAATCTAAAGGAAGACAAAAAGCATACGCTCAAGGAGATCATAATCCGAGTGAACAAAAAACAATAGAGTTAGGTAAAAAATGGATTGAAGAGAAATACGGTAACTTGTTTCAAATGTATCAAAAAATTACAGATGAAAACCCGTATGAAACACCAATGAAAATTTATCCAGCTGTGCATTACACGATGGGTGGAGTTTGGGTTGATTACAACTTACAAAGTACAATTCCTGGATGTTTCGTTATTGGTGAAGCAAACTTCTCTGAGCATGGAGCAAACAGATTAGGAGCCTCAGCTTTAATGCAAGGTTTAGCCGACGGATATTTTGTGTTACCTTATACAATTTCAGATTATTTAGCCGACGAAATACGTACTGGAAAAATCTCTACAGATACTCCTGAATTTCTTGAAGCAGTAACTTCTGTTAAATCAAAAATTGATATGTTCATAAATAATAAAGGAACAAAATCAGTTGATCATTTCCATAAACGTTTAGGTTTGATAATGTGGAATAAGGTTGGAATGGCACGTAATGAAAAAGGTTTGAAAGAAGCAATTGCTGAAATCGATGAAATTCGTGAAGATTTTTATAAAAATGTATTTGTTCCAGGAAGTGCTGATGAACTAAATTCTGAATTAGACAAAGCAATGCGCGTTGCTGATTTTATGGAATTAGGCCAATTAATGGCTGTTGATGCCTTGCGACGTAACGAATCTTGTGGGGGTCATTTCCGTGAAGAATATCAAGATGCTGAAGGAGAAACTTTACGTGATGATGAAAACTTTAAATTTGTAGGTGCATGGGAATACAAAGGAATGGATGTTACACAAGCGGAGTTGCACAAAGAAGACTTGAATTATGAGTTTATTAAAATAGCTGAACGTAATTATAAATAAATATTGACATTAACTAACGCAAAACAACAACTTGCCTCTCTGAATCCAATACTTCAAACGAAGTTTCCTTTAGTTAATTTGGCAATCTTTGGTTCTTATTCTCGCAATGAAGCCACTGAAAAAAGCGATGTTGATGTGTTAGTTGAATTAGACGGAAAAATTGAAATCAAATGTTGATAATTCAAATTAAACCTGATAAAACTTTAAAAAAGTTATTTTATGAAAATGAAATTTATCCAAATCTAGCTGATGAATATTTTAGTTTGAAATCAAAAGAAATGGTACAACAAAAAATCAAGGTGAAGAACTATTTGACACGAGGAATTACAAAAATTGATCTTGCCTAGTTGCAATAGAAAACAAAGGAGTTAAAAAACAAACGCTAAAATTTATTGTGAATAATAAGTAAAAATTATGGCAGCAAAAACGATAAACATTACATTAAAAATCTGGAGACAGAAAAATGCGGAAGTAAAAGGATCTCTTGAAAATTACAAATTGGATACTGTTTCCACTGATAGTTCTTTTTTAGAGATGTTAGATCAGTTGAACGAACAATTAATAAATGAACGCAAAGAACCTGTTGCGTTTGATCACGATTGTCGCGAAGGAATTTGTGGATCATGCTCTTTGTATATTAACGGTCGTGCACACGGTCCAGATACAGGAATCACGACGTGTCAGCTTCACATGCGAATGTTCAATGATGGAGATACGATTTACGTAGAGCCATGGAGATCCGCAGCTTTTCCAATTATTAAAGACTTGGTGGTTGACAGAAGTGCATTTGACCGAATTCAACAAGCGGGGGGATTTGTTTCTGTAAACACTTCTGGTAGGACAATGGATGCGAACGCCATCCCTGTTCCAAAAGATGATGCAGACAAAGCATTTATGGCAGCGGCTTGTATTGGTTGTGGTGCTTGTGTTGCAAGTTGTAAAAATGGTTCGGCAATGTTATTTGTAGGAGCGAAAGTTTCTCAATACGCATTATTACCACAAGGAAAAGTAGAAGCAAGAGACCGCGTTCTAAACATGGTGCGCCAAATGGATGAAGAAGGTTTTGGTAATTGCACCAACACAGGAGCCTGTGAAGTAGAATGTCCTAAAGGAATTTCATTAGACAACATTGCTCGAATGAATAGAGAATTTTTGTTTGCTTCATTGACTTCAGAAAAATAAGAAAAACTTATACCTATCATAAAAAAGCATCCAATTGGGTGCTTTTTTTTTTGCAACCAAATTCAAAAACGAACGTCTGTTACTCTACTGAGAGATTTAAGCTCTACATTATTGCTTAAATTATAAATCAACTTACCAAACTACTTAGGTTTTAACCTTACCAGTCATGATAAATTTTTTCCGATTATTTTTATTAATCCTGCTTGTTTTTACCTTGATTAATGATTTAGTGGCTCAGCCATGTGCAATTACTGGAAGTAACTTTTCATGTATTGGAACTCCTCTGACGTTAACTGGATCTGGAATCCCAGCTTCAACGAATCCTTGGATTTCTTCAAACACATCGATTGCAACAATTTCAAGTAGTGGTGTTGTGAGTGGTGTTGGCCCAGGAAATGTAACTATTACTTACACAACTTCAACTGGGTGCGTTATCACCAAAATAATTACTGTCCGTCAAGTTCCTGTCATGACAAGCGCGAGTTCAAAAACAATTTGTAGTGGTGATAATGTTGCTTTAAATCTGACTTCGACAGGCGGTCCTGGGTCAAGTTACACGTGGGTCGCAACAGTTAATTCGAATGTCATGGGAGAATCTGTAACCAATCAAACTTCTAGCTTAATTAACAACGTATTATCACACACTTTAGCTTCCAATCAAACTGTATCTTATTCTGTGACACCAACTTCGAATGGTTGTATTGGCACAACACAAAATGTTATCCTAACTATTCAACCAAAATCAATAGTCACGCTTTCAAGTCCAACAATTTGTGCTGGTCAACAGGCTACAATAATTTCCAGTACATCTTTAAACGGTGGCAATTATGCTTGGTCAACAGGCGCAAACACCTCCTCCATTTCCGTTTCTCCCACAATTACAACCTCCTACAGTTTAACTTATTCTTTTAGTGGAAATTGCCCTTCAATTGCTTCCTCCACTGTAACGGTAAGCCCTTTTCCGATTTTGACAGTTTCAAATACGACAATTTGTCGAGGTAACACAGGTCAATTAATAGCACTCGCAACAACCCCAGGAGGAAATTACAATTGGTCAAATGGAAATGTAGGAAATGTACTAACGGCAAATCCAATTACTACAACTAATTACACTGTTACATACAATGATGGAACATGTAATCCAGTTATAGCTACAGGTTCGATAGTGGTTAGCAATGTAGCTTCGGTAAGTTTAACTAACTCAACAATTTGCCAAGGCGAATCCTCTACACTTTCTCCTGCTTATTCACATTCAAGTGGAGGGAGTTATTTATGGTCAAATGGGGCAACAACTTCAACAATTACTGTTTCTCCAACTTCTTCTTCCAACTATTCGGTAACCTATACGATGAACGGGTGCACGGCCATGGCTAACCCAATTGTTTCTGCAAATGTACTGTTAACTGTCCAACCAATTTCATTAACGCCTTTTGTGAGTGATTCTATTTGCCAAGGACAATCAATCAATATTGTTCCAACTGTTTCTCCCACTGGTGGAACTTATTTATGGTCAACTGGAGCAACAACAGCGACAATTTCTGTTTCTCCTACCGCTAATACAACTTATACTTTAACTTACACCTTCAATGGTTGCTCTAAATCTTCATCAAAGGCAATTGTTATTAAGGCATTACCTGTAGTTTCAGTTAATCCGACTTATACTTGTTTAAATACAAATACACTTTTCACTGCAAGTTCTAATCTTCCTAATAGTACTTTTCTTTGGTCGACGGGTGCAATTACCAATACTATTCAAGTAAATTCGCCTACACAAATTATTTATTCCGTATTTGCAATGAGTGGTGGTTGTACATCACTTGCAAAAGAAATTTTTGTAACCCAAAATATTATATTATCGTCAAATATTAGTGGTGCAAATATTTGCCCTGGTTCACCTTATCCAACAATAACAATCACTCCTTCTCATTTAGGAGGAACTTATCTTTGGAACACAGGAGCAACAACCAATTCTGTTGTACCGACAGGGCCAGGTAACTATACAGTTAGTTATTCATTAAACGGATGCTTAACAAACACAAGAACAATTACAATTACAGATGATAATTGTGATTTTTCACAAAACAGCTGTAGTAGCCCAAATTTAATGTGTGCCGAAAACTCTTTTACTTATCCAAACGCAACAAATAAACCAGATTTAGGCAATATTGGTTGTTTAGGCTCAACACCCAATGCTACCTGGTTTTATTTAAATATTTCTCAGTCGGGCTCCGTTACACTTAATTTAGCTCAAAACACAGTTGCGGGTCAAGGCTTAGATGTTGATTACATCGTTTGGGGTCCTTTTTCCTCCCCAACCACAATTACAGGTTGCTCGTCTGGTAATTTTCCAACGGGACCAATTGCAGCTTGTAGTTACTCTGCTAATTTTACCGAAACTGCAGTTCTAAATAATACGCTTGCAGGTCAAACTTATGTTTTAATGGTGACTAATTTTTCGAATCAAGCCGGGAATATTTCTGTTAATCAAATTAGCAACAGCGGTTCTGGTTCCGCTTCTTGTTCTATTATTTGCAGTGTGACAAATATGACAGCAATACCTAGCGTATGTGTTAATAACACCTTCAATTTATCAGGAGCAATAACTGTCTCAAATCCACCTATTTCAGGAACTTTAACGGTAACTTCTTCCTGTGGCGGAACTCAAACTTTTAATGCTCCATTTACTTCTCCAATAAATTATTCAATAACTGGATTAACAGCTAATGGAGCAAGTTGCAATGTTACGGCTGGTTTTTCAGCTTACACAACTTGTACATTTACAACGAATTACATTGCTCCAGCCGCTTGTGTTTCATCATGTGCTATCCAAAGTTTAACGGCTGTTCCAAGTGCGTGTGCAACTAATTTATTTACGCTTTCGGGAAATGT
>Ga0105050_10008796_pt1 | contig 11512 bp, 9 predicted proteins | sample FRY01_FD_78088 | JGI IMG/M metagenome (GOLD analysis project Ga0105050, IMG submission 78088) | Freshwater microbial communities from Lake Fryxell liftoff mats and glacier meltwater in Antarctica - FRY-01 | ecosystem: Environmental > Aquatic > Freshwater > Ice > Glacier meltwater ... | reverse complement strand
CTATAGTAGAAAGAATAGGCGGTTTGCGGTTTGCGGTTTGCGGTTCTGTATGGAAACTATTCTACCCAGAAAAATGCCTTTTTTATTTTTCACTTTTTTATTTCCCGCGTAGGAAACTTTCCAGAACCAACCTCAAACCGCAAACCACAAACCTTAAACAATTAAACCCTCTCAATACCATAGTAAACAGTTTCCAACCTTCCACACACCTTAATCTGCTTCTTGTCCAATCCGAGTCCAGTCAAATTGCGACCCAGCATGGTCTTGCTACAGGTGAATAGGGGGGACAAGTCTTTTAAGACTGTGAACTTCTCCTTGTCTCCAAACACAAACCCTCCATCCTCCAACACCGACTTGTAATCAACGACGTCTACAAAGTTGTCGCGGTTCGCCAGCACAGCATCCATAATAGGTTCAGCAAACCCAGTGTTTCTCCACGCCTCATACTCCTCCACCATCAGCCAGAAGAAGGCATCGCCATACCCTGCTTCCGCATACCTGTGGGCAAGGGTTGTGTCCCACTTCCGCTCGTAAGGTAGGACGGGGTTGGGAACATACGAGTAAGACCATTCTGTCGTAATCAGTCTGTCCAATACAGTCTTCTCTGCGGGTGTTATGTTGGGGATGTCTTGGGCGAACATGAAGAAGGTCGCCTTGTTCACAAACTCCCCCTCTTTTTCATATAAACCTCGCATCTTGATTTTGTCCACACCACCACTGATGGTCTTGATGAGGGTGCCGTCAATACAAGGTGCTTTGTCGCTACTTTTCATCATCACTTCACTTCCAATCGCTATACGACTTCGCACATTCGCGACCATCCACCCATAGTCTCTAGCACTCTCGCCTTGACTGGATTTGTAAAGTAGGCAGTTTCCGTTGAAATCACTACTCAGTCCGCCCATACACGTTCGGAGCAGGGTTGCCAACATCCCCTTACCCGAGTTGCCCCAGCCCGTTCCAATAATGAACTTCTTCCGCAGCACATCTCCGATGAATCCCCGCATAAGACTGTGTAGCAACGCATTCCTATTGTCGGCGCTCTCAAACGCCTCCAGAAAACTAACCCTACGGATTTCATCCACGACCGCTTGGTCTTTGATTGGAAAGGGTCGTGGCATGCGTCCCGTGAAAACGATGGTCGGGTCAAACTCGGGTGAGAATACCCGTGTCTTGAAATTGTAGACGCCATTTGGAAAGAGGACTTTACCAATGTCGGTGTGGATTCGTTCGTCAAAATACCCGTCTCTCCGTGGCAGCACATCGGGCAACTTGTCCATCAGACACGCAGTTTTCTTGACGCACCCCGAGTAGTTCAGCAGAGGTCCGTCTCCTTGCTTAAAGACCAACTTCTCTTCACAGTTGGTCACGACTCTCTTCAACTGGGTTGCGTCGGGCGACCATAATCCTTCTTCAAATACCCACACTCTTCCCTTGTCCAACACCAGCCTCGGACCCATCACCTTGGCAAATTCCCTCGCAGCATACGAGTCATCCACAACTACCCCAGCCCCAACCTCTACACACTGGGGCGCATCAGGTGCGGCGAAGTTGTGCTTGAAGGGTTTGACGACCAACCTCACCGCATACCCCAACCGCTCGTTGATGTAGGATTCCGCCCCGCGTAGCAAGTCATCTGGAAACTCATTTTCCCCTGGGAGTTTCTCAACCTCACCGCCGTCGTGAATGTAGATTCCGACATACCTGCCCTTGGAGTCCATAAACGAGTCCATCGCTTGAAGACACTTGCGTTCTTCGGTCTGGAGAATGAGGGCGAACAAACTGAACTTAGGATGGGGCTTGTCTTTGACGAGTTTCTGAAACTGACTATACTTTGTCCAGCATAAATCCACAATCACCGACATTTCCTTCTCAACTCTCCTGACCAAACTCAAATCTGCGTCATGGGGAAGTCCTTCGTCGTTGTAGTGTTCGTTGTATAGTCTGATGTTGCCACCATACGCTATTTTCAAGAACGCAGTCTTGGCGAGACCGCGGTTGGAACTCACCCTTGCCAACTCTGCGTCGCGGTCAGTGATGTATTGTCTGATGGCGTCGTTCTTCAACCCCCAGTCCTCCGACAATTTGTATAGCAGGGTGTAATGGCAGTTTTCCATGTCCACATCCCAGTAGTATTTCTCCAGCAGTGGATTCCGCATGTCAAAGGGGAATGCCTGAAGACCCAGCGAGTGTTTGACATACAATCGCCCTAACTTGTGCTTCTCACATCCCTTGCCATACTCATACACCACTTGTGTCTTGGTTCCATGGTTGCGACTCTTCTTGTATAGGGACAACTTGGTCAGTTCTTTGCGTGAGAAATGTTGAGTGTCTCGTAGCAAGGCTTCCATAACATTCGCATCGTATAATTCATACTTTACCGGGCATACACTTACTTCCGTGATGGTTGTATTGGAGCACATTCCTTTTATTGTATATAATACATTATATTTAAACCTCTTGGACTTCCGTTTTTGCCTCCTCGGCGCACTTCCTAGGACGACCCTTTGGTTTAGGGTTAGGATGAGCCTCTTTGTATTTTGCCTTACGGGCTTCCTTGACCTTCTGGTAATACCTTGCCTGAACCTTCTTGAGTGTTTCATAGTGACGAACCGCCGCGTCTATATTCGTCTCCATTTGTTATATAGAACGAGAATATATGTAAACCTTGGATTCGTTTTTAAATCCATTCTATAGTAGAAAGAATAGGCGGTTTGCGGTTTGCGGTTTGCGGTTCTGTATGGAAAGTATTCCACCCAGACAAATGCCTTTTTTATTTTTCACTTTTTTATTTCCCGCGTAGGAAACTTTCCAGAACCAACCTCAAACCGCAAACCACAAACCTTAAACAATTAAACCGGTCCTATAGTAGAGAGTAGAATATGGGCAACTACATTCCCCCCCTATAATAAATGTCCGCGCCGCCTGCTTGGCACAGCCCCTTGGAACTCTATTTTGCGTCGGTGGCAGAAAAGGCAAACTGTCTGTCGTGGTGTCACAAGAAGGCAGAGCAACTGTATGCCAACCGCAGGACTTTAATCGACCTTCCTGTAATCGTCCTGTCTGCCTTGACTGGGTTTCTGTCCGTCGGGTCCACCACGCTATTTGCGGGGAATGAAATGACAGCGTCCGTGTGCTTGGGAGCGGTCTCCCTGTTCGTCAGCATCCTCAATACAACAGGGTCATATTTTGGATGGAGTAAACGTCAGGAAGGTCATCGTATTTCCAGCATTCAGTATTCGAGACTCCACCGCTTTCTCCAAGTAGAAATGGGAATGCCACGCAGAGAACGTCAGCAACCGACCGAACTCCTGAAATATGTCCGCGAACAGTATGACCGACTCCAAGAAATTAGCCCGCTCATCCCGCCACACGTCGCAAACGAGTTCAGGGCAAAGTTCGGCAAAGTCCACGACATTTCCAAACCTGAAGAGTTGAACGGGTTGGATGCCATTACAATATACACTGAACCCAATACAAATGGTGGGTCTCCAAATCCAACCATTTACACTCGGCGGACAGAAGGGGTTCAGGACTTACTTGAACAACCACCCACTCTCGCGCAAACCAGTGGACGTTGAGAGAGCCATCCAGCAAGCGGATGCTTTGAGGAAAGGAGGGAAGGTGAAGGACATCAAATCATACGCGTTGAGCGAGACGGACATGCGTAAGGTGATTCCAACGCTTAACATAGTGTCATACACAGAGTTGCTGGATGCGGACAGTATAGACGAAGTGCTGGATGAGAAGGGCAGACTGATGCTTCTTTACCTGACGGAGAATGAAAGCACAGGTCATTGGGTTTGCTTGCTCAAACTACGGGGTGAACCAATCATAGAATACTTTGACCCATATGGCAACTACAAACCCGATGGAGAGAAGAAGTGGCTGTCTCCTGCCAAGCAACGCGAGTTCGGGCAGGACACGGACAAACTAACCAAACTGCTGAAGGACTCACCCTACACCGTTAAGTCCAACGCCGTCCCCTTCCAAGCAAGCAACAACGACAATAATACGTGCGGGCGCCACTGTCTCTGCCGTCTCTACATGAAGCATCTGTCCCTGCCCGAGTATGCCGAGTTGGTAGAGAGCACAGGCATCCCTGCGGACGACTTTGTGTCTGGATTCACGTATAACCTCATCGGTAAGTAGTCACCAAGAAAAACCCTTGCTCAATACAAATGTCATTCACGAAGAGCATCGTCACAGGTTCCAATGCGGACGGGGATTATGTCTACTACAATGCGACGGTAATTAACAACAATGTCCGAACAGACCTGTCTGTAGATGACCCTTCGGTCTACTTTCAGGACACCCGCATCACGCCATTGGTCAGGGACACATCCAAGTATGTTGTCAGCGTGGACAATTTTACCATCAATGGTGGAAGCAAGAACTTGCCCCTCTTCATTCCGCAGATTGTAGTCGGGTCCGACATTAACCTAACCATATACTCGGTCTCATTCGGGTGGAAGGGCGTGGGAACCGGCACCGCTCCCTCGCAGTATATTCAGGCGACCATTCCCATTACATGGGTTCCTGAAGACGCCGCGGGTTTCACGGTTGTCCCGACAACTGCGACACCCCGTCAGTTGGAAGCAACAACATATTACTACACCTATACATATGACCACTGGGTAATCCTGGTGAACAACGCCCTGACGACCGCATGGAGGGATGTGGGTAAACGGGCGGTAGACCTTGGTCTCACATTTGGCACCCACTGCCCATACTTCAGTTTCAATCCCACCACAGGTCTCTTTTCAATCAACCAAGACGCCCAGACGGCATGGTTGCCCTTTGGAACGCCCGCCCGCACCGCCTCCCAAGTCTCGTCTGCCTCGAGCGGAATCTCCGACGTCCTTGCCCCATACATTCCATTCGGACCCTCTACTGCCCCTGGGTATGGTGCGGGTGAGTATTCTTATGTGGGTTGGAACACCAACTTGGACTTGCTCATCTCCAACTTGGACACCGTCTACTTTGGTGGCACGTCAGTTCCAGTTCCAGGTTCTAACTCCGGCAACTCCCACTCCTTCGTGTCCGCCACCTCCACCATTGTCGCCCCTGCTGCTGTGGCGTGGGACACGGGTTCAATAATATTTTACCCTGAGAACATAGTGAACGTCATCCCAACCCAAGACCAGAATGGTTCCAATGTCTTCACCTTAACATCTCCGTATGCCAACCCCACCACCGCCGCCACCCCCGTCTACCTTTCATCTTCACAGGATTTCATTAGCACAGGAAGTATGTGGTCGCCCATAGCCTCAATTGTCCTCACCACCAACACCATCCCGATTCGGTTTGAGGCAAACGCCAACCCTGTGAACATCGGGTCGTCCAACCAAGGCGGCGCCACCCAATCCAGTGGAGCAGCCCAAAAGGTTCTTCTGGAGACTCCAATTGATGCCGTCACCGCAGACATTTGGAAGGGTTTCATCCAATACAAACCGCTCACGCCCATCTTCTCTGCCCTAGACCCCAACCAAGACGGACTGACCAACCTAGACGTGGGGTTCTTCTGGAGAAATCGTCTCACCAACTCCCTCGTGCCCATCCAGAACGTCAACGGAGGCACAGTGTCCTTCCGACTGCGGTTCGTCAAGAAGTAGTCCTGCGTCGTAGAGTTGCCCAAAAATATTCCTTGCTCTTGAAATAAAAATGGCAGCCGAGGTCACCAAGTATTCAGCGTATGACCCCCGAGTGATTCAGTCAAAGCCCAAGTATGCGGTGGAGAAGGGCGCTCTGAGCATCACCAACGTGACGTTCAACGCCCAGACTGCGAATCAGACCTCCCAGCAGTTCAACGTCATTGTGCCGTCAGAGAACGTCTTCATTGACCGTGCCGTGGATTGGGTTAGTGGTGGTGTCTTGCGAATCCCCGTTACTCTTGTCGCCGCCGCCGCCGGTGCTGTGCTGATGTCGGCGGGTGAGGTCGCTCTCGCCGCATTCCCGTCTCACCAGTGCGTCGCCCAGATGACCGCAACCATCAACGATGCCACTGTGACAGTCAACACCCAAGATGTGCTGAATCAGGTGCTTCGCCTTCAGGACCTCGCAGCCCATCGCAAGCAGAGGACTTGCCCCACCATGTTGGACAGGTATGCTCTGGAGCAGGGTGTAGGGTATGGTTCCAGCACGGGTGTGTTTCAGAACTCCCCTCTGGGCGGGTATTCCTACGCCTTTGAGACGGACGCCGTCCCCAACGGCGCCTTTGGCGAGTGGTATTTCTGTAATAGTGATGGTTCCGTGTCGGCTGGCACCAACGTGAACGCGGAGGGTCTTCCCATCGCCGTCGGAGCCGGTCTGTCGCAGGATGTGTTCGTCCGCTGGCACACCAATGAGAAGTTGCTCCTGCCCCCCTTCATCTTTGGCGATGCCTTTGAGCTCTCCACGGGTCTCTTTGGCGTCCAGAACTTCCAAGTTCAGATGAACATGACACCTACTCCTTCTCGTGCCATCCGTATTGCCCAGCAGTATATTGGTCGTGCGGTCGGCACAACCACAGTGGCAAGCATCAGCGCTCCTCAGTGGGCCACGGGTTTGGGCGCCTTCTCGCCTTACCCAATCCAGCCCGCTCTGGCGGTTCAGTTCCTGACTCCTGCTCTGGATGTGCCTCTGCCACCCAAGAGTGTGGTGCCTTATATGGAGTTCCCCCGCTATATTACCACGGGTCTGGCAGCCATCCCTTCCACTTTGGGTCAGCCTCCCGCCAATGCCCGCGGTATTGTGAGCGGCGCCACCACAATCCAGAGCAACACCATCACCCTGCCTAACATTCCAGACCTGCTCATGGTCTACCTGAAACCTGCCATCGCCGATGTAGCCCTGTTCTCAGCTGCGCCTTACGTTGCCGGACCTACCACGTGGAATTCTACCATCGCCGACTTTACTCTTCCCATCCAGAGCATCAGCGTGAACTTTGACAACTTCGCGGGTCTGCTGGCAAATCACACACAGGCACAACTTTACAAAATGTCGGTGGCAAACGGACTGGACATGGACTGGAGCTCTTGGTCTGGAGAGGGTCGCAACTCCCCTTCCGCCTCGGGCACTCCTCGTGTGTCTCTGGTTGGCGGTCCTCTCATCCTGCGTCCAGGTCGCGACTTTGCCCTTCAGGCGGGTCAGGCGCCAGGTTTAGTTGGCAACTTTACTCTCCAGTTCTCTCTGACGGTGGGTAATCAGTTCGCAAGTCAGATTGCCTCGGGAGGTGTGAACATGTATGTAGTTCCCATCTCCAGTGGTTTCTTTGAGACCATCAAGGGGTCTTCACGAATCATCAAGGGTGTGCTCACAGAGCAGGACATTCTGGGCGCTCCCGCACAGGCACCCGTCCACGACCATCCTCTGTCGGAGAGCGTCAACCGGCGGGTAGGCGCGGGTAAGAAGGGGCGAATGGGCGCTTATATGTCCTAAATCACCATAACAACTTCAAAGCAAGCATATTGGGAGAGAACTGGTCCTCCCTCCACTTGCCCCGTATAGCAGAATGTGACGCCTGAAACACGCGTCTCTTTGAGGATGCTGTTCCAATAGGAACCTTGCCGTCCTTCTCACACATAGACCACAGAATATGGTCACCATACCCCTCACGTCCGAACTTGACAGTCCGACCTGAGGGCGTAGTATAAGCAATCTTGTGCTTGCCGTCTTTTGCGTAAGACACAGCACGTGGGTCATACCCGTTCGCTTTTGCCCTCCGTCTTACTTCGGTCAAGTAAGGGTCACGTAGGTCTTGGTCGTGCTTTGGATTCCCATCCAAGAACGAGTAGACGCGCGACATTGCCCACTGTTCTTTGCTTAACTTCTTGCTCAATGGAGCAACTGAACCCTTTACAAATGAACCCTTCATGCGAACGCTTGTCGGGTTGGTCTTGTAAGCACCGATGCCTCGGTTATACACCTGTTGAAGAACCTCAACCCCACTCGCCTCTGCCAACTCTTCCAACGAATACCCATCCCCATCCAACCCCAACTCGTCCAGCACATTGTCCTTGTGAGACACATACTTGCCACCTGAGAGCGCCCCCTTGGTCATCCGACTCCTCCAGTTGCGTGGCAGGTCATAGTTGGTAATGAGAGCTCCCTTTTCCGAATACCTATACTGCTTGAACCCTTTGAACGTCTTGCGAATGTAAGGCGAGTCGTTAATGGTCATCAAGAACTTACCCTCTAACTGCCCCAACCAATCTGCGAATGCCTCAAAGTCAAACCCCATTTCGGGGGGGTCTATGAAGAAGAACGACGAAGGAGAATCCGCAAGGACTTCCACCTCACTTGGTTCCTTTTCAAAGAACACGGAGCCATCGCCCAAAAATGCTTCCCCATACACCTTATGCTGTGGGAACATGCTCACCAGTGCCTTGCTGTATTTCCGTTTGCGACAGAAGGGTTTCATTGTATTCTTGTAAGGTTTTACTGACCGGTTTCCAACCACCCAACATCTCTTCCCAAGTGAGTTCATGAAGACTTCGCGCCATGGAAAAGTAAGTGCTTTCACTCCGTCCCATTGCCGTTGACGCAGACACCAACGCAACCCAGTCCGCCAGCAAGTCCAACATCATGTCCCACTTCTTCACCCCGCTCCTCTCCAACTCGTGAGAATGGAATTGATGCGTCCCATTCTTACTGGGCGGGAGTCGTAAAATGTTAGAGGCAGGATTCACCAACCTCGCGCCTGGAAACCCCGCAACAAACCTCTCCCACAACTCTTTCTGGTCGGTGACCACAAATACTTGGTTGGGATGGATGCCTGTCTTTCTCGCCGCTTCTACCGCCTTCTCAGTATAGTTTCCTTCCGCATCAGGTCTGTCGGTTCCACGCAGGTGAACCACAATTGAGTTGGGGTCGAAGTTATTCAACCTCTGACGGATGCCTTCCACCACCGCCGGTTTGAACCGCAGGTGCTTACATAACAAGCGACAATCCCACTGCCGTTCTCCTCGTCCATTGGTCACCAACACATCCCCTCCACACTTGACCAAATCAAATTTCATAAACTCGCCAATATACTTGTCCTTCCATGTCTCCCCGTCCAAATGACGGACTATACTCTTCAAATCCCAGCACGGCGGGCGGACGTCCATCCGACCCGTCGCGACGAGTTTTAATACCTGTGGTCTACTCATGGTCTTCACACCCTCCAGCGTGAAGCACGAGTTGAAATCAAATTCACCTCCTCCCCACACCGTGTCGTGCCAGTCCACACACAAGGATGTGTTGAACTGGAGACAATACTGAAGACAATGAGCAAGGACTTGTAGGCGGTCACACCAACCCTCAATACCACGAAATACGACAACAGGCATCTCTTTACTTCTTATGAATGTTTTATACTTAACGTGATTAACCACTCCTCCCCCGTCCAACGGCATTGTTGTGTTTCGCAATCATACATAGGGTTCGGGACAGTGACACAACCATGAACCTCATCATCAAAGAAAGGGGTGCCTGACCCTGCGAAAAGACCCGTTGCTTTCTCATACACATAGTATATTGTCATTTGTTAGAACTTGTTAAAATAAGGTGTCAGCGCCAACTTGATGTTGATGGAGGCTGCGGTGGTTATGCGGAGGATGTCTGTCGCGTTAAAAGGCGCCGTGTAGAGGGTTCCATTCGGTGCTAATGCTCCACCAATCCATTTGCTACTCCCACTCAAACTCGCTCCCAGCGCACTTCGTGTCGCAGTCCCAGCCACAGGGTCAATGATGAGAATGGTTGTCGAGCTATAAGGAACACAATAAATCTTGCCGTTTGGTAATAGCGCTCCACCAAACCATTTGCCACTCCCACTCAAACTTGCTCCCATCACACTTCGTGTCGCAGTCCCAGCCACAGGGTCAATGATGAGAATGTCTGTCGCAAAATAAGGAACACAATAAATCTTACCGTTTGGTGCTAAGACCCCACCAATCCATTTAAAACCACCACTCAAACTCGCCCCCATAGGACTTCGTGTCGCAGTCCCAGCCACAGGGTCAATGATGAGAATGTCTGTCGAGTTATAAGGAGCACAATAAATCCTGCCGTTTGGTGCTAAGACTCCACCATACCATTTTTCGCCATCACTCAAACTTGCTCCCATAGCACTTCGTGTCGCAGTCCCAGCCACAGGGTCAATGATGAGAATGTCTGGCGCGTTATAAGGAACACAATAAATCTTACCGTTTGGTGCTAAGACCCCACCATACCATTTTCCACCAGGTCCACTCAAATTCGCCCCCATAGCATTCCTTACCGCAGTCCCAGTCACAGTGTCAATGATGAGAATGTCTGGCGCGGAATTGGGAACACAATAAATCTTACCGTTTGGTGCTAAGACTCCACCAAACCATTTGTTGTCAGCCCCAGACAAACTCGCACCCATAGCACTTCTGTCTGCGGTCACAGCCACACCTCCAGCAATAGACACAACACTGTCCAAGTAAGGCGACCACGAGTTCGTCCACTGAGTCTGTCCGACATCGTAATACTCGGGAAGACCGGGCGCTGTCGGAACGATTCTGTTTCTTGGGGGCAGAGCGGTGAAGGGCAAAGGACGGATTGCCCCGTTCTCCTTTGGATTCGTTTTGTTCCGAACTGTTCGGTATGGCAAGAACGGCATTTGAATACTACTGGGTTTTCATTTAACAGACGACCGCGCGCCTAGTCCTTGAGTAGCAGTAAATACCCCCATATTGAACTATATATATAGGTATTCAGTTAAATACAAAACATATACAAAAACACGGTGTAAAATCATTAATGATTTTACAGCCGTTTCCTATTTAAAACAAGTATTTATGTATGTGTGTGTCTATTTCCTATTATACAGCAGTATTTACTTGTTAAACAGGAAGTAAAAAAGCCTAACCTGGCTGTTGTTCCGAGCGACGCGACCTTACATAACCGTTAGTCCAACCGATTTATACCGCCTACTCGCCTCCTTACACGCTTCCTTGTGTTCTTTCCAGTCAGCCCGCTGACATTTCTCGTCGCAGTAATGCTTCGCCCCGCAACCGCCACACTTACGGTCTGCTGCTTCATTCCCGCAGTGACCGCACTCGTGTCCTACCTTGTCTTGTATGTCGTTCATCATCTTTATGAACTCGGTCTCTGTTATACCCCAAACAAACATCAACAGTAAATGTCCCTCGTGGTCCGTGCCGATTCTACACGAGTGGAACTCCTCCTTCGTAGCCATCTTCAGTAAGGTGAGGGCCTCTCGCAAGAACTTTACCGCCTCCTCCTCGGTCTTGAACTTCCAGTTTGGGAGAATGCGGAGGGATGTCTTTCCCTCCTTTGCTTGCTTCAACGCCTGTAGCGAGCGCGTGATGAAATCGCACACTGCGTTTTTTCTCTCTTTGGCAGTATTCAACCTTATTGCGAGTTTGAGGTCTGGATGCTCCATCTTGTCTGTGTCTGTGAGAGGCTAGGTCACGTATATAGCACTTAGTTCCCAATACCCAATTCACTACTAACAAATCGTGGAAGGATTTGCTGTGTGGACTGGGGGGGACATACTATAGTT
>Ga0105050_10008793_pt1 | contig 11513 bp, 11 predicted proteins | sample FRY01_FD_78088 | JGI IMG/M metagenome (GOLD analysis project Ga0105050, IMG submission 78088) | Freshwater microbial communities from Lake Fryxell liftoff mats and glacier meltwater in Antarctica - FRY-01 | ecosystem: Environmental > Aquatic > Freshwater > Ice > Glacier meltwater ... | reverse complement strand
GCCAAATCATTGGACGCAGGATCGGATGCCTGCAAAAATCCACCGCCCTGTTCCGAGGTCGAAAGACCGAAATCGAACCTCACCCTTGCCACTAAAATCCAAGAAGAACCTTTCAGATAGGCTCTAAGAGAGGGCAAGCTGGCGAATCAAAATTCGCTTGATACACTGCCAACGCAAATCATTGCTCAAAACAACACGCGGAGTGCGAAGGCATGGCTAGTGGCTTGTTGATGTTGCTGGACGACATCACGACAATTCTCGACGATATCGCGGTGCTTACCAAAGTCGCAGCCAAAAAAACGGCGGGCGTGCTGGGTGATGACCTTGCGCTCAACGCTCAACAGGTCACCGGCGTCGATGCGAGCCGCGAGCTTCCCGTTGTCTGGGCCGTGGCCAAAGGCTCCCTGCTCAACAAAGCGATTCTTGTTCCCGTGGCGTTGGCGCTGAGCATGTTCACGCCAGCCTGGGTCATCGTTGGGCTGCTGATCTTGGGTGGTTTGTATCTTTGCTTTGAAGGGTGCGAGAAACTGGCGCATAAGTTTCTTCATGCCGCTGACGATGAAGTGCAGCAAGACCAATTGAAGTTCGCGATAGTCAATCCTGAGGTCGATTTGGTCGCGTTGGAAAAAGATAAAATCAAAGGTGCGATTCGGACCGACTTTATTTTGTCGGCTGAAATCATCGTCATCACTCTGGGCACCGTCACCAGTTCGCCGTTTGCAACCCAGGTTTTAGTTCTCGTCTCAATCTCCCTTATCATGACCGTCGGCGTCTATGGCTTAGTCGCAGGGATTGTGAAGCTTGACGATCTTGGCCTAAAGCTGATCGCATCCAATTCGGACGCATCCAAAACCACGTTCAAGCAACAAATCGGTTATGGAATCTTGAAGACCGCGCCGTACCTGATGAAGTTTTTGTCGATTGCGGGCACCGCAGCCATGTTTTTGGTCGGCGGAGGGATCGTGGTTCACGGAGTTCCCCCGATTCATCATCTGGTTGAACGTCTGGTTCATCCCGTCCAAGAAATGGACGGAGTTGGCCCAATTCTGGGAGGCCTCACGGAACTGCTGCTAAACGGCTTGATTGGCTTTATCGGCGGAGCCATCGTGTTGGCAATCGTGGCCGGAATCAGCCGCCTTCGCGGTACAAATCATCCATCCGCATCGCCAAATCACTGACCCGTATTTCTCCAACGTGCGTTTGCAGTCTCGCATCCGCACGCTGGCGATTTGTTTCGGACACTACCGCTTCTCGGTCTCGCGCAGAATGCCGATCACTCGCTCAAAATCCGGCGGGAGCGGTGCAAAGAATTCAATCGGTTTGTTCGTTTTGGGGTGTGTCAATCGAAGGCGTGAGGCGTGGAGAGCGTGCCGATCCAAGACCGCTTCTTCCCCTTTTTCCGCACGTCCGCCGAGCAATTGTGAACGAGTCACCACGCTGTGGCCGCCATAAAGACGATCGCAAAGAACGGGACAACCGATGTGTTCCAAGTGGACACGAATCTGATGCGTACGACCGGTCACGGGCTTGGTTTTCACCAACGAATACCTACCCCAACGTGCCATCACTTCGTAGAACGTTTTTGCCATACGACTTGATTCATGACGATCGCGAATTGCCATCTTGTCACGCTGAAACGGATGTCGGCCGATCGGGGCGTCAATCATATCTCGATCGCGATTGATCGATCCCGCCGTGATCGCAAAGTATTCTTTCTCGACGTCGCGCTCGTGCCACTGCTCAGCAAGATGCAAATGGACCGCATTGGTTTTTGCAACGACGATCACACCACTGGTTTCTCGATCCAAGCGATGGACGATCCCAGGTCTTGTCGGACCGCCGATATCGGACAAGGACTGAAAACGATAGGCCAACGCACTGGTCAACGTGCCCGTCCAATTGCCTCGCGCGGGATGGACGACCATTCCCGCGGGCTTATTGACGACCACCATGCCCTCATCTTCGTACAAGATGTCCAGCGGGATGTTTTCAGGAATCGTCTCGTCGGTCGGTTGTGACGGCACGTAGAAACGAACTGCTTGCCCCACGCGAAGCTTGAAGCTGGGACGAACCACTCTTCCGTCAACTTCGGCTCCGTGTTTTTGAACCGAGTCTTTTAACTGCTGACGGCTGTAACCATCGAGAAGCTGCGTCAAGAAAACATCGATGCGAAATCCATCAGCCGATTCCGGCACGGTCACGCAGCGATAAACATCCGTCTCGATGGCAACATCTTCGACGTCTTCGATGAGCGGATCGATTCCAGGCGGCGACGTTGCCGAGGCCGGTCCCAGAAGATAATCGTCTTCAATCGCGTCCCAGCCGGCTTCACTCACTATTTTTCGTCCGTAACGCGTTCGGCAGCATTATCGCCAACAAACACTTTTGAAGAATCTCCCGCCGACGACGTTGCGTCCGTCGGTGGAGTTGATTCGGTTTTGGGAAGGGCGCCTTCGGCAACAGGTGTTTCCGTCGCTGGTGCAACCGGTGTTTCCGTCGCTGGTGCTGGTATTTCAGTGACGGTTGCAACTGGTGTTTCCGTCGCCGGTATTTCAACGACTGGTGCAGCCGGTTTTTCTGCCTGCTTTGGCATTTCCAGCTCCACTTCATTTGACAATTCGGTCTCCGGAACGTCCCGGGTTTCCGAAACCGCCGCAACGGCCGGCGGCAAGGATATTTCACCTGGTGCAGGCTTGGCTTCCGCATCCGACGTTGTTTTCAGCTCGTCAGGCACGTCCATCGGCGCAATGGACGGCAGATCCAAATCGGGGAGATCAGGAAGTCTTTGCCCATCGGGAAAATTCGGCGGTGTTGTCGGATCCGCGGGCTTGAAATCCTGCTTAGCGAACCAAGTCAGAAACTCCTGAGTTTCCGCCTTCTGAAGAAGAGCAATTCGCTGCTTGGCAGCCTCCGCGACCGCTTCGGACTCTGTTAAAGAAGCGGTCGCTTCGTAAGCGGCAATCGCTTCCTTGGTCTGGCCGAGCGATTCGTACGCACGTGCTAAACCGAAGTTTGCACGAGATGTAAGAAGACTGCCTTTCGCGGAAAGGATGACGGTTTTGTAGGCTTTGATCGCATCTTCGATCCGTGATTCTGCTTCATCGCGATCGGAAAACAACGCCGTGATGCCAGCCCCCAAATTGGTATCCGCTTCGTAGAGTCGCGCCATCGTGCCGGCAACCGTGTTGGCGTATCGGTCTCCCACGCCCGCAAGTGCTTCCGCATCGCCGCTGCTAGCATTCTGCAGCAACTCCAGCGTGGCATCGCTTTTTGCCTCGGTCTTGGAATTCAAGAACAAACCGTACGCCACCGCAGAGCCAACAATGGCGACGATGACGACAGCGATCGATTTCGTGTGAGGCTCAATTTTCTTCAGCACATCGCCGAGGTAATTTGCCAACACGTTTTGCTGTAATTCGTGCCGTTTTTCAGAATTCATGCTTTCGATCCGTCCACCGCAAAGCGAACGCCTGCGGCGTCCATCGAAAAGAAATTACCTGGTCAAAATCAATCCAAACTATATGTATCGCAAGGAAATACCGTCAATAGGACGCGGCCAATCAAGCTCATCAATCGCAAAATCAATCCTCATCGCCGGTGGCCGCATGAGCTTGAAGTTCCTCGATCGACGCAAATTCAAGCGCCGAGATATGGGTCGCTTCTAAAACCACCGCGGGAGCCATGCCGGCGTCGTATGCTTCCTTCCACCGGGCCGCACACAAACACCACCGATCACCCGATTTGAGTCCGGGAAATTGAAATTGCTCAACCGGCGTGCTGAGATCGTTGCCCCGCGAGCGACTGAATTGCAAAAATTCATCGGTCATCACAGCACACACGACGTGAATACCCGAGTCCGAAGCGCCTGTGTTGCAGCAACCGTCTCGATAAAATCCCGTCATCGGGTCTGTTCCACATGGCACCAACGTTCGGCCCAATACGTTTTTTGCACTACCCATTCAAGCTTACCTCCCCACGAAATCATTCATCATACGGCAACGATGAACCGGGATACATGTGCCATCTCCAATCCCGCTGCTAGAAATCGTGTCCAGAGCGCTTAACCAATCGCGGGCGGCGCTCTACGCTTACGTCGTTCTCGGACTTTCGCCGGACCTTTGCACTTTCAACGTTGATCGATCATGGATGCGATTTTTCAGGGATTGACCGCCCCCCAGCGCCAAGCGGTGGAGCACATCGATGGGCCATTGCTGATTCTAGCTGGCCCCGGCAGCGGTAAAACTCGCGTCGTCACGCACCGCATTGCCAATATGATTCGCCACGGCATTCCAGCCTGGCAAATCGCGGCGTTGACGTTCACCAATAAAGCCGCCGAAGAGATGCGACTACGAGTCCAAGCACTCGCGCCCGGCGAACCGGTCTGGATGGGCACGTTTCACCGTTTCTGTGCCCGACTGCTTCGCCGCTACGCCACGATGATTGGCCTCCGCGAAAACTACTCCATTTACGACATGGCGGATTCAAAGCAGGCCATGAAACGGGCGATCGAAGCCGCCAAGGTCTCCACATCGCACACCTCACCGGAACAAATTGCCGCCGCGATCAGCCGCGCTAAAAATCGCCTCGTTACTCCCGAAGCGATGCTCGGACATTCGCTACGTCACAACGAACAGATCGCCTCTCGCGTTTATCCCGTCTACCAACGCCAACTGCTGACCGCCAACGCCGTCGATTTTGACGACTTACTTCTTCACGTCGCCACCCTGCTTCGCGAGAATTCCGAACTGCGTTCCGAACTCGATGCTCGGTATCGCTACATCTTGGTCGACGAGTACCAAGATACGAACCTTGCCCAGTACGCGATCGTGCGGGCGTTGTCGATCGATCACGCCAACCTCTCCGTCACGGGCGACCCTGATCAATCGATCTATGGTTGGCGCGGCGCCGACATCAATAACATCCTTGATTTTGAAAAAGATTATCCCACCGTCAAAACGGTTCGGTTAGAAGAAAACTACCGTAGCACGCCCAACATCCTTCGCGTCGCGGATCAATTGATTCGGCACAACCGAAAACGCAAACATAAGGAACTCTTTACCTCCAAAGACGAAGGCAATCCGGTCACGTTAAAGTTATATGAAGACGGATATCAAGAAGCCGACGACATCGCTGACCAAATCGCTCACGGAATCATCGATCATCAACGTCGACCGCGCGACTTCGCGATCTTCTGCCGCATGAACGCGCTCACGCGATCACTCGAACACGCCCTGCGCCGCCGCAGCGTTCCCTACCAAATCGTCAACGGGACCGAGTTCTACCAGCGTAAAGAAATCAAAGATCTGCTCGCGTATTTGCACCTGATCAACAACCCATCCCACGATGTTGCGCTGCAGCGAGTCATCAACACGCCCGCTCGCGGCGTCGGCGCGACCACGATCCAGCGTCTGCGAGCATTCGCGGATGATCACAACATCTCGCTGCTGGAAGCGGCTCGCAAATCATGGTTAATCGACACCATCCCCAAACGCTCCGCGACCAAAGTGGCTTCGTTCGTCGCCTTATACGATTCGCTCTGTGTCAAAGCGACCGCGACGGTAGAAGATTTGTTGTTGTATTTGATCGAATCGACCAAATACCGCGAGTACCTGGAGAAGAGCGCCGAAGACCAACAAGACAACAGCCCGCTCGCTAACGTGGATGAATTGGTCACCGCCGCGGTAGAGTTCGATCGGCAGCATCCCGAAGATGGATCGCTTGAAGAGTTTCTTGAGCAGATCGCGCTTGTGTCGAGCACGGATGATTGGGAAGACAACACCGACCGTGTGACGTTGATGACGCTTCATGCTTCCAAAGGCTTGGAGTTTCCGTCGGTATTCATCATCGGCGTTGAAGACGACTTGCTGCCACACGCCCGAAGCAAGGAGAGCGAAGATCAGATCGAAGAGGAAAGACGACTTCTCTTCGTCGGCATCACTCGCGCTGAAGAAAACCTGCAACTGAGTTACTGCAAGCGTCGTCTCGTTCGCGGAGAAACTCGCCCGGTGATCCCCAGCCCCTTCTTGATCGAATTGCCGCGAGAAGACCTGCGCCACATCGAACCTGACGCGGTGGCAGACTACTTCGATGACGATCCCTACGCGTCGGATGTCTATCCTGATTCCTGGGACTTGCCAGACGAGCCGGCAAGCGTTGATCAGCATAACGAGGTCTGCCAGTTGGACGACGAAGATAGGTTGACGATTAAGAAACCGATTTCAGTCGCCAAGACGCTTCCGCCAGGCATTCGCACCGCGGCCCAATTCGCGGCCAATAAAATAACTTCACCGCTGACTTCATTCCGCCCTGGGCAATTGGTACATCATCCCAAGTATGGTGACGGCACGATCGAAACGATGAACGGTCGCGGCCCCAAATGCATGGTGACCGTCGTTTTTGACAATGGCGAATCAAAGAAATTTCGATTGGCATTCGCAGAACTGGCCGCGAGATGACTGCCACAACCTTCAAACTGATTTGCCCGAACTGATTTGCCCGAACTGATTTGCCCGAACTGATTTGCCCGAACTGATTTGCCCGAACTGATTGAAATGGAATCATCGATCATCTATCACGAAGCCGGGCATGCGGTCATCGCCGCATGGCTGGGAGCCGAAGTTTTGCACGTCACGATTCAGCCTGATCGAGATGACGGGCCGCTGCGAGACGGTGACGCGGCCGTTCGTTGGCATCATCGCGGACTCACCGAAAGACAATTGTGCGAGCGAGAATTGATGGCCGTGCTCGCCGGTCCCGTCGCCGAGATGCTTCATGCGGAAACGAAACAGCGAGTCAATTCCCGAGCGGAATGGGCGTGTGATTGGGAGATCGCATGGACACTGGCTCACTCTTTGGTGCCAAAGCCAGCGGCTCGTCATGCCATGATTGACGCCGTGACGATGAAACTTTTCCAAGTCATGTCGCGAGGCGATTTCTGGCAAGCCATCGCCGAAGTCGCTGATTTGCTAGACGCCCATGAAACCGTCGAAGGCGATGACGTGATGGAATGCGTCCAGCGCTGGATCGGGCATTCCCAAAGCTAACGTACCCGCGTCACACTGTCTCAATTCCCTTCATGTGGTTTGTTGTAAAAACTCTGGGCAGAAAGGTTTGGTCAAGAAGGTTTCTTGCGCACCATCGCTAACGTCTGGTCGGTCTGGAGAAGGATGCTCCCCATGACATGAATCCGCCTCAATTCGGATTTCTATTTGACGACGGCGGTCAGTGATCAGGAGAAGCCGAGGGTCTTGGTCGCGTTGCGCCGGTAAAGCCTGCGTCGCTCGATCAAACGCCCAATCTTGTGCGCGGCTCGGTCGGCAACGCATGCAATCGCGGACTCAATCGAGACACTGTTCTCGCTGAGCACAATTTCCCCTTTTTCATGCAATCGCAATCGGACGCGGCACAGCTTGTCATTTCCACCCCGCGGTCCGTTGACGTCGCTGACCGTGACCCATAACCCTCGAATCTTTGCATCGAACCGTCCGAGCGCAAATTGAAGGCGGCGAGTAATCAGTTCTCGCTGCGATGAGGTCAGCGATACGTTCTTGTCGAAAATCTGCACTTCCATTTTCAAGTTCCTTGCCTGCGGGGTTTCTTTGGCATATCTCTCCATGTTAAAACCTGATCGACAGAAAACAATTTCAATGTGATGTGCGCATCCATTGATTAAACGAAACCAAGGAGTCTCCCGTGGAATGGCTCAATTATCACCATTTGCTCTACTTTTGGATGGTTTCTCGCGAGGGCACGATCAGCCGCGCGGCTGAGAAGTTGCATATCGGCCAACCGGCGATTAGCACCCAGATCCGTAGCCTTGAAATGGCGTTGGGGCACAAGCTTTTCCGGAAATCTGGCCGATTGCTGGAACTGACGGAAACCGGACAAACCGTTTTTCGGTATGCCGACGAGATCTTTTCGATCGGTCGCGAATTGGTGGACACGATCAAAGGTCACCCGACTGGGAAGCCCATCCGATTTGTGGTGGGGATCGTGAATGCGATGCCGAAATTGATGGTTCGCCGGTTGCTTGAGCCTGCCTTGCGTTTGAACGAGAATCTTCGCCTCGTCTGCGTTGAAGATTCATTGGAACCACTGCTCAGTTCGCTCGCCGTCCATGCGGTTGACCTGGTTTTGTCTGACACCCCCGTCACGTCGTCTCATAAAGTGCGAGCCTTCAATCACTCGCTGGGCGACTCCGAGGTTGGGTGGTTTGCGATCAAGGCGATTGCTCGCAAGTATCGATCGGATTTTCCAAAATCGCTAAACGGGGCGCCGCTGCTGTTGCCCGGTCGGTCGTCAGCGCTGCGGCGGACGCTAGACGGTTGGATGGATCGAAATAGCATTCATCCTCAGATCAGGGCTGAATTCGATGACACGGCGTTGTTGAAAGCGTTCGGGCAAAGTGGTGAAGGGATCTTTCCCGGTGCCATGGCGATGGAGGAGGAGATCTGCCGGCAATACGAAGTGGAACGCGTGGGAATTGCCAGCGGTGTGCGAGAACCGTTTTTCGCGATCTCTGCCGAACGCCGCATCAAACATCCGGCGGTATTGGCCATCACCAGCACCGCCAAACAGGATCTATTCATTTGAGACGCGGGGAGGTTTCGCCGCTAGCGCCCTCTCCTCGCTTAGACTCGACTCTCCCGGAGGGAGAATGAATTAAACACCTGCGAAACAACAGCTTAAAAACTGCACAACCTCTGGGCGGGAGTGGCCTGATGAAACGGTTGCAATTCACGACGGGACACGGCCCGGACAATTCACCCTCCCGCGAAGCGGGAGGGTCGGCCTTTCAGGGCCGGGGAGGGCACAATGCCGAGCAAAAACTGCGACTTTCGCTTGCTTCCGGCGCTACCCTCTCCTCGCTGACGCTCGACTCTCCCGGAGGGAGAATGACTTAAACGCTTACGAAACAACAGCTTAAAAACTGCACAACCTCTGGGCGGGAGGGTCAAGCAAAACGGCAGGACCTATTGATCGGAGGAGGCGATTTATGTTTGAGCGTGGCATTTCACTCGCCGATGTCTTCGTTCCAAAGTTGGGGATGAGCGGCGATGAACGCATTCATCAAATCGATGCAACGTTGATCGCGAAGGATAACGAGATCGGCACCACGGCTTTTCACGTAGGCTTCGGGCCCTTGAAACGTGATGTTCTCGCCCACGATGATCCGTGGGATTTTGTAAAGCAAAGCCGTCCCGCTGCACATGTCACACGGCGACAGGGTTGAGTAAAGCGTTGCGCGTGCGTACTGGGACGCGGTGAGCCTTCCTGCGTTCTCAAGAGCGTCCATTTCGGCGTGCAAAATCGCGCTGCCTTTTTGGACGCGTCGATTGTGTCCCCGGCCCACGATTTTGCCATCAATCACGATCACCGAACCGATCGGAATGCCGCCTTCGTCACGCCCGGCCATCGCTTCTTCGATCGCGGCGTCAAGAAAACGTTGCTCGTCGGCTGTCAGTATCGTCATGCGGTATGGCTCAGTCTGTGTGGGGCTCGGCGCGATGTCGTCCGGAAATGGGGACGGATGAGGGATTACAACTTACCTGCGGGGCGAATGCCCATGCCGCTTCTCGGTGGGTTGGAGTCACCTAAATCCTGCCTCGCTCGCTCCGCCGCCGCTTGCAGTTCTTCGACAATCTCGGGATGCTCCGCCGCCACATTTTTTGATTCGCTGACATCATTGTCCAGATCGTAAAGCGCCACGCCGATTAACGCGTTTTGATAGGGTACCGGAATTCCACCGGTGCCACCTTCGCGTCCCGCCAGTGTTCGGTATTGATGAGGCAGATGCAATTTCCATCGTTCGGTTCGGACCGCTTGCAACGATGCTTTCTCGTAATAGCAGTAGAAATAATCATGCGGAGATTTTTCCTCACCACCACCGAACATGAGCGGACGAATGTCATGTCCATCGATTTTGTGAGCCGGCAACTCGGCATCAATCAAGGCCGCAACGGTTGGCAGAAGATCGATCGTCGAAGCGAGTTTGTCGCACTGAGTACCCGCGGGGATGGCGGCTTTGCTGACGTCCTTACCCGTCCAACGCATCAACGTCGGCACGCGATAGCCGCCTTCAAACATCGTGCCTTTGCCTTCGCGTAAACCTCCGGCACTTCCTGCATGATCGCCGTAGGAAAGCCATGGGCCGTTGTCGGTCGTGAAGACGACGAGCGTTTTTTCACTCAGACCCGTTTCGTCCAGCGTGTCAAGAATTTGGCCGACGGACCAATCGACTTCCATCACGACATCGCCAAACAAGCCCGCACCGCTTTTCCCTTTGAAGGCGTCAGAAACATAAAGCGGCACGTGCACCATGGAGTGCGGCAGGTAAAGAAAGAACGGGCGTGATTGATTGTCGCGAATGAATGCTGTGGCGCGCTCGGTGTACTGCTTCGTCAACTGTTCCTGGTCTTTGGGCTGCATTTCGGCATTCAACACGACCGGCTCACCCTCGCCACGGGCTTCCAGAAGCGGTAGCGGTGGCCAGCTCGATTTGGCATTGGGATTGCTTTGCATCTTGGCCACATTTTCGGGGTGCAGCGGCCACATGTCATTGCTATAGGGCAAGCCGTAGTAGTGATCAAAGCCGTGGCGAGTGGGCAGGAACTTCGCGTGATGACCGAGGTGCCACTTGCCGTAGCATGCGGTCGCGTAGCCCTTCGACTTACAGATCTCCGCGAGGGTCGTTTCCGTCTCATTGATCCCGATATTGCTTTGCGGGCCTAACGCACCTGAAATGCCGACTCGTTGGTGGTAACAACCGGTCATCAAAGCCGCTCGCGAGGCAGAACATACGGCGGAGGAGACAACAAAGTCACTGAATTTACGGCCCTGCTTCGCCATCCGGTCCAGGTTGGGCGTGGGGAAATCGTTGGCGGCAAACGAATTGATGTCACCGTAGCCCATGTCATCAATGAAGATAATGATGACGTTGGGAGACGTCGGTGTGGCAGCGGTGGTCTGTCTGATCTCAAGCGAAAGGGATGCGGCCAAAGCGACGAGGATGAGTATGGCAAGTGGCAATTTGCGACACATGATAGGTCTCCGGGAAAAGCGGCTCCAAAACGCCCGGCACGAGAACCTTGTTCGCAACAGCCGGCGACCTAGCTTAAACCATCTCCGCGCGGCGAGATGAATCCTGGCTTGAGAAACTTGAGACACGGTTGGTACTAGTATTGTGCTTGCCAGCTTCATTCGACTTACTTCCATCCGGAGTCATCGCCATGCTGCCTCGATGTCAAATGCGTATCCTCGTCCTGCTTCTGCTTGCAGCAACCGCCCCGCGGGTTACTGCATTGGCCCAAGACTCAGCACCGCGAACATGGTCTGATTCGAGTGGTTCATTCAAAGTTTGGCTCTTCGGCAAAATCTGTGGGTAGATTCCTATTGGTTTTCAGTAGCGTTTCAGGGCTGGCACAATCTTGAGGTCTTCGCCCATGCTGAATCCAGGGCGCGGAATTTTTTTAGGCATCCGCTCCTGCGTCCAATGATATTTTGCATCTGAAATT
>Ga0105050_10008791_pt1 | contig 11517 bp, 5 predicted proteins | sample FRY01_FD_78088 | JGI IMG/M metagenome (GOLD analysis project Ga0105050, IMG submission 78088) | Freshwater microbial communities from Lake Fryxell liftoff mats and glacier meltwater in Antarctica - FRY-01 | ecosystem: Environmental > Aquatic > Freshwater > Ice > Glacier meltwater ... | reverse complement strand
TATAAATCGATATCATTTGTTGGGATTGCATTTAAGTAATGTTTAGGTGACGTAAAAACTCTTGATACAGTATAAGGAATTACATAACCAGCGGCATCCACTTTTGTCTTAGAATTTGTTCCTATTAATGAAATAATTCTTGCGCCTAATTGAACATCTGGGTTACTAATACCATCAAGATAATCTCCTTTTTTCCATCTTAATATATCAGCTCTTCTAAGACTTGTCCAGCTCATAAATTCAATTCTACGTTCACGACGGATTTCCCAAATAAGCGGACTAACAGTTCCAGAAATTAGCTCCAATGCCGCAACTCTTTGTGCATCGTTAATTTGAATACCTCCCACAAATGCATTTGAACCGTCAGTAGTTAATATACTTATTCCTGCACGAGTTCGAACTTTATTTATAGACAAATTAAGATCTACGTTTGTAGCAGTACCAAGTTCTGCGCAAGCTTCAGCATAATTTAAATACACTTCACTAAGAGTAAATATTGGTGCATCTATTTTATTTTGCCCTATTGTCGTTACTTCTGCACCAGCTGTTGCAGGATTATTAAAAAGTTGAAAAACATACCCAGTATTTGAAGTTAAACTATTTAGTGGTTTATCCGAATACGCGTAGTCAACATTGCCAAACGCTTTGGCAAAACGTGGATCCTTGTTTGCGAAGACATTGGCAATTGTATTGTCTCCTAAATATTGAGGATTACCTCCAACTTGTTTTATAGGTAATCCATTAATTGTTGTATAACTTTCTGCAGCAAATTTTGTTAAACCGTTTTGAACTGTTGAAGTATTTGTAAAAGCCTGAATTGAATTTCCTAAAATAGGAGCTCCAATATATCTTTTTGCTAATATTACCTCAGTATTTCCTAATAATTCTACAGAATTGTATAAAGTTTTCCAATCCAAATTTAATTTATATGAAGCATTATTCATAACTGCTAATGAAGCTTCTTTAGCTTTCTGTAAATACACATCTCCTGATTTTGCAAGATTATATTTTCGATTAGTTCCTTCGTACAGACATACTCGACTTAGTAAAGCATAAGCAGTAAATTTGTTTACAGTTGTATTTCTGTCATCAATTACTAAAAGCAATGAAGTCGCCTCTTCTAAATCTTTGATGACGTTGTCGATAACTTCAGATCTGGATAAAGCAGGTTTGTAAACATTAACATCATTTTGAGTTAGAAAAGCATCGGTATAAGGGACATCGCCAAAATCCTGTGCTAACCGAAAATAAGTAAACGCTCTAAAAAACTTCGCAACACCTAAAAAATGATTTTTCTTTGCTAAATCCATTTCAACGGTTGGAATCCTTTCAAGCATCAAATTACAGCGACGAATTAATGTATAATAGGAGTTCCAATTACCATTTGTTGCATTGGCAGTTATATTGAAGTTAACAAAATCTCTATTAGCTAGATTGTCGTCAAAGTTTAATGTAGTATGAAAATAAAAATCAGCAGTTGTACCGGCATTGTTTCCATATCCAAAAAAAGTATCATAGTTTAACCAAGAAAATGTTCGAACATTGTTTTCAGAGGTCCAAAAATTAGTGTCAGAAAATAAATCTTCTGGTGGAGTATCCAAAAAATCTGAACAGCCAAAAGACAATCCCGCTATTGAAAGGGCTATTACTGATATCTTTATCTTAAAGTTTAAAATTAATTTTCTCATTTTATTTAATATTTAAATTGTTTTTAAAATGCTAATTGAAGTCCCATAGACCAAGTTTTAGTAAAAGGAAATGTTCTACCCCAAGCCGCTTCAGTGCTATTAATTTCAGGATCTACAGGCAAATTATCATCTTTGAAAGTTAACAGGTTTAAACCTGTGATGTATGGTCTGAACTTATCTAAACCTATTTTATTGCATAAAGTTTTAGGCAAAGAATATCCTAATGTAACGCTTTTTAGACGTAAGTAAGCCATGTTGAGTAGATACCTAGATTGAGCGACAAAATTATTTGATCCTGGGGCATATCCTCCAAAGGCACTAACAGCATGATTTGGAAAAGGATTTGGAAAAAATGCATCTGTATTTGTTGGTGTCCAATAATCATTCATATGACCGTACATTGCATCAGTTCTATTGTAAAAAGGTAGAACTAAATCTGAAGCTGCCCAATACTTGCGTTCGCCAACCCCTTGTAAGAAAACATCAAGATCGAATTTATAAAAATTTCCTCCAAAACGTATTCCATATTGATATCTAGGCGTTTCATTACCTATTACGCTTAAATCTCCTGGGTCGTCTGCGGTTCCTTTTCCTCTGGTTATTTTTCCATCTCCATTTATATCTTTGTACATTACATCCCCAGCGCCAAACTTAAAGGCTCCTCTAACCACTTCTTTATAATCTACCCCATTAACGATGAAGCCTGTTGCATCCACAACATCTGTCGCTTGTATTAGTCGCTCAGAAGTTAATCCCCAAATTTCCCCAAGTTTTTGTCCAGAGTAAAAAGTACCTAGTAATCTTGATGAGTTGTTCCACTCAGTAACCTCAGTCATATAATCAGATAAAGTTAGATCAGTGTATACCGCAATATCTTTAGTGATTTCTTTATTGAAATTGATACCTAATTCCCAACCTCTGGTTCTAAGATTTCCTGAATTTGTGTTAGCAGCCGGCTGACCAAAAGAATTTGGTAGCGTTTTACCTGGAGACAACATTCCTTCAGTATCACGTTGATAGTAATCTAAAGTTACTCCCAGCATATTAAAAACTCTAATATCTAATCCCACACCCTGTGTAGTTACTTTCTCCCATGTTAAATTGGGGTCAACATTGCTTGGTAGAGAAACTGAAGGTGGGATTGTTGCACCGCTACCAACCCACCATGGGTTTACGTTAGTCATTACCGGCAAAAATGCATTGTTAGCAATATTTTGATTACCTATAGATCCTATAGAAGCTCGTATTTTAAGATCATTTAACCAATTTCGGGTTCCTTCCATAAATTTCTCATTAGAAATTCTATATCCAGCAGATGCTGATGGGAAAAACCCCCATTGTTCGCGTGTTGGAAATCTGGACGAACCGTCATAACGTCCATTGAGTTCTAACAAATATCTTCCGTCATAATCATAATTTATACGACCAAAAAACCCCGCTATTGCGTACTGCGATAAACCAGGATTCATAGTAGAATTTGAAGCAATTGGCGATGCAAATTGATCCCCTATCGCCAGGTTAAATTCTGGTTTACTTTTATCAAGCAGTGTATTTCTTCGGGCATACGTTCTTTCAAAGGATTGCCATTCTGTGTTTAAACCACCTAAAGCTTTAAAGTTGTGAACATTGTTAAACGTTTTAGAGTAATTAGCATAAACGTTAGCAACATTTATTGTGAATGAAGATTTAGCTTGAGCTACAAAATCATTAGCTTGTTCCATCAGTGTTGGTTTTCCAGCACTTAAATCAGCGGCGCTTGTCCACCAGTCCCACACTGGAATTTGACCTCCATTTATTTTGTTACTAATATAATTGTTGTTAACACTGTACTCACCAATTATATTAAAGTCTTTTGTGATTTGTGCTGTTAATTTTCCATTGATACGCATGTCATTTTCTATTCTTTTGTTCATAGAAGCGTTTCTCAAGTAGCCAGGTGCGTGGCGGAAAGATGTACCGTTGTAAGTACCATAAGGAAAATAAGAACCCCAACGCATATAAAATCCAAAATATCCATTTCCTGCGGTATCTAATCCACTATTGTAATAATTAAAAGGAGAAGTATACTCTTGAATAGATGATAGGACTTTAAAATCAGCTGAAAGCCAATTTGTTAACTGAGTGCTAAGACCCAGATTTAAATTTATTCTTTGATTATTCTCCGTATTTATATTCATAACTCCTTCTTGATCAGAAACTCCTAGGGAAACTATAAACGCACTTTTCTCTGATAAAGAGCCCTGCGCTGAAAGATTATGATAGGTTTGAATTGCATTTCTTTTCAACATTTCTTTGTGCGGATCCCAAACTCTGTAAAAATATTCTTTGTTGCCAATAATTTCAAAATCTTCTCCCAAAATCATGTTTTTGTCATTAAAGCTTCTAGTGGATGCATACTGTTCTTTCCATTTTATAATCCCTGGAAGCAAAGTTTTATAATTCATTCCAAAAGATTCTGGATTGGCGTTTCCTGCACGAGCTTGAGCATTAATCATTGCCGGAAGTTCAATTGTTGGATCATTGAATTCTATTAATGAAATAGGGTTGCCCCAACTATAGTTTTGATTATAAGAGAATTTCACTTTTCCCTTTGCATCTTTACCATTTTTAGTAGTAATTAATATAACACCAAAAGCGGCGCGAGCACCATAGATGGATGCAGAAGCAGCATCTTTTAGCACAGACATAGTTGCAACATCTTCTGGATTGATAAGAGACATATCAGATGGAACGCCATCAACTAATATTAGAGGTGATCCAGATACGCCACCGCTAACAATTGTTCCTGCACCACGTATATTAATGTTGGCTCTTTGTCCAATATTTCCAGAATTAAAGGTAATGTTTAATCCTGGTGTCGTTCCCTGCAAACCTTTACTTATATCAGTAGTTGGTCTACTTCCGAGCGCTCGTTCGACATCGATTTTGGCAACCGCACCTGTCAAATTTGCTTTTTTCTGAGAAGCAAATCCCACAATGACTACTTCGTCTAGTTGCGAAGCACTTTCCGAAAGGTCAACATTGATTATTTGTTCTTTTGTAATTTTTACTACTTTGGTTTCAAAACCAATGTAACTAAAGATCAGTGTTTGTCCAACTGATCCAAAAATACTGAATTTTCCGTCTAAATCAGTCACACTGCCCTTAGTGGTTCCTTGAATCAAGATTGAAACCCCTGGTATAGGAATTCCATCTGATTTGTTTTTAATAGTTCCGGTAATTGTTTGTGCTTGCGCAAATGCAGTTTGTACTAACAGAAACAACAAAGAAATTTGAAATAATTTTTTCATAGTTATAATGGTTTTTTGATTGTTAAGCAAATATATTTATTTTTTTGCATATAATTGCGATATTGGGCGTATAATTTTGTTTTATTTTTGAATAATGCAAAATAATGCATTATTTTAATGGATTATTATATTTATATTGTCTTTAATTGCATATTCACATTTATAATCCATATATAACCTGTCATTTATTAAATAATATTTTAATATATTTGTCCATAAAACTTAAAAATTCCGAAATGCTAAAAGCTGAGAGACATAAATATATTATGGATAAACTTGTTGAAGAACAGAAAGTTAACACCATTAATTTAGCGTTAGATCTGAATATTTCAGAAGATAGCATACGAAGAGACCTAAATGAATTAAATAGAAAAGGACTTCTTGAAAAAGTATATGGGGGAGCTTTTCCTATTGTGGACAAGCCCACTAATGTTTTTGACATTAATATTTTCAATAGAGACAAAAAAGATATTATTGGGAATAAAGCACTTTCTTTAATATCTGATGGACAGGTTATTGTTATAAGTGGTGGTACTACAAATTTGGCTTTTTCAAAATTAATCCCTCACGATTTAAAAGCGACTATCTATACTTATAGTTTGCCAATAGCTATGCAATTATCCCAACATCCTAACGTAGAACTTATATTTATTGGGGGGAAAATGCAAAAAAAGGCAATGGTAACAATAGGTATGGATGTGGTTCAGGTTTTGTCAAAGGTAAAAGCGGATATTTGCTTTATGGGATCAAGTAGTATAAATGTTAGGCTAGGACTTACGGAAATGGGATATGAAGTTTCTCTCGTAAAGAAAGCAATGATGCAGTCATCTGACAAGGTTGTTTGTATGGTCACTTCCGAAAAACTAAATACCAAAATGCCTTATCTCGTCTGTGAACTCAATCAATTGAATATTATCATTACCGATTTAAACCCGAAGAATCCAATATTGGAGGAATATATAAAAGCAGGAGTAGAAGTTTTATAAAAAAATAAAAATTGCATTATAATGCGTTATTTATTTATTTTTGTTAAAATAACGCATTAATATGCTTTTTTTGAAATTTCTTGTTTACATTTGTATTGTAAATCTTTAACCCCACCTATTTATGAGCACAATTCAATCTTTAACTTATACAGAACCTGGTAAGTACGAAACAACTCGATTTGAAAAAATTCACAATATAATTTTTCGAAATTCTATAGAAGCCTCCCGAATCGTTGCTCAAGAGATAGCACAATTAATAAAATTCAAACAAGCAAAAAATCAAACTTGTATTTTAGGTTTGGCCACAGGTTCATCACCTATAAAAGTATATGAGGAATTGGTTCGACTCCACAAAGAGGAAGGTCTTAGTTTTAACAATGTTCTCACTTTCAATTTGGATGAATATTATCCAATGACAAAAGAAAACAATCAGAGTTATCATTATTTTATGCATCAGCATCTTTTTAATCATATCGATATAAAACCGGAAAACATCAATATTCCTGACGGAACAATCAGCATTGAAAACCTGAATCAGTATTGTGTTGATTATGAAATGAAAATAAAAAATGCCGGAGGACTTGATTTTCAATTGTTGGGAATTGGTCGTACAGGTCACGTAGGATTCAACGAACCGGGTTCCCACATTAATTCAGGAACTCGTATCATTACTTTAGATCATATTACCAGAGTAGATGCCTCTTCTGATTTTAACGGTATTGACAATGTTCCAAAAAGAGCCATCACAATGGGAGTTTCCACCATTCTTAGATCCAAGAGAATTATATTAATGGCTTGGGGACAAAATAAAGCCTCCATCGTTAAGAGAACCATTCAAGGAGAAATAAGTCAAGATGTTCCAGCTACTTTTTTACAAAACCACGATAATGTTACTTTCGTTTTAGACCAATCGGCAGCTTCAGAATTGACTCGATTTGAGACACCATGGTTGGTTGGAGAATGTGTTTGGACTAAGGAATTAAAACACAAAGCAATTGTTTGGCTTTGCCAAAAAACCAATCAATCAATACTAAAACTTACTGATAGAGACTACAACAACAACGGAATGTCCGATCTTTTGGCACAAGAAGGCTCTGCTTATGATTTGAACATCAATATGTTTAATGTCTTGCAACATACCATTACCGGATGGCCAGGCGGAAAACCTAATACAGATGATTCTCACAGACCAGAAAGAGCCAATCCATCCAAGAAAAGAGTGATTCTTTTTAGCCCACATCCTGATGATGACGTGATTTCCATGGGCGGAACGTTTTCTAAATTAATTAAACAAGGACATGATGTTCATGTAGTGTACCAAACTTCCGGAAATATTGCTGTTACTGACGATGAGGCATTGAAATTTGCCGAAGTATGCAACGATTTTGTTGGTAAAATTGATTTGGGAATTAATTTTCAGGAAATTATCGAGTTCATAAACAATAAAAAAGAAAATGAAGTTGATTCTTTAGAAGTTAGAAAATTAAAAGGATTGATAAGACGCCGTGAGTCTTATGCAGCAACAAGATACATTGGATTAAAAGATGAAAACACACACTTTTTAGACCTTCCTTTTTATGAAACAGGCCGAGTGAAGAAAAATCCATTGGGAGCTGAGGATATCGCCATAGTAAAAGATATTATTGCAAAAATAAAACCACACCAGATTTTTGCTGCTGGGGATTTGGCAGATCCGCACGGCACGCACGAAGTATGTTTAAATGCCATATTTGCCGCCCTGAAACAACTCAAAACGGAACCTTATATGAATGATTGTTGGTTGTGGTTGTACAGAGGCGCTTGGCATGAATGGGATATCCACGAAATAGATATGGCTGTTCCCTTAAGTCCTGATGAAGTTTTGTTAAAAAGACACGCAATTTTGTACCATCAATCTCAAAAAGACCGAGTGATGTTTCAAGGAAATGACTCAAGAGAATTTTGGGTAAGAGCAGAAGATCGTAACAAGAATACTGCAAAATTATATGATGATTTAGGTCTAGCCGAATATCAAGCAATCGAAGCTTTTAAACGTTTTGATTATTAAATATTTGGTTTTAATTTCAAATGTTAGACTTTAATTAGTTTTTTTTAAGTCAATATCATTAAATGGAATTAATGGAAAATATAAAATTTCCAAGATTATACCATTAAATTATAAAGCTATATTTTACTTTTGTGTACAAAATCGAAATACTCTAAACTAAGTGTCAACCCAATTTCAACTACAACAATTAGCAGCATCATTAGAAGGCAAACTTCTATTTGATGATCTTCACAAAACAATTTATTCCACTGATGCATCCGCTTATCGGATGATACCGATTGCTGTTGCTTATCCAAAAAACAACGAGGATATTATCAAGTTGATGCATTTTGCAACTGAGAATAAAATCTCGCTTACGCCAAGGGCAGCTGGAACTTCATTGGCAGGGCAAACCGTTGGAAACGGAATTATTGTGGATGTTTCTAAACATTTTACGAAGATTATTTCGTTCGATGCCAATAAAAAAACAATAACAGTTCAACCCGGAATCATTCGGGATGAGTTGAATATCTATTTAGAACCTCACGGGTTATTTTTTGGACCCAATACTTCTACCTCAAACCGATGTATGGTAGGAGGGATGGTTGGGAACAATTCATCGGGAACGACCTCGATTCGGTATGGCGTCACCCGAGATAAAATTGTGGAAATTAAAGCGATTTTGAGCGATGGTTCTTCGGTACAATTCAACGAAATTTCTTCACCTGATTTTATCGAAAAGACAAAAGGCAATTCGCTCGAAAGCACCATTTATAAAACCATTTATGAGGAACTTTCGAATGTAGAAAACCAAAAAGAAATTGTTGCAGAGTTTCCAAAACCTGAAATTCACAGACGAAATACAGGTTATGCCGTTGATTTATTGTTGAAATCAGAGTTGTTTTCAGGGACGGAACCAACGATAAATCTAGGAAAATTACTTTGCGGAAGCGAAGGAACTTTAGCTTTTACCACAGAAATCACCCTGAAAGTAGATGATTTGCCTCCAGCCAATAATGTTATGGTGGTAGCGCATTTTCATACCATTCAAGAAAGTTTGGAAGCTGTTGTCGTGGCTATGAAACATCATTTGTACACTTGTGAAATGATGGATGACACCATATTAGATTGCACCAAAAATAATCGGGAACAAGCCAAAAATAGACTTTTTATAGAGGGAAATCCCAAAGCAATTATGATGTTTGAAGTGGCTTCGGATTCAATGGAAGATGCCGAAAATCAAGCCAATGCTTTAGTTTTTGATTTACAAAAAAACAATTTTGGTTATGCCGTAATAAAATTATATGGAGCCGATATTGATAGAATTATCGAACTTAGAAAAGCAGGTCTTGGACTTTTGGGAAGCATCGTTGGCGACAATAAAGCTGCCGATTCCATTGAAGACACGGCTGTAGAATTGAGCGATTTGCCCAGTTACATTGCCGAATTTGCCGCGATGATGAAAAAATACAACCAAGAAGCGATTTATTACGCTCATGCTGGAGCAGGAGAAATTCATTTGCGTCCCGTTTTGAATTTGAAGAAAAAAGAAGATATAGTACTTTTTAGAACCATCGCCACTGAAGTCGCACATTTGGTAAAAAAATACCGAGGTTCACTAAGTGGAGAACACGGAGACGGAATTGTTCGTGGAGAGTTTTTGCCTTTTATGATTGGCGACAAAAATTATGAATTGCTCAAAAGAATCAAATCGGCTTTCGATCCTAATTCGATTTTGAATATTGGAAAAATTGTGAACACCTCTAAAATGGACGAAAACCTTCGGGTTGAAGCCGGTAGAGTGGAACCTGATATTCAAACAATACAGGATTTTTCTGATAGTTTGGGCATTTTACGTTTGGCCGAAAAATGCAATGGTTCCGGTGATTGCAGAAAATTACCATCGGCTGGCGGCACTTTATGTCCCAGTTATCGCGCCACCCGAAACGAAAAAGATACAACTCGGGCTAGAGCCAATGCGTTACGAGAATACCTTACAAATTCTGAAAAAGACAACAAATTCAACCATAAGGAATTATATGAAGTTTTCGAATTGTGCGTGAGTTGCAAAGCTTGCGCGAGTGAATGTCCCAGCAATGTGGATGTTGCAGCGCTAAAAGCGGAGTTTTTGTACCAATACCAAAAAACAAATGGTTATTCTCTTCGAAATAGAATTTTCGCCAATAATTCCAAATTAAACCAATTAGGAAGTCTCTTGCCAAGTTTTACGAATTTTGTGGTAAACCTGCCTTTTGTAAAGAAAAGTATGGGAGTGGCTCCAAAAAGAGAAGTTCCTTTATTAGCCAAAATCACTTTTAGAAAATGGTATGAAAACCACCAATCAAAAGCACATAAACAGTCATTCCCAAACGGAAAAATCTATTTGTTTTGCGACGAGTTTACCAATTATTATGATGTTTCAGTAGGAATTGACGCCTTTGAATTATTGACAAAATTAGGATATAAAGTAGAAATAATAAACCACGAAGAAAGCGGAAGAGCCTATATTTCAAAAGGATTTCTCGAAGAAGCGCAGGTTATTGCCAATAAAAACGTGGCTATTTTTAAAAATTTAATTTCTGAAAATACGCCATTAATAGGAATTGAACCTTCAGCGATATTGACGTTCCGGGACGAATACATTCGATTGGCAAAAGACAAAGAAAGTGCTGAGAAAATAGCTAAAAACACACTTACTATTGAAGAATTTTTCAAAAAAGAAATCACTTCAGGAAAAATTCATTCCGAGCAATTCTCTGATGTGCAGAAATCCATAAAAATTCACGGACATTGCCATCAAAAATCATTGAGTTCTGTTGAAGCTACTTTTGCAATGTTGAATTTGCCAAAAAACAGTTCGGTTACCATTTATAATTCGGGATGTTGTGGAATGGCAGGTTCTTTTGGTTATGAAAAGGAACATTACGACATCAGTATGCAAATGGGCGAAGACACTTTGTTTCCAAAAATACGTGCCACAAATTCCGAAACTGCCATTGCCGCTGCAGGAACAAGTTGTCGCCACCAAATTTTTGATGGAACCAAAAGAAAAGCCTTGCATCCAGTGACAATTTTAAGAAGTTGTTTAATTAAAAATTCCTAAGTGTGAATAGCACATCTTGCAATAATTTATCGAATTCAGATATAAATGAGAATGAAATAATATAATATTTTTTTATTCAATTTATCAGCAACTACCACGAGACTTGAGTTTTTTTATACGACAACAAATAGTTCCTTTTACTTAAATAACGCAAATAAATGTTTTTATAATAAAACAAAAAAATAAATTATGAAATATCTATTTTCTAAAATCCTGTTCATTTTTATAATTGCGTCTTGCTTTTCTCAAAAAATAGGAAATATCAAATTTGTACAGCTTACAGATTTACATGTTTCTGTGTGGAATGAAAATGATTTTTTATTGCAAAATATTGTAAAAGAAATTAATAATTCGGATCATGAATTTGTTGTTGTAACTGGAGATTTGACTAATCGTGGTGCAGATGATGAACTAAAACAAGTTC
>Ga0105050_10008788_pt1 | contig 11521 bp, 10 predicted proteins | sample FRY01_FD_78088 | JGI IMG/M metagenome (GOLD analysis project Ga0105050, IMG submission 78088) | Freshwater microbial communities from Lake Fryxell liftoff mats and glacier meltwater in Antarctica - FRY-01 | ecosystem: Environmental > Aquatic > Freshwater > Ice > Glacier meltwater ... | reverse complement strand
GCCGTGGGGGGTCAAGATCACCCGGATCGAAATCAAGGACATCCGTCCGCCCGCCGACATCTCCAACGCGATGGCCCGGCAGATGAAGGCCGAGCGCGAGAAGCGCGCCAACATTCTTGAGGCAGAGGGTTTTCGCGCCGCCGAAATCCTGCGCGCCGAGGGTGAGAAGCAGGGCGCGATCCTGCAGGCCGAAGGGCGCCGGGAAGCCGCCTTCCGCGATGCCGAGGCGCGTGAGCGCGAGGCCGAGGCCGAGGCCAAGGCGACGACCTCGGTGTCCGAGGCGATCGCTTCTTCGGGCACACAGGCGCTCAATTACTTCATCGCCCAGAAATATACCGACGCGATCAGCCAGTTTGCGACATCCCCCAATGCCAAGACTATTCTTTTCCCGATCGAGGCAACCCAGTTGATCGGCACTCTGGGCGGGGTGGGCGAGCTGATTCGCGATGCGCTTGGTCCGAACGACACCCCGCCGCCAGCGCCGCCGCGCCCCACACCAAGGTCTTCGGTGCCGCGTTCGGTGTTCCCCGCCGCCCCGCCGCCGGCGGAATAGCGCCATGGGGGATCTCGAAGGTCTCGATCCGCAGTGGGGATGGCTGGCTCTCGGCGTGGTGCTGGCTACCGCCGAAATGCTGGTGCCGGGCTATTTCCTGATCTGGCTGGCAGCAGCCGCCATCGCCACCGGCCTGCTGGCGATGGCGACGCCGATCGAGGTGACGATCCAGATCGCGCTGTTCGCGGGCCTTTCGGTCGTCGCCGTGCTGGCGGGCAAGCGCTGGTTGCGCAACAATCCGATCGAAGGCGCCGATCCGCTGATGAACGACCGGGGCGGACGGCTGGTGGGCGAGACGGTGGTGGTCACCCAGGTCATCGCGGGCGGCACCGGGCGTGTCCATCTCGGCGACACCGAATGGGGCGTGCGGGGACCAGATGCCGAACCGGGCACCAGAATGCGGGTGTCAGGACACGATGGGGCTGTGCTGATTGTGGAACATATTCTCTGACCCCATATGCCTGGCTAAGGAGATGCCCCATGCCCGATAAAGTTCACCTCACCGACGCCGAATGGCGCGAACGGCTGACGCCCGAGGAGTATCAGGTGCTGCGCCGCGCGGGCACCGAGCGCGCCTTTGCCGGTGAATACGACAAGCTCAAAGCCCCCGGCGACTTTGCCTGTGCAGGCTGCGGCGCGCCGCTGTTCGCCTCCGACACCAAGTACGACAGCGGATCGGGCTGGCCTTCGTTCACCGCGCCGGTCGCGGGCGACGCGGTCGAGGAGGTGCGCGACACCGCGCATGGGATGGTCCGCATCGAAGTGCGCTGTGCCGCGTGCGAAGGCCACCTGGGCCACGTCTTCCCCGACGGACCCGGCCCCGAAGGGCTGCGCTATTGCATGAACAGCGCCGCGCTGGAGTTCAAGCCGAAGGATTGACGAGTCTGGAAACAGGGACGCGAAATCGGGTTAACCCTGCGTTCCAATTGGCCTATGCATCGTGGCCGAGGCGGGCAGCTTTCGCTTGACCACCCAAGGGAACGCAACAGACCATAATGGCCCGAACGGTTCAGCCCGGCCGCCGCCCGAACGGCAGCCGCAGTCAGAACGGAAGCTCGCGTGGCGGTCGCACGCCGCCGCCCGCTTCGGGCTGGCGGCGCTGGTTGCGCCGCCTGGTGGTGTGGGGCGCGGCTTTCGCGCTGCTCGGCGTGATGATCTTGGGCATATCGGTGTTCGTCGCGGCGCGCTCGCTGCCCGACTATGCCACGCTCAAGACCAGCCAGGTCGGCCAGATGATCGTCGTCCGCGCCCGCGACGGGACCGAGCTGGTTTCGCTGGGACCAAGCTATGGCCGCTGGATGCCCCACGGCCGCATTCCGCAGGTTATGAAGTCGGCGATGGTATCCGTGGAGGACCGCCGGTTCCGCAACCATATCGGGGTCGATCCGCTCGGCATCGCGCGCTCGATCTGGGTTCGGATCGAAAGCGGCAGCTTCAAGCAGGGCGGCTCGACGATCACCCAGCAGCTTGCCCGCACGGTGTTCCTCAACAACACCCGCACTTTCGATCGCAAGATTCGCGAGGCCGTGCTGGCGCTGGCGCTCGAAACCAAGTTCTCCAAGGACCAGATCCTCGAGCTTTACCTCAACAAGGTCTATTTCGGCGGCGGAGCCTATGGCATCGATTCGGCCAGCCGCAAATTCTTCGGCCACCCGGCGGACGAGCTGAGCCTGGCCGAAGCGGCGATCATTGCCGGGCTGGTCAAGGCCCCTTCGCGCTATTCCCCGACCGCCGATGCCAAGGCTGCGGTGTCGCGGGCCAGGGTCGTGCTCGCCGTGATGCAGGCCAACGGCACGATCAGCGCCAGCGAAGCCGCCGGGGCCGATCTTTCCGCCGTCCGCCTTGCCCCTGAAAAGGGCCAGAACTCGGTGCGCTATTTCACCGACTGGGCGTTGCCCCAGCTCGACATCCTGCTGCCCGACAATACCGAACCGATCGAGGTGTGGACCACGCTCGATCTCGGAATGCAGCGTGCCGCAACTGCCGCTATCCAGGCGAATGTGCCCAAGAACTCGCAAGGCGCGCTGGTCAGCCTCGATCGCGACGGCGCGGTGCTGGCGATGGTCGGCGGGACCGATTACGTGAATTCCAATTACAACCGCGCGGTCCAGTCGGTCCGTCAGCCGGGGTCGGCGTGGAAACTTTTCGTCTATCTCGCCGCGCTGGAAGCGGGCTATACCCCCGGTGACCGGGTGGTCGATGAGAAGGTGACGATCGACGGCTGGACCCCGCGCAATTCGTCGGGGCGGTTTTCGGGCGAAATCGACGTCCGCACCGCATTTGCCTATTCGGTCAATACCGTGGCGGCGCAGCTCGGCAACGAGGTCGGCTTTGCGAGCGTGGCATCGATGGCCCGGCGCTTCGGCATCACCACCCCGATCAACACCCTGCCCTCGATGGTGCTGGGCAGTTCGGACGTGCGGGTGATCGACATGACCCGCGCTTTCGCTGCGGTTGCCGCGCGCGGTGTGGCGGTCGAGCCGTTCGGGATAACCAAGGTCGCAACGGTCGACGGCGACGTGCTGTATCGTCATCAGACCGAGAGCGGGCAGGTGCTGGTCCCGCCCTATATCGCGGCTGGGATCACCGACCTGCTGCAGACCGCGGTGAGCACCGGCACTGGCCGCGCCGCGCAAATCGGGCGGCCCGTGGCGGGCAAGACCGGGACCACCAGCAGCAACAAGGACGGCTGGTTCCTGGGCTTCTCCAGCGGCATCACCACCGGCGTGTGGATGGGCCGCGACGATGCCCGCTCGGTGCCCGGCCTGCAGGGCGGCACCGCGCCTGCACGCGCCTTCGCAGCCTATATGCGTTATGCCGTGGGCAAGCGCCCGGTCGAACAGTTCGACACCGATCTCAAGCTCCCCGAATGGCAGCTCGAACCGGACGACGAGACAAATTTCGGCAATCCCGATGATTATTTTTACGTCGACGAGGCGGGCAACCTGATCGATCCTCGCCGCACCTCCGATGAGCCCTCACAGGAGCCCGCCCGCAACGATCCCGGCGATCTTCCGCCCGAAGAGCAGCCGCCGCCCCCTGCGGCGAACGACGATTTCCTCGACCAGGCGACCGGACGCAACGTGCCCGCGGAACCACCCCGGCAGCGCGGCGGGCCGGGCGGCCTGATCCGCGTGCCCCAGCAACCGCAGCCTCCGCCGGTCAGGCAGCAGTAGCTGTTCTTGCGGACATCCCCCAGCTTGCCTCCCCTCGCAGGGCTGCTAGCACCGCTCATCCGGTTTCAACCGAAAGGATAATATCAGTGCTCCGTCGCGCGCTTTTTTCCACCCTGCTCGCAACCGTTGCGGTCCCCGCCCTTGCCCAGGACGCACCGCCAGCGACAGCGCCAGCCGCTCCCAAACCCGCCGCGCTGATCGCGGAGGGCGTCCCCCCAATCCCGCTCGAGCTGGTCGCGCAGACCCGCCCCTACCTTGAGGCGCGTGCCGCCGGGTTCGCCGGGTGGGATCCGAAGACCCGCGCGGTGCTGATCAACACGCGCTTTGCCAACACCTCGCAGCTTCACCGCGTCGCCATGCCGATGGGCGCGCGGACCCAGATCAGCTTCGAGGCCGAGCCGGTCGGCGGCGGCTACGCACCGCGCCAGGGCGATGTGCTGCTGGTCAGCAAGGACACCGGCGGCGACGAATACTTCCAGCTCTACAGCCTCGATCAGGGCCGTCTGACCCTGCTGACCGACGGCAAAAGCCGCAACCAGAACGGGGCATGGAGCGCGGATGGCGAACTCAAGGCGTTCAGCTCGACCCGCCGCAACGGGGCGGACAGCGATCTTTACGTGATGAACCCGCGCGATCCCGCATCGAGCCGGATGGTGGCACAGGTCAAGGGCGGTGGCTGGGGCATTGCCGCCTTCGCGCCCGACAAGGCCAGTGCCTATGTCGCCAATTATCAGTCGGTGCAGAACGTCGATCTCTACCGCCTCGATCTCGCCTCGGGGGCGATGACCCCGATCGGCGATCACAAGGCCGATGTGGCCTATCGCGGTGCGCGGGTCGCCCCCGACGGCACGGTCTGGGTGACCAGCGACGAGGGGTCCGATTTCGCCCGCCTGGGCACGATCGACCCGGCTACCGGCAAGTTCGCGCCCAGGACGAGCGAAAAATGGGACGTCGACGGGTTTGACCTGTCCGATGACGGCAAGACCATCGCCTATGTCGTCAACGAAGCCGGGTCGAACCGGTTGAAGATCATGGACACGACCAGCGGCGCGGTGCGCGGGGTCGATGCGCTGCCCGCCGGGACCATCGGCGGGGTGCAGATCGCGCCGTGGGGCGAGATCGGCTTTTCGCTCAGCTCCGCGCGCAGCGCCAGCGACGTCTGGTCGATCGATCCTGCCACCCTCGCGCTGACCCGCTGGACCCAAAGCGAAACCGGTGGGCTGGATGTCTCGAACAACCGCGAACCCGAACTGGTGACGGTCAGGAGCTTCGACAAGCTGGCGGTCTCGGGCTTTCTCTACCTGCCCGATCCGGCCAAATTTCCCGGCAAGCGCCCGCTGATCATGGACGTGCATGGCGGGCCCGAAGGGCAGACCCAGGCAGGCTTCCGCGGCCGCTCGAACTACTACCTCAACGAATTGGGCATCGGGCTGTTCTATCCCAACGTGCGCGGCTCGACCGGTTACGGCAAAAAGTTCGTCAGCCTCGACAACGGGCCGTTCAAGCGCGAGGATTCGGTTCGGGATATGGCCGCAATGCTCGACGCGCTGCGCCAGGACGACCGGATCGATCCGGCGCGGATCGGGCTGACCGGCGGCTCGTATGGCGGGTACATGTGTTATGCGGCGGCGGTGCAGCTCAAGGACAAATTGCGTGCCACGCAATGCACCGTGGCGATCAGCAATTTCGTCAGCTTTCTCGAAAACACCAACGCCTATCGCCGTGACCTGCGCCGGGTCGAATATGGCGACGAGCGCGATCCCAAGCAGCGCACGCAGCTGATCAGAATCTCGCCGCTCAGCCGGGTCAACGAGATCACCAAGCCGATGTTCGTCATCACCGGGGCCAATGACCCGCGCGTGCCCAAATCCGAGGCCGACCAGATGGTTGCCGCGATCCGCGCCAGGGGCGGCGAGGCGTGGCATCTGGTAGGCACCAATGAGGGCCACGGCTTCGCCAAGAAGGAAAACAGCGATTACGCGTTCTGGTCGGTGCTCGAATTCTGGAAGCGTACGCTCCTGGCCGAGTGATCAGCAGGCTCGCCGAGTGAAATAATCCGCGGCCGCCGCGAACCTTTGGCGGTTCGCGGCGTTGGGCTGTGGAGAACAACTTCACGAGGAGCAATATCATGGGACTGCTGCGACTGGCCGCACTCGGCGGACTGGGTTACGCCGCCTGGCGGGCATTCACCGGCAATCGGGGCAAGCTGCAGCACGCCGGCTTTGCACCCGGCGAAACCGATGGCGAAAATTTCGCCAAGGTCCGCAATGCGGGGACCGATTCGATGCGCAGCGATCCGCCCAAGTGGGACAAGCAGGACCAAGCCGGGGATGAGAGTTTTCCGGCGAGCGATCCACCCGCGACCTATTGAGCCCCGGCACTGGACAACCGGTGGAGGCGCGGTATCGCTAGACGGCGATGCCGCGCCTCACTGTTAATGAACGCCCGGTCCAGTTCCGGATGGACCCCGCCACCCCGCTGTTGTGGGCGCTGCGCGACGCCAGCAACCTGACCGGCACCAAATTCGGTTGCGGGGTCGGCGATTGCGGCGCCTGCATGGTGATCGTCGATGGCGAGGCGATCCGCTCGTGCCTGGTCAGCCTGTCCGAAGTCGAAGGCCGCTTCGTCACCACGATCGAGGCGCTCAGTCGCGACCGCAGCCACCCGGTGCAGCAGGCGTTCGTTGCCGAAGGCGCAATCCAGTGCGGGTTCTGTACCCCCGGCATGGTGATGGCCGCCGCCGCTCTGCTGGCGCGCAACGCCGATCCCAGCGAGTCCGAAATTGCCGACGCGTTGCCCAATATCTGCCGGTGCGGTGTTTACCCGCGCCTGATTCGCGCCGTCCAGCGCGCGGGCCGCGTGCTGCGCCGCGAGGAAACCATCAGCGCCGCCCCCGCGCCCGGCATCGCTCCCGCCGACGCGGCGCGCGCGGTCCCGGCGATGAGAGACTGAACGTGTCCCCACCCTGCTCCGGACGAGCGAAATGGGGCGGTGACAGTATCGTCAGAGCTTCAGCCGCACGCTCACCCGCGCGGTTATCGGTCCACCCGGCGCGATATTGTTGTCGGTGTGGGCGCTGGGGTAATACCTGGTGTCGAACAGGTTCTCGACATTGAGCTGAAGTCCCAGCCGTTCGGACACATCCCAGAACAGCGCCGCATCGACCCGGGTAAACGCGGGCAAGACCACGGCATTGCTGATCGTGGCGAACTGCCGCCCCTGATGCACCACCCCCGCGCCGATGCCGATGGCCGGGGTTACGTCGTACCGGCTCCAGATCGAGACCTGATCGCGCGGCAATTGCGCCAGCTTGCGCCCGGCCGGGGCGGCGGTGGTGGCCGTGCGTATTTCGCCGGTCTGGTGGGCATAACCCAGGCTTGCCTGCCATTGCGGAGTGATTTGCCCGACAAGCTGCGCCTCGAAGCCCCTGGTTCGGGTCGAGCCGGTCTGGACGGCGGTCCCGGTGACCGGATCCGTGGCGCGAGTATTGTCGCGGTCGAGCTGGAAGATCGCGGCGGTCATTGCCAGTTCGGGAGTAAGGTCCCACTTGATCCCGGCCTCGAGGTTCTCGAACCGCTCGGGAGCCAGCCGCGCGGTGGTCGCGTCGAGCACCGCAAACTGGTCGCCCGATTGCGGCAGGAAACTGAGGGCAAAGCTGGTGTAGAGTGAGATGTTCGGCTGCGGCTTGATGATCAGCCCGAGCCGCGGCGACCACTTGCCGTCGCTGCGCGCGGCGGCAAAGCCGTTCACCAGATTGACGGTGCGGATGTCGAAATCGTCATAACGCAGCCCGGCAACGATCTGGACGTGTTCGCCCAGTTCGAGCTGGTCCTGAATATAGCCCGAGAGCACCTTGAGCCGCGATTGGCGGTTCGTGACGAACGGCGTGAGCGACGTGGCCGGGACCACGATCCGCTGGGCGAGCGGCACCGTGACGCGCAAGCCGCCGCTGGTCCCGCCCGCGAACAGGACGTTGCGGCGGTCGTTGTCGGTGTCCTGATCGACCGCCTCGAAGCCCACCAGCAAAGTATGGCCGATCGGCCCGGTGCTGCCAGTCCACACCAGGTTGCCTTGCCCGATCCAGCTCTGGCGCTCGGTCCCGTCGGCATAGCCTTCCAGTTCGATGGTCGTCGCGGTAGCAGCAGCGCGCGGATAGGCGTTGGCATAGAACTTGTCGAAATCGGCGAACTGGCCTGTGAGGTTGAAGGTCAGTGCTTCGCCCAGCTGATGATCGAGCCGGGCGCGGAGCGAGTGGGCCTTGTTAGAGTTCCGGTTCAGCTCGGGCGATCCGAAGAACACCTCGTCGAACCCGCGCACCGGTCGTCCGCCGCGTGACGGCACGCCGCGATCGGTCACCCGCTTGTCGTCATCGTAAGTGTATTGCGCGGTCAGCGTGGTGTCGGGGCCCAGCGCGGCGGTCAGGCTGGGACTGATGCCGATAAAGCGGCCTTCGAACACGTCGCGGTGGTTGTCGAACTCCTCATAGATCCCATCGAACCGAACCGCAGCGCCAGCGCCGAGCGCCTCGTTGTGATCGGTCGAGAGCGAGAACGCACCGTGCGTATCGACCGATGCAGTCTCGTGGACAAAGCTCTCTCCGAGAATGGCCTTGCGGGTCACCCGGTTGATCACGCCGCCACCGCCGCCCCGCCCGAAAATCAGCGCATTGGCGCCTTTCAGCACCTCGATCCGCTCGATGTTGTAAAGCGGGCGGTAATACTGGGAATCGTCGCGCAGGCCATCGACGAAGAAATCGGCGGTGGTCGACTGGCCGCGCAGGGTGATCTGGTCGCGGTGACCCTCGCCGGTGCCGAGCGTCACGCCGGGGACATAGCGCAGCGCCTCGCCCAGTTGCTGGATCGCCTGATCGTCCAGCTGGTCGCGGGTTATGACGGTCGCGGTCTGCGGCACGTCGATCCATTCGGTCGGGGTCTTGGTCGCGGTCGAACCGTCGCGGGTGCCATAGCCATCGGACTGGCCGGTTACGATGATCGGCGCGCGGGCGCTTTCGGCTGCCGCTGCGGCTTCCTCGGCCTCGTCGGCCTCGTCGGCGCGGGCCGCCGTAGCGGTCAGGATCATTGCGAACCCGGCCAGCAGGAAGGCGCGACGAATGACAATCGAATGCATGGACTGAAATGCCCCTCGTGTTGCTGATAATCGTTATCAGTAAGGGCGCTCTATTGCGAAGGCTTCGCAATTGCAAGTGGCTTGCGCGCGAAATCGCCCCGCCCGTGGGCCAGAGATGTCAGGCTAGATCAAATAGGCTCGACTCCGGACCGAGCGACTGCTCAGCGACGAGTCAGAACGGCAGGGCTTGTCCGGCGCAGATCAATGCCAGCGCGGCCATGCTCACGATCGTCATGCGCGCCAGTTCCGCCTGGGCGGCGCGCATCGGGTTCGCATAGCGGATGAGCGCTTGAGCCATGCTGGGGGTTTGCGCCCGCAGCCCCTAACGAAGCGTAAACGCCGGGCTATCGCGACCCCAGCCACTCGGCCAGCGCGGCAAGGCATTCGCGCCCCAGCAATTGGCTGCGTTCGGGGCTCCAGCCCTGCGCCGGATCGGGCAGCGCGGCATAGTCCTTGAACGGCATCTCCAGCGTCATCGCCACGCAGCCGTGCGAAGGGCCGAATCGTTCGGCGAGCTGGTTGGTCGACATCGTCAGGTTGGCTTTGCCCTTGCCGGTGACCGGATAGCCCAGCTTCGTCTGGAAATCGGGACTGCGCCGCTCAAGGATGGTGCGATAGCGGGCATAGCCCTCGCTCTGCGCGTCGCTCCACGACGGAATTCCGTCGAACCCGGCGAGGAACACGGCGGGAATCGCCTCGTCGCCGTGAACGTCCATCGCGAAATGGACCCCGCTGGCATCCATCGCATCGCGAATCGCGACAACCTCGGGCGAGCTCTCAAGGCTCGGCGTGGCCCATTCGCGGTTGAGATTGACCCCGGCGGCGTTGGTCCGAAGATGCCCGCGCCGCGATCCGTCGGGATTGGCATTGGGCACGAGATGCAGGCGGCACTTGTTCCGCAGGACCCGCGCGACCGGATCGGCCGGATCGCACAGCAGATCGAGCGCGCCTTCCATCCACCACTCGGCCATCGTCTCGCCCGGATGCTGGCGGGCATAGAGCCAGACCTGGGTCTCGCCCTCGCCCATCTCGAGGCAGTCGATCGGCTGGCCATCGATGCTGTGGCCCAGCACGCGGTGGTCTACGCCGTCGCAAGCAGCAGCGCCGGCGACAAGATCGTGGTGACGCTCGATCGAATAGGGCGCGAAATAGGAGAACCAGGCGGTGCCGCTGGCCGGCCGATAGGTGATCGTGAGCGTGCCGCCATCGGCCTCACGGTCCCACGCTGTGTCGGCGCGGCCCCAGTATTCGCGGTCCTCCGAAACCACGGCGCGGTAACCGGCCCAGCCATCGGGATAGGCGGACGACGCCAGCCCGGTGATCCGCAATGTCAGTTCGCGCCCCGCCGCACCCGCGACGCGGAAATGGAACCACTGAAAGAATTCGGATTTGAAGTCCTTGCGGATCGCCAGCCGCGCCGAGGCGCCGTCGCGGCTGAGGACTTCGATGTTGCCGCCGTCAAACGCGGCGTCGATCTGGATGTGCGAGATGGCTGAGGTCATTTGACCTCGATAGTCTCCCCCGACGTTCCGGGAAAGCCCGCGAACAGCGCCTTGGCGAGCCGTGCCGCGGTTTCGGGCGAATCGGCGGCACGCTTGCCGGTCCGCAGGGTCGAGCGGCCCTCCCACAGCGGCTCGCCGCTGGTCCGGTCGCGGATCGTCACCGCCAGCTCGTTCTCCACCGCAACCCGATCCTTCGTGCCGCCCAGCGGGAAGCCCAGCCCGACGCCCAGGCCCACGCTGGTCCCGCTGCGACGCCAGCCGCCGCCCGAGCCGACCCCGATGCTCACCGACGAGCGCGGCCGCGACGCCTCGCTACCCTCAACTACGTCGCGGGTCAGCCGCACTTCGGCAACCCGCATCGCCCTGTCGCTCCCACCCGCGATTCCCCGCTCGGCCAGCTCGCGCGCGACCGCATCGAGCCAGGCGCGGGTTTCGAGGCTCGCTCCGTCGAACCCCGGCGATGCAACCACCTCAACCGCGCCCGGCCCGAGCCGGGCCAGCGTTTCGGGAGTATGAAAGCGGGTGACTTCGATCTTCTCCGCCGCCAAAGCGGGGGCCGCAACCAGCAGCAGCGGCAAGATGAGAGCGGAACGCAAACGCATGACAAAAATCCCGAATCCTGGCCCCGAGTCGCAACGGGCGAACGATTCCCGCCTTAAGTCCGGCCGATTTAGCCCGGCTGAACGGGTCTGGGCAAATTGCCCTGCGCCGCGTTAATAGCCTTTCACTCAAGTGCTGCTAGGCCGCATCCCATGACCAAGGTTCCTGTGCTCGTGACCGGCGGGGCCGGCTATATCGGCAGCCACGCCGTGCTCGCGCTGACCGATGCCGGATGGCCGGTCGCGGTGATCGACAACCTCACCACCGGATTCCGCTGGGCGGTGCCCGAGGGCGTCGCGTTCTATCAGGGCGACATCGCCGATCCGGCGCTGCTGGCTCGGATTTTCGCGGAACAGGGCATGTCCAACGGTTTGGGGGCGGTGATGCACTTCGCCGGGTCGATCGTGGTGCCCGATTCGGTCTCCGACCCGCTCGGTTACTATCTGAATGACTGACCGGCCGAGGCCGGTAGGATCACGTGGAGGGGCTGAAGCCATCTTTGTGGGTATGGCGGTCCAGGTATCGCATGATGATGTCATCGGTGATGTTGCCGGAGGTGGTGG
>Ga0105050_10008787_pt1 | contig 11521 bp, 8 predicted proteins | sample FRY01_FD_78088 | JGI IMG/M metagenome (GOLD analysis project Ga0105050, IMG submission 78088) | Freshwater microbial communities from Lake Fryxell liftoff mats and glacier meltwater in Antarctica - FRY-01 | ecosystem: Environmental > Aquatic > Freshwater > Ice > Glacier meltwater ... | reverse complement strand
GGTCCGGACTTCGTCGTCCACACGGCTGGCAAGCAGCTTGGTCTGGCTATTGATGTTGTCACCGGATTGCAAACGCTGGGCCAGCTCGCGCCGCAGGTTAGATACGTCCGTGCGGGCATTCCACCATTGCAGGACTAACAATACCGTGAGCAAAGCCACGACGACTTTCACGCGGCCACTGGCACCGGTTTGCAACCACAGCTTAGCCATACGCGAACGCCGCACGGGTGTCGCGGTTTCTTGCGATGAAGGGGACGTTTGTTCGGCGGATGAGGGAGGCTGATCAGTCATAGTTGGGATTGTATCGCGGCATACACCGCATCGTCGCCAGAACCGGTGAGAATAATCTGTTGAAAACCGAGCGAACGAGCAGTCTCTTCGATTCGGTAGTGGGGAACGATCAGTGTCTTGTCGCACATTCTGGCCCAGCCGGCCTCACCCGCGAGCGCAATGACCTGATCACGCAGCAGCCTCAACCCCTCTGAACTCGTGATGATCCAGTCGTTCGGCTCAGTAATCAAATTTTCGAGGACGAGGAGCTTGCCGGCATCCAGCACTGGGGCTGAACGCCGGTAGGCTGCAACCTGTTCGACGGCAACACCGGCAGCACGGAGCTGATCGGCTAGTAATTCACGCCCTGTCTCAGCGCGCACGATCAAGACTTTTTTTCCTCGCAGGGCTGGCAGGTCCAGCTCTTGCAACAAGGTTTCAGAGTCGGTCCGCCCGGGGTCAAGCGGGCTGATGATGGTGGCATTAGCCTCCGTCAGGCCATGGCGGGCCAATGCCTGTCTGCTTCCCTCGCCCACCACAGCGGCAGGCAAGGCCTGGGGCCAGGCGGCAATATGAGCGAAGGCGGCATCAATGGCGTTCGGGCTGACAAAAGCAACCAGCGCGTAGTCTTGCAGCCGCGCCAGTGTGGCGACGAGCGCCACTGTATCGGCCAGCGGCTGGATTTCCAGCAAAGGAAACACATGCACCGGGCAGCCCACCCTGGCCAGCCGCGCGGCCAGAGGGCCGGCTTGTGCAGCCGGCCGGGTGATCACGACAGGTTTACGCATCCACCTTGCAAGCCGCCAGAATGGCGGTGGCGTCTTGTGCATGCAGTGCCAACGCGATGTCGCGGCCCAGCGACTCAGGGTCATTCGCTGCCCCTTTTGCGTCAGCCCGCGCAATACGCTTGCCGTCAGGGGTGGCGACCATGGCACGCAAACGCATGGTGTCGTTCTCAACAGTGGCAAAAGCGGCAAGTGGAATCTGGCAGCTACCGCCGAAGGTTTTGGATAAGGTGCGCTCAGCACGCACGGCGCGTTCGGTATCCTGGTGATTCAATGGGGCCAGCAAGGCACGCAACTCGCTGCGCGCGCTCAGTATTTCAATCGCCATGGCCCCTTGTCCCGGTGCAGGCAGACTTTGTTCCGGCTCGATGCAAGAGCGAATACGGCTAGCCAACCCCAGTCGCTTCAACCCTGCGGCGGCCAGAATGATGGCGGCGTACTCGCCCCGATCGAGCTTGGCCAAGCGGGTGTCGAGATTGCCACGCAAAGGCTGGATCACCAGACTCGGGTAACGCGCCGCAATCAGGGCCTGGCGCCGCAAGCTGCTGGTGCCGACTACGGCGCCATCCGGCAAGGCTTCAAGGCTGGCGTAGTCGTTAGAAACAAAGGCGTCGCGCGGGTCTTCGCGTTCGAGCACAGCTGCCAGCTCAAAACCTTCGGGCAATTCCATCGGCACGTCTTTGAGAGAATGCACGGCAAAATCAGCCTCGCCGTTACTCATGGCCACTTCGAGCTCTTTGACAAACAAGCCCTTGCCACCCACCTTGGAGAGGGTGCGGTCGAGTATCTGGTCGCCCCGTGTTGTCATTCCAAGTATCGTGACGGTGCTGTAGGGATATAATTCGAGCAAGCGTGCGCGAACATTTTCGGCTTGCCACATGGCGAGACGGCTCTCTCGCGAAGCAATCACCAGTTTTCCGGAAAACGAAGCGTTCAAGGCTGGCTCTCTTAAGATTCAGGGGCGGCAAGACGTCAAGCGACCCAGTTGTACAGGCACACAAATCGAGCGGATTTTAGCACGCCCCCAAGTGACATTCGGCCGCGAACCGGATTCACGCACCAACCACTGCTGACTGCATAACCCTGCCATGGCAAAACTTCTGAACAACCCCAGCCGCACCGCCAAAAATTCTGATAAAGACGCGCCCTTAAAAGAAGATATCCGCCTGCTCGGCCGCCTGCTCGGCGACGTCCTGCGTGATCAAGAGGGCGAGGCCGTGTTTGAAGTGGTCGAGACCATACGCCAGACCGCCGTGCGCTTTCGCCGCGAATCTGATCCCAAGGCCGGTGCAGACCTCGATAAATTATTAAAAAAACTCACGCGCGACCAGACCAATTCGGTGGTGCGGGCGTTTTCTTATTTTTCCCATCTTGCCAATATCGCCGAAGATCAATATCACAACCGGCGCCGCCGCGCCCATTTGCTGGCAGGTTCCGCGCCGCAAGACGACAGCATTGCCAGCACGCTCACCAGACTGCACGACGCTGGCGTATCGGGCCAGGCCGTACGCACCTTTTTTGCCGATGCGCTGATCTCACCCGTACTGACGGCCCACCCGACAGAGGTGCAACGCAAAAGCATTCTGGACGCTGAGCGCCAGATCGCGCATCTGCTTGCCGAGCGCGATCTACCGTTAACGCCCGCCGAGCGGACCCGCAATGGCGCGCTGTTGCATGCCGAAGTCGCCACGCTATGGCAGACGCGGATGCTGCGCTATTCGAAGCTGACCGTGGAAGACGAAATCGACAATGCGCTGTCCTATTACCGTATTACTTTTCTACGCGAACTGCCGGCGCTGTTTGACGATATCGAAACCGGGATCGCGGCCCGGTTTCCGCGTAAAGGTAGCGTCGACCATGCCGCTTTGCCGCCCTTCATGCAAATGGGTAGCTGGATAGGTGGCGACCGCGATGGCAACCCAAACGTCAATGCCAATACGATGACGCACGCCTTGTCCCGCCAATCCGCCACGATTCTGGATTTTTATCTGGAAGAAGTCCATGCACTCGGTGCCGCGCTGTCAATCTCGACGCTGCTGGTCGCCGTCAGTCCGGCATTGCAGGCAATGGCCGATGCCTCGCCAGACACCTCTGCGCATCGCACAGATGAGCCATATCGCCGCGCGCTCATTGCCATCTATGCGCGACTGGCCGCCACGGCTAGGAAGCTGGGGATCACCAACATCATGCGCCGTGAAGTCGGGCCAATGGGACACTATGACAGCCCGGCAGAATTCACCGCGGATCTCCAAGTCATTGTCGATTCGCTGCAAAAAAACCATGGCACCGCACTCATAAGGCCAAGGCTGGCAACCTTAAAGCGCGCGTCTGAACTATTTGGCTTTCATCTGGCCACCCTGGACATGCGCCAAAGCTCAGATGTGCACGAGCGCGTACTGGGAGAATTGTTCCGCTCAGCCCAGGTCGAGCACAACTACGCCCAGCTGCCAGAAGAGAAAAAAATCGCCCTGCTGTTAGCCGAACTCAGTCAGCCTCGCCTCTTAGTGTCACCCTACGTGTCCTATGCCGCCGAAACCGAGTCTGAGCTTGCGGTATTGCGCATGGCGCGCCAGATTCGCGCGCAATTTGGTCCGCGTGCCATACGCAACTACATCATTTCTCATACCGAAAGCGTGTCGGATTTGCTTGAAGTACTGCTGCTGCAAAAAGAAACGGGCTTATTGCGCCTTGACGTGCATGCGGGCGGCGCGCTTGATGCAGAGCTGATGGCCATCCCACTGTTTGAAACTATTCCCGACTTGCGTTGCGCTGCCGACATCATGAACGACATGCTTTCGCTGCCCCTGGTGCGCGCGCTGATCACCCGTCAGGGAGAGCTGCAGGAAGTCATGCTGGGTTACTCAGACTCCAACAAAGACGGTGGCTTTTTGACCTCAAACTGGGAACTGTACAAAGCAGAAGTTCAACTGGTACACGTGTTCCAGAAACAGGGTGTCAAGCTACGCCTCTTTCACGGTCGCGGAGGTACAGTCGGGCGAGGCGGCGGGCCAAGCCACGAAGCGATTCTGGCGCAGCCGGGCGGCACCGTAAATGGCCAGTTCCGCCTGACCGAGCAGGGCGAAATTATTGCGTCGAAATTTTCCAATCCTGACATCGGTCGCCGCAACTTGGAGTTAGTTGTCGCCGCTGTCATGCAAGCGAGCCTGATGCCCGCCGTAACAGAAGGCAAACACGCGCGGCGTTTAGCGGAATTTGAGCGCGTCATGGAAGAGTTGTCTGAGCATGCTTATCAGGCCTACCGCAATCTGGTCTATGAGACACCGGGCTTCACCGATTATTTTTTCTCCGCCACGCCGATTGCAGAAATTGCCGAACTCAACATCGGCTCTCGTCCAGCCTCTCGTAAGTCCACGCGTCGCATCGAAGATCTGCGCGCGATCCCATGGGGCTTTTCATGGGGGCAATGCCGCTTGCTGTTACCGGGCTGGTATGGCTTTGGCAGTGCCGTTACCGCCTGGCTCAATACAGGCCCCACTACTGCCCAGCCAAAAAAACTGGCAACGCTCAAGTCCATGCATAAAGCGTGGCCATTTTTCTCCACGCTTTTGTCGAATATGGACATGGTCTTGTCCAAGACAGACTTGGCCGTTGCTTCGCGCTACGCCGGTCTGGTCGCAGACAAAAAGCTGCGCAACATGATTTTCAAACGCATATCGGCTGAGCACGCGCTGACCACAGAAGCCTTGTCTATGCTCACGGGTGAAAGCGAAAGACTGGCAAACAATCCCACGCTAGCCCGCTCAATCAAAAATCGGTTCGCCTATCTTGATCCGCTCAATCACCTGCAAGTCGAGCTGATCAAACGTCACCGCGCCTGGCAGGATGATGGCCGCAAAGCCGACATTCGCGTACATCGCGGCATTCATCTTTCTATCAACGGCATTGCAGCCGGCCTGCGCAATACGGGCTGACCCGGCAGCCGGCGGCAGGGCCCGGGGCATACTCTATAATCTCTCCCTTCTACGGGACTAATCATGACAGCACAACTCTCCAAAAAAGGCGAAGCCTGGTCAGCACGGTTTTCAGAACCGGTATCTGATCTCGTCAAACGCTACACCGCTTCGGTGTTCTTTGATCACAGGCTGGCGCCATTCGACATTCAAGGTTCACTCGCCCATGCGGAGATGCTGGCGCATCAGGGCATCATCAGCAGCCAGGATTATGCCGATGTGCAGCGCGGTATGACGCAGATACAGTCAGAAATCACCGCCGGCACATTTGAATGGCTGCTAGACCTCGAAGACGTGCACCTCAATATAGAAAAACGGCTGACTGAATTAGTGGGCGACGCAGGTAAACGGCTGCATACGGGCCGCTCGCGCAATGACCAGGTTGCCACCGACATTCGTCTTTTCCTGCGCGCCGCCATTGATGACATCACGATCTTGCTGCGTGATTTCCGCCTCGCCCTGCTAAACCTTGCTGACCAGCATGCGGCCACCATCATGCCCGGCTTTACCCATCTGCAAGTGGCCCAGCCGGTGACGTTTGGTCACCATATGCTGGCCTATGTTGAAATGTTCGGACGGGATGCCGAGCGCATGGCTGACTGCAGAAAGCGCGTCAACCGGCTGCCCCTGGGTGCTGCTGCCCTTGCCGGCACCACCTTTCCGATCGACCGCGAACGGGTTGCGCGCACCCTGAGCTTTGATGATGTCTGCCACAACTCGCTGGATGCCGTGTCGGATCGCGATTTTGCGATTGAATTTTGCGCTGCTGCTGCGCTGATCATGACGCATATTTCACGTATGGCTGAAGAGCTGGTCATCTGGATGAGCCCGCGCGTTGGCTTTATCGACATTGCCGACCGTTTTTGTACCGGCTCGTCCATCATGCCCCAGAAAAAAAACCCGGACGTACCCGAACTTGCTCGCGGCAAGACCGGTCGCGTCAACGGCCATCTGGTAGCGCTGCTGACCTTGATGAAAGCCCAGCCACTGGCCTACAACAAAGATAACCAGGAAGACAAAGAGCCCTTATTCGACACAGTCGATACCGTTGTGGATACCTTGCGCATCTTTGCCGACATGGCCGGCGGCATCACTGTCCATGCCGACGCCATGCGCGCAGCGGCACTCCAGGGCTATGCCACTGCAACCGATCTGGCAGATTACCTGGTCAAAAAAGGCATGCCGTTTCGGGATGCCCATGAGATCGTAGCCAGAGCCGTGCGAGCCTGCGTCGACCGCGGCTGCGACCTGGCCGACTTGTCACTTGATGCGCTGCGCGCCTATTCCGCACTGGTGGAACAAGACATCTATACCGTCCTCACCCCGGAAGGCTCAGCCGCCTCCCGCAACCATGTGGGCGGAACTGCGCCGGTTCAGGTCAAGGCCGCCATCCAGCGTATCAGGGCACAGCTTTCCAGCTGACCAGACTTGCTGCCCCAACGCAGCGCCTGCGCCGGCAGGTCAATCCACTCGGGCACCCTCGCCATTGACCGGCCGGGGTGCTTTTTTTCAAATGACGCAAACGTTGTGATAAAACGTCGGTTAAGAGAAATAATCAGACCATCGTCAAAAGCCTCATGGCTCCGCTGCAAAGCACCATGCAATTTAACTGAGGAATAAGGCTAAATTTTGATTGCAGCTGTCGCTATCCTGTTACGCGCGGTTTTTTCGGGAGGGGGCCTGGCAGTTGCGATCACATTCCGCTTGATAACAATAACTAAATCCGAAACGCAATCTTCGCTCACGAAAGCCAATCATGTCTTTTCTTCTTTCATTTTCGAAATTCATTGATGCCCTCAATGAAAAGATCGGACTCTCCATTAGTTGGGCACTTCTGATTGCCGTCATCATTTGTGCTGGCAACGCCATCATGCGCTACTCACTCAACATAAGTTCCAATGCATGGCTGGAGATCCAGTGGTACCTGTTTAGCGCAACATTCCTGATGGCGTCGGCCTACACCTTGCGTCGAAACGAGCATGTCCGCGTTGACGTGATCGTTGGCAAATTTTCAAAGCGAACCCAGGTCTGGATCGATCTGTTCGGGTTTTTGCTGTTTCTGCTGCCAGCCACCGCGCTCATTTTGTATTTTGCTATTCCCTTCGCATTTGAATCCATCCGCAATCAAGAGGTATTAAGCAACGCCGGCGGCCTGATTTTATGGCCAGCCAAAGCCCTGATCCCCCTGGGTTTTTTCATGTTGACCCTGCAAGGACTATCAGAGCTGATCAAGCGAGCCGGTTACCTGATGGGGCTAGTCGATGCCAGCGCTTTTGAAAAGCAGACGATTACCCCAAATGAAGAAATTGAAGCGATCAAGGCTGCACACAAGCCCAACTAACTCACCCAAGCGAGAGCCTACTCATGACGGCATTCCTGATTGCGAACATGGCACCTGTCATGTTCGCCACTTTGGTACTTTTTTTGCTATCGGGCTTCCCGGTGGCTTTTTCTCTGGCAGCCAATGGGCTGTTCTTCGGCCTGGTTGGCATAGAAGTCGGCTTGCTCAAGCCTGAACTGCTGCAAGCTCTACCCAACCGTCTCTTTGGCATCATGGCCAACGACACCTTGCTGGCCATCCCCTTCTTTACCTTCATGGGGCTTATTCTTGAGCGCTCAGGCATGGCGGAAGATCTGCTCGATACGATCGGGCAGTTGTTCGGCCCGCTGCGTGGCGGTGTGGCCTATGCGGTCATTTTTGTCGGAGCACTCCTCGCTGCAACGACTGGCGTTGTAGCCGCATCCGTTATCTCGATGGGCCTTATTTCGCTCCCGATCATGCTGCGCTACGGATATGACAAAAAAATAGCGACGGGTGTGATTGCCGCATCGGGCACACTGGCCCAGATTATCCCGCCTTCGATCGTCTTGATCGTCATGGCGGATCAGCTTGGTCGTTCAGTCGGCGATATGTATCAGGCGGCTTTGCTACCTGGCCTCCTGCTTACCGCCATGTATGCAGGCTATGTGCTCATCCTGTCTCTGATAAAACCAGCGGCTCTGCCCGCCTTGCCGCCAGAAGCCCGCAATTTGCGCCAGGAGAATGGAGACAGCGGCGTGATCTCGCTCTTTGTCCTCATAGCCGGGACTGCCGCCACTGCCTGGCTCTTTACCCGCTTTTATTTGGCTACCCATCCCAAAATCGCACCAGATGAAGCAGTCATTTATGATGTGCTCTTTGGTGTAACCCTGTCGTTTATCTTTGCCATCCTCAATCGCAGGTTGAAAATTGGCTTGCTGTCCCGTATGGCGGAAAAAGTCGTACTGGTACTCGTGCCGCCTCTGGCGCTGATTTTCCTGGTGCTCGGTACGATTTTTGTCGGCATCGCCACACCAACCGAGGGCGGGGGCATGGGCGCAATGGGTGCCCTGGTGCTGGCCATGGCTAATCGTCGCCTGTCCTTGGATTTACTTAAACAAGCGATGAACTCGACAACCCGCTTGTCTTGCTTCGTCCTGTTTATCCTGATCGGCTCCAGTGTATTCTCGCTGGTATTCCGCGCTGTCGATGGCGATCTTTGGGTCGAACATCTATTGACCTCACTGCCTGGCGGTACAATCGGTTTCCTCATTGTCGTGAATATCCTGTTTTTTGGATTGGCATTCTTCCTCGACTTCTTTGAATTGGCCTTTATTCTTGTGCCGCTCGTTGGACCGATTGCCGACAAGCTGGGTATCGATCTGATCTGGTTTGGGGTTCTGCTTTCTGTAAACATGCAAACTTCATTCATGCATCCACCATTTGGCTTCGCGCTGTTTTACCTTCGATCGGTGGCACCCAAAGCAGTCAAAACCAGCGACATTTACTGGGGTTCGGTTCCCTTTGTCGGGATACAGCTCATCATGGTGGCATTGATCATTACATTTCCCACATTGATCTCCATCGGCACAAAAACAGATATGAAAGAACAGCTGGAGTTACGCATTGACTTGCCGGGCGCAAACATCGATGACAGCATGTCAAACGTGGACTTCATTTTCACTGGAGATCAGGAAGACAACGATGACCTCAAACTGGATTTCTCTGACCAACCAGGCATGAAGTAACCGGTTCATTCCTTTGCCTTGCACAGTCCGTGCAAGGCAAAAAAAAGCCCGCAACTGACATTCTGTTGCGGGCTTTTTAGTATCTGACTACTAACAACTTACAGTCATAACGACTTGCTTACTTACTTACTCAATTACTTACGAGCAATCAGATAACTCTGGATCGGTGTCTCAGCAACGGAATACCACTGATTCTGGTCCTGACGGAAACGGCGCCATGGATCGAGCACCTTCTTGAACTTTGGATTCTTTGCTGCCTCTTCTTCAATGACCTCCATGCTGGCCTTGTAGCAGGCATCCAGGATGGATTTGGAAAAACTACGCAGCTTGACCCCATTTTTCATCAGTCGTGCGAGAGCAGCCGGATTAAGCGCGTCATACATCGCCTGCATCGCCACATGGGTTTCATAAGTGGCGACTTCGAGCGCAGCCTGATAGTCCTTAGGCAGTTTCTCCCATTCTTTAATGCCCACGTAGAAAGACAATTGCGCACTGGCTTCCCACCAGCCAGGGGTGTAGTAAAACGGCGCCACTTTATTAAAGCCCAGTTTTTCATCGTCGTAAGGACCAATCCACTCGGCTGCATCGATCGTGCCTTTTTCCAGGGAGGGATAAATATCGCCTGCTGCAATTTGTTGCGGCACCAATCCTAAGCGCTGCATCACGCGGCCGGCAAACCCTCCCACACGCATCTTTAGTCCATTCAGATCTTGCGGCGTATTCACCTCCTTACGAAACCACCCGCCCATCTGACAACCGGTATTACCGCCCATAAAATTAATGATGCCGTAATCGCGAAAAAATTCCCGCATCAGTTGGCGACCACCACCCTGATCCATCCAAGCCGATTGCTGACGTGACGTCAGGCCAAAAGGAATGGCGGTATCAAAAGCAAAAGTAGCATCTTTGCCAAAATAATAATATGACGCCGAGTGACCCATTTCTATCGTGCCTGCTTGTACGGCATCCATCACTTGCAGCGCGGGCACCAACTCGCCACCAGGAAAAACGCGGATATTAAATTTGCCGTCGGTAAGTTGGGCGACCCGCTTGGCGAGGAGTTCTGCACCACCATAAATTGTGTCGAGCGATTTAGGGAAACTTGAGGCAATGCGCCAGTTAATGGTGGGGTTGGATTGCGCGATTGCTGGCGCAGCAATGACGCTGGCTGCAACACCAGCAGTGGCTTTTTTGATAAAAGAACGACGTTCCATTTTCTTGTCTCCTGTTTGCAATCTGTGTAAAAAATTTGCAAATACAGCAATATTTTTATTGCTGATTGGCACCAGTACCGTTACAACAATTGCAATTTTAGGAGGAGTATTAAGAGACCAGCAATACCAGATTGATGGTGGTGGACCCTATGTTGTTTGTACGCAGTGTCGGCAACATTGCTGCGCTATAAACTAAAATTTCTTACAGCCACCACGATTAAAACCACGAGGAAATTAATGTTGCAAAGCTGCTGCGTTTTTTTAAAAAAAAGGCGCAATAACTCTGCCGACAAAAAAAACCCCGCCGTGGATGATCACGGCGGGGTTCTGTTTTTTTACAGCTTGTTTGCGCTACCTCAGCGTGCTAACGCCACACTTTCTGCAAGACCATAAACGGCACGAATTAGGTCGCGGCCAAACCGGATTAGCTACCAGCCACTGTCATATTCGACACAAGAATCGATCCGGTCTCTTTCGTACCGCGAATCAAGGTGTCGGTGCCGATTGCCACAATATCCATCAACATCGTTTTCATATTGCCGGCAATCGTAATTTCTTCGACCGGGTACTGAATTTCGCCCTGCTCCACCCAATAACCCGACGCACCACGCGAATAGTCACCCGTAACATAGTTGACGCCCTGCCCCATCAGCTCGGTAACCAGCAAACCAGTGCCAAGCTTTTTCAGCATCGCTGCAAAGTCGTCATTTTTTTTCGTCAGCGACGAGGTCATGCGCAAATTATGTGAGCCGCCCGCATTACCCGTAGTCTGCATGCCGAGCTTGCGCGCCGAATAAGTCGACAGAAAATAGCCCTGCACCACGCCATCTTTCACCACGTCGCGACGCTGTGTGCGCACGCCTTCTTCATCAAAAGGTGCCGACCCTACCCCACCAACGCGATGCGGATCTTCCACGATTTGTATATCAGCGCCGAATACGGTCTTGCCCAGCGAATCAGGCAAGAAAGTAGACTTGCGATACAGCGCACCGCCCGATACCGCCTGCACAAACGAGCCCAACAAACCGACGGCCAGCGGCGCCTCAAACAAGACCGGACACTTGCGGGTATCGAGCTTGCGCGCATGCAGACGCGAGAGCGCCCGTTGTGCCGCGTAGCGACCGATTGCCTCTGGCTCTGCCAGCAACCTGGCATCACGTTGCGACGAATACCAATCGTCCCGTTGCATATTGCTGCCCTTGCCGGCAATCGGCGAGACTGAAATGCTATGACG
>Ga0105050_10008781_pt1 | contig 11526 bp, 10 predicted proteins | sample FRY01_FD_78088 | JGI IMG/M metagenome (GOLD analysis project Ga0105050, IMG submission 78088) | Freshwater microbial communities from Lake Fryxell liftoff mats and glacier meltwater in Antarctica - FRY-01 | ecosystem: Environmental > Aquatic > Freshwater > Ice > Glacier meltwater ... | reverse complement strand
GAGGTGCTTGTATCGTTTGTCCATCGCAACATCCTATGCCCTGAGGGCGCTGGGTGTTGCACTTGAAACTTGAGCCTAAGCAGTTAGGAAACACAAAAGAGACGATTCAAGGTCTGTTAGATGCAGGCTTTATAGAAACTGTCGGCGAAAATTTTAAAGTACCAATGCTTTACCGCGAGGGTTTAAAGATCACCCAAGGGAAGGCATTTTAGATAAAAGGCCCCAACCTCACGGTCGGAGCCTCCCCATCCCTGCCCTCTACAAACCCTCACCGCTTCGCGTCATCCGCGTCGTCTTCATCTTCATCATCATCGCCGTGCGGCAGGTTGAAGAACGAATCCGCGTCCGAGAAGTCGGCGGGCTTTTCCACTTCAACCCGTCGGAACTGCTCCAGCGCGTCCATGCCGGACGGGGTGCGGGCGTCTTTGGACATGCCGAGGGATTGCTCGGTGGACACCAGTTTGCGGCGTTCGTCGTCGGTCATCACGCCACCCTCGGCGGCTTTCTTGCGGACGGCGACCTGCACGGCGGCGTCAAGTTCGGTCTGGCGGCACAGACCGAGGGCCACGGGGTCGATGGGGGTGATGGAGCCGATGTTCCAGTGGGTGCGCGCGCGGATCGACTGGATGGTGGGTTTGGTGGTGCCGACGAGTTTGCCGACCTGGCCGTCGGTCAGTTCGGGGTGGAATTTCACCAGCCAGAGGATGGCGGCGGGGCGGTCCTGGCGTTTGGAGAGCGGCGTGTAGCGCGGGCCGCGGCGCTTTTCCTCGCCCACGGCGGAGGCGTTGAATTTGAGTTTGATGTGGTAGAGGGGGTTCGCCTCGCCCTTCTTGATTTCGGCCGCGTCAAGCTGGTTGTTGGCGACGGGATCGAAGCCCTTGACGCCGGTGGCGACGTCGCCGTCGGCGATGCCCTGCACTTCAAGCTCATGCATGCCGCAAAATTCGGCGACCTGGCGGAAGGTGAGGGTGGTGTTATCGACCAGCCAGACGCAGGTGGCCTTCGACATCAGGGGTTTGTTCATCACGACAGTCCTTTGGTTTGCCCTGCCCGGATGGCGGAGTGGGGCGGGGCTTTACAAATCTCTCCCGCGCCGGGAAAACGGTTGCGGCGGGGGCCGCGTGGTTTCGCTTTCGGGAAGTTCAGGGCTGTATAGTCGGATTTGGGGCGGAGGAAAAGCGAAAATGCGGTGGATGGTTCTGTGGCTGCTGCTGGCGGCGGCGGCGCGCGCGGAAGGGGAGCGCACGGGGGAGTTTGACTATTACGTGCTGGCGTTGAGCTGGTCCGCGAATTGGTGCGCGCTGGCGGGCGATGCGCGTGGGGATGCGCAATGCGGGGCCGGACGGGGGCTTGATTTCGTGGTGCACGGGCTGTGGCCGCAGTATGAGGCGGGCTACCCGGCTTATTGCCGGACGGGGGAGCGGGATCCGTCGCGGGGGGAATCGGAGGCGATGGCGGATGTGATGGGCGGGTCGGGCGCGGCCTGGTATCAGTGGAAGAAGCACGGGCGCTGTGCCGGGCTGGCAGCGCAGGCGTATTTCGCGCTGCTGCGGCAGGCCGATGCGCGGGTGAGGGTGCCGGAGGTGTTCACGCGGTTGCGCCAGGATGTGCGGCTGCCTGCTTCCGTGGTGGAGGATGCGTTTCTGGACGCAAATCCGGGTTTGGCGCGGGATATGGTGACGGTGACGTGCCGGGATGGCTATGTGCAGGAGGTGCGGTTGTGCCTGACCAGGGCGCTGGCATTCCGGGCCTGCGGGGCGGATGTGGCGCGTGACTGCCGCTTGCAGGATGCGGTGATGCAGGCGGTGCGCTGAGGTCGCTCGGGGCGGGATCAGACTGGGATCAGGCCAAGCGACCGCGCGGCGGACAAAAGGTCGGGGGCGACCATGTGGGCGTAGCGGCCTTCTGTGGGGTTGACGTCGGGCACCTGCACCACATGCATTCCGGCACGGTGGGCGGCTTCGGCACCCACATCGCTGTCTTCAAACACCACGCAACGGGCGGGGTTCATGCCAAGCCGGCGGGCGGCCAGAAGATAGGCGTCGGGGGCGGGTTTGGGGGCTTTCACATCCTCCAGCACGATCACATGGGTGAAGTGATGCGCGAGGCCCGCGAGGTTTATCTTGCGCGCCGCCCCTTTGCGCCCGCTGGAGGTGGCGATGGCTTTGGGAAGTGTCAGTTGCGTCAGAAGGTCAAGCGCACCAGGGCGCAGCGGCATGCCGCCCGCCATGCGTTTCTCGAACCCTGCCGCCCAGCGTTTGTCCAGCGCCACCATGTCAAGCGCGGGGTAAGCGGCGCGGATCAGGCGCGCGCCGGTCGGATTGTCCTTGCCGACAAGGCCGTGCAGAAAAGCGGGATCGACCGGGTTGCCCATGGCGGCAAACGCCTCGATCCCCGCAGAAAGCGCGAGGCTTTCGGTGTCGATCAGCGTGCCGTCCAGATCGAAGATCACTGCGTCGAACATGTGTTGGCCTTTCTGGCGCGGCCTGTGCGGGTTGATATCCAATGGACAACGGGGTTGCCGGACCCGTGGCGCCCCGGACGGCGTGTAGCCGGCTACAACGCCAGACGAAAGCGCACAAAGCCGTCTGGCGTGTCGCCAAGGTCTGTCAGGCGCAGATGGGCCACGTCGGGCAGGTGCTGCCTTGCAGCGGGCGCAGTCGCAAAGGTTACCGAGGTGCCGGGCATCGGGACAAAGCGCCAGAATGGCGTGGCAGGGGCCGTCAGCGGGCTGGCATGGGCGATATGGCGCAGCAGCAGGTCGCGGATATGCGTGGTCTCGCAGAGGACAGGTGGCGCCGTGGTGAAGCCGCCGTTGCCCGAAGCGCGGAAATTGTTGGACGCGATGATGAATTCCGCTTCCGGGTTCAGGGCAAGCCCGTCCTGCGCGAGCCCGGTGATGCGGCGGGCGTTCGTATCGGCCAGTGACCCGTCAGGGTGATAGCGAGAGCGTTGTGCAAGGTCGATCCGGAACGTAAGGCCGTGGATCAGATCGAAGTTGTAGCTGGGGAAATCGGGGTTGATCAGCGGCTGATCGGGCAGGCCCGGGGTGATGCGGGCAAAGATGCCTACGGTGTGCTCCAGCCATTCGGCCACTTCGGCCCCGGTCAGGCGCAGAGCGGTAAGGGTATTGGGGTAGACATACATGTCGGCGGCGTGGCGCAGGGCCATGTCGCCACGCGGGATGTCGGTGAAGTTTTCCGGCCCGCCGCGCCCGCCGGTCTTGAAGGGCGCGCAGGCCGACAGGATTGGCAAACCGTCATGCGCGGTGCCGCGCAGCAGCGGTGCAAGGTGGCGGGCCTGCGCTGCGGCCACCACGCCGACGGCAGGCGACGGCGTGACCAGCGCGAAATAAGTGTTCAGCGCCAGGGCGGTGCGTCCGACCGGGCGCCGCACCGAAGCGAGGGTAGCCGCATGCTCGATGGCCACGGACGCCTGCACGCGGGGGTCGGAGGCAACAAGCGCATTCGGTTTGCCATCCGCGCCGCGCTGCCAGATAGGCCGGGCCTCGGACGTGCTGGCGATCACCTGCCATGCTGTGCCGTCGCGTTCCAGCAAAAGGTCGATAAGTCCCAGATGCGATCCCCAGAACCCGGCCATAACGGCGGGCTTGCCTGCAATCGTTCCCGCTTGTGCATCGACATCCGCCAGACCTGCGAAGGCGGGCGAAGGGAACACAAGATGGCTGTGCCCGGTCACTATGGCATCTATGCCCGGCAGACGGGCCAGCGGCGTTGACGCATTTTCCATCCCGTCGGACGCACCGGCCGGGCCAATACCGGAATGCGACAGGGCAATGATCACATCGCAACCCGCCTCGCGCATTTCGGGCACCCATCCCCGGGCCGCAGCAAGAATGTCGCGCGTGGTGACGCGGCCTTCCAGATGGTTGCGGTCCCATTGCACGATCTGCGGCGGCGCAAAGCCAATTACACCGATCTTGATCGGGTGCGACGTGCCCGCACCATCGGCAAGCTGGCGTTCCAGGATCACATAGGGGCGCAACAGGGTGGTATCCTTGCGGGGATGTGCCCCTTGCCGGATGGCGATGTTGGCCGAAATCACCGGGAAAGCCGTACCGCGCAGGGCAGACATCAGGAAATCAAGCCCATAGTTGAACTCGTGGTTGCCAAGTGTCGCCGCATCATAGCCAAGCCGGTTCATCGCGGCGAAAATCGGGTGAACCTTGCCGTTCGCCAGCAGTCCGGGCTGGGCGAACAAATCTCCCATCGGGTTGCCTTGCAGGAAATCGCCGTTGTCCACCAGCAGGCTGTTCGCCGCCCCGGCGCGGGCGTCGGCAATCAGGCTCGCGGTGCGGGCAAGGCCAAGCGTCGGGGTCGGCCGATCCGCGTAATAGTCATAGGGCAGCACATGCGCGTGCAGATCGGTGGTCGCCATGACGCGCAGATGCACGTGCCGCGCCGCCGTCCGGGTAGAGAATGCGTGTGGAGAAATCAAAACAAGTCCTGCGTTCTGGCTAAACTGCGTGGCGTGGCGCCGGTCAAGTGCTGGTGTTGAAATGCAGTTGAACTTGGGAAAGACTAGGGCGCTGCGCAGGCGGATTCTAGCCCAAGGCGCGCGATGATGCTGATATTCGTCTTTTGGTTGCATTTTCGTGCCACCCGGCTTTTCAGGGTCGCCGTTTTCGATCGGCCCGCGGGTTTGCCTCGGCGTGATGGCCGTGCCAAGACTGCGGAGGCAATCATCGGGGGCAAACACATGCGGATAGCGGAGACAGTGACATTCGGCGGATCGGGGCTGGACCGTGCGGCGCACCTGCGCGGCAACGCATTTGAGGTGGCCGCACTGTGGGCTATCGGGCAGGTGCTGCCGATCTGGCGCGGCAAGCCGTTGTTTCTGGACGACGTTTTGGGCTGGCTGCCGGCGGGTCATGCGGTGCTGGCCCATGCCGGCCCGGCGGTGTTTCTGGGGCTGGATGATGACGTGCCACGCTTTGGGGTCGATATATCCGGCTGGTCGCCCGAGGCGGGGGCAGAGGCGGTGGAGGCCGGGTTCTTCGATGCGTCCGTGCGGACCCATCCCGCGTTGCCCGCGCCCTATGCCTTTGCCGAGTTGCGCGGCCTGATGGCGGGCCTTGCGCCGCGCGAGGCAGAACTGGTTGCCTCCGCCAAGGCGGTGCTGCACTGGCACCGCAGTCACGGCTTCTGCGCGGTCTGCGGGGCGGCATCGGGCGTGACCCTGGCGGGCTGGCAGCGCGTTTGCCCGGCCTGTGGCGCGCAGCATTTCCCGCGCACCGACCCGGTTGTCATCATGCTGGTCACGCATGGCAACAAACTGCTGATGGGGCGGTCGCCGGGATGGCCGGAAGGCATGTATTCCTGCCTTGCGGGGTTTGTGGAACCCGGTGAGACGATTGAAGCCGCCGTGCGGCGCGAGGTAATGGAGGAAAGCGGCGTCCGGGTAGGAGAGGTGCGGTATCTTGCCAGCCAGCCCTGGGCGTTTCCGGCGTCATTGATGATCGGCTGTCACGCGCTTGCCGAAACGGATGCGATCACGCTGGACCCGGCGGAACTGGAAGACGCGCTTTGGGTCACGCGCGAAGATATGGTCTCGGTGATGGCCGGGGCGCACCCGCGCCTGAAGCCGTCACGCAAAGGCGCAATTGCACATTTTCTGATTGCCAACTGGCTTGCGGACAAACTGGATTGAGGCGACAAGGTTTGCGTTATCTGGCCTTGGGCCACGGTGAAATGGCAGGCTCGGACAGGGGAACGCAATGAAACTCGGCACCAAACAGGATATCGAGGCGCCCATTGCCTTCGTCTACGACGTTCTGGTGGATTTTGAAGGCTGGGAACGCGCGGCCATGCGCCGGGGTGCCGATGTGATGCGCAGCGACACGCTGCGTGTGGCCGGGCCGGGCATGGGGTGGAACGTGCAATTCGCGTTCCGCGGCAAGACGCGGAAGATGGCGATCAAACTGGTGAAGCTGGACCGCCCGCAGCATCTGGCGTTCTCTGGTCTGGGGTCTGCGTTGGATGGCGCGCTGGATATGGAATTGGTCGAACTGGGGGCGAAGCGCACCCGCGTCACCGTGGTGACGGAAGTAAAGCCGCGCACGCTGGCGGCGCGGATCTTGGTGCAATCGGCCAAGCTGGCCAAGGGCAAGATCAGCAAAAAATATGCGGGCCGGGTGGCGCTTGTCGCCGCCGATATCGAAGACCGCTACAAGCGAAGCCTGAGGGGGTAATGCGCTGCTTTTCGGCATGCGCGGGCGTCTGCGCTGCCCGCGAACGCCGACCGCAAGCTCATGGATAAGCGCGTTGCCAGTCAGTCGCGCCCCGGATCGGCGGGGTAGACACCCAGAATTTCCACGTGGGTGGTGAAATAATCCAGTTCCTCCAATGCGCGGGCCACGTTGGCATCTTCGGGGTGGCCCTCGATATCCGCGTAAAACTCGGTTGCGACAAACGACCCGCCGACCATGTAGCTTTCCAGCTTGGTCATGTTGACGCCATTGGTGGCAAAGCCGCCCATAGCCTTGTAAAGCGCCGCCGGGATGTTGCGCACCCGGAAGGTGAAGGTGGTTACCATCTTGCCCGAACCGCGGCGCGCGGTGTCGGCTTGCCGCGACATCACCAGGAAACGGGTGGTGTTGTTGGCCTGATCTTCGATCTGGCGGGCCAGAACGTCCAATCCATAGATTTCGCCCGCGAGTTCGGATGCCAGAGCGCCCATCGTGGGGTCGCCCTTTTCCGCCACGATCTTGGCCGAACCGGCGGTATCGGCCCCGGTTATCGCACGCAGATTGTGTGCCCGCAGGAAGTCGCGGCATTGGCCCAGAAGGACGGTGTGGCTCATCGCTGACGTGATCTGCGACAGGGGCGTGCCGGGGATCGCCAGCAGGTTGATATGCACCCGCACGAACGCCTCGTCGATGATGCGCAGGCCCGATCCGGGCAGCAGCGAATGAATATCGGCTACCCGGCCGTAGGTGGAGTTTTCCACCGGCAGCATGGCAAGATCTGCCTCATGTGTCCGGACCGCCTCGATCGCGTCTTCAAAGGTGCGGCAGGGGACCGCGTGCATCCGCGGCCGCGCCTGACGGCAGGCCTGATGCGAATAGGCCCCGGGTTCGCCCTGAAACGCGATTTTGCCGGTCATGTTTGTTGCTCCGCCTGCAAAAAGGCCCCAAACGGGGCGTTTGGTCGCGCTACTACACCTTGAAAACCGGCAGGGGAAGCGAGTAGATAACCACCAAGCCAGTTGCCAGAGGTAGACGCGACATGTTCGAGACGATGACTCTCACCAAAGTTGTAGGTGCGGCCTGCGGTTCGCTGTTGATCTTCATGCTTGGCGGATGGGCCGCAGAGGTGCTGTATTCCACTGGCAGCGGGCATGAGGGTGGCGAGCAGGCCTATGTGATCGACACCGGCACAACCGAAGATGCTGCTCCGGAAGAAGAAGGCGTGCCCTTTGCCGAATTGCTGGCGTCAGCGGACCCTGCGGCAGGGGCGACCGTGTTCAACAAGTGCAAGGCCTGCCACAAGGTGGACGGCACGGATGGCACCGGCCCGCACGTCAACGGTGTGGTGGACCGGCCCAAGGCTTCGGTACCGGGGTTTGCCTATTCCGAAGTGCTGGTCAGCATGGCGGCAGATGCCTGGACACCGGAAAACCTGAACGGATTTCTTGAGAACCCCAAGGGCTATGCGCCCGGCACCAAGATGAGCTTTGCGGGTCTGAAAAAGCCGGAAGACCGCGCGAATGTAATCGCCTGGCTTGCCACGCAGCCGTGACAGTCTGCGTTTGAACTTCAGGCAGGGCCGCCCCATCCGGGCGGCCTTTCGACTTTGTGAACGGGTGGCTCATGCATTCGCAACTTGAGGGATCGACATGTTGCGGTTTAGCATAAGTTAATCATGACGCGGCATCAGCCGGGAAGCGATGGGGAGAACGAAATGCGACAGCAGGGCAAGGTGGCGGTTCAGGCACGGGTGGCGCGGCGCAGCACAGACAGCTGGATGCTGGCAGGGTTTGCTGTGCTGGCGCTGGCGGGCTTTGCCGTAGCGGCGCGGGCGCAAGACCCGGCGGTCATCTCGGCGCACGGGATTTCCACTTTTGGCGATCTGAAATACCCGGCGGATTTTCCGCATCTGGACTATGTGAACCCCGATGCGCCCAAGGGCGGCGAGATATCGGAATGGGCCTTTGGCGGCTTTGATTCGATGAACCCCTACTCTGTCAAGGGCCGGGCAGGCGCGTTGTCGTCGATGATGTACGAGTCGATTCTGACCGGCACGTCGGATGAAATCGGCGCAAGCTATTGCCTGCTGTGCGAGACGCTGGAACACCCCGCGGACCGGGCCTGGGTGATTTTCAACCTGCGTCCCGAAGCCAGGTTTTCCGATGGCACGCCGCTGACGGCGGAGGATGTGCTGTTTTCCTACCAGACGTTTCTTGCCAAGGGCCTGACCGATTTCCGCACCGTCTTTGCCAAGGAAGTGGAAAGCGCCGAGGTTTTGGGGCCGCATCAGGTGAAATTCACTTTCAAGACCGGCATCCCGACCCGCGATCTGCCGCAGACGGTCGGCGGGCTGCCGATTTTGTCAAAAGCGCACTACGAGGCGAACAACCGCGATCTGGAAGAGGGCAGTCTTGACCCCTTCCTCGGCTCGGGCCCCTATACGCTGGACCGCATGAATGTGGGCCAGACGCTGGTTTACAAGCGCAACCCCGATTATTGGGGGCGCGGTCTGGCGATCATGAAAGGCACCGGCAATTTCGACAGCATCCGCATCGAATACTACGCCGATTACAACGCGGCGTTCGAAGGCTTCAAGGGTGGAAGCTACACGTTCCGCAACGAGGCGTCCTCGATCAGCTGGGCCACGGGCTATGACTTTCCGACCGTGGTTTCGGGCGAGGTGAAAAAGGTGGAACTTGCGAATGGCAACAAGGCCACCGGGCAGGGCTTCCTGTTCAACCTGCGGCGTGAGAAGTTCAAAGACCCGCGCGTGCGTGAGGCGATCGGCCTGATGTTCAACTTTGAATGGTCGAACGCGACCCTGTTCTACGGCCTTTATGCGCGGGTGAACTCGTTCTGGGATAACAGCTATCTGGCGGCTGAGGGCGTGCCCTCGCCCGAAGAAGCGGCGCTGTTGCAGCCGCTGGTCGATGAGGGGCTGCTGCCCGCCGGCATCCTGACGGATGAGGCCGTGATGGCGCCGGTGTCGGGCGAACGTCAGCTGGACCGCGGCAATCTGCGCAAAGCCTCGGCTTTACTGGATGCGGCAGGCTGGGCCGTGGGCAGCGACGGCATGCGCCGCAACGCGGCCGGCGAGGTGCTGCGGGTGGAGTTTCTGAACGACAGCCAGACCTTTGACCGGGTTATCAACCCCTACGTCGAAAATCTGCGGGCGCTGGGTGTGGATGCGCTGATGACCAAGGTGGACAACGCGCAAATGGAAAGCCGCATCCGCCCGCCTTCCTATGACTTTGACATAACGACAGACTTTGTCAGCACGTCCTATATACCCGGATCAGAACTGAAGCAGATGCTCGGGGCGGAGACCGCAGATGTGTCGTCGTTCAATAAAATGGGTCTGAAAAGCCCGGCCGTGGACCGGATGATTGATGTGGTGCTGGCCGCAACAACCAGTGACAGTCTGACGGTGGCCACCAAGGCACTGGACCGGGTGCTGCGTGCAGAACGGATCTGGGTGCCGGAGTGGAACAAGAACACCCATACGGTGGCCTATTACGACATGTTCGAACACCCCGAGGCGTTGCCGCCCTATGCGCTGGGCGAACTTGATTTCTGGTGGTACAACCCGGAAAAAGCGGCGGCGCTGAAGGCTTCGGGCGCGCTGAGATAAGAAAGAGCAGTCGAACCCGATGGGCGCCTATATCCTCCGGCGGTTGTTGCTGATCGTGCCGACGCTGATCGGCATCATGATTATCAACTTCACGTTGACCCAATTCGTGCCCGGCGGCCCGGTGGAGCAGGTGCTTGCCCGGCTGGAGGGTGGTGGTGATGCGTTTGAAACCATCGCGGGCGGCGGCGATGCCGGCGGCGCGGTGGATGATTTCGGGGCTGACAGCGCCTATGTCGGGTCGCGCGGGTTGCCGCCCGAATTCATCGCCGATCTGGAACGCCAGTTCGGCTTTGCCCGGATTGTCTGCGCCGAAGGCTTCACCGGCACGCCCAGCATCGCGTCACCGGAATGTGTGAAAGAAATCATCCCGTGGTATGAACGTTTTGTCATCATGATGGGCAAGTATTTCACCTTCGATTTCGGTGAAAGCTACTTTCGGTCCATCTCGGTGATTGATCTGGTGCTGGAGAAGATGCCGGTGTCGATCAGCCTTGGCCTGTGGTCCACGCTGATCGCCTATCTGGTGTCGATCCCGCTGGGGATCCGCAAGGCGGTGCGCGACGGGTCGTCATTCGACACATGGACCAGTGCGGCGATCATCGTGGCCTATGCCATTCCCGGTTTCCTGTTCGCCATCCTTCTGCTGGTGGTGTTTGCCGGAGGTTCCTACTACCAATGGTTCCCGCTGCGGGGCCTGACATCGGATAATTTCGATAGCCTCAGCCTTTTCGGCAAGGCTAAAGATTACATCTGGCACATCACGCTGCCGGTGCTTGCATCCACCATTTCGGCCTTTGCCACGCTGACTTTGCTGACCAAGAACAGCTTTCTGGACGAGATCAAAAAGCAATATGTCATGACCGCGCGTGCCAAGGGGCTGTCCGAGGGCGCGGTGCTTTATGGTCATGTGTTCCGCAATGCGATGCTGATCGTGATCGCAGGCTTTCCGGCGGTATTTGTCTCGGTGTTTTTCGGCGGCAGCCTGATTATCGAGACGATATTCTCGCTGGATGGGCTGGGCCGGCTGGGGTTCGAGGCGGCGGTAGCGCGGGATTATCCGGTGATCTTTGGCACGCTCTTCGTGTTTGGTCTGATGGGGCTGCTGATGGGGATTCTGTCGGACCTGATGTATATCTGGATCGACCCCCGGATTGATTTCGCGGGGCGCGGATAAATGGCGCTGTCTCCGCTGAACCAGCGCCGCTGGCGCAATTTCAAGGCGAACCGCCGCGCGTTCTGGTCGCTGTGGCTGTTCATCGGACTGTTCGGGCTGTCATTGTTTGCCGAGGTGCTGGCGAATGACAAGCCTTTGCTGGTGCAATACAAAGGCGAATATTACGCCCCCATTGCGCGGTTTTATCCCGAGACGGCGTTCGGCGGCGACTTTCAGACCGAAGCCGCCTACCGCGACCCCGAGGTGCAATGCCTGATCGTGGCTGGCGGGTCCGAAGCGTGTTGGGATGATCCCGAAGGGGTGATGGCCGAAGCGGAGGGCGGCACGTTGGAGGGTGCCACGATCACGCCGGGTTGGATGCTGTGGCCGCTGATCCCCTACAATTACAACACAATCAATGACATCGGCGTTGCAGCTCCGTCGGCCCCGGATGCGCGGCACTGGCTTGGCACCGATGACACGGCGCGCGATGTGCTGGCGCGGGTGATCTATGGCTTCCGGCTGTCGGTGGCG
>Ga0105050_10008778_pt1 | contig 11528 bp, 5 predicted proteins | sample FRY01_FD_78088 | JGI IMG/M metagenome (GOLD analysis project Ga0105050, IMG submission 78088) | Freshwater microbial communities from Lake Fryxell liftoff mats and glacier meltwater in Antarctica - FRY-01 | ecosystem: Environmental > Aquatic > Freshwater > Ice > Glacier meltwater ... | reverse complement strand
CCGGCCCAAGGTGAGGCCGCCGCGGTCGATTGCGCCCTCCACGGTCAGCCTCTCGAACGCCGTGGCGCCGCCGGACAGCGCCGCGCGCAGCGCCGGCTCCTCCAGACGCGGACCCATGCGCGCAACATCAATGCCGGACAGCACCCCGTCGCGCCCGGACAGGCTGAACCCGCCGCCGAGGCTTGCCAGCAGCCCGGCCGGGGAGAACCCTGCGGCGGTGAGCCTGACCGAGGCGTCCAGCGTGCCGCCGGCGATATCCACCGGCAGGTCGAACACCGGCCCGGACACCAGTGCGCCGGCCAGGGTGGCCTGCAGCGCCAGCGCCGGCGGGCGGGAAGCGGTGTCGAACGACAACGCTGCCGTCACCGCACCGCCCGCGCGCTTCGCCGTCAGCCCCTCCACCCGCAGCACCCCCTGGGCGAGGTTCACGGTCGCCCGCGCCTCGTTCAGCAGTTGCTCCTGGGCGACCAGCACCTGCCGCGCCGTCACCGCCACCGCGGCCTCCCACCCGGCCAGCACCGCCACCGGCAGCGGGTCGGGGCTGCGCGGAAAGGGCAGCGGCAGCGGCAGGCTCTCCGCCTCCACTCGCCCGGTCAGCCGCGGCACCGCCCGCCGCTCAAGCCGCAGCGCGCCCTTCGCCCGCAGCCCCCCGGCGGCGAGATCGAACGGATCGGCGGTGATCCGCTCCGGGCTGACGGCGAGGTTCGCCACGAGGCCGAACGATCCGTCTCCCAGCCAGCCAGGTGCTCCGGCCATGCCCAGGGTTTCGGCCAGGCGCGGCGCGCCGGGATGGCGCAGTGCCAGTGCACCGGCCCAGCGCCCGCCCGGAACGTCCAGGGTGGGCGTCGCCTCCAGTCGCAGATCGCCCAGGCTGCCGGCGATCCGCAGCCCCAGCGCCTCCGGCGCCCCGCCGCCCTGCACCTGCACCAGCACCCTGCCCCGCAGCAGCGGCGCGAGGCGCGCGGCCGGGCCGGCCGCCAGCATCGGCTCAAGCAGCGGGGCCAGCCCTTCCGCCCGCTCGGCCCGCAGTTCCGCCTTCGCCTCGACGATCCGCCCGCCTTCCAGCAGCGTGCCGGATGCCGAGACCGTCGCCCCCAGCCCCTGCACCGCCATCCGGCGTATCAAGATGCGCCCGGGTTCGGCGGCAAGGTCCAGCCCCAACGACGCCAGGTCCCACCCGTGCCACGACACGCGCGCCGCCTCCAGCTGGAGGTCGAGCGACAATGCCCCGAAGCCTGCCGCCGCCGCGCCCAGCCCGGGCCACGCCTCCGGCAGCCAGGCGTCCAGGTCGAGCCGGTCGAGCACCACGGCCGCCTTCAGCTCCGGGCGCGGGCCCGGGCGCCACAACAGGCTTGCGGCCACTTCGGCGCCATCCACCTCGCCCACCGTATCCTGGAGGCTCACCTGCCCTGCCTCCAGCACCACGCGTGCGGCGAGGTCGGCCCGGCGCAACACTTGCGGCGGCAGCGCATCGACCGGGCCCAGCCCGGCCGCGGCAGCCCAGGCGAGCGTGGTGCGCAGCGACGGGGCGGACAGGCGCGCATCGCCCTCGAAGCGCAGTCGGCCGTGTGGCACCGCCCGCCTAGCTTCGCCGGCCAGGCGCAGCACCGCGTCGCCAGGCAGCACCGCACGGGCCTCGCGCACATGCACCGTGCCCGCCTCGATGTCGAAGGCGCCGCGCACGCCGCGCAGGGTTCCTCCGGCCAACGGCGCGGCCTCGGCGGAGAGGTCAATGCCCACCGGCAGCCGCGCGAAGCCGCCGCCCTCCGCCCCCTTCAACAGCGCCGGCAGCCAGGCATCCAGGTCCACGCGGCTCGCCGTCACCGCCACGTCCAGCCGCACCCGCGGCGCCAGGCGCAGCGCCACCGCGCCCTGCACCGGCGCGCCGGCCAATTCGCCGGTCATCTCGTCCGCCGCCACCAGCCCACCGCCGGAGGTCAGCCGCCCCTCGGCGCGGAACGCCACCGGCGGCGCCGGCAGCAGCTGCGACAGGTCTGGGCCACGCATCGCGATCCGGCCCAGCAGCGTGCCATCGGACTGCATCTGGCCGGAGACGACCACCCCCAGCCCCTGCGCCGCCCCCTGCCCGTCCAGGGTCATGTCGAGGCCGACGGCCCCGTCGCCGCCCGGCCGGCTGACCCGCGCGGTGAACACCCAGTCGCGCCCGCCCCCCTGCGCCCGGCCGGCGCTGAGGAAGCTGCCGGAGACATCGTTGGTGGCAAGCGTCGCCTCCAGGCCGGTGACGACCACCTCGCCCACCCGCAGCCGGCCGCCTTCGATCCGCGCCGACAGCGCCGACAGCCACGACGGGGTGCGCAGCGCCAGCGCGGCGGGGTCGAGCGGCCAGGGCAGGCGGATGTCGGCGCCGCGCAGCACGAGTTCCCGCGCATCCACGCGCCCGCCCATCAGCGGCGCCAACGCCACGCGCAGCCGCAACTGGTCCGCGGTGATGGAGGTGCCGTCGGCGCCCGTGCCATCCGCAACCGAGATCCGTTCAGCGACCAGCAGCGGCTGCGGCAGAATGCGCAGGGTGATGGCGCCGTCGATCCGCACCGCATGGCCCAGCACGTCGGAGGCCAGCGCCGCCACGTCGTCGCGGTACCGGCTCCAGTCCAGCCAGGGCGGCACCAGCCAAGCCGCACCCAACGCCAGCACCAGCAGCGCCACAAGCCCGGTTGAGATGTGGCGCAGGGCGGTCATTGGCGGCTAGGCGGGCGGCCCGTAGCCGCCACCGCCGGGAGTCTCGATCGCGAACACATCGCCCGGCGCCAGTTCCGCCCGGTCGGTCCCGGTCAGAACCTCGCGCCCGCCCGCGGCGCGTTCCACCCATTGCCGCCCGGCCGCGCCATCCGCGCCGCCGGCCAGGCCGAACGGAGGCACGTTGCGGCGGGACGATACGATCACGGCCGTCATGGGCTCCAGGAAGCGGATGCGCCGCACCGCGCCGTCGCCGCCATGCCATTTGCCCGCACCGCCCGAGCCGCGGCGGATGCCAAACAGCTCCAGCCGCACGGGGTAGCGCAGTTCCAGCACCTCGGGGTCGGTCATGCGCGTGTTGGTCATGTGGGTCTGCACCGCGCTGGTGCCGTCGAAGCCGGGGCCCGCGCCCATGCCGCCGCAGATCGTCTCGTAGTATTGGCGGGTCGCGTCGCCGAACAGGAAGTTGTTCATCGTCGCCTGGGAGCAGGCCAGCGCCCCCAGCGCCCCGAACAGCGCGTTGCAGGTGGCCTGGGACACTTCCGTGTTGCCCGCCACCACCGCGGCTCCTGGATTGGGCGACAGGAAGGTGCCTTGCGGAATGCGTATCTCGATCGGCTTCAGGCAGCCGTCGTTCAGCGGGATGTCGGAGCCGACCAGGCAACGGAACACATACAGCACGGCCGCACGCGTGACGGCGGGCGGCGCGTTGAAGTTGTCGTTGCGCTGCGGGCCGGTGCCGGTGAAATCCACCACCGCGGTGCGGGCCGCCTGGTCGACTGTTACGCGCACCTTCAACGGCGAGCCGTCATCCATGGTGTAGTCGAACGACCCGTTGCCGATGCGGGCGAGCACTTGGCGCACGCTCTCCTCGGCATTGTCCATCACATGGATCATATAGGCGCGCACGGTCTGCCAGCCGAACTGCGCCACCACGCGTTGCAGTTCCTGCACGCCCTTTTCGTTCGCCGCCACCTGCGCCTTGATGTCGGCCACGTTCACATCCGGGGACCGCGCCGGATATTTCGCGCCGGCCAGCAGCGCGCGGAACTCGGGCTCGCGGAAATGGCCCTGGTCGACCAGGAGGAAATCGTCGATCACCACCCCTTCCTCCTCCAGCGTGCGCGAGACGGGCGGGGTGGAGCCAGGCGTGATGCCGCCGATATCGGCGTGGTGGCCGCGGCTGCCGACGAAGAACAGGATCTCCTGGCCCGCGGTATCGAACACCGGCGTGATCACGGTGACATCGGGCAGATGGGTGCCGCCGTTGTACGGGTTGTTCAGCGCCACCACGTCGCCCGGCCGCAGGGTGGTGCCGCGCTGCGCCAGCACGGTGCGCACGCTCTCGCCCATCGCACCCAGGTGCACGGGCACGTGCGGCGCATTGGCGACCAGCCCGCCGGTCGCGTCGAAGATGGCGCAGGAGAAATCCAGCCGCTCCTTGATGTTCACGCTCATCGATGTGTTCTGCAGCACGGCGCCGGTTTGCTCGGCGACGTTCATGAACAGGTTGTTGAACAACTCCAGCAGCACCGGGTCCGCGCGCTCGGTGCCGGAGGCGGCGACGAATTTCCGCGCTGTCGTGCGCTTCAGGGTCATGTGGTCGAGCGTGGTGACCTCGGCGGTCCAGCCCGGTTCCACCACAGTGGTCGCGTTAGCCTCGCGCACCAGGGCGGGGCCCTCGATGCGGTCCCCGGCGCGCAGCGCGGTGCGCTCGAACACCGACGTGGCATGCGCCTGCCCGCCGCTCCACATGCTGACGGTGTCGACGGGCGCGGGAAGGCCGCCGCTGGCTGCGATCGTCGCCTCCGCCACCACTTCCCCAGGCGAGGTCGCCTCCACCGCCACTGCCTCGACCACCAGCGCGCGGCCCGGTGTGGCGAAGCCGAAGCGTGCGCGATGCGCCGTGGTGAACGCCGTCTCCACCGCGGCAACGTCGGCGAAATTGAGGATCAGCGCCGCTTCGGTTCCGGCGTAGCGGACATGCAGCTTCTTCGCGACGCCGGCCCGTGCCGGGTCGCCGCCCTGCGCCGCCAGCTCCGCCGCCGCCTCGCAGCCCAGCCGCTCCAGCAGCGCCGCGAGATCGGGCATCGCCGTCTCGGCCAGCGTCACCTCCACGGCCTGCTCGCGCATCACCGTCTGGTCGGCCAACCCCATCCCGTAAGCCGACAGCACGCCGGCATAGGGGTGGATGAACACCGTCTCCATGCCCAGTTCATCGGCCACCAGGCAGGCATGCTGGCCGCCGGCGCCGCCGAAGCATTGCAGCGCGAAGCGGGTGGCGTCGTGGCCCTTCTGCACGCTTACCTGCTTGATCGCGTTGGCCATGTTGGCGACGGCGATGCGCAGGTAGCCCTCCGCGACATCGCGCGGGTCGCGCCGCACGCCGGTCTCGGCGGCGATCCGCTCGGCCAGCGCGGAAAACTTCGCCAGCACCACGCCGGCATCCAGCTTCTCGTTGCCGCCGGGCCCGAAGATCGCCGGGAAGTGGTCAGGCTGGATCTTGCCCACGCACACATTGGCGTCCGTCACCGCCAGTGGACCGCCGCGCCGGTAGCAGGCCGGCCCCGGATTGGCTCCTGCGCTGTCCGGCCCGACGCGGAACCGGCCGGCTTCGAAATGCAGGATCGATCCGCCACCGGCCGCCACCGTGTTGATCGCCATCATCGGCGCCCGCATGCGCACGCCCGCCACCGCGGTTTCGAACGCCCGCTCGAAGGCGCCGTCGTACAGCGCCACGTCGGTCGAGGTGCCGCCCATGTCGAAGCCGATGATCCGGCTGATCCCGGCCATGCCCGCGGTGCGCGCCGCGCCCACGATGCCGCCCGCGGGGCCCGACAGGATCGCGTCCTTGCCCTGGAACCGGTGCGCCTCGGCCAGCCCGCCGTTCGATTGCATGAAATACAGCTTCACGCCCTGCAGTTCGCTGGCCACCTGCTCCACATACCGGCGCAGGATCGGCGACAGGTAGGCGTCCACCACCGTGGTGTCGCCGCGCGGAACCAAGCGCAGCAGCGGGCTGACCTCGTGGCTGGTCGAGACCTGGGCGAACCCCGACGCGATCGCAAGCTCGGCTAGACGCTTTTCGTGCGCAGGGTACTTCCAGGCATGCATCAGCACGATCGCCACCGCCTGTATGCCTTTCGCCCGCGCCGCACGCAGCGCCGCGAGCGCGGCCGCGTCGTCCGGCGCCTCGATCTCGGTGCCGTGCACATCGACGCGCCCGCCAACCTCGACGACATCCTCGTACAGCAGGCTCGGCAGCTTGACGTCGAGGTCGAACAGCCGTGGCCGCGCCTGGTTACCGATGCGCAGGATGTCGCTGAAGCCGCGGTTGACCACCAGCAGTGTGCGCTCGCCCTTGCGCTCCAGCAGCGCGTTGGTGGCCACCGTCGTGCCCATCTTCACGCAGTCCACGAGGCCGCGCGGGATCGGTTGGTCCAGTGCGATGCCCAGCACCGTCTTGATCCCGGCGATGGCCGCGTCGCGGTAGCGTTCCGGGTTCTCGCTCAGCAGCTTGTGGGTCGACAGCCGCCCCTCGGGATCGCGAGCGACGATGTCGGTGAAGGTGCCGCCGCGGTCGATCCAGAATTGCCACATGAAGCCGAACACTCCTTGCCCGGCACGTCCACGGCCGTCGGCGGAGGCGACCACCGGGGCAGCAGGGCGTGTCGATATTTTTCAATCAGTTAGTCACGGGCTTATACAGACCCCCGGCTGCCCGGCCAAGATGCGCCGCACAGCCCCGGCGATGATTCCCGCCGCCACGCGCGTTTTGCGATTGTTCACCGCTCCGTGCTACTGCCTGCGGGGCTTAGGATCGGGTGCAGCGTCGTGTGGGGCAAGATCATCGGCAGCGTGGCCGGCTTCGCCATGGGCGGCCCGATCGGGGCGATTGCCGGCATGGCGCTCGGCCACGCGGCGGAATCGGGCGGGCTGGGGCGCATCGGCAGCGCTGGCATGAACGCGGTGGGCGGCCTGCTCGGCCCCGCAGGCGCCGGCCGCGCGCGCCCGGCGCTGTTCGGACCGCCGGTGGGGCTCGGCCGCGACCAGGTATTTGCCATCGGCGTCGTGGTGATCGCCGCCAAGCTCTGCAAGTGCGACGGGGCGGTCAACCGCGCCGAGATCGACGAGTTCAAGCGCCATTTCCGCGCCCCGCCCGAAGCCGCGCGCGACGTCGGCCGGCTGTTCGACCAGGGGCGCGACAGCTCTGAAGGGTTCGAAGGCTATGCCCTGCACATGGGCGAGGCCTTTGCCGACAACCACGGCCTGCTGGAAGACGTGCTGACGGCCCTGTTCGCCATCGCGCGCGCCGACAAGCCGCTGAACGGCACCGAACACGCCTTCCTGGAGGGCGTGTGGCGCGGCTTCGGCCTGGGTGCGGATGTCTGGGTCCGCGCCTCCGGCCGCTCTGGCAGCCGCCGGCCGGCGGCGGACGAGGACGACCCCTACCAGGTGCTCGGCGTCCCGCGCGACATTGCCGACGATGCCCTGCGCGCCGCTTGGCGGCAGCTGATGCGCGAGAACCACCCGGACAGCCTGGCCAGCCGCGGCGTGCCGCCCGAGTTCATCGCCCGCGCCAGCGACAAGGTCGCGCGGATCAACGCCGCGTGGGACAGGATCAAGCGTGAACGCGGCCTGTAGTTGACGCGGCGCTCCGCCGGGCGCATCTCCCCCTCGCCAGACGGCCGGACGGCCGCTGCCGGGGGCAACCCCGGTGGAGGAAAGTCCGGGCTCCACGGAAATACGGTGCCGGCTAACGGCCGGCGGGGGCAACCCCAGGGAAAGTGCCACAGAGAACAGACCGCCGGCGCCGGCGGCCCCGCAAGGGGCAATCGCCGCAGGCAAGGGTGAAACGGTGCGGCAAGAGCGCACCGCGCCCCTGGCAACAGGGGCGGCAGGGCAAACCCCACCGGGAGCAAGACCGAATAGGGGCGGCCGGCGTGGCGCGCCCCCGGAAACGGGGGATCGTTGACGCAGGGGTGTTTTCGCCCCGTCGCCCGGGTTGGTCGCGTGAGGCGCGCAGCAATGCGCGTCCCAGAGGAATGGCCGTCTCGGCGCCGCCGCGAGGTGGTGTCGGACAGAACCCGGCTTACAGGCCGTCTGGCGCTTTCTATCGTATAATTCATTTGGCTCGATGCGACTCGACCCGCGCCTCCTGACGCCCCTCATCAGCTTCCTCCGACGCCGCCGCCGCAGGGCCGGATCAGCACCACGTCACTTATCCACAGCGACCTGGGGATAAGTTTTGCAAAACTTAACTATACCCCGTTCACGCGATAATCCGGAACTCCGGATGGTAGATGACACGGAAGTTGTCTGTGACCTAGTCGCAGTATGCGGGCCAGTTCCGTGGCACGATTTTCGGGTTCCCGGAGAGTCTGGGTATCAATAATTGAATCAGCAAGAAAAAATCTCCTACGATCGTCCACGTTGATTCCGATCGCCCCCTCCAAATCGAGCCTTGAGGGGCTAGTTCCCATAATCTCCCATGGACACCCATGGCGCGCGCGACGATAATGCGCGGTGCCGGCACGAGCGCGCTCGCAGCGCCGGCGCCGGCGGTGTCGCGCGAAAAATTAACCCTGGCGAAAGGACAGCGCAGGAAGGGATGACCCAGTTCAAGGGCACCCATACGGTACGCCGGGACGGAAAGGGCCGCGTGTCCATTCCGGCGGCGTTCCGCGCTGTCCTGAAGGGTGACCACCCCGTCACGCCCTTCCCCAATGGCGCGGTCGTGCTGCGGCCATCCCACAAGCATTCCTGCGTCGAAGGCTGGCACCCCGCCGCCTTCGAAGCCCAGGCCATCCAGATCCAGCAACTGCCGCGCTTCAGCGACGAGGAGGACGACTTGGCACTCGCCCTCTACTCCGACGCCGTCGATGCCGAGCCGGACAAGGAGGGGCGCATCGTCCTGCCCCGCGAGCTGGCCGACCATGCCGGCCTGGGCGAGGAGGTCACCTTCGTCGGCGCCGGCAGCCACTTCCAGATATGGGAACCCGGCGCCGCCCAACGCCGCATCGCCGAGGCGCGGGAGCGTGCCCGCGTGCTGCGCATGACCCTGCCGCCGGCCCCGCCGGCCGCCATGGCGGCGGGAGGCGGCATATGAGTGGCCACGTCCCCGTCATGCTCGCCGAGGTGCTCGCGGCCCTGGCCCCGCGCGATGGCGGCTTCTATCTCGATGCAACCTACGGCGGCGGTGGCTACACCACGGCCATCCTCGATGCGGCGGCGTGCACCGTCTGGGCGATCGACCGCGACCCCGACGCCATCGCCCGCGGCACCGCCCTGGCCGCCCGCCATCCCGGCCGACTGCACCTGCTGCACGGGGCCTTCGCCGACATGGTCGACCTCCTCGCCGCCCGCGGCGTCACGGCGCTCGACGGCATCGTTTTTGACCTCGGCGTCTCCTCCTTCCAACTCGACGACCCGGCCCGCGGCTTCTCGTTCCGCCACGACGGCCCACTCGACATGCGCATGGCCCGCACCGGCCCCAGTGCCGCCGACCTGGTCAACACGCTGCCGGAAGGCGCGCTGGCCGACACGCTGTACCAGCTGGGCGAGGAGCGCGCCTCGCGCCGCATCGCCAAGGCCATCGTCGCCGCGCGCGCCGAGGCCCCGATCGCCACCACCGGCCGGCTGGCCTCGATCATCCGCGCCGTGCTGCCGCCGGACCGCTCCGGCCATCACCCGGCCACGCGAAGCTTCCAGGCCCTGCGCATCCGCGTGAACGACGAGCTCGGTCAGATCGAGCGCGCCCTGGACCACGCCGCCGCGCTGCTGGCCCCCGGCGGACGGCTGGTCGTCGTCGCGTTCCATTCGCTCGAGGACCGGCTGGTCAAGCGCTTCATGACCGACGCCGCCGGACGCACCCCGGCCCCGTCCCGTTACGACCCCGCCGGGCTGCTGTCCCGCCCCGACGCCAGGTTTCGCCTGCTCGCCCACGGTGCCGGCAAGCCCGGCGACGCGGAGACGGGCGCCAACGCCCGCGCCCGCAGCGCCCGCCTGCGCGCCATGGAGCGGCTGCCGGCGCGCCCCGTGCAGGAGGCAGCGCCATGATGCGGCCGATCTCCCTGCTCTGCATGCTGCTCGCCATCGGGTCTGGACTGTACCTATATCGGGTCAAGTATCGCGCCCAGATGCTGGACCGCGAGATCCACGCCACGCTGCGCGCCGCCGACGAGACCCGGGCCCGCGCGGGCCTGCTGCGCGCCGACTACGCCCTGCTGAACGACCCGATCCGCCTGCAGGAACTGATCGACCAGCACCTGCCGCTGAAATCCACCCAGCCGGGCCAGTTCACCACCTTGGCCGAGTTGGAGCGACGCTTGCCGCCGATCGGCCTCGCGCCGCCGGAGCCGCGACCGGAGCCCGAGATCCCCGCCGCGATCATCCGACCGGAGCCCAAGATCCCGGTTGCCGAGCCCCGCGCGCCCGAGCCGCGGATTGTCGAGCGCCCCGCCCCCGTGGTGGCCGCGGCGACTCCTCGCCCCGTCGCGCCCCCGCCGCGCCCTGCAGCCATCGCGCCGACGCCCACGGCACCGACGCCCACCGCACTGGCCGTGGCCGCTGCACCCCGGGCCCCCACCCCGCTCGCTCTGCCGGGTTCGGCCGCGCCCATGGTGACACAGGTCGCCCGCGCCGCCCCCGCGCCGGCCCCCGCACCCCGGCCACAGGCCACCGCCCCCTCTCCGCAGATCGCCGAGGCGGCTCCCGTCGTCGTGCGCTCGTCCCTCGGCATGGCGCGCCGGCCCATCAGCGTGGTGAACTCCCCCACCGGACCAGGCGGGGGAGCCGAAAATTGAGCCCCCGCCCGCATGACCCGGCCGCGCCGTCGCCGTCCTCCGTTGCACACCGCTTCGGCGCCGCGCCGGGCGATGCGGTCCCGCGGACCGAGCATGTCCGCGTCACCGCGCCCGACCTCGACCGCCGCGCCGCGATGGAGCGCACCCGCGGGCGGATCGTGCTGGTCGCGGCCGGTTTCGCGATACTGTTCACCGCCGTCATCGGCAAGCTGGTGGATGCGACGGTCATCAATCCGGTCAAGCCGCGCATGGAGGCCCAGGTCCGCAAGCCGGAGCCAGCCCCCGCCCAGCCTGTCCCGGGGTTGCAGGCAACGCCGGCCACCGCCGCCATCGCCCCGCCCGGCGCCACCGATTTCGGCCCACGCGTGAAGCGCGCGGCCATTACCGACCGCAACGGCGAGCCCCTGGCGATCTCGCTCCCCTATGCCGACCTCCATGCCAACCCGCAGATCGTCTATGACGTGGACGAGGTGATCGCGAAGCTGCGCAGCGTGTTGCCGCGCCTCGACGCAGCCAGGCTCAAGCAGCAGCTTACCGCCCAGGACAAGCATTTCGTCTATCTCGCCCGCCGCATCTCCACCCGCGAGCAGCTGCAGATCAACGCGCTCGGCATCCCCGGCATCGACTTCGAATTCGCCGAGAACCGCCGCTACCCGCTCGGCACCGTGGCCGCCCAGGTCCTTGGCGGCGTGGACATCGAAGGCAACGGCCAGGCCGGGGTCGAGAAGTTTTTCGACGAGCGCCTGAAGACCGACCGCGCGCCCCTGCGCCTGTCGATCGACGTGCGGGTCCAGGCCGTGGTGCGCGACGAGTTGTCCAAATCCATGGCCGCCTTCAATGCCATCGGCGCCACCGGCATCGTGATGGATGTGCGCACTGGCGAGATCCTCGCCATGGTCAGCCTGCCCGACTACGACGCCAACCAGTACCGCCGCGCCACCGACGCGCAGCGCTTCAACCGCGCCATCTCCGGCCGCTACGAGCCGGGCAGCACGTTCAAGCTGCAAACCGCGGCAATGGCGCTGG
>Ga0105050_10008777_pt1 | contig 11528 bp, 9 predicted proteins | sample FRY01_FD_78088 | JGI IMG/M metagenome (GOLD analysis project Ga0105050, IMG submission 78088) | Freshwater microbial communities from Lake Fryxell liftoff mats and glacier meltwater in Antarctica - FRY-01 | ecosystem: Environmental > Aquatic > Freshwater > Ice > Glacier meltwater ... | reverse complement strand
TGACCGCTGCCGACGGCAATCAGCGCCTTAGCGATGTCGCGAATGACGAGGCACTCCTCCGCCTCATCCAGACCATCCCATCACCCAAAGCCGAGCCCTTGCGCATCACCCGAAAGCAAGCAGTGCAGTTACCAACTCAGTTCCCGCTCAAGCTCGGCATCATCAAACGGACGAATCGCTCCCCTGCTCGTGAGCAGCTCATGAAACTCCCGTCGCGTGAGGCCAGCGAGTTCCATCGCCTTGCCGACCGGCAACAGCGCACGCTCATACATCACCAATGCGAGTTCGGTGGTGAGTCGCTGCTTCAAAGAATCCAAACGACTCTCACTCGTAAGCGAGTCCACTTCAGCGTCGGGGATTTCCAAGGTCACATTCATGACCAAAGCTTAGCAGCTACCTGGATGGGCGGCAAGTTTCAATGGGAGGTGTGCAAAGATGCAGCGACCATCCAAACATCGAATCAACTTCAACGGGGCCGCACTTGTGTGAGTGCGGAAACGCCGCCCACCCAGGTTCTACACCTCACCAAGTTCGGTGAGAAATTGGTTAACCATCTTGTCTTTGAAGCGAATGCCATTTCTGACCATCTCGTAGATCAGTGGGCGGGCACTCGGAATGACACCGAGACGTTTGGCAACTTTCAACACACCGAGGCTGCCAATCACCTGAGCGCCTGCTCTAGCTGCTACTTTGCGCCCGAAGATTTCGTCCAGCAGCACTGGCAACTGGTGATTAATAGCGAGACAAATCGCCTCAGCCTCTCCGCATATCCCCAGTTCATGTTGAAGCGACGCAAGCAATGGGCCGTCTGGCACCTGCAGCGTGTGCATCCATTCCCCGGCAGCAAGCTCTTGCTGGACCGCTGCGGCCTCCAGCCAACCCACGCCTTGGGTAACCGTTTCGGTGAACACCATCGTTGGCACCCAGACCTCATCATACACCGCACGGAGCACGTCCAGGCGGTTAATACCGGAGAAGGCAATCAGAGGGGAGGTGTCAGCAGCGCAGATAGGCATGATGCACTGATTGGCAGCGGCCGAGAGCAATGTCAATCGCTAAGTCTGAAAAATCAAGGCCTTTCTTACTATCCAATAATCTAATCATAACTAAAATTATTTTGACGCACCGCTACACATCTGCTATTCACCCATCCACAACCCAACAAACACCATCATGACACTCCAAGAACTCAGCCAAGCCGTCAGCGGTCCCGCCGCTGCTTTCCGTTGTCGCACACGCCTCCAGCCTGCTGGCGGAGTTGGCGATAAAGTCTTTCCTCCAACCTATGCCGGTGCTGTCTATGCTGTGGAGCAGCGGCAAGTCGCTGGCGCTAACGGGAACATTGAAACCCGGACCTGCGTGTTGCTTGATTCCGTGCAGTCGCAGGCCAACCGCATGGAAGACGCGCTTCAACAGGCGATGGACAACGGCGAAACGCTCAAGGGCTGTCCCATTCCCGTCTTGAGCGTGGACTTCACCGGCCTTGGCTTGCTCGATGAGGTGGGTCGCGTGACGAGTCTTGAGGCACCGCACCGCGCGGCGGATGCCATTCTCCGCGACAGCCTGCTGGATGGTGTGCCATTCCGTAAAAGCGACAAGGGCAAGCTGCTGGATGACGCGAGCCTGCAAAACGCAACGCCGCTGTATAAACTCTGCCCAACAGCTCTTGTCTTCGGCATTTGGGACTCCACCGGGCCGAAGGGTGGTTTGGGCGCGAAGTTCCAGCGAGCGATGGTTTCTGAAATCATTGGGGTAAACGCGCAGATTGGAAAGAAGACCAGCAGCAGAATTGATCCGCTGGGAATGCGGGCAGCGGCAAAGGTCGTCAAGAAGGCTGATGGCAGCTACGAGCTGGCAGCAGATAAAGCGAAAGAAGCAGTTTCACCATCCGAAGTGAACCATGGTAACATCCCGCCAGACATCAAAGACGGTGGAGCGACCATTGACTACGCAGAGCAAGTCACCGTGCTCTCCTTGCCCGCGCTCCGACGCTTGCGCTTCCCCGTAGATGGCAAAACCACTGTCGATCGTGACAATGCAGGCCGCACGGTGCTCGCTGCGCTTGCTCTCACATCGGCTGCGCTTGCCGCTGAGAGCGGCTTCGATCTGCGCTCACGTTGTTTGCTGTGGCCCGAGGGGCCGCTGACGTGGGAGTTGCTGCAAACTCCGGGTACTCCTCCCGCGAAGCTCACCCTCACTTCTACTGATGCGATCAAGCTGTTGAAAGCGGCGGTCGAGGCGGCGGAGAAGGAAGGTTTGGAGTGGTTTGGCGAGACGATCAAACTCGTGCCTGCGCCGAACCTCATCGCGCTTTTGAAACGTTCGCAAGACATCGCCGCCAAGGTGGTTGGCTATGCTGATCCGGCTTAACCCAGCTACACTCACCACCATGTTTTCCTTTGGCATTGAGTTCCTCACGGGTAGCGCGGTCATGACCGCGACTGCCAGTCGAGAGGAGGCGGAGTGGCCGCCACATCCTGCTCGCGTCTTCATGGCGCTAGTGGCCGCCCATTATGAAACCCGTCCGCTGCCTGCGGATGGTGTCGAAGCGATGGCCGAATGGGACGATGAACGGCGAGCCTTGGAGTGGCTGGAGCAACAGGGATCACCCGCCCTGAGCTGTGTGACTGACGTCGCCAAACAACGGCGATCAGTGGTGAAGCAGTATGTGCCTGTGAACGATGCGACCATGCCGCGTAATCCAGCCACTGTGAAGCAGGCAGATCTGCGAGCGGCACTGGGTGTCATGCCTGCACTGCGCAGTCGTCAGGAACGCACTTTCCCATCCGTGAGCATCGGCCTGGATACGCAAGATCGCTTTGTTTTCCTCATTTGGGACAACGTGGTGGTGCCACCAGCGCTGTCCGCACCGCTTGCCCATTTAGCCGCGAAAGTCATTCGCATCGGGCATTCATCGTCGCTCGTTCATGTGTGGCTAGCGGATGCAGCGCCGGGGCCGACTTTGATCCCGCAGTCAGCGAAGTCACGCAGTAGGTCGTCCGCAAACTTCCGCACCGTTGCGCCGGGCTTGCTCGCCGACCTCGATCAGCGTTTCAATGCCGATGAGATCAGTCAATTCTTCGATCTCGCAGCAGGTATCGAATCCGCCAAGGGCAAAGCTCAGGCGGCAGCCAAAGCTGACTTTAAAGAACGCTTCGGTGAAGACTGGCGGGCTAGTCTCGCTCCACCTGTACGACTGCGTCCCGTCGTGGGAATCTCGCAAGCCTATCATCCGAATAAACCAGATGAAAAACTACCCATGAGCACCGTCTTCGATAGCGAACTGCTCATTCTTACCAAAGACGAAGGCCGTGTGCTCGGTATTGAGTCCACCAATCTAGTCATCGAAGCCCTACGTGGCACCTTGCTCATAGACAGCGAGAGCGCGCCAGAATGGTTTACCGGGCATCGTGCGCCGGGAGAGCCTGCCACTCGTTCGCATCTAGCATTACTGCCGATGGCTTATGTTGGTTCTGAATACGCCGATGGACATTTGCTCGGACTGGCGATTGCCTTTCCTCGGGAGGTTTCCGCCGATGATCGCGCAATACAACTGCGCCGCGTGTTCTTTGATGCGGCAAATAAAGAACGGGAAATCACCCTCAAACTGGGCAATTTGGGCGAATGGAAACTTACCCGAGAGGGGCGCGCTTCACCACCCATTGCGCTGCGCTCAAAAACATGGACTGAGTCTTCGACAGTCTGGGCAAGCGTCACTCCCGTTGTCTTGGATCGTCATCCGAAGCACGATCAATCCAGCGCCAAGGGCAGTGAGCGCGAAGCATGGCGGCAGGAAGTTGCCGAGTCCATCATTGCAAGCTGTGAGCGCATCGGCTTGCCTTCGCCCGTTCGTATCGACATCGACAAAACTTCCTGGCATCGCGGCGCACCTCGCGCCCGCCCCGGCCCTGGCGGGATGCCGTGGCTGGCAAGCAAGACGGGCAACGCCAAGCAGCAGGTGCATGTGCTTCTAGAGTTCGACTGCGAAGTGCAGGGTCCTGTGCTGCTCGGCGCAGGTCGTTATCGCGGCTACGGCATGTGCAAACCACTTGGACTCCCAGCAAAATGATTGCACCCACACCCATCGCAGCGAACGCCTTCACCGAGTTCTTCCGCGCCCTCTGGGGCTACGATCCCTTCCCCTGGCAGATCGCCTTTGCCAGCCGCGTCTGCGCTGGCGAGGCACCTAATTACGTCGCCGTACCCACCGGCAGTGGCAAGACCGCGTGCCTGGATGCTGCGGTGTTCGCCCTCGCCGTGCAAGCCTCACGCCCACCCGTAGAGCGCACCGCAGGCCGACGCATCTTCTTCATCGTCAATCGCCGTATCATCGTGGATGAAGCCTTCGATCGTGCGAGAAATCATCTCGTGCCGGCCTTGGAAAACCCTCTCAAGTTCTTGGATGCACGCGAAGCAAAGAAGGCCGCAGAAAAACGCATCAGCGAACCCGACAAGGCCAAAGCTATCGACATCCTACAAGCCGTTGCCGATGCGTTGTGCAGTCTCAGTAGCAGCGATGAACCACTCGCCTGCGTGCAGCTACGCGGTGGCATCTACCGAGATCGCGCCTGGGCGAAGTCAATCACCCAGCCCATGATCATTTGCAGCACCGTGGATCAAGTAGGTTCACGTCTGCTCTTTCGTGGCTACGGCGTCAGTCCCGAGGCGCGCCCAATCCATGCCGCTCTCGTGGCGCACGATAGCTTGCTGCTCATCGACGAGGCTCACATCAGTCAGCCTTTTCTACAAACCCTAGAGTGGGTGCGCCGCTACCGCTTGCATTCACCGCCAGGAAGCGAGACGGTGGCGCTGCCCTTTACCATCGTACGCTTGACCGCTACACCGCCGAAGGATGTTGCTGATTCAGCACAGCTTGATCTCACGAACGCAGATCGCGAGCATCCTGTTCTCAAAGCAAGACTCACCGCACCAAAAAATGCCGCGCTAGTTCATGCCACGAATGCCAAAGGCAAGAAGTGGATCGACAACCTCGCCGTTGAACTGGAAACACAAGCGGCGAAGATCATCACCGAGCACTCACCAAGATCCATCGCCATCATGGTCAACCGCGTTGCCACCGCGCGTGCCGTTGCCGGGCAGATGACCAAGCGATACCCTAAAGCCGAGGTGAATCTACTCCTTGGTCGAATGCGCCCATTGGATCGAGATCGAGTGACTCGCGATCTTCAATCCGTCCTGAAGACAGGCCAGGAGTCGCAGTCGAACGAGGCCGATTCGCCATTGCAAATCGTTGTCTCAACACAGTGTCTCGAAGTCGGTGCGGACTTGGATTTCGATGCGCTTATCACTGAATGCGCCAGCATCGACGCCCTGCGCCAACGCTTTGGTCGGCTCAATCGCGGCGGCAGAACAAACATCGTTGCACGCGCCACCATCGTGTTTCCAGAAGAGTCCGCCAAAACAGAACCGCCAGACCCCATTTACGGCATAGCCATCGCGCGCACTTGGAAATGGCTTCAAGACAACGGTAGCAAGAGCGCTATTGACTTCGGCCTCCAGGCCATGACCGCTGCGATCACCTCAGCACGAAGCGCCGATGACACAGCATTCCTCGACATGCTCTCACCGCGCTCCAATGCGCCGGTTTTGCTCCCAGCCTATCTCGATTGTTGGGCGCAAACCAATCCTGGCCCTGCCGCTGATCCAGAAGTCGCCATCTTCCTCCACGGCCCGCAGCGTGACATGGCTGACGTGCATGTCTGCTGGCGTGCCGACCTTCCCGATGACGAGAGCCTGTGGGCCGAAACCATCGCCTTGTGTCCGCCCTCAGCGCTGGAGTGCTTGCCCGTGCCGCTCCACGTCATGCGGCAGTGGTTGACCGAAGGCATAGATTTAATCGATCTCTCCGGCGATGCACCAGCTGATACACCTGAAGAAGTGAGCGACTACAAAAAACCATCCCTCAAAGTTAGACCGCTGGTCTGGCGCGGCATAGTGAAAGGCGAGAATAAGAGTGACGTGCTGCAAAGTGTGCGTGAGCTTCGACCTGGCAATACCTTGGTGCTTCGTGCCTTAAATGCTGGATGGGAAGCAATTGGACATCTGCCAAAAGACGTCACGCCCACAAACATCGACCGAGCCGAAGAAGGCATCGCAACCATCCGTCGCCGAGCCATTGTGCGCTTACATCCAAGCGTATTCCCAACTTGTGGTGTTGCTGGCAAGCAACTGCTAGCCTGGGGCATGCAAAGCGAAACCCATGAAGAGCTATGCCAGTGGAAGCGAGATGAAGTCGGCGACATGCTCATCCAAGCCGCTGAAGAGTTGAAGGTCGAGCACCCAGCCTTATCGCGTCGTCTGTTGCATCTTAGCAAGACCAAGCAAAAGCAACTCGATGTGGAGCTTTACCCCTCATTCGACGACCAAGTTTTGGGTCGAGTCGTTAGCGTGCGCGAACCCTATATCGACGACGAAGCCCCCAGCGAAGAAGGTTCGCCCGACGACGGCCCAGACGACCCTTTACTTGAAACATCAAAAGAACAAGGCTTGGACGAACACACGGCCCAAGTCGCCACGCTTGCAGCCTCGTGTGCAAAGGCACTTGGCCTCACCAGCTACATTGAAGCTATCACCCAAGCAGCCACCCTGCACGACATCGGCAAGGCCGACCGTCGCTTCCAAGCTATGCTCAACGCCAGCGATGTTGCATCGGCCATGGCACTCCCAAAGTTCCTCGCCAAGTCCGCCAGCATCCCGTCATCTACCAAGGCAATGCAGCGCATTCGCGAGAGAGCCAACGTGCCCGATGGCTTCCGCCACGAAATGCTCTCGGTAGCACTAGCTTCGACTCCAGCAGCTCACTCGCTCTTGCCTGACGAAGCCATTCGCAAAAACTTGGTGCTGCACCTCATCGCGAGCCACCACGGACAAGCCCGCCCGTTCGCTTTGGTTGTCGAAGACGATGATCCGCCTTCTATCGAAGTGATAAGCGATGGCATCACTCTCCGCCTTACATCTGAAGAGCGGAGCGCCAGCCCCGCACACACCCTAGACTCCGGCCTCGCTGACCGCTTCTGGCAGCTCACCCGCCACCATGGCTGGTGGGGGCTTGCCATGCTGGAAGCCGTCCTTCGACTCGCTGACCAAACTGCCAGTGCGCATCCAACCATTCCGCCTAACTCATGAGCTCCTCTGAACGCGAGATCACACTGCCGGGTTTGAACGGCTCAAGCTTACTCGGCTTCATGGCCGCACTCGGCACGCTGCGCACGCTGAATGGCATCACAGAGGTAGCACCCCCGAGGATTAAGTGGCTGTCTCGCGGATCCTCATTCTGTCCCGTCATTCGCTTGTTTTCCACTCTCGATGACGAAGCCCTGCTGCTCAAGCTTGATGAGGCACTGAAAAGCTACGCAGGTCATAGCACGATCACCTTTGCCCCTGACCTCAAGGTCACGGCAAAGCAGTTTCGCTTCATGGCCGAAGCTCAAGCCGGAGACTATCTGGCCTGCAACGCCCAAGTCGGAGCCGCAGTCACTGCCGCCTTCGGATGCGATGCCATCACAAACGATGAAGGTAATATTGAAGACACCGCCTTCCGCACCATGAGCGGTGCTGGGCATCAACATTTCCTGGCCTTCATGAACGAACTAGCAAAGAATACCAGCATCGAGCATCTGCGCGAAGCGCTCTTTGGCCCATGGCGCTACCGCGATCCCAGCCCTATCATGCGCTGGGACGATGAAGATGACCGTCGCTATGCCCTGCGCTGGGACGAACCATCCAAGGACCCCGTGCGTACCGTGCGTGGGGCCAATCGGCTTGCTATTGCTGCCTTGCCCATGTTTACAGTCGTCCCAACGTCATCGGCCACTGTTGCCACAACAGGCTTCAAAGGCAGAAAGAGCAACGACACTTTCGTAACATGGCCTCTATGGTCAGGCTGGCTCTGTCTTGACGCCGTGCGCTCAACCTTGGCCTTACGAGAGTTACAGGACTCCGATGTCACTACCCACAAGCTGGAAGGCCTCGGTGTCGTCGCTGTGTGTCGCAGCCAACGCATCACTCTAGGCAAGTATCGCAATTTCACGCCAGCACAGATGCTGTAGCAAGTGTCTCTTCATCTCTGCTGACTGACGGCTTGCCATTGATCCTCCTTTGCTCCGGTATTCATCCCATGAAGGAACATCACTTCACCCTCCAGCACGCTGACTTCTCCGCTGAGCTCGTGCTCGGTGGTGAGCACTCGCTCTATGATTTCGCCGAGTTCATCATCAAGACGGTGGGCTTTGACTGGACCATGCCTTTGAGTTTTGCGACAACCTCAAGAATCCCTACCGCAGCAAGGAGCGCTACACGCTCTTTGCGGACACTCTTGAAGGCGAGGAGGGGCCCGGCGTGGAGCAGACGCTGGTCTCGGCGGTGTTTCGGCCGAAGCGGAAGATGATCTTCCACTTCGACTTCGGCGACGATTGGTTTTTCCTGATCACCTGCACGGCGGTAAAGGAGTCCGACAAGAAGCGCCGCTTCAAGAAGGTGCTCGCCACCAGCGGCACGCCACCGGTGCAGTATCCTGATCCCGATGCGTAAGCCGGTTCCAGCGCGCATTCTCCATGAGTGAAGACGTGGCTCCAGAATATCGCGGATTGGCGGGCGCAGTAGAAGCGTGTGAGGTGCTTGAAAACACGTCATCTGTGAAACTATGAACGGAGGCAGGCTGCCTGATCAAGAAACCAGTGGATTGCGCCAGCGAAGACCGGGGCAGCGGGCAAAGTCGGTGTCATTGGTGTGCAGCTCGCAGCCATGCTCAATGGCGAGTACGGCGAGATGAGCGTCCGAGACAGCGGCTCCGATCCAGCCGATTTTTTCCAACTCTTCCCAATGACGATGAGTGATCTGCAACAACGACACGTTCGGTGCGGCGAGCCAGCGTTGAACCTCGGCGAGGGCTTCGGTCAGCGGCATGGGCGGCTGGATGACACGAGCATTGGTCATGAGGCGCACGAAACCCAGTGCCACCGCGAGAGGAAGCCCGACGGGTTCCTGACGATTCATGAGATCCTCCCACCATGCACGCGCCGCTGTGTGATCTGGGGCGGTGAGATTGTAGGCGTAAATGAGGAGATTGAGATCTGGCAGAATCATGATGCTTGCCGGGCGAGGAAGGCCTCGGTGTCCAATTCGTCAGCCAGCCGGTTCAGTTTCTTGATCGGCACACCTGGGGCAAAGACGCCGCGATGGGGATGGATGCGAAAGGGCTGGGTAGGCACGGGCGCTGCCACCGTGGTTTTTACCAAAGCCATGCGTAGCAAGGTGAAGGCGGTTTCAGGCAGGGGTTGGCCTTTCTTCTGCGCTTCGGCACGCAGCAGTCCGGCGAGATCATCATCCAGGGTGAGTGTGGTAGGCATGGCCCAAAGTGCCACAGCTCCGTCCTGCGCCCAACCGCTTTTTCTCCGCCTGAGCCGGGAGGTCGAAAGGGCGCATTCGGACGAACGCAGCTCGAAGGAGTGGCTGGCAGAACTTGTCTTTACGAATCGTTCGGCAGCAGATAGCTTATCGGCGTTCGATTCACTTTCACGAAGCCGCAGGGTCATGTTGCGGGCCACTTTTATGGATCTGCCTACCTACCGCACGGCTCGCGCCCTTTACCCGCATCGCCCAGAGATGTGGGAGCAGGAGTATCTTTATGAGCCGCTGCTGGCGCCGCCAGATCACCCTGAGCTGGATCTGTTTGGCATCGGACGTGTGCGAAAGGAAAACGAGGTGGAGGACCGTCGCGGCTGGCGTGAGCCTGCCGAGTCCGTAGCCACGATTGGCAATCGTGGTTCCCCGCTCCCACCGGACCCCGCAGATCCCCTCCGCGCCCGGATGCTGAACGAGTTCGTCTATTGCCCGCGCCTGTTCTACTACGAGCAGGTGGAGGGCGTCTTCGTGAGCAATGCGGACACAGAGCGCGGCGCGGCCATTCACGAGAAAGTGGATCGTGGTAAAGGCTCGCTGCCGAAGGCGAAGAAGCGTAGGTCGGGCGTGCCGCCTGACGCAGGTGAAGCGGGCATCCTGCCCGTGCCAGCAACGGATGAACCAAGCGAAGCGGCCGCTGCGCTGCGCTCTGGCGAGCGTAGCCACGAAGATGCTGTGGATGGTGGTGCAGGCGTTTCGCTTCCCGGGGGCCATGGCGACGATGACCTCACAGACACGGCAGAACCGGCACTCGAAACGATCCATTCGCGCTCGGCTATGATGAGTTCGGAGCGGCTTGGGGTGGTGGCGAAGATGGATCTGGTCGAGGTGAAGGTGGTGGCGCGGAGCGCTCATGATCTCTTCGCCGTGCGTGAAGCGCAGTCGGTGACGCCGGTGGACTACAAGGCGGGTGCGCCACGGCAGGGGGCGGAAGGCAATGAACTGTGGGATGCGGACAAGATGCAGCTCGGTCTGCAAATTCTCATCCTGCGGGACAACGGCTACGTCTGTGATGAAGGGGTGATTTATTATCGCCTGACCAAGCAGCGGGTGCGGCTGGAGATGACGCCGACGCTGGAGGCTTGGATCAGCGAGCGCATTGCGGCAGCCCGACTGGTGGCGGCTTCGCCCATGATTCCGCCGCCGCTGGTGAACAGCCCCAAGTGTGTACGCTGCTCGCTGGCACCGGTTTGCCTGCCGGATGAAACACGGCTGCTCGCCGTAGCCACGATTGGCAATCGTGGCACCGCCGAAACGTGGCCCGCTCAGTCCTCTGAGCGGAATCCCAAGAACCGCACAGGGGATTCCCTGGCGGGTGCTTCGCAAGGTGCAGACCACTCTGCCCCCCGCAGTCTGGCGTCTGCGCCTACCACTACGCCCCGCCGTCTCATCGCGGCACGGGATGATGAACGTGCGCTGTATCTGAACACGCCGGGCTACCGCGTGGGCGTCAAGTCAGAGCGATTGGTCGTGAAGGATGGCGACAGTGTCGTGGACGAGGTACGCATGAATGATGTGTCCCATGTCGCGCTGTTTGGAAATATCCAGATCAGCACGCAGGCGGTGCAGGAACTCTGTGAGCAGGAGATCCCGGTGGCTTACTTCAGCATGGGCGGCTGGTTTTACGGCCTCACCCGCGGCCATGGCCTCAAAAACGTGCAGACGCGCATTCGGCAGTTCGCCGCCGCCGCGAATCCGCTGCACTGCCTGGCGCTGGCGCAGAAGATCGTGCAGGCGAAGATCCGTAACCACCGCACGATGCTGATGCGCCTGCATGTGCAGCCACCCACAGCCGCTGTCGTCGGTCTGAAAGAGATCGCCGGACGCATCTCCAATGCACGCGGACTCGATGAACTGCTCGGCATGGAGGGTGCGGCTGCCGCGCTCTACTTCCAGCACTTCGCGGGCATGATCAAGGTGGGCGATGACGATCTGGACGACGAGATTCCCGGACTGGAGGTGCCGCAGTCTGCCGAGACGAAGCACAAGGCCGAAGCTGAGGCGTTCAGCTTTGACTTCACCCATCGGCGACGTCGTCCGCCCACCGATCCAGTGAACGCTTTGTTATCGCTGGCTTACAGTCTGTTGGCGAAGGATTGCACCATCGC
>Ga0105050_10008772_pt1 | contig 11535 bp, 15 predicted proteins | sample FRY01_FD_78088 | JGI IMG/M metagenome (GOLD analysis project Ga0105050, IMG submission 78088) | Freshwater microbial communities from Lake Fryxell liftoff mats and glacier meltwater in Antarctica - FRY-01 | ecosystem: Environmental > Aquatic > Freshwater > Ice > Glacier meltwater ... | reverse complement strand
CCTGCTGGTGATCGATGACCCGCACTCGGAGCAAGACGTGAAGACTGGGTCGAGGACGGTGTTTGATCACGCGTGGTCGTGGTACCAGACGGGCCCGCGGCAACGGTTGATGTGGAACGGGTCCATTATCGTCTTGATGACTCGGTGGGGACTGCTGGACATGACGGCGCGGCTCATCGACCACCAGATCAAGAACCCGGACTCGGACAAATGGGAGGTCATCGAGTTTCCCGCCATCCTCAACGAGAGCACGGCGGAGGAGAAGTCGCTATGGCCGGAGAAGTGGCCACTCGAGGAGCTGCAGAGGACCCGGGCGGCCATCGATCCGAAGTATTGGTCGGCACAGTACCAGCAGAACCCGACGGCGGATGCCAGCGCCATAATCAAGCGTGAGTATTGGAAGACGTGGGAGGAAGAAGAACCGCCCAAGTGTGACTACATCCTCATGTCCGTCGACACCGCGCATGACACAAAGACAACGGCTGACTACTCCGCGTGCACGACGTGGGGGGTGTTTTATGTGGAGGCTACGGAGGGCCCCCTCGCGGGCAAGCAGGTGGCCAACATCATCATGCTCGACGCGTTCAAGGACCGCATGGAGTTTCCAGAGTTGAAGGCCGTCATGTACAAGCATTGGAAGGAGTGGCAGCCGGACACCTTCCTGATTGAGAAAAAGGCGGCGGGGGCTCCGTTGATACAGGAGCTGCGGCAGATGGGCATACCCGTGCAGGAGTACAGTCCGTCCCGCGGGCGAACGGGTGTGTCCAACGACAAAGTGTCGCGCGTCAACGCCATTGCGGACTTGTTCGCGTCCGGTATAGTGTGGGCGCCCGACAGGCGGTGGGCCAAAGAGGTGATCGAGGAGTGCGCGGCGTTCCCGGTTGGCGAGCACGATGACTATGTTGACACGGTCGCCCAAAGCCTGTTGCGTTTTAGACAGGGGGGGTTTATAACCCTCGACAGCGATGAGATAAGAGAGCAGAAAGCAGTTAAACGCCGGACATCCCGGCCGTACTACTGAAGGAGTCTCACATGGGTCTTTTTGATAGCTTGACAGATTTTGCAGCAGAAGTGATCACAGCGCCCATAACGCTGCCGTTGAAAATCGTGGCCGCCGTACCTGAAGTTGCGGAGAAGTGTGTTGAGAAAATCGAAGACGCAGTCAACTAAAGGAGTCTCACATGGACAAGAAACACAGCTTCAAAAAAGGGGGCAGCGACAAAAAAGAGAAGTGGGTGCCGCCGTGGCTTGCCAAGGGCAAGGACACCAAGGGCAAGAAGAAGTTTGCTGACGGGGGGATGGTTGATGATGAAGACCCTGAAGCGCAGCGCGTGTTCCGCGAAGACATGAGCGAGATCACCGACGCGGAGCTAGTACCGCAGCGAACACCGCAGCGAACACCGCAGCGAACACCGCAGCGAACACCGCAGCGCGCGGCCAAAGCCAGCGCGAGAAAAGCAGCACCCGCGAAATCAGTCGCGGCAGCGCGGGGGGCCACGTATGCGGCAGCGTACAAAGCTGCGGAAAGCGCCCCGGAGGGCCTTGGTAAAACGCGGGCTCGGAAGGAAGTGGGCAGGCTTCAGAAGGAGTACGAGGCCGCCGCCAGCCCGTTAAAGATGGACAAGAACTACCGGTACGCCCGCGGCGGTATGGTCAAGAGTTGTGACGGCATCGCGAGACGCGGCAAAACAAAGGGGCGGCAGGCATGATCACCACACCGTTCACTACCCGTGATATTGCGTCGGTGTGCCACGAGGTCAACAAGGCTTATTGTGAGGCGATTGGTGATATTTCAATGCTGGCGTGGCACCCGGCCCCGGAGTGGCAGAAAGCTTCGGCAGTGGCCGGGGTTGAGTTTCACATGGCCAACCCCGACGCGGGTCCGGAAGCATCACATGAGAGCTGGCTCAAGCTGAAGACCGAGGAAGGTTGGGTCTATGGCGCAGTCAAGGACCCGGGCAAGAAAGAGCACCCGTGCATGCGGCCCTTCAGCGAGTTGCCACCGCAGCAGCAGGCCAAGGACCACCTGTTCCGCGCTGTGGTTCACGCACTGGCCTTCCGCTGACCATGCCCAAGTCCACACCCCGCAAGCTCGCGTACCAGAAGGCGTACAACGACCTGCCGGAGATGCGCACACGCAACATGATGCAGAAGCGGGCGTGGCGGGAGGCAATCAAAGAGGGGAAGATCAAGCCGGGCGATGGCAAGGCAGTGGACCACAAGCGGTCGCTGGACGACGGGGGTGGTAACATTAAGGGGAATACCCGGGTGGTAGCAGCCTCCAAGAACAAGGGGTGGCGCAAGGGCACCAGCTCGTACTCGCCGGCCAAGGGCCGGTTCAATAAATAGGGATGGCCATGGCTACCAATGTCGACCGCAGTCTGTACCAGATGCCGCAGGGGATGGAGCAGGCGGGGGCTCCACAGGACGTTGACGTGTACATAAGCGGCCCCGACGACGAAGTGCTCGACATGATGTCAGATGAGACAGAAGCAGACTTTTATGCCAACTTGGCAGAAGAGATCCCGGACGGCGTGCTGGAGTCCATAGCCAGTGACCTGCAGACTTCGATCGATGAGGACCTTCGCGCGCGTGAGGAGTGGGAGAGGATGTACGCGGAGGGCATCAACCTGCTCGGGTTGAAGTACGAGAAGCGGAGCGATCCGTGGGCTGGCGCGTGCGGAGTATTTCACCCGGTGATAACCGAGGCGGTGATTCGGTTCCAGTCAGACACGATCATGGAAACGTTCCCGGCTTCTGGGCCTGTGAAGGTCAACATCGTCGGCAAGGTGACCGACGAGAAGGAGAAGGCGGCCAAGCGGGTGGAGGCCGACCTGAACTGGCAAGTGCTTGATAACATGCCGGAATTTCGGCCGGAGCACGAGCGGATGTTGTGGAACCTCCCCGGTGCCGGCTGTGCGTTCAAGAAGGTGTATGACTGCCCCATCCTCGGGCGCCAGACGTCGGTGTTTGTGCCGGCTGAGGACGTGATCATCCCCTACGCCACCGCTGACATTCAGACGTGCGAGCGCGTCACGCACCGCATGCGCAAGACGTTGTTGGAGGTTGATAAAATTCAGGTGTCGGGGTTCTGGCGGAACATAGATCTGCCGGAGGGGAATGTCGAGGCGGTTTCGCAGATTCAAGAACGGAAGGACAAAGAGACGGGGTCCACGGCGATAAACGACAACCGGCCGACGTTTTACGAGGCTTCGGTTGAGCTGAACCTTGACGAGCTGCTGGGCAAAGAAAGGGACGTGCCCGCGGGGCTGAAAGAAGGGACCAAGCCGTACATCATAACCTTCATGCACCAGACCAAAAAAGTGGTGGCTTTCCGGAGGAACTGGAAGAAGGAAGACGCTAAGTTTTTGAAACGACAGCACTTTGTTCAATACAACTACATCCCCGGGTATGGCGCGTACGGCTTTGGGCTGTTCCACCTGCTCGGCGGGTTCGCCACATCCGCGACGTCAATCATGCGGCAGTTGGTTGACGCCGGCACGCTGTCAAATCTCCCCGGCGGCTTGAAATCGAAGGGGCTGCGCATCAAAGGGGATGACCAGCCGGTTGCCCCCGGTGAATTCCGCGATGTGGACGTTGGCTCTGGCACGATCCGGGACAACATCATGCCCCTGCCGTACAAGGAGCCCAGCGCGACCCTGTACAACCTGCTGCTCAATATCGTCGAGGAGGCCCGGCGGTTCGCGTCGACCAACGACATAAAGATCGGGGACATGAGCGCGCAGGCGCCGGTGGGGACGACGCTGGCAGTCTTGGAGCGCCAGTTGCGCACGATGACAGCCATCCAAGCGCGGGTGCACTTCTCGTTCAAACAAGAGCTGCGGCTGTTGAGCGATATCATCCGGGACAGCAAGGATGCGGTGGAGTATGACTACGACGTCGACGCCCCGGACGGCTCCAAGGCCAAGCTGGCAGACTACAGCATGGTCAGCATCATCCCGGTGTCCGACCCCAACGCAGCGACCATGTCTCAACGGGTGGTCCAGTATCAGGCGGCGATACAGCTCGCGCAGATGTCTCCGGCCATCTATGACCAGCCGGAGCTGCACAGGCAGATGCTGACCGTGCTGGGGATCAAGAACGTCGGCAAGCTGGTGCCTACCGATGAGGACATCAAGGTCGTGGACCCGGTGCAGGAGAACCAGAATATTCTGAAGGGCAAGCCGGTCAAAGCCTTTGCGTGGCAGGATCACGAGTCACACATACGTGTTCACGTGGCGGCCATGCACGACCCGCTGATTCAGCAGTTGGTCGGGCAGAACCCCAAGGCCAACCAGATCATGGGCGCCATGACTTCCCACATCGCGGAGCACGTTGGCTACGCCTACAGAAACAAGATGGCCACAGCGCTTGGTCTGCCGCTGCCGGAGCTGGGTAAGGATGACTCCCTGCCGCAAGAGGCAGAGCTGCAGCTGAGTCGGATGCTCGCGCAGGTGGCCCCACAGGTGCTGCAGCAGAGTCAGCAGATTGTGGCGCAGCAGCAGGCGCAGAAGAACGCGCAGGACCCCGTGCTGGTAGCCCAGCAACAGGATCAGGAGAACAACAAGATGGAGATCGATCGCAAGAAATGGAAGGACCAGCAGGACGTCCGGCAGGCCGACGCGAAGATCGCGATCGAGGCGCAGTCAAAGGGTGTGGATCCGCAGAAGCTTCAGATGGACGCAGCCATAAAGCAGGCGCAGGTGCAGCAGCAGATGGGTCTGGCGCAGTCTGGCGAGCAGCGCAAAGAAGCGGCCGACATCATGCGCATGCGGCAGGCGCAGGAAGCAAGCGCCTTGCAGATGCGGCAGAGCGAGGAACGGGCAGAATTCGAGCGGCAGTCCGGCAGCGCGCGGCTGTCCGCGGAGATGCGGCAGCGGGACGAGCAGATGAAGCAGTCTCGAGAGAGCCATCAGCAGGCGCAGCGTCTCAAGGACGAGAAGCATTCTTCGGAGATCGCAGCGCGCAAGAAGGCTGCAGCCGTTGCAGCGCAGAAACCAGCAGTTAAACCGGGGGCAACCAAAAAATGATCGATCAGTTCGCAAAAGCGGTTCAGAAGGGTCTTCGCAAGGACATGAATGACCTTGCCGACGCGCTGGCGTCTGGTCGCTGCAAGTCGTTTGACGAGTATCGCTATACCTGCGGTGTACTCCGGGGTCTATACACCGCAGAGGAGTATTTAATGGATCTCGCTAAAAAAGTTGAGGAAGCTGAATGACACAAGCCGCGCTGGTGAAGGGTGAGTTGGTTGACAAAGAAGAGACGGGTACGCAGCAAGCCAAGGCCAAGCAACTCCCCGATCCTGTCGGGTGGAAGCTTTTGTGCGCAGTTCCGGATCTGGAAGAGCGGTTTGAGAACACCGAGATCATCCGCCCCGAGCTGAACCACACGCAAGAGCAGTTTGCGACGGTAGTTCTGTTCGTGATGAAGATGGGTCCGGACTGCTACAAAGACCCGAAGTACCTTACGCCGTGGTGTAAAGAGGGTGATTTTGTTATCGCACGGCAGTACTCAGGCACCCGGCTGCGTATCCACGGCAAAGAGTTTCGGCTCCTCAACGAAGACCAGATTGAGTGCACTGTCGAGGATCCCCGCGGCATTTCACGGGTGTAATACTGGGCTACGCCACCCCATAAGTGGCGGCTGCACGACAAGGAGTTATCATGGCTACAGCAGCAAGCAGAGCGGCAAAACCACCCGGCGGAGTGGAGTTTACGTTCCCCGACGAGGCCGGGGATGATGCAATCCTCGAAACCGAGGATGAAGTAAAAGCAGCAGTCGAGGGTGCGGAAGACGACATCACCATTGACATTGTCGATGACACTCCGGCAGAAGACCGCGGCTTTACGACGGGGTCCGGGCACATCCCCGAGGTATCTGACGCAGAGCTGGAGAGTTATGCTGGCGATGTGCAGAAGCGCATCAAGGCCCTGAGCTTCGCTCGGCACGACGAGCGCCGCGGGAAGGAGCAGGCAACCCGCGAGAAGCAGGAACTGGAGCGGCTGGTGCACTCCACAATCGCTGAAAACAAGCGGTTGAAAAGCTACGTCCATAACGGCGAGCAGGTTTACGCTGGCACAGCCAAGACCGCCGCCGAGGCCAAGATGGAGATTGCCCGGCGCAAGTTCAAAGAAGCCCACGATGTGTTCGACAGCGAGGCAATTGCTGTAGCGCAACAAGAAATGACAGTCGCGCAGCTCGACCTCATCAGCGCCACAAACTTTCGTCCCACCCCTTTACAGGCAGAAGACGATGGTGTATACAGACAAGCATCGGAGCAAGCGGCACCACCCGACGAACGCGCAGAACGCTGGAAACAGAAAAATGCGTGGTTCGGTAGCAACAACCCGATGACTGCCTACGCGCTCGCGCTGCACCAAGATCTGGTTTCATCCGGGATAGACCCCCGCTCTGACGATTATTACGCGCGTCTTAACGCTGATATTCGCCAGACGTTTCCGAAGCAATTTGGGAACCCCGCGCCGGCCAACGAGCCCACGCGAAAACCTGCCAACGTCGTAGCACCATCCACACGTTCGAGCGGAGCTAAAAAAGTCACTCTCACGCAAACGCAGATAACTCTCGCAAGGCGCTTGGGGATCACCCCCGAACAGTACGCCAAGCAAGTAGTGTTAGATGCAGCCTTACTGGAGTCAACAAATGGCCGATAGCAAAAGCAGAGATCTGGAAACACGCGAAAAAGTAGCACGACCCAAAGCAGTTGTTTATGCTCCGCCGTCGACGCTGCCGTTTCCGGACCCGGAGCCCGGTGTAGTTTTCCGGTACGTCGCAACACACGTGCTGGGGCAATCCGATCCCTCCAACGTTTCAAAGCGTTTCCGCGAAGGCTGGGAGCCGTGCAAAGCTGTCGATTACCCAGAGCTGATGATGGCTGCCGATGCAAATGGCAACGTCGAAATCGGTGGGCTGATGCTTTGCAAGATGGCCGCTGAACAAGCTGAGGCGCGCGCCGAGTACTACGAGCAGATTGCAGCAAACCAGATGGTGTCGGTCGACAATCACTTCATGAGAAACAATGACCCACGTATGCCGTTATTCCGCGATAGCTCATCGCAAGTAACGCGCGGTCGTGGATTCGGAACAGGCACAAAGTAAAGGAGAGCCACAATGGCTTTGACTTCAACTCCGTATGGTCTGCGTCCCATCGGTGCATCAGGCAGCGCCCCGTATTCCGGTGGCACGTCTCAGGCATACCGAATCACGCAGAATAACACCAACGCCATTTTTACCAATGGCTGGGTGACGATGAATGCAGGAAAAGTGGACGGCTCCAGTGCAGTGGCGCCTGTTTCGACGGCTGAAACGGCGGCGCCGAGCGCAACGCAGACAGTTCTTGGCGTTGTCACAGGCATCCAGTACACGGACCCGATCCTGAAGTACACGCTGTTTGCACAGTACCTCCCGGCGTCTGCAGTAACCGCGGGGTACACGAATATCATCGTGTTTGTAACGACCGATGTTCGTCAGCTGTACATGATTCAAGCCGATGCTGCTATTCTTCAAGCAAGCATCGGTCTGAATCTGGACATGTCTGTGGAAACGGGCGTAATTACAACTGGGCTGAGCACGATTAGCGCCAGTGGCCCGGCGGCTACAATCACGCTCCCGTTGAAGATCATCGACCTTGTGAACCAATCCTCGCTCTTCGGTGGTGGCTTGTCCGCCCCCGGCGATGCGTTTACGGATTGTATTGTCCGGTTCAACAGGGGTGTACTTCACGGCGATCTTCGCCAAGCCGTCTAAGGAGAACGAATCATGGCAATCTCAAGAAGTCAGCTGCTGAAAGAACTCCTCCCCGGGCTGAATATGTTGTTTGGTCTGGAGTACAAACGCTACGGCGAAGAGTACAAGGAGCTTTACGAAACGGAATCGTCTGATCGCTCGTTCGAAGAAGAAACCAAGTTGTCCGGTTTCGGATCCGCGCCAGTGAAAAGCGAAGGCGCGGCTATCACTTACGATACCGCGCAAGAGGCATTCACTGCTCGCTACACCCATGAAACGGTTGCGCTCGGGTTCTCAATTACCGAGGAAGCGATCGAGGACAATCTCTACGATTCGCTGTCCGCGCGCTACACCAAGGCGCTGGCGCGAGCGATGTCCTACACCAAGCAAGTAAAAGGAGTGAGCGTTTTAAACAACGCCTTCTCCAGCAGCTTCTTGATGGGTGACGGTAAAGCGCTGTGTGCCACTGATCACCCGCTGGTGAGTGGCGGAACCAACAGCAACCGCCCTTCGGCCGGCGTCGACCTGAATGAAACCGCGGTGGAAGCCGCCTTTATTCAAGTCGCAGCTTGGACGGACGAACGGGGGCTGTTGATCGCCGCCCGTCCGCGCAAGTTGGTGATCCCGCCTGCGTACATATTCGTTGCCAAGCGTCTGTTCGGCACAGAACTTCGCCCGGGCACCGCTGACAACGATCTGAACGCAATCAAGACGATCGGCGTCATTCCTCAAGGGACCTCTGTCAATCACTTCTTGACTGACACAAATTCGTGGTTCCTTCTGACGGACGTCCCCAACGGGCTCAAGCACTTTGAGCGTGTGAAGCTCAGCACGGCAATGGAAGGCGATTTCGAGACGGGAAACTCACGGTATAAAGCTCGTGAGCGATATTCGTTCGGAGTGTCGGATCCGTTGGCAATCTGGGGTTCTCCCGGAAGTTCGTAAGGGAGTCGGGCAGCTACGTATGAAAGGGCTCCTTCGGGGGCCCTTTTTACTTGACTCCCCAAAATAAGTGTGTTACAACCGTCCCATGTAGCAGACATACATTTTTCAATCAAACCGTGCTGGCCCCGAAAAGGCTGATGACGACTCCTGTCGAGTGCGGGTACACAAGGAGCAGTGCAAATGACTACTTTCTCTGATGGTGTTTTCCAGTTCGGTGGTGTCCCGGTTATCACTGGCGCCAACATTCCAATGTTCACCGGCAATGCGTGGTTCGTTAATTCGGCCACGGGCTCAGCCGGCAACAGCGGTAAAAAACCCTCCCAGCCTTTCGCCACCCTGCTGCAAGCAGTCGGGGCTGCAGCCGCCAACAACAACGATGTCATCTTCCTGATGGAAGGCCACGCTGAGAATATCGCAGCGTCGACAGCAGTAAATAAGGCGGGTGTACAAATCATCGGTCTTGGTAATGGTCTACGTCGGCCGGCGATCACCTACATCACAAATGCAACGGCTACCATTGCGGTGTCAGCTGACAACGTTTCGTTTTCCAACATCCAGTTCCTTGCAAACGTTGCGAACGTAACCGTCGCGTTTACGCTGACGACTGCCAAGTATTTCAGACTGGACAGCTGCAGCGTCCGAGATCTCAGCGCCATCCTCAACTTCGTCACGATCGTTTCCACAAACACAACGAACGCGGATGCTGATGGGCTGCGTATCGTCAACAACACGCTCGCGCTACTCATCGCAACGGGCGCGACCAAGCTGCTGGCCGTCAACGGCACGGCGGACCGGGTGGTCGTCAGCAACAACTTTTACCGCACTCCGACTACTGGCACGGGCGCGCCGATCGTGCTCGCTGCCGGCAAGCTCCTGACCAACTCACAGGTCTCGTGGAACCGGTTTATGCTGGTGCAAACCTCGGGCACGGCGACGGGCGTAATGCTCACCACGAATGGCAGCACGAACACCGGGATGATCTCGAACAACTACGTGAAAACGCTGGCCGCGGTTGCGACACCGCTGCTGCTGATAACGGCCTCGTCCGGGTTCACCACGTTCGAGAACCGAGTTCAGGTCAGCGCCAACAACTCAGGTCTTCTGTTCCCGGCTGTTCAAACCTAATAGGAGGCTGGCATGCGTCCTGTTTTCTCTACGAAGACGCTGGTTGCGGCGGATGATGACAACATCTGTGCGTCGCAGACGCCCGCAGCGGGGGCCCTGCTGCTTAATGGGGTCGCCGTGACTGCAGGGGTTGCCGCGCTGGGCACCCAGCGCAGGGTTCTTGTAACGGCTGTTGGCGACGAGTCGACCAGAACTCTCACGGTAACGGGCACCAATGAGGAAGGAATCGTCATCAGGCAGACGATCACCGGCCCCAACGCCACAACTGGGGCCACCACGCTAGATTTTTTCACAATCACCGGCGTCACCATCAGCGGGAACGCCGCCGGGGCGATAAAGGTGGGCACGAATGGAGTTGGCGCCACCAAGTGGGTTCCGCTGGATCAGCATGTCACGCCCTTCCATGTGTCTCTGCAGATGCTTGTTGGCACAGGTACGGCCAACTTCACGGCGCAGTACACGCAGGACGATGTGTTCGCGAAGGGGTCGGAGTCAACGGTGTTCAAGTCGACGGATACTATCGCCGGGGGCGCTGTTGACGTTGTCGGGACGCTGATCAGTCCGGTAGGCGCGGTGCGCATGCTTATCAACTCGGGCACCGACGCTGTCCGGTTCACAATTCGACAAGCAGGTCTCGGAGGCTAAACCATGAGCGGAATGGAAGGTAGCTCCATGACTGGAGCCAGTGGTTCGGATCCGATGGGCAGCTTTTTGGCAATTGCCCGGGAGCTGTCTGACCCAGCAAAACTGGCTGCTGAGTACTCCCGCCTTGAGAAGGCACGCGCGGAGGCACAAGCAGACATCGCGCTGGCTGGCGAAGCCAAAAACATCGTGCGCTTGCGCGCCGAAGCGGAGGCTGCTGTTTCAGCCGCGGATGCTGCGGGGGTGGTGGCGATTGCGGCTGCTGAGAAAACGACGGCGTCCGCCCAACAGGAAGCCGCGCAGATCGTTGCTGACGCGCGGGGTAGGGCAACCAAAATACACGCAGTGGCGGACAACGCGGCTGCCGCTGCGAAAGCCGCGGAGAAAGCCGTTGAAGACGCGGCTATGGCCGCGGAGAAAAACCGCCAGAGCACGGAGCAGGAGCTGGATCGCCGGAGCAGAGAGCTGGCGAAGGCCACAGCTGAAGCAAAAGCTGCTACCGTGGCAGCGATGCAAGTGAAGCTGATCTTTGACGGGAAGCTCGAGAGACTGACAGCCGCGGCGGAGCAAATGGCTGAGGTTCTTCGTGTCAGCCGATCCTAAGAATGGGATAGAGGGTGGGTACGTTCGCCAAGTCCCGGATGTAGTTCTCCTTTACGCGGCAGTCTCCGCGAGCGGTAGCGGGGCGAACATTCTTGTCGCGGCAGTTGCTGCGCGTAGGATTTGTGTCTGCAACTACTTGATTGTCGCGGCCGGGGCCGTCGGGGTTAAGTGGGTGCGCGGGTCGACGGACATATCCGGAGTCATGCAAGTTGCCGCCACCGGCGGTGTTGCCACAACAGTAGCCTCCCCCGGGCTCGGCCCACTATTTAAAACTGGCGTAAATGAAGATCTCGTGCTCAACTTGTCTGCAGCCGTTTCCGTTGGCGGGCACCTCAGCTATTACTTAGAGGTGGCGTAATGGCGTTCATTGTCAACACAACGGCATCGGCCTACCAAACTCCAGCGACAACGTACCCGGTTACGCTGGGTGCGCACGTTGACGGTGATTTACTCCTCGTATGTCTGACTCAGGACGGG
>Ga0105050_10008771_pt1 | contig 11536 bp, 10 predicted proteins | sample FRY01_FD_78088 | JGI IMG/M metagenome (GOLD analysis project Ga0105050, IMG submission 78088) | Freshwater microbial communities from Lake Fryxell liftoff mats and glacier meltwater in Antarctica - FRY-01 | ecosystem: Environmental > Aquatic > Freshwater > Ice > Glacier meltwater ... | reverse complement strand
GTTTAATTAAAGGTGCATGAGAGGCCTATGAAAAAAGCGTCACAGGCCTGTGAGAGAATCATTTGCGTACGTATTTAGCTGTTTGCGACAATCCTGATTACTCTATTTCTTTCCACACCCATCCATGTCCGACCTTGCGCTTGATGCCGACGCCGCCCCAAACGGCTCCACTGACACGAGCGCCGTGCGCAAGCGGCCCAAGCCGGGTGAGCGTCGGGTGCAAATTTTGCAGGCGCTGGCCACCATGCTTGAGCAGCCAGGCGCTGAGCGCATCACCACATCCGCTCTGGCCGCCAGGCTGGAAGTAAGTGAGGCTGCACTTTACCGCCACTTTGCCAGCAAGGCGCAAATGTTTGAAGGCCTGATTGAGTTCATCGAGCAAAGCGTTTTCACGCTCGTTAACCAGATTGCCGAACGTGAGGCAGACCCGGCTTTGCGGGGCCGCCGCCTGGTGCTGATGGTGCTGCAATTTGCCGAGAAAAACCCCGGCATGACCCGCGTGATGGTGGGCGACGCCCTGGTGTTTGAGAACGACCGCCTGCAAGAGCGCATGAACCAGTTTTTTGACAAACTGGAGTCCAGCCTGAAGCAAAGCCTGCGCGACGCCGCCAGCGCCAGCGGCGCAGCCACGCCAACCGTTGATGCACAAGTCAGGGCATCTGTCGCGATCGCCTTCATGGTCGGCCGCTTGCAGCGCTTTGCCCGCTCAGGCTTCAAGCGCCTGCCGTCAGAGCATCTTGAGGCCAGCCTGGCGACGATTTTGGGTTGAAGCCAGGTTCAGGCGGGATGATGGGCGAGAATATTATTGCTATTACTTTTATAGTTTTTCGCTCATACGAACGTTGGTCTGGAGGCCGATTTGACGCCTTAAACAGCCGGAGTATTCAAGCGTCAAGCGCGCAATACCCCAAAACACCGCTAAAGATCGGCTGACCTCAAGCATCGGCTTGTTACTTTTTCCAGGAATCTGCGTTTTTAGGCAGCAAAGATGCCGGGTCGTAATGCCTCACGGCATCGGCGCTGCCAAACTGGCCGGTGTACAGCACCATGTTGACTCCAGCAGCAGCTAATCTCGACGTGAACAAAATTCCTTTTGCCCCAGCAGCAATTGCCATGTCGCCTAACACCCAAGAAGGCGGCTCAATTTTTTTGTAAAACCAAAGCTCGCGCCAGTCGCAAAAGAAATCACCCCACATCGCACCCCAGTTACCAGCGTCATAGCCTTTGGTGAAGTCGATCAGCGGCCCCACTTTAACCTCATAGCTCACCAACGTCCCCGGTGGTAGCAAACTTGAAAGTTGCCTGTATTCATTGATGGCGGTCTCAGTGCTGGTGGATAAATACAGCGCATCTACACCTGGTCGGTTTGCACGCCCGCCGTGTGCTCCAGCGCCAGCGCCGCTGGCTGGCTCATAGGCCCACTTTGGATTGTGCATTCGGTACGCCACGCCCTCAAAATCGGGAGCAAAAATCATCCCGCAAAGCCAGCTTGCAGTGACGACATGTAGCGCAGTAAATCATCTGTGCGGCCATCACTGACCAGTTGCTCTGCTGTCCTGTAGCCAAAAGCATCAAGCCCATCGTTGCGGTACCAGGTCAGCGCCCGGCTCATGTCGCCAGACAGGTTATAGGCGGCTTTAATCACCCGCACCGAGTCCCGTATATACCGCTGCACACTGGGCGCGGTAGGTGCGTTGCGCAGGGTGTTGCGGTGGACGTGCGCCTGGTCAGCAAGGCTTTGAAAGTCAAGCTGTAGCGCTTTGCCGAACAGCGTGGGCGACAAAGATGGCGCAGGAATTTCAGGGTCTTGTAGCGAGTACAAAAACTCGTCATAAGTGTTGGATGGGGTGGCAAGTGCAGTGTTGGTCATAACTGTTCTATTGGAGTTTTCTCATTAATATGCACAAATTATGCACAAATTAAGAACAAAATACAAATATGAATGCATTGCGAGTTGAAAGCGCGCCGGTAACCGACATGACAACGCTACTATTTAGTCCAACCGTGCAACAGTATCAACTCATAAAAAGGGAGCCAGACGGCATGCAATTTCACCTTAACGGATTCAGGGCCGGTGACCCCGGGCTTTTGGACGGGGTCGTTCGAGCAAAAAAACAAGGTGTAAAAGAACCAGAGGTAAAAGAAAAAGGGTTTACGCTGCCTGCCGAGGCTGATGTGTTGATCGTCGGCTGCGGCCCAGCCGGGCTGACCCTGGCCGCGCAGTTGGCGGCGTTCCCGGACATCCGTACCGTCATCGTGGAGCAAAAGCCCGGCCCTCTGCAGCTGGGGCAAGCCGACGGCATTGCCTGCCGTACGATGGAGATGTTTGAAGCTTTCGGTTTTGCGCATCAGGTGCTGAACGAGGCTTACTGGGTGAATGAAACCACCTTCTGGAAGCCGGATGACGCAGAAGGCGCTGACCGCAACCGGATTGTGCGCAGCGGGCGTGTGCCGGATGTGGAAGAAGGCCTGTCGCACCTGCCGCACGTGATTCTCAATCAGGCGCGGGTGCATGACTTTTATCTTGAAAAGATGCAAAAGTCAGCGGCGCGCCTGGTGCCGTACTACAGCCGCCGCCTGGCAAAGCTTGAGCGAGACGCTGATGCGTCCCATCCCTATCCTGTCACAGCGCAGTTTGAGCGCCAAAGTGATAGTGATGTGGGTGGTGACATGGGTCGCCACACGGGTGCGCTGGAAACTGTGCGTGCCCGCTATGTGGTGGGTTGCGACGGTGCGCGCAGCGCCGTGCGCCAGTCCATGGGGCTGCTGCTCAAAGGCGACTCTGCCAACCATGCCTGGGGCGTGATGGACGTGCTGTTGACTACCGACTTCCCGGATATCCGTTTCAAAGCATTGATCCAGTCCGGCAGCGAGGGCAGCGCCTTGCTGATCCCGCGCGAAGGCGGTTATATGGTCCGGATTTATGTGGAACTGGACAAGTTAAGTCTTGACGAGCGCGTCGCGGGGCGCAACATCACCCTTGTGCAATTGATAGCCGCAGCCCGGCGCATCTTTCACCCGTACACGCTGGATGTGAAAGAAGTGCCCTGGTGGTCGGTGTATGAAATCGGCCAACGACTGACCGACCGATTCGATGATGTCACGCCAGAGCAAAGCCAATCTCGCTTGCCGCATATTTTTATCGCAGGCGATGCCTGCCACACCCACAGCCCCAAGGCCGGGCAAGGCATGAATGTATCGATGCAGGATGGCTTTAACCTGGGCTGGAAGCTCGCTGCCGTGCTGCAAGGGCGCAGCCCGGCAAGCTTTTTGCAGTCTTACTCGGCCGAGCGGCAAGCGGTAGCCCAGGAGCTCATCAACTTTGATCGCGAATGGGCGGCCATGCTCAGTGGCGGTGCCGCCAAGGATCCAACTGCTGTGCAACGCTATTTCGTGCAGCATGGCCGCTACACAGCGGGCACGGCAACGCATTACAAGCCAGCGCTGCTCACGGGTGCGCCCACGCACCAGCACCTGGCCGAAGGCTTCGTCGTCGGTATGCGGTTTCATTCCGCGCCGGTGATTCGTATCGGAGACGGCAAGAAAATTCAACTCGGTGAGGTACTGTTGGCAGACGGCCGCTGGCGCCTGTTGGCGTTTGCGGGTAGCGGCGACAGGGCTGCGCCAGATTCATCCCCTTCCAGTTTGTCCAGCCTGTGCAGGTTTCTCAGCGAATCGCCCGAATCCCCCATCAAGCGCTACACGCCTGTAGCTGCCGATGTCGATGCGGTGTTCGATGTACGCGCCGTGTTTCAGCAAAGCCATCACCAGCTTGCTGTCACTGCCATGCCGGCGTTGCTGTTCCCGCCTAAAGGCCGCTACCGGCTGCGCGACTATGAAAAAGCGTTTTGTGCCTTGACCGAAGCTGCTCAAAACATCTACGCCCTGCGCGGCATCAACCGCGAACAAGGCTGCCTGGTCGTGGTGCGCCCGGATCAATACATCGCACAGGTCCTGCCAATCAGCGATACCGATGGCCTGGCAAAATTTTTCGCTGGCTTCATGCTGGATGCGCACCCCAAGCCCAGAGACTGACTGTTTGCTATTTATTTAGTAGCTGCTTGCCCGTATATTGGTTGGGCTGCAGGCATGGCGCTAAAGCGTCACGCCGACCTTTTGACCTGCGGCCACAATTTCCTGCCAGGTTTGCTGGTCCACCTCAATGCCGTCCCGCTCACGCGCCAGCCGCGTCAGGCGTTCCGCATCACCGGCTATTTGCACCGCATCAACATTGGCCGCCGCAGGGCTTTGCTTGATCCAGTCAATAAACGCCGCCGCCTCGTGATCAAACGCGGCTTGCGTGCCCAGCCTGGCGGGGTCGATCAGGATGGTCAGCATGCTGTTGAACACCGCTCTGGTGCCGGTGTTTTCAGGGGTGGCCGCCTTGTGCCAGGTGCCGCCGCCAGTTAAAGCGCCGCCCAGCAGCTCACACGCCACCGCCAGGCCGTAGCCTTTGTGTTCGCCAAAAGTCATCATCGCGCCCAGCAGGCCGTTGGACTGGGGAACAACCACCACGCCGGGGTTGGTGGTGGGCAGGCCGTGCTCGTCGATCAACAGGCCGGGTTGGACCTGCTTGCCCTGGTTGTGGGCCACGCGCATCTTGCCCTGTGCTACCCCGCTGGTTGCCGCATCAAAAATGAAGGCTGCCTGCCCTTTGACAGGCAGTCCCACGCAAAACGGATTCGTACCAAATCGCCCATCTGTGCCGCCCCAGGGGGCCACCACCGGGCGCGAGATGACGTTGACAAAATGAATCGACACCAGCCCCTGGGCTACCGCCATCTCAGCGAAGTGGCCGATGCGCCCCAAGTGGTGTGCATTGGCCAGCGTCATGATGCAGCTGCCGTGCGCTTTGGCCCGCGCCATGCCCAACTGCATCGCTTGCTCGCCCACTACCTGGCCGTAGCCGCGCTGCCCGTTCAGCGTCAGCATGCTGCCGATGTCGAGCAGCGTAGCCAGCGCCGCATTGGGTATCAAGCCGCCTTCGCGTACCGCATCGACATAGCGCGGCAGCATGCCGATACCGTGCGAATCATGGCCACTTAAATTGGCCATGACCAGGTTGCCAGCAACGGTTTCGGCTTCTTTCGCAGACGAGCCGCACGCTATGAAAACAGAAGCGGCTTGTACCCGTAAATATTCGGCTGAAAGGATATTTGACATGTTAAATTGGCTTGTATTTCATAAACATAGTTACATCACCGCGCCGACTTGCCAGGGCACAAACTCGTTTTGCCCATAGCCATGCTTTTCGCTTTTGCTCATCTGGCCTGAGGCCGTGGCGAGTACCATCTCAAAAATGCGTTGACCCATTTGCGCGACCGTGGCGCCGCCGTCAATGATCTCGCCGCAGTTGATGTCCATGTCTTCTTCCTGGCGCTGCCACAACGCGGTGTTGGTGGCCAGCTTCAGCGAAGGCGAGGGCGCGCAGCCGTAGGCCGAGCCGCGGCCAGTGGTAAAGCAAATCAGATTCGCCCCGCCCGCCACTTGGCCCGTGGCGCTCACCGGGTCGTAGCCGGGTGTGTCCATGTAGACAAAGCCGTGTGCAGTGACCGGTTCGGCGTATTCACACACCGCCTGCAAGTTGCTGGTGCCGCCTTTGGCGACCGCGCCCAGTGATTTTTCAAGAATAGTCGTCAAGCCGCCAGCCTTGTTGCCAGGTGACGGGTTGTTGTTCATCTCGCCGCCGTTGATCTCTGTGTAGTGCTCCCACCATTTGATGCGCGCTATCAATTTGGTGGCAATATCAGGCCGCACGGCGCGGCGTGTCAGCAGGTGCTCGGCCCCATAAATCTCGGGTGTCTCACTTAATATGGCCGTGCCGCCATGCGCTACCAGCAAGTCCACCGCTGCACCGAGTGCAGGGTTGGCACTGATGCCGGAGTAGCCGTCTGAGCCGCCGCATTGCAGGCCAATGGTGATATGCGCTGCGCTACACGGTTCGCGCTGCACGGCATTGGCGCGCGGCAGCATGTCCTTGATCAGCGCAATGCCTTTGGTCACAGTTTTGGCGGTGCCGCCGGTGTCCTGAATACTGAAGACGCGCAGGTTGTCACCTTCTGTCAAGCTGCCGTGCGCCAGCCAGGCGTTGATCTGGTTCGACTCGCAGCCCAGCCCCACCACCAGCACGCCGGCAAAGTTGGCATGTGTGGCATAGCCCGTCAGGGTGCGCTGCAAAATCTGCATACCCAGCCCGTCGGTGTCCATGCCGCAGCCCGTACCGTGTGTCAGCGCTACCACTCCATCGACGTTGGGGAAGTCTTTGAGAGCTGCCGGATTGTTGTGGCGCGAGAAATGATCAGCAATCGCCCGCGCTGCCGTCGCTGAGCAATTCACGCTGGACAAAATACCAATGTAGTTGCGCGTCGCCACCCGGCCATCAGCGCGCTTGATGCCCATGAAGCTGGCTTCAAGTTTTACAGGCTCTGGTTTTACATCAGCACCCACAGCGTAGTCACGCTCAAAGTCGCCCTTGTTCGCGCCTAGCCCCAGGTTATGCGTGTGTACGTGCTCGCCTGCGGCAATCGGCTTGCTGGCAAAGCCAATGATCTGGTTGTAGCGCCTGACGGCATCGCCGGTGTTCAAAGCCCTGGTGGCTACTTTGTGGCCTGGGGGAATCAGCCCTTTGGTGGTGATGCTCTCCAGGCTTGTGCCGCCTATGAGTTGGGTGCGGGCTATGACGACGTCGTCGTCTTTGTGGAGTCTGATGAAGGGGGTCATTTCATTTGATTTTCGTGGTTTGTTGTTGTCCGTGCTGGCCCGGGAGGCCGGGGTGCGTAGCTCCGCGAATGTCCCCCGCGCGGCCTAAGGCCGCAGCTCCTCCTTGACTTCGCTGCGCTACGCACCCCAGCCTCCCGGGCTGGTGGCTTACTTGAACTATTCAGGTCGTCATGCCATACGGCTCTCAGGACTTTGTTGGTACGGCGCTTAGCGCAGCGGCGTAAAGGAGGAGGCCGAAGGCCGGAGGACAGCCGCGGAGCTGAGTGCCGTGCCGACAAAGTCCGAATCATGGAGCGCAACTTTTACCCCGTTTAATCAGTTGGGGACAGAGCAAAGCCTTTCGCTTTGCTACAGGTACTTTGGTCTTTCCCACAATCTTTCAATAGAACATCTTTGGCAACCACAGCACCAATTGGGGAAAGTAAGTGATGATGACCAGCGACCCCAGCAGTGGCACCAGCCACGGCAAGATGGCAATCGTGGTGCGCTCGACCGACAAATTGGCCACTCGCGCCAGCACAAACAGCACCATGCCCATGGGCGGATGCAGCAGGCCAATCATCAAATTGAGCACCATCACCAGCCCAAAGTGAACCAGGTCAATGCCCAGCAGTTGACAAATAGGTACCAGGATCGGCACCAGAATCGTGATCGCGGCAGTGGGCTCCAAAAAGCAGCCGACAAAGAGCATCAGCAAATTGGCCAACAGCAAAAACACATACGGGTTTTGGGTAAAGCCCAGCACCCACTGACTGATGGCAGCCGTCACGCCTGTAGCGGTTAACATCCAGCCAAAAATACTGGCTGCTGCCACGATGAAGAGTACCGTCGCTGTTGTTTCTACCGTGTCGAGGCAAACCTTGACGAACATTTTGAAGTTCAATGTTTTGTACCAGCCAAAACCCAGCACCATGGCCCACAAGCAGGCAGCAATCGCGCCTTCAGTGGGCGTGAAGATTCCTGTCGTCATGCCGCCAATCAGGAGCACCGGCGTCATGATCGGCAACGCAGCTTGAAACTTGAACGCTTTGTCCATGGCAAACAGCACAATCAAACCGACAAACACCGTGATTTGCGCGGGTAGTCCGGCTTTGACAATCAGCAGCCAAAGCGCAACTGGCCAGGCAATCACCACCGCCGTTTCGCCCAGGGCCTTGATGACCCGTGGCCATTCAAACTTGACATCTGCGCCCCAACCGTTTTTATGCGCAAAGTAGGCCACAGTACACATCATCAAAATCGCCATCAGCAGGCCCGGCAAAATACCGGCTAAAAAGAGCGAGCCGACACTGACGTTGGCCATCATGCCGTAAATAACAAACGGCAAACTGGGTGGAATGATCGGACCCACCGTAGCCGATGCGGCTGTCACGCCAACGGCAAATTCTGTGCTGTAGCCGTGGTCCTTCATGGCTTTGATTTCAATCGTGCCCAGCCCGGCCGCATCGGCAATGGCGGTGCCGCTCATGCCCGCAAAAATCACCGAGCCGACCACATTCACATGGCCCAGGCCGCCCTTCATCCAGCCAACCAGTGCCAACGCATAGTTGTAAATGCGGTTGGTGATACCTGCGTTGTTCATCAAATTGCCGGCCAGAATAAAAAACGGTACAGCGAGCAACGGAAAGCTGTCAATGCCGCTGACCATCCGGTGAATCACCACAAAAGCCGGCAGCCCGCCGGTCCACCAGATGTAGATCAGTGCCGAGCCTGCCATGGCAATGGCTACGGGAATACCGCCGCTCAACAGGACCAAAAAAATAATTTTCAGCATGGGTTTTTTTTATCGGTCATCCATCGTCGATTCAGGTTTTTCCAGCACGCTGTAACCACGCCGCCTGTGCAGCAAGGCTACCTGCACAGAGCGCCACGCCATCGCCGCGAAGCTCAGCATGCAAATGCCATAAACCCAGTTCATGGGCAAGTCCACCATCGTCATGCGCGACGTGCTGCCCAGCCTGAGCATCATCATGGCGCACAGCACCGTGGCCGCTGCAAAAAAGCCAATCCGCATCAAGTCGACCAGGCTGGCCGATGCACGCGCCACTTTTTTTGGCATGAAGCGGTAGAAAAAATCAACCTGAATATGGTTGTTCTTCACCACCCCGATCACAGCACCCGTGAACACCGTCGCGATCAGCAGGTAGCGTGCAATTTCTTCCGTCCAGGCGGCAGAATCGTTCAGCACATAGCGGGTGAAAAACTGGTAAAAAACCGTGATGCCCAGCACCCAGAAAAAGCCCAGCGCGACCCAGGCTTCAAACGGCGTGGCAGACAAATCCACCGCTTCGTCTTGCGCGTGGAACTCCCCGTCATCCCCCATGACGGGGGCTATGTCGTCAATGCTGGACACGGCTGGTTTTTATTTGATCGCCACGATGCGATCCCAATCCTTTTTATCCATCTTCATGGATTCAAAGGTAATTGTTCTGAGGACGCGCTGTTGAAAGTCATTGCGGTCCACTGTCACCACATTGATGCCCTTTTTCTTGAACTCTTCAACCAACTCGCCCTCGCGTTTGCGAATGTCGTTGGTAGCGTTCACGGCGGCTTCCTGCGTGATGTCAGACAGCAGCTTTTGCTCGGCCGCATTCATCTTGCCCATGGTGCTGGGCGAGATAACAGTCAGCAGTGCGTCTGCGATATGCCCCGTCAAGATGATGTTTTTCTGAACTTCAAAAAACTTTTTCGCCTCAATGGTTGGCAGCGGGTTTTCTTGCGCATCAACGGTACCGTTTTGCAGCGCCAGGTAAACCTCGGCAAAGGCAATCGGTGTTGGGTTGGCGCCGCAAGCGCGTGGCAGCGCGGTATAGACGGGTGAGTCAGGCACCCGCATTTTGAGGCCCTTCATTTCGTCGCAGTTTTTAAACAGCTTATTGCTGGTGGCGTGGCGTGCGCCGTAGTAGGTCAACGCGGTGACGGTGTTGCCGGTGGCCTTTTTATAACCGTCGGTCAGCTCTTTAAAAATATCGCTTTTACCGTAGTTGATGACATGGTTGGCATCACGGAAGGTAAATGGGTAGTAGCTGACACCCAGGCGCGGGAACGAGTTGGAGGCAAACGATGCGCCAGTCAAAATAATATCGACCGTGCCCAGCTGCAGACCCTGATTGATGTCGCTTTCCTTACCCAGGCTGGAGGCCGGGAAGACCTGAATCTCAAACTTGCCGTTGGTGCGTTTTTTAAACTCATCAGCTGCCCAGACTGACCATTTGTGGTACGGCTCACTGGTTTCATAGACGTGCGCCCACTTCAGCTTGGTTTGTGCTGCCGCAGTGCTAAATTGGCCTGTAGCCCCCGCTATAAGCGCGCAAGCGGCTATTAATTTGAGAGTGAATTTAAGTTTTGATGATTTGCTTTGCATGATGTCTCCTGGTTGGTTTTGAACTTGCTCTGACTACCTCGACGTTCGCGACTGAAACTTTCGCGGACGATGCTTTGACCTTGGCGATTAGCCTGGCTGTTACCTCGACTGATATTGGCGCAGGCGGGTTGGCCAAATGCCAGCCGGCACTGAAGCGTGCCAGTGCTTTGGTCATGTGGCCTTGCATGGCCTCCCGGGCAGCGCCGGGATTGCGGTTTTTAATCGCCTTGAGCACGGCGCTATGCTCAGCGAATACTGCACGCCATGAAGCGGGCCGTTCAAAGTAGTCGGCCAGCCGCAGGTACAGCGGGCTGCGGCGCGCTTGCCAGTAGCGGCTAATGGTGTCGCGCAGCACTTCGTTGCCACAAGCCTGCGCAATAACCCGATGAAACAGCTCGTCGCCAGCCAGCGGGTCCTGGCCTTGCCGAAGTGCCAGCTTCATTTGCGCCAGCGCGTCGGCCATGCGGGCTATTTGCTCTTTGCTGGCTTGCTGGGCGGCCATGGCTGCGACTTCGCCTTCAATCAGGCCGCGCGCTGTGATCAGCTCCAGCGGCCCCCATTCGTCATAGGCAGGTTCCGAATCTGCTATCGGCGGGGCCTTGTTTTTGAGCACGTACACGCCGGAACCGCCGCGCACTTCTACCCAGCCTTCGACTTCCATGGCAATCAGCGCTTCCCTTACCGATGGACGGCTCACGCCCAGCTGCACGGCCAGGTCACGCTCAGCGGGCAGGCGCTTGCCGATGGCAAATTCCCCCGCCTCCATCAGCGTACGCAGCTGCTCGGCAATTTGCCGGTACAGGCGTTTGGGTTCAAGCGGTTGCAAGGGCATGGTGCAGGCGGTTGTCAGCAGGCGATGGTGAACTGTGGTCAAGGCTGGTTAAGGGTTAGTCAGAATTGGACAAGTGGTCAGGCCAGTTCATAATCACACAAAACGTTTTGGGCAACATCCGGCTAAACCCTAAAGAATCCTGAAAGACTCAATATGCGACTGAATGGAAAAACAGCACTGGTGACCGCAGCGGGTCAGGGCATAGGCAAAGCCAGCGCACTGGCCATGGCGGCGGAAGGGGCGACGGTCTGGGCGACTGACGTGAACGAAGCTTTGCTGGCCAGCTATGCGGGTGTCCCTAATATTCACACCGCAGCACTGGACGTGATGGACAAGTCAGCGCTGCAAAAAATGATCTCCGGCATGCCAGCCATTGATGTGCTGTTTAACTGCGCTGGTTTTGTCCATGCGGGCACGGCACTTGACGCGACGGATGAGCAATGGGACTTTGCCTTTGATTTGAACGTGCGTTCGCAGTTCTGGACGATTCAGGCTGCGCTGCCGCAGATGCTAGCCAACAAAAAAGGCAGCATCATCAATATGGCCAGTGTGGTCAGCATCAAGGGTTTGCCGAATCGTTTCGTCTATGGCGCGTCTAAAGCCGCGGTGATTGGCTTGAC